>Ga0208958_1001088_pt1 | contig 28775 bp, 26 predicted proteins | sample RifOxyB1_FD_184032 | JGI IMG/M metagenome (GOLD analysis project Ga0208958, IMG submission 184032) | Soil microbial communities from Rifle, Colorado - Rifle Oxygen_injection B1 (SPAdes) | ecosystem: Environmental > Terrestrial > Deep subsurface > Rock core/Sediment | place: Rifle, Colorado...
GAACACTACAATCGCAAAATTTAATTAACGTATGGGGTTTACCTGAATTAGCTGGTATCACCGTAAGAAAAGATGAAGTGGAAATCAACGCACTTACCACTTTTAGTGAAATTAAAAATCATCCGATTATAAAAAAAGAATTTCCCATGCTCATAGAGGCTGCTCATTTGACTGGATCAATTGCTATTCAAAATAGAGGTACCATCGGTGGCAATATTATGAATGCCTCTCCCGCTGCCGATACTCCTCCCGCGCTGCTAGCGTACGGAGCAGAGATAGAACTTACTAGCAAAAATGAAGTTCGCCGATTATTTTATAAAGATTTCCATATCAATTATAAAGTCATGAGAATAAATCCAGACGAAATATTAACTAAAATTATTCTGCGAAGAACCAGTGAAAAAACCATTGATTTTTACCAAAAAGTGGGAACGCGGGCTGCCCACTCCATCTCTAAAGCATGTGTCGCCATCAGACTTAAGCTCGATAAAAAAATAATAAAAGATATCAAGATTGGACTGGGAGCTGTGGCCCCTATGCCCATGCGGGTTTATTTGACCGAAGAGTTACTGAAAGGAAATAAATTATCCATGGATCTCATTGATGAAGCTATTTTACAATTCGCCAAGGAAATTCATCCCATTGATGATATCAGAAGCAACAAGGCCTATCGACTAAGGGTTGCCATCAATCTACTTAGAAATTTTCTAAAAGGACACATTTCATGAATGATTGGATAAAAAAACTGCAAGAACTAAATACGGCTAATAAAAGTTTTTGTCTGGCCACCATAGTTAAGACCATTGGTTCTAGTCCCCGGAAAGGTGGGACGAGAATGATTGTGGAGAGTGAAAAAATATTTCATGGAACCATCGGTGGTGGAAACCTTGAACATTTAGTTATCAAGCAGGCTATCAAAATGCTAGGTAAAAATGAATCCACTCTTCAAAACTTTCCCCTCGATGAAGAAGCCGGCCAGGTATGTGGCGGCTCAGTGGATGTGCACTTCGAATCATTTGGCGTCAGTCCCAAACTTTATATTTTTGGTGCCGGACACGTCGGGCAAGCCGTCTGCGAAATTTTAAAAGATACCTTATTTGATGTACATATTATCGACGAGCGCAGTGAGTGGCTGGATAAAATTCAAAATGGCACCGTTCATAAAATGCATTGGAAAGAATTTATCAAACAAAACACTTGGGACAAAGATTTATCCTTTGCAGTGGTCATGACCCCCAATCACGAATTCGATCTCGATATTGCTGCTTTACTCGTTAAAAAACCACTGAGATATTTGGGTGTCATAGGTAGCAAAAACAAATGGGCCCATTTCAAAAAGCAACTGCTTACTAAAAAAATACCAGAGAAAGATATAAAAAAAATAAAATCCCCCATCGGTTTGGTCAAGGCCGGTAATGAACCCTGCGAGATAGCAATTTCTTTAAGTGCTGAACTTTTAGATTGCTATTACAATCATGCCTAACCTTATGCCCTTACCACCACTGCTTATACTTTCCGCAGGATCTTCCACCCGGATGGGACATCCCAAAGGCCTCATTAAAATTGAAAAAGAGACACTACTTGAGTATCAAGTTAAAAACTACACCTCTCATGGTTCAGAAAAAATTATCGTAGTTTTAGGTGCTCATTTGGATCAATATTATAAGCAATTACCCTGGACTCTAAAGGCCCGGGAAAACTGGTATAAACTTGAATCCAATCATATTAAAGTTGTAGAAAATCCATTGTATGAACAAGGACAATTCTCCTCATTGCAAATCGGACTTCGTGAATTTTTAAAACTAAAAGAGCACTTTATTTTTATTTTACCAATTGATGTTCCGCTACCCGATGAAGATGTTCTTTACCGCATTTTAACCGTCTTAAATAAAAACTTATATGTTATCACTCCGGAGCTTTTTGGCCGCGGTGGACATCCGGTACTCATCAGCAGGGAATTTGCCACCCATCTGATTAACCTTGATCCCCAACATCCAGATTCCAGATTGGACAAGCAAATTGAGTATCTTGACCCACCCCAAAAAACTAGAATTGGTGTAGCTGATCCCGGAATTCATCTTAATCTCAACAACGAGGAACATTTACAACGCTTTTTAGATAATCTTAAAAGCTAACGTGGACAAATTTTCAAAATTTAGATACATTAGATCAACCAACGAATCAAAAACCTAGTCGGGCAGTAGCGCAGCTTGGTAGCGCACTTGCATGGGGTGCAAGGGGTCGCTGGTTCAACTCCAGTCTGCCCGACCATGTTTGATAATATCCGAACCCACGACCTCTTTAACCCCAAAAGTTGGTACGCTGGAAAAAGGGTTTTGGATTTGAGTACAAGGAAATTGAATTATAGAGGCCTCGGAATTTAAATCCGAGGCCTTTTTTGTTGGTGGGGTTGGTTTTGAATCAAGCAGCTCATTTCCAGTCCAATACCTGATTGCAATTCTGTTTGGCTCCAATACGATGCCGGCCAGAACTTTTTTGATAAGCTGCTTTAGCATGAAACGACTGGCATTTTTTTTTGCCTTCTGGAAATGTGCTAGATTTTCTTGAATGGTTTGACGGGCCAACTCGGAATCAAGAGATAATTCTTTTTGGTCTTGAAGTTCCGTTAAACGGGCCGATAAAAATTTCTTCTGGGATTGTAAATCTTGTAATCTTTCCTTAAAAAGACTATCTACTACCGAATCACCCATTTTAGTATGGAGTTCAAAGGTCGCCTTGATGTCTTTATCAACTTGATCTAAGTTTACTAAACAAAGTTCTGTTTCATTTTTAAGTTGAACTTTAATTGGCCTTGCCAGATCAATAATTCGATTTTCAATTTTTTGCAAATAACCTTCATGGGATAAAATGTTATCCAAATATTTTAATACCTCTTGTTCCAAATCATCTGCCCTAATGGATTTCATTGCACAATTTACTTTCTCTCCATGAATCCTTCGGTGGACGTAATAACGATGGATAGAAATTTTTCCATGTCCAGCATTACCAACCAACGCTCTTCCGCATTCACTACATTTGATAATACCTGACAATAAATAGATTCTGCTCTCTCCAGTTTCTTTCCTAGTTCTTGCAGCCAAAGTATTACTCTTAAGAATCTCTTGTGCATCATCAAATGTCTTTTGGTCAATAATAGCAGGCCAACTTGCTTTCACTATTTTGAATTTTTGGTGAGAAAGAAGAGTTTCCTGTTCCTTATCCTTATTACCCTTATTAATTTCTCGAAGTCCAACATACGCAGGATTTCTAAGTAAATTATGAAGAGACTGTGGGTTCCACTTGCCTCTCGCATTATGACGATAATTTTCATTCTCAAGTTTCTTCGGCGCAATCATTGTTTGATTTAACTCTGTGGCCAACTTACCTAGAGAACCTATCTGGGTAAACATGGAAAAAATTGTTTGAACATCCGCTGCCTCTTTTTCGTTAATCATAAGACTACTTGGATTGGTCGGATTTTTATCATAACCAAGGATCATAGCTCCACCATTTCTTAACCCGCGGAGTGCGCGAGAAAAGAAATTAATAGACACTCGCTCCGACGTTTGCTTTCTTTCAAATTGGGCAAGGTTCATGAGATTAAAGATCATCATTTCGCCTGCCGCTGTCGTTGTATCAAACTGTTCTTTGATTGAAAGAAATCTCGCTTTAGCCTTTTGTAAGTCTTCAAGAAGGAAACAAAAATCTTTGATGTTGCGTGAAAGACGAGAAAGGTCTGTCACAAAGATCATATTGATTTTTCCTCTACAGATATCTTTCATCATCCTTTGAAATGCTGGGCGATTGGTATCTTTAGCCGAATAACCGTCATCAATATAAGTTTCAATTGCCTTTCCCCAACCAGCCTCATGCATATTTTTCATATCAATAAAGGCCTTAAGTCGATGTTGCTGGTTCTCAATAGAACCTTCATGACGAAAGGCCTGCTCATCAGTACTCACTCTAATATATAATCCAATTTTATGCCGCATAACTTTCCTCTAGGTGATAATCTTTTTTCTTTCTTCCACGCTTATGTGAAAACAAAATGATCTGTGAAATTATCCTCTGTATCTCCTCAAATTTTTCTTTTACTTGATTTTCTTTCAATTTAACCGGTACCAATTCTATTTTTGGTAAAGAGAGTTTGGTTTTTATACCAACTCCCGAAAGGGGCCTTGCCATTAACTGCCTCCAAATTTGGATGAACTTACTTAGGTTCATGGCCATTTAGCTCCTCAATTAGTTTTAACGCTTTAGTATTTGGTAATGATTTTAAATAAGATAAAACCTTCGCAGAAAATCTCGATGGACTTCTAAAGCCAGTTTCAATGTTCATCATACTTTGATAGCCGGCCAGACATAAAAACTCCGCCATCTCGTCTCTAGTGAGTCCCAGTTTTTCTCGAATGATTCTAACTTCTTCGCCTTCCATTTCATTTTTCCTTTTCTAACTACTTCCTTAGCAAATAAGACATATCAATTTGATCAATTTTACCTGCCAACCATTTTTCCCTATGAAAAACATATTTGTCTCCCATGGTATATAGCCTAAATCGAAACTCATATTGTTCAAAAGTACCGCTTAAATAATAAACATTACCTTCCCTACGTCCTTTAGCAATAAAAGGCCCCTGACTCATAATTATTTCATTATCTTTTAACTCTAAATTCATATCTTTAGTAACATCCTTCCCATCTTTAAGACCATGAGCAGTGATACTTATGACATGTTTACTTTTTCCCACCATAGTTTCAAGATAAGCTTCCCTTTTGACAACTTTCCCATTTGAGATTTCAAAACTAACATTATCCCATTTGCCAATAAGAAAATTTACTAAATCATTATATTGGTTTTCCTTTGCTTCCATTTGAAGCGCTCCAGTTAAAATGAATCCAATTATTACAAACTTAATGAATTTTATCCTCGCCATGTTATTTCCTCTTAGTTATTTATTCCAACACCTATATATCATCATTGATGATGTTATTTGTCAAGGCCTTTTTTGTAATACGTTTTTTTTGATTATCGCCAATACTTACTCGTTTTTGCAGTAAACTCTTGAATTCTGGCGGCACCTGACCACTTTCTTTGGCCTGTCGTAAAATACACTCCAAAACCGCAATTTCATCAAAATGCTCTGCCCTTATCTGATTAATTTCATTTTCACTTGTGTTCTCACTGAATTTAATTAAAACCCAACTTGCTACCTGAGTTCTATTTACCCTGCCACCTATAAACCCATCATTTACCCTTTCAACAATTGCCGCCAATGCTCGTTCCCCCTCTCGATTAACTGTTACTCTATATAAATCATCTTTCTTCTGATCCTTATTCTTTTCTAATATATTATTATTATTTTCCATTCCTATCTCCTTCTTATTTTCCTAGTTCGTTCCTATAGTCCCTAGCTTCTGACCCCTTCCTCTCACATCGTTGGGGGGGAGGGGTCAGAAGCGATTCGGGGACGTGGAAACGAACGTAATGCTTTTTTAACTTTTTATTTCAAATAGTTATTCTGTGCTTCTTGATTCACTCGTTAAAAGTCGTTTCTCCAGCTTGGAGAAATGCTGGAGAAACGATTTACCATTTTATTCTTTATTGCTATCACAAATATTTTTTAAAAATGTCCTATCAGTACGCATTTTAACCTCCGCTAATACCGGATTATTTTTCCATTCTTTGAGATTCATAAATCCAATAGATATTTTCTTTTCTGGAAAATAAATCATTTCAGCAGTCCTTCTAATCAATCCCTGAATTGCAGCAGAAGAAGTAATAAAAAGAATCATGGAGATATCTTTCATGGCCGAATAAGCATTAAGAATTTGGATGTATCTTTTTTTGTCCTTGCTAGTCAGCTCTAGTTCAATGGCAACTTTATACGGTTCAGTTGATCTATTTAAATGAATGATTGCGTCTGGAAACTTATTATTTTTTCCACGAGACATCGTTTTATAAGTATCTCGCTCAAAAGTTTTAAGTAACATTTCAGTAGTCCAATCATCCATCAATTTATGTTTTTCAATTATTAATAATCCCCGAAGCAAGATTTCATCATGACTGATTTGTCCCTCATGGGGAGTTCTTGCAATGTTGCCGTTTAATAGCGACATTAAACTTTTATTCTTTCGATTTAAAACATAAACATTATTAAGTCTGGCGTTTGAATGCTTAATAAAATACTTTTTTTCCAGCAAACTTTGCCAATGCCAGTTTCGCATTCGTACACTGTCACCAACAAAAAAGAATTCAGACCATATCTCTTTGGTAAGAAATCCTGCCTTTGCACAAAAGTTTATTGCAGGAAGTGGGACTTTATGTTCTGGCATTAGTTAACCTCCCAACGAGTTGGTGTGATAATAATATGTTCAAAATGTCCTTCAATATAACGATTGCCTACCACTTTCCCTTCAACCCATTTTGATTCAACCTCCGGTGTACTTAGCTCAGGCATATTTCCATCCACTTGTTTGCCAGAAGCTCTGCCTTTTTCAAATGACTCTTTTTTTTCTTTTGTGATGTTATCGCTTATGAGTTTTCCAGCAAGCATTCCAGTCGCTGTTCCAAGAGTTGCCCCAATAACAACATTTCTGGTTCGATATTGTCCTTTTTTTCCGGGGTAGGAAATTCCGCCCATGACTGCGCCGGTCGTTCCTCCGATTAACCCACCAAGTCCCATACCTTTCTCAGACGTTGAACAACTAGACATTGTGAATAAAATTAAAATGAAAAGAGATGTCATTTTGCTTAAATGATTTATTGTTTTATGCATATTTTCTACCTATTAAAATTTAGTTAAAAATTTAGAAATTTCAAATGACCAGATACCTGTTTAGGAATTGGATTTAACGGCGGTGCTTTTAAGTCTGGAAAAATATCAAATTTAATATTAATGGCCTCGCTTCCCATCTCATGAGGAACGATCATAATTGCTTCACCAACGCCAAGTTCTCTTTTAAAACGATTTGGATGGATTATAAATTCTTCAACTTCTCTGGCGGAAGTATCCCCTGTGGAAGCTTTTGACCATAGAACTTCTTTTTTTCGTTCGGTATATTTTGTTGTTTTGGCCGTACCAATTACTTTTGAAAAATACTCCGCCGACACAGGATCATTTCCTCTCATAAAAACTTTAATATTAGCATTGGTTAAAATCGAGTTAGCAATGGGATCTCCGAGCGTTTGAATATCCCCAAGGGCCTGATGCGCAAAAACTATACCTACATTGGCACTCCTTGATTTATTGAGAACTGAAACAAACCCAGGGTAAAGATATTCTGAAAAATCATCCAAGAACACTGAGAAGAATTTTAAATTCTCACTTCTTCCTCTGTGTCGGTTGGCAATGGCACTTTGAAGTGCCTGAAGCACCATTTTACCAGTTGCTTTTCCTAAAAACGGTGACAGCAAAACTGGAAGTTGAAAATAGACGATCAAATTATTTTCTAAAGCATGTTCAAGAGTAATACCTGCCGATTCTATATTAAACAGGCATGCAGTTTTTCCAAAAGAGAAATGACTGAGTGCTGCAGTCAGTCCACTTATACGTTGTGACCGTTCGTTACTCGGTAAATCGCGATAAAATTCGGCCCAATTTCTAAGCGATAAATCTTTTGATTCTGCGGCCATTGCAGCGAGGGCATATTTATCAGTGATGGCCTGATGCAGTTTTAAAAAAGTAGGCTGGTCACCATATTCACTAAAGATACGCATCGCTTGAGAAAAAACTTCAAATTGCAGGCTTCGGTAGTAGGAATTTTCAAATTCAAACGAATTAAATACCCTCTCGGATATTTCTTCAGGTGTTCCACCAATGAGCGGATTAAATTGGTGAGACTCATCAATATTACCAAGGGAAAAAAGTCGGAAATCATTTTCTCTACCTAATTTATTGGCATAGGCCCAAAGTTTATTAAGCATGGAACTATCCGCTTTACCATCAATTAACACCAGTCCTCTTCCTTCTTTCATATCTTGTATGGCCCAAGGAAGAATGACCGATTCGGTTTTTCCGGCATTTGTTGTACCTATCACCTGAGTATGCATCGTGCGTTGTTTAGGTTTAATAAAAACCGGCTGCCCCTTATTAGTTTTTCCGCAATAGGTTGCTCCGACACTTGGGCCAAAAATGGCGTTTCTTTTTTTATTTAATTCAAGCGTTTTTTTTAATGCTTTATAAGATAAATACACAATACTTGTTCCTATAAGCGAAATAATAAATGCTTGAGTCCAGATATTTAATTTCAAAATAACTTCAAACCAAATCCAATTACCCACTTTATAAACAACCATTACGCCAAATAACAATCCCACCCCAATGACCAAAGAAAGATCATCCTTCGATTTATTATTGTCCATAGGTGGCCCCCGGATCACGAAATCTAAAAGATTGATTTAAAACTGTATTAACTTCCATACCTGCTGGGAGTTCAATCCATTTTCTTTCTTTTTGCATTTCTTCGGCCCAGTAATCGGCCTTGTCTTTAGCAGTTTGAGCAACAGCATTTTTTAATCCATTAAGATGTCCACCATCCGAAGCACCTAACTGCCCTCTACTTCCCGAACCATCTGCATAGGCCTCAATAAAGCGACTTACTACATTCCCGATACTATTTTTTATGCCGTTTGATTTTATATCCCCATCAATTCCAATCGCTCCATCCTTACCAACGCCTATAGCAGAAATTTGCCTTTCCTTCCCATCTGGAAACCTTATGATGTTCCAATTTATCTGGGCCCGATCATTTTCACCTGAAAAACTGGCCATTCCAAAAAATTTAGTATCCTGACTAATGGCTACAATGTTTTCATAAATAACATCCTCTTTAACTATTCCAATAATTGGCATTGATTGATTGTCTGCAATAATTTTATCAATAAGATAAATTTTCATTTTCGTACCAGCAGGTAAACTGTTTTTTGCATCAGCTCCATTTCTTGAAATAATCATGGAAGAATTTTTATTACTACTCCGTGTCCCATTTGATGGTGATGGATTACCTGACAAATAATCATACGATCCCCTAGAAAATCTAGTTTTACTTTGTTGTAACTGTGTCAGTGTATCCTCAGTAGCATTGTACTGCGAATCATCTAAAAATGGTTTCTGACCACTTTCTTTTTTCTCCTGAAAAGCGATCATTTCGGGAGTTGGTGCAGGAATCAAAAGCACTGCCAAAATAAAAATGCCAATGCATATTCCAGCACAAGTGAAAATAACCCTCCAATGAATATCCCTTTTGTTGGTAAATGGATGAGGAGTTTTTAAAAATAGTTCCCTCGAATTTTCTAAAAAAGTTTTTTTACTAGCTACTTCCATTTAGAAACCTTTGGTATCACAATTTGTGAGATTTTTTTTCTTCGGAGTTCAAGATCAAGCGGTTTGGTGGTATCAATATCCTTTCTTAAAATTTGCATCATACCGGTAACAGTATGATCAGGACTTATTTTTAAAGACGATAAAAACAATCCGTGGATTGTTTTGGATACTTTATCTTGAGTAATCCAAATCCATTCTGGATTTATCTTTTCTTTAAAATTAGCAGTCATTTCAAATTCGATGATCAAAACTCCATCTGATGTTTTACCAAGTCGAAGAATTGAAAGAATCAGTCCATTATCATTAAGACTTTCTTTAAATGGAGTCCATATCAAATCTTTCTTCGAATTTTTAGGAGGACTTTTGTAATTTTCAAAATACACAACATAATCAGCATTACTTTGATATCCAGTGACAAGTTTTACATTATAACGCTGCCAATCTGTATAAATATAGAGATTGGTAACCCCATTTGATCGCAGTGGCTTTATCGTTATTGCCTTGTCCAGATATTCAACCTTAAATGCGTCTTGATCCCCAATCACCACGCTGTTGGGTGGATCAGGAACTTGAATGATGGTGGCAATTCCAATTGCACAATTTACCGTAACGATTTGATCGGTAATATATTTTACTTTTTTAATTTCTAAAGCAAAGCTCTGGCAAGCAAAAAGGATCAGGAAACAAAAGAGCGTAGTTTTACCTATGTTCATAAGAATTCCTTTAAATTTGTAATTTTTTTAAAATTTCTAAATTAGATTGAGAATTGCATCAATTTCTTTGATCAAATAGTCTGGTCTTACTTTATCAAAGTTAAAATCTTTTGGAGTTACATCGGATTCATCAGCAATTATTGATTTAAGCAGTGCCGTTTTCATACCAAGCGCATTTGCGCCAGAAACGTCGTTAGTCAGCGAATCACCCACGAACAATATTTCTGAAAAAGAAAATCTTTTCCAGCTATGAAGTAGTTTATTAAAAATTTCAGGTGATGGTTTTCTAATTCCGATACTGGAAGAAGATATTATTTCATCAAAACAATTTAAGAGATTATTTCTTTCGAGTGCCATGGTAATGATGTTATGCCAAGGATTATTGGTTACAATTGCTAAAGGTATTTTCTTTTTAAAAAGCTTTTGAATCACTGATATTGTATTACCCATTGGTTGTATAAAATCAAGTTCACAAGCATGATATCGATCAATATAGGGTATGATCTCTTCGTCTTTAATTTTATAGTTCATTTTTGCAAGTGCTCTCTTAACACAATCAAGGGTATTCATCTCAAGAAATAAGTGGTCATGATTATTTGCTTTTCTAATTTCAAATACATCCGAAAGATGATCAAAAAAGATTGATAAATCATTTTCTGAAAACTTATATTTGTCTTTTAAATATTCGATCAAAACATCTCTCATTTTTTGAATAGCAGGCTCGTCTTTTTTAAGAATATTATACAGAGTGAATCCAAAATCGAATGCAATTGCTTTAAACATAATTTCTCTTTGGAATTTTTGAATACGTCACAATCTTTCTTCCTCCTTAATAATATATATTCCCCACGGATTTTCAAGATTTATATTCCCGAGTGAATAATAAAGAACTAAATTCAAATCACCGGCTGCACGGAGCCCTTGAATTGAAGTGACTCGATCACCTGTAATTTGAATGGACTTTGTTTTTTGATCAATTTTTATATTTTCAGGATAGACTCGCTGACTTACCATCTTTTCCTTGGAGAATCGCTCCACCTCGTTAACACCCTTCCAATATGCCTTTATACTCGCAGGATGAATAAAGTAACTTGCTTCATCAAGACGTTGTTTTACATTCGAAGGATTCCAGTTGTAGCGTTTTTCAATATAACGAAATGTAACCATCTTTATTTGATCTTCAAGCTTGGGAGGAGTTGTTTTTTCCAATAATCTGGCATCATTTGCCATAGTTAATACAACCGGTGGTTTGTTTACTAAAACAAAAAGTATTAGAAGGCAGAGTCCGGTTGAAATCAGTGAAGTGAAAGCAAATATTTTCAAGAATTGATTTGAATGAGTTAAATCTCCAATCAGTTGGGGAAATCTGGACATTTTAAGAGTAATTTTATTATTCATTATTATCATCCTTTTGTGTTGGTGAAGTTAAATTATTTCCTTTGAGTCTTCCAATTTGGTTTTGCGTAAATGATCGGGTGGTTGTTAATGCTTTTCTACTTGTTGCGGCCATAGTAGCAACTTTAGCAGGTGCTGCCACCATGGCCGCTACTGCGGTTGTTCCAAGCAGAGAAGACATTGAATGAATACCACTTCCCATTAGCGAATGAACCATAAGGGGTGTTGCAAGCATTGCAATAGCAATGATAAAGTTCATCACCATCAGAGTTAAGTAGTTTCCTTCTGCTTGATAAGCATTTCCAAACGATAAGGCCGTAAGCATTGCCCCGAGTATTGCCCAGACAATTTTCCAACAGGCCACTTCGATCAAACCTTTGAATAGATTTGCTGTAATTTGTTTGGTGGCCCCAAAAAGATTAAACAGCAATAAAAGTGGCGCAGTTATCATGTAGAAAATCCAAAAGAAGTGATACATGGCAATGGTTATGTATCTGGCAACATAAAGAACCAAAAAACTTAAAAATGATAAAGTAGCAATTATTAAATCATTAAATTGCAAGAGAATGCTTGTGGCCGAAAAAGAATAGCCCTGACTTTTTTCTTGGGCCATCCGAATCATGGTATCCAAAGTGTTCATAGCATCAATTCTTGCGGTAATTCCATCTGCAACAAAGATGATTGCTTGTGAAATTTCTGGAAAAGCCGCCAGCAAGAAAGTTGAAATAATTGTTCGTTTTAAAACGTCCAAGAACTCGATACTTCCTTGAGGTGTCCGAAACCAAGTTACAGCAACCGCCAGTGCGAAAAAAAAGGGAAGTAGCAAATAATAAATGCGTACAAACTCATAATGTAAATCTCGCATTAAAGTTCCAAGTAAATCAAATTGCGGCATCAATTACCCCCTGACAAGGAGTGTAGTTCAGTCTCTTTTGGAAGTTGTCCCAAAGCATTGGATAACCCAGTATATTGCGTTTTAAATTGGGCCGATTGAATTTTATCTTTTCGATTCGTAAGCGCCATGTTTTCGGCCATCATTTTAAGCATCATGGAATTAGTACGCAGTGTTTGAGTGGTAACTTTAATTAAAACACCCAGCGACTGCGCATTTAATTTGGCAGCACCTTGAGGACTGACTACCTTTGCATGATCAAGAATCCGCTCTGACTGCTCATCCACCTGATCGGCAAATTTAAAGAGACTACCATTCATAGCAATGCTCTCCGCAACTGATTGATCCTGTGCTTGTTGCAGTCTCGCCTCTGAAGTTTGGGGGACTTTCCCATAAAGATCACTAATAACCGACATAACTCGGTCAGCAGTTTCAAGATCGCCGTAGAGGCCTGGATTAAATTTAGGGTCAATAATTTTAATAATCCCTAAACCGTCCTGGATTCCACGGTTGATATTGCGTAGTAAACCAAGGGTATCGGTTCCAGTAGAAAAAATCTGTTTCAGTTGAACCAATTGTTGGATCGAGTTGGATAGAATCTGAACCAGTACGACCACATCGGTTCCAAAAAAAGCAAAACTTTTTAAAGGAACGAAGCCAAGCACGCAGCTTATTAATAATAGTGATAAATATTTTTTTAGAAATTTCATTTTTGCTCCCGTAATTATGCATGTGCGACTCCACTTGGAAATGTTTTAGAGGCCAAAGTTACTGCTTCGGCCAGTGTTTTTCCCTGACTGATTAATTTGCTCAAATAGTTATTGTCTTCAGAATCACTAGTGGATAACCAGTATTCAAATGGGCCTGGTATTATCCTAATAACTTGGCGATGCTCACCTTCAATTAGAAAACCCTCAGAATACTCTCCCTTTTTTTGCTCAAGTGAATGAATAAGTCCAAGCTCCTGAGTATTAAGCTTAAGCGTATCAACTAGAATTTTTGAATCACCTCTTTGCAACATAATAAATTTGGTAGCGGTATTGTTGATAATTGCTGATCCAATCGGACTGGCCACTATTTCTTCAATTCCTTGGGTGATAAAAGTAATCCCTGATCCAGTTTTTCGAAGTGTCCTTGCACAGTATTCCATAAAGGATGCTGCCGCTGGTGATTTTAAAAGCTCCCATGCCTCATCAAGGATGATTCGTTTTTTATGAGTTTTATCCTGTTCAACCTGATTTAAAATAAAATCGGTTAAAATGAGAATCATTACACTTTGCAAATCAGGATAATAAGAAAGGCCTTTTAAATCAAAAGTGCAAATTAAAGCATTACTATCAAGTTTTCCCTCTCCATCAAGCAGTTGTCCGTAAGGCCGCTCCCCTGTCCATGAATAAAGCATCTCGGCAATTGCTTTCATGGATGGTTCTTCTAGTTTAGAAAGTTCTTTTGCCAGATCACTTAGCACTGGAATTTTATCTTTACCCTTTTTATAGAGTTCAATAATGGTTTTTTCTAAAAGGACTTGATCAAGTTTGGGAAGTCTTCTGGTTTCATCATCGGAAACCATGCTTTCAATAATCGCCAGTAAAGATTTTAATTTCTGATTACTAGGCCTTTTGCTTACATCAGGAATATCAAATGGATTGATTCTGTATTGATCAGTTAAATTGATTTCAAGATATTGTCCACCCAGTGCTTCGGTGAGTTTTTTATATGATCCTCCAATATCAACTATAAAAACTCGTAGATTTCTAGCAAGTTCTTGCAACAGAATACAGTTATTTAAGAAGCTTTTCCCTGCTCCCGATGAACCGGTAACAAGGGTATTGAAATTAGGAAGGGAGGGATCAAACGAATTATATCCAACCAATCCATTTAAACGATTACGAAAAATAACCACTGGATCAAGATCTCCCTCTCTAGCTCCATACACTGGTAAAAAATCAGCTAAATTATTAGTCTTCATTTTTCTTGCTCTCGAAAAGATTCGTGGAGCGGCCGGAAGATTTCCTTTAACAATCTTCCATGCCCCGACACTTTCCTCCATGCCTTCAGCACCTTGAAGCAAACGAAAACGCGATAAAACATCCCGCACCTGTTTATTGAGTATTTTATTTCCCGCAGTTGTTACTGAAGCCTTAAGAATAATACTCATTTGAATTGTATATATTCTTTGCCCTGTATTAATTAATTCTCGAATGAGTTCTTCGGTAGATGAAAGTTTGGATTCACTTTCAATATCTGACACTTTTCCACCGCTAGTCACGGCCAATGAATGGGCCATTTTTCTTTTTTGTTGCAACTTGGTCATTTCCATTGTTTGCGGAGGAACATCAATGGAAAGCATTAAATCATAATGAAAAGGCATTCTTAAAAAATTGGATAGTTGTCCAGCAAAAGTAATTTCGGGAAGAGTTTTTAAAGTAATAACCCGAAAGTAATGAGAATCTAAAATAAATTGATTAAATTCTAAAATCAGATCACCAAAAACAATTTGTTCCCGAGGTGATTGTCCGGCCAACCAACCATTTTCTTTAATGACTTGTTCCTCAACGTTATTTTCTATGGGTGAATACACCATGGGAGCTGGTTCTTCTTTGGAACGCATGGGATTTAAAAAAGTATAAACACAATTTATAATCTCAGACCGGATAAGTTCCTTGCAATTTAGTCCCACCGCTTGAAACGACGAAACAAGATTCTCTATATTTTGATGGAGTATATCAAGTGTCTCCTCATACTGCTTGTTTGCCTCAAGAGAAAAATCTTCGCCTTTTTTTAAAAAATTCAGTTTGCTTTTAGTACCAAGACTTGCTCGCAGAAATAAAAATAGCTTAGGCCGGTAAAGCTCTCCCTTTTTTAAAGCATCACTCAGTTTGGTTTTTCTAAAGTTAACCATTTCTTCTACCAAAGGATGAACATCTGACTCCTTTAACTCACAATGATTCTTAATCATCTGGGAAAAATCTGAACGCACACTTAAGAAAAACTGAGCTGATACATTTTCTGATATGGAATTAAGTACTCCCCGAAGACTGACCGTGAATTGATTGATTTCATGGTCGTCCAAACATTCAATATCCTTAAGTGATATCTGAAGTCCTGAGGTAATTGATCCGTCGTTTAAAATGAGATGGGCAAAGGGTTCACTTAAAAATTCCCAATATGGTAGTTCCTCACATAACGCCGAATCATTAGTTTGATTTCGCTTCATATGACATCCTTTTTAAATTTACGATATTTGAGGTCCGGTTTGCCTGCACAAAAATAGGTTGGTTTGGCCAAAAACTCCCCGTAATGTTGTAAATAGCTCTCTGGTTTTCCCCGCTTTACAAAAAAAAGAAAAATGGCAATTGCAAATGTACTTCCCCACACCAGTGGGTAGCGAAGAGAAGTAGTACCAAATACCAGATTGGTTATGGCCAGATTGCAAAAAATCAAAAGTAGATCAGGCAGTTCAAAACCAAACAGTTTACTTTTCATATCAAGCGCACGAGGTACACTTGAAGTTATTAATCCTCTCTCATCCATAAAAACCTCTTTAGCGTACAGTTTGAGAAATAAAATCAACTATGGCCTGAGCACCAAATCCAAAGATACATCCAAGCACGGCATAGATAATGTATTGTTTGGCATTGGGGTTCCCGGTAAAAAACGATATAGCCGCTATGGCCATTCCAATTACTGAAAGAACGGGAAGGATGACTCCGGTAAGTTTAGTTTTAATTCCAACCAGACTGGATTCAAGACTGGCATGGGCCATTTCTGGAATGAAAAGTCCTACAATCAAAAAAAGAGAAAATAAAATTAAAAGATTTTTATTCTTCATAATTACTCCGATGGTTTTAGTTTTTCTAAGCTGCTTGTTGATTCCAATCTTCAGGATCAGGTATGGAAGATGAATGAACCTGATTTTCCGGATAAATATTTAAGTAGATCGGCTCAGAGAAAAGATCGAACTTCAAAGAGATGATTCCTTGAATGGTATCCGCATGGCCATTACCGACAATATTCCAAAAATATTTATTTTTTGATTCAGGTTTATTGTTTGGTTCTCTGGTCATGATCAAATATTTCGTAACGTCATTTTTACTTGGGATGATATAAAAACGTTCATTTGAAAAAGTCCATAATCTCAAAGAAAAAATATGCTGTCCTTCCTTCAAATAGGCCATGCCAATAGTTTTAGTTCTTTTGACTTTATTGTTTTCAAAATTTCCATGAAAAACTTGAAAGCGATAAAATTGATTGTGATCTTGTTTTTCCAACATAGAAAATTCCTCCGTTCGTTTTAATAAAATAAATTGTGATTTTTAAAAGTTACGCTGCCTGCAAATCCGTAGTATCCATTTGTTCCAAAATTTTTTCGCGTAACTTTCCAAGAGTTGACTCAATTAATTTATCAGTAGTGGCCCAACTTAAATGAACACAGCTTGCGATTTGCTCAATAGTCATGCATTCCCAGAAGCGAAGATGTATGACTGTTTTTTCGCATTCACCAAGCTGATCAAGTAAGTCCTTAAGAATTTTAAGCTTTATTCCATTTTCAAATGAATATTCAGGTTGAATTGACTGCTGCTTTGATTTGTATGCCATCATTCCCCCATACGTTGAAATTTTTTTGCCTCTCAACTATGGTGTTTTGGTCAGGGGGGCTTAAAAACATCTGTTTTCGGTTAAAAATATATTACATCTGAGCTAAATCATACCGGGTTATCGACAGGATATGCTAAGCTGCCCAGACTGGTTATAAGCATATCTTATTTCCAAACCAATTGCTCGCGAAATGCTTTGATAAATAACTTCTTCAATTCTTTGAAGGGTATCGAAATTTATTATTATAACATTATAATTTAAATAGATGCTGTATCAATTTCAATCATTTCAAAATTGAACATTTAATTGTTTAACAAAAGGTAACTCTTTAACATTTTTATATACAATGCAATTATCAGAAGACTTAAACCATTTTTCATCTACTGGTTTGTTATTTTTTATATTATATGCTCTCGTTAAACTTCTAATTATTACTGAGTTTCTATTAAAATATTTTCTTTTTTCAATCATATGAACACCCTCAACAATTTCCTCTTTTGCAACATTATACCCATTAAATAGAACAGATTTTGAGAATATAAAAGCTAATTCATTACTTGAATAAAAATAATACTCACATATGGTCGAGTCATCTGGGCCATTATAAAAATAATCCAACCTAATCATCTTTCTATTTTTTATATATACCTGATAGTAAGAATTGAACCTATTCTTATTGTCACTGCCAACGATGCTATATTTGAACTGTCCTTTGATATAAGAACCATCTATTTTAACCTTACTTACACCCTGCAAATTCTCCACTGCATTATATTTAGCATATAATTCTTTTATCTCTCTAATATCATTTTCATTAATCTTAGAAATGCCAAGTATAAGAGGTATTGCGATGAAAAGTAGTACTAAAATACTTTTAGTACACATATTTATCGCTCACTTGTGAAGAACTATTCTCTGGATTTTTATGATATGTATTACCTTTATCATCCACATATCCAAAGTTAGAAACAGAAGACTCTGCATGGGCAGGATCCCAACCATATCCTGTTATTTTACTGTTTGCAGAATCATCAAAATCCCCACCCCAAGTTAGTCCAGCAGAATTAACCTCTTTACCATATTCTTTAAAAAATTCATTTGCTGGCCCTGGCTTTCCATCAGAAATATCGTTATATCCATATCTTTTATCAATTACATCTATTCCTAAAAAATTCCTATGCGCACTATTCATAGTTTGTGAGTATCCATCTTCAACCTTAGCTTTCTGTTGGGCTTCCGTTCTATAAGTTTCAACAACTTTAGGCTGAAACCCTTTTTCCTCTAAATTTGTTAAAACTTTTGTCATTGTCTTATTCATATCAGGTTTTAAAAATGAAAGTAGGAAATAATCTCTCTCAGTTAGATATCCATCAGGATCAACATATATTAACGGATTATTCCTCACATACGCATACAAATTCATCTCCTGACTATTAATTCCTCTCTTATCCATTTCCTCGGCATAAAGCTGATCAGCCGAAATAAATCTTCCAAGATTAGGATTGTAGTACCTATGTTTATAATAATAGATTTCTGATTCCTCGTCATCTATTTGTCCAGTGAATCTTTGCTTTATAAAGTTACTTGATCCGGTATTTATTCTTTTTTCTCCGAATGGAAAATATTCAAGGCGATTAACCTGAGCACCGCTTGAATTTGTTCTTACGTTGCCTGACCCAAGATGATCTTTATGGGTGTAGACCACATTATCGTCTTGATCAATGGAGGCGATCAGGTCGTCATTCATATAAATATGTCTTATGACATCACCATTTCTTATTTCAGTGTATTGGTCGATATAGTAAGTGGTGGCGGTGTTTGTTATTTTCTCCACTCTCATGCCTTCTGCATCGTATTTAAAGTAGCTGGTTGAGGTGTTAGTAATGGAATATGGTTGATTATTCCAGTCAAATACATAACTTCGAGTTGAGTCGTTTGTAATATTGCCAAAATCATCAAAGGTAAGTGAGGCGGAAGCTACGTTCGTTAAAATTTGTTTTCTAGTTGAACTATATGAGTAGTCCAGTGTTTGGATATTTCCATCATCAATGGTTTTCTCCGTGATGTTACCGATTTCATCGTATGAGAAATTTTCAGTTCTGGCCGAATCCAGCACCGCTTCGGTTAACCGATGAAGATTATCGTAGGAATAATTTTCGGTGAAGTTATTCAGGATGTCTTCACGCTCTGTGATATTTGAAACTTTATCGTAGGTGTAATCAATATTTTGATAGGTGGTTTTCATTCCCTCTTTGAGCGTTTTAAGGGGAGAAGTAATCATATCTCTTATTGATTTAGAACTTGAAGTTAAAATATTAATCAGACGATAACTTTTATTAGTGATGTCGTAGGTAAAACTGGTTTGAACTCCGTTACCAAAGTTAATGTCCGTTAATTTCTCCAAAGAGTTATAACTTAAATTATTAGCATAAATAGCGTTGGTTAAATCATTCTTGATTTCGCTTAACTGGCCCGATTGGTTATAAGAATATTTTATTTCCAAATCAGTGGCTCCCGAAATACTTGGATAAACGACTTCTTCGATTCTTTGAAGTGCATCGAATTTTATTTCTGTAACATAGTTGTTTGAATTGATATTGAGTGTGTTTTTACTTTTGTTACCGTAAACATCGTAGTCAAAAGTTTTACTTCCACTTCCAAAATTTACCGTGGTGAGTTTTCCAATTCCATAATCTCTGGAAGTTTCATCGTAGGTAAAAAGAATATCAGCATTTAGAGAGGCAGAAGCAGGATAATCAATTTTTGTCTGCCGATTTAAATTATCATTATACTCCAATTGAATTGTTCGAGGAGTTGCAGAGGGAGTGGAACAATCGGTTTGTCCTGAAATATATCCATAAATATCTTTTCTAGTAACCAAGTCTTCTGAGTTATAAAAATATTTTGTAAGTCCAAGGTTTGGATCAAGTTTACAAGTTCTTCTCCCCTCAGAGTCATAATCAAATAAGGTTTCACTATCTTGTGGATCAATAATCTTGATAATTTTTTTAAGTTCATTCCATTCATACGTCACGGATTGATCATTATGATCAGTTACACTGGTAGTTAGTCCCAGACTATTTAGTTCCGTCAGAGTAACTTTGTTTAATTCATCGTGGGCATATTTTTTTCCAACTTTATAAATATAGCTTTTATACGAAGGCACCGTGGCGGTATGTTCTGGGTTATATTCTTTAAGAGGTCTTTTTATGGCATCGTACTCGAACATTCTAAACGGACTGGAAGTATCCATACCCGGAAAATCTAAACTTGATACAAATTTGGGTAGATATTCCTTATATTTTTGATCTCTCAAATTATATTCAGTCCCCCCGGAGTAGATATACTTATTACTCTCCCCAACTTTTACATTCCCAAGACTTCTTCCTTTGGGATCAAAATACTCCTTAATATCTAAGGTGGCCGCACTCCCTGATTTTTTTCTTTTTTTAACTAAAATGCTACTGGGAGTCCCCACTTCATTTCCAAAGGTCATTAGTGCCTCAATGGTTGGATATGTGCTGGAGTCCGCCGGGCCTACAATTTTACTCAGTCTAAGGTAGATATCATAATCAAAAACCGTGGTTCGATTATTCTCATCAGTAAGCGAATTAATTTTACCACTGGCATAGTCATAGGTGGCGGTTTTGGTATGACTGGCGGAATTGGTAACCTCGATTGGATATAAATAGTAATTGTCATAAGTGACGTTGGTGGCATGATCAAAGGAATCTTTAATACTATTTATCGCACCAAAACCGGTATACTCATAACTGGATTTGATTTCATAATCAGAACCGTTCCAGGCCATTATCTTGGAAACGCTTCCCTCATCCACTTCACAAAGATTGGTATTATCATCATAATAAATTCTTTTACTACTGATTAAGTTGCTGGAAGAATCCTTGATATCAATCTGGCAAGGCCTGTTAATTATATTTAAATTCAAATTATTATTGATGGCATAAGTGGTTTCCGTGCTTTTCTCGACAGTAACAAGATCGCTATAAGTGGTCACCACTCTGGATTCTAAAATTCCATCATTATTGATAGTCAGATCCATGGTATCTTTTCGACTTCTTGAAGGCGTTAGGGGGTCACTATCTCCCTCCTTATATATGGCCTCACTGACATAAGGCCTCATAGGAACTCTTTGTTCATCTGAAGGAAACGTTAGTACTGCCGAGTTTACATACTCTACCTCTTGTAAAATTTCCCCTTCACTATAACTGGGAAGAGTTATGTCTTGAATGATTTGTTTTGATGGTACGGATCTTAAATATCGATCTTCTGCAGTTCTTCCCTGTTCATAAAAGTTTTTGGTAAGAAGTGAGTCAATTGATGCATCACCATACTGAATGGTTTTTACCAAATTAAATCCAGCAAATTGATTTTCGTATTCATCATAATACCCACCATGATAGGAATACTCATCAATCTTTTGTGGACTTGCATTACTCCATATATATTCATGAATCTTGGAAACCACCATTTTACTAAATGGCAAACTTGATTCCAAGGCCTCATCGTCATGAGAAAACTCAGTAGACGCCTTATAATCAATGACGGTCTTTAATCCCAGGCCATTTTTAACTTCAACTATCAAATTGGATTTGATGTCTACTAAATCCAGATAACGATAATCATGGAAGTCATTGCTCCAAAGGATATCCTGGGTTCCATTTCCATTCATGTCTCCCATCACTATCGACATTCCCTTAAGATCAAAATTAAATTCATGGACATTATTGAATTGATAAGTATTACCAAATGACTGATTTCCTTTATTGAAAGAAACCGCCAATCCGTTACTCCATGCAACTATAATATCTTTCAGTCCATCTCCGTTAAAATCTTCAACGAAAGTTGCCTTATGCAGTCTGGCCAATTTTAAAATCAAAGGATCAGCTTCTTGAAAAGTAAGCCGGATGGGCATTTCAAATGTTCCATCACCCTTATTTCCCAAAAACAAAAAGGTTTTTTCCCTTAAGAGAGCGATATCCGTCAGTCCATCGCTATTCATATCACTCATAAAAGTAAATCGACTTTTAAAATCGATAAAGTCCGTATTGATCACAAAATCCTGGGCCCTATCCCAGCTACCTTTTTCATCGCTTATAAATGTTTTAATATGATCAACTTCCCTGGCAATAATATCCAGTCTTCCGTCATTATTGGCATCAAACGTTCTAATTTCCCTGCCTCCTATAGAGTAACGGGGAATTGCGGTAATATTTTGAGCATCAGGGGAAAACAGAAAGTTTCCATTTCCATCCATGAGTCCACCTTTAAAGTATTTGGGATATAATCCAGTAGCAACCAGATCCACCACGCGGTCACCGTCCACATCAATCAACTTGGTGTTAGCTGTTCCAAGTACCGAAACAATCTCAGGCATGGCATAGGATTCTAAAAAAGTATTATCCCCTTTATTAATCCAAACTCTTGCCCCGTAGCTCGATGTTTCGATAATATCGGCAATCGAATCACGATTCATATCAACAATAGAGGCCCTTTTTTTATTCAAAGATGGTGGAAAATAAAAACCATCCGCAAAATCCATTTTAGAGGTGGTTGGCACAGTTAAAGTCAGGTCACTATACTTAAAACTCATACAAGGAAAGGCCGGATCAGTATCTTGGTCATTTTCCCCGTGCTGACAAATATTTTTGATTCGAGACAAACTACTTTGCAGCAGGTTTTCATAAATTAATTCATAATGTCTGATTATATGATTTTCATAAGATTTGACGTACACATCCGAGCAACGCTTTTTCAAACTGAACTTTACACCACTTTTTAAGTCATCAATAACATCGGCCCTATTTTCATAGAAAAATTCAATATAAAAATGTGCTACAGAATTTTTAAGGGCATATTCAATTTTTGATAGATAAGGGTAATTATCCTCTTTTGAATAACTATACACTATCTCATTATCATAAGGATCAATCTCTTTGGACAAATACCAACGATATGTCCCTTTTGAACTTGTGATCTTTGAACTGGAATCCATGGCAAAAACCAATTTATTTCCACTTCCCTTGTAAATTGTCCATTCATCACTGGAAGAATTGTATTCATACAAATCATGATTATTATCTAATAGTGGAGAAAAATAGCTAAGACTTGGATCACTCACCGTCTTGTTAATTTTTATCAGCTCGCCAGCAGGCCCCATTAACAAATCTTGATCGGTGTATCTGGGAACTCCTCTAAGAGAACTCTTCTCAATAAAAGGAATATTCAAATCAAATCCAATACCAAGAAGACCGTTCCCATTTTTCGAAGAATAATCAATAGAAATGCCTGGCGTATGATTGGAAATTCCACTGGGTGTTTCAATTTTTAAATTAAATCGATATTCTCCCAAGCTTCCTGGTTCAACACCTATAGGAGTAAGTCCCAAGACCTGTTTTTCAATTTCAGGAAGGGAAATCGCTTCCTTACTTACACCCGTATCGTGATCATATTGATTTTGATTTAAGTCCGTACCTGCAACTCCCAGATGAGAACAAAAACTGATTATCAATATGATTAACCAAGCATTTTTTTTCATATCTCTCTCTTCTATTTAGCGACAGTAAAACTGGCCTCATCTGAAGTTATTCCCGGCATAAAACTATCAATACTATAACTAGACTTATGAGCACTTCTAATCATGTAGTAAAGTGTTTTCCCGGAGTAATCAGTTAAATCCAGATCATCGAAATAGCACTGTAGATTGTCTCCTTGAGGAGAGCATTCCGTGTCAGCAATATTTCGCGTCCCAACCAACTCATATCCATATCCAGTGCTTTGACTTCGATAAACATTAAACTGACTTAATTTTTCAAAATCTGAATCAGTAGTATCAAAATCAAAACCTACTCTCACTCCTGAATTAGAAGCGGTTGTAGTAATACTATTTGGTGATACTAAACATTGATTAATTGGTTCTTCATTTTGATTCTCGGTTGAATTAAACCAGAAAACCAGTTTTACTCCCTGTAGTAGGGGATTTGAAAAGGTGGTATCAGAATCCTCATACATTCTGATTTTCGGGTCATTAAGTCCAACTCTCCATGTAGAAAAAATGCTGGTTTTTCTAAACGACAATCTATCAAAATATCGATTATCTCTAAGTGACAAATAATCTGAATCATTATCAACCAGTACACGGGTTGATACACCGTTTACCCCTCTTTTTTGAGCAGGCATCCAATACTCAATTTCTTTTCCAAGAAAATCAAAAAAACGATTCTCTGATCCGTGTACCAAATCAACTTTGGTGCTTCGAACGTGAGGATTTTTGAAGAATAAATATTCTCTGGCCGGATCAATATCCAAAAGCACTCCTACTTTTTCAATCATCACCCTCGATTGATCACTAAGACTAAATCCCTGACAGAAAAACTCATTAGCACTTAGTCGTAGCTGAACTTCGCGCTCCCTATAGTCTGCGTTTTGCAGTTTGGTAAGTTCATCCTTTGATAGTTGATAAACCACAAAGCCACGATTAGGACTTAATAAATCGTTAATAGAGGTGATTTCGAAAATCAGATCCTTTATCAAATCTATTTGTCCCTTAAAGTAGTTACCTTCATAATATGGCGACATTTCTCCGTGAGATTCAAAATTATCCAGATATAAATAGTTATATGAATTTATTACGAACTCATAATATCTCTTTATCCTTTGAAGATTTTTTTCTCTAACCTGATTGATTTGTGCCAATTCTTCTTCGTAGTACCTTTTGGTTACATCCAGAAGCATTTTTTTGGTTTCTGCATTTTGTTCCCTTCTTGAATACGTTGAAATAATTTTCTTAGTGGTATCCAGCTTGACCAAAGCTAATTCTTTTTGATCAGTACAAAGAGCTGCTTTTGCCCCATTTAACTCCATGGAAAGTTCTTTTGCCTTGATATCTCTGGCAATAACTTGAAGTTCCACTAGATAGTTAATAATCTCCAGCAAAATCTTCTTTCCACCTTCTGGCATATCTGGAAATTCTTTTTCAAAAGATGAAGTGGCTGCCACAAACGGATTGGGTATGTAAGCAATATTTTCTAGAATTGCCCCAAGGCCACAATCATAACCATTTTCGTCGCACTCTTTTAATAACCACGAATCAAATTGGCTCACAAGATTTGCAAATTTGACGCTCTTTCTAACGTTAACTTGCATAGACCCTGTGTTACTACCAAAACTTCCGCTTTTATCGTTAGGGGTAACCCATAAGGTTAAGCCGCTAGTATTTTCTGGTGCTTTGAAAAAACTCGTATTTCCAATAACAAATTTTTCACAAGCAGGGTTCGAATTTGGATTTACATCACAAAATGATCCAATTATCGCTCCCACCGAAGCGCTGGGCATAACAGTGGTTTTTAATTTAAGACCAAAGGTTCCGCCCTGTGATATACCCCGGGATGTTCCAGTAGAAGATCCAACACCTGTACTGGCACCTGCACTCACAAAATAAGATACCCCCAAATTAATACCAAAAGAGTCACTCATACCTGCACTTTCGCCGTAAGAATCAGAAAAACTAAAATAATATCCTTCAGCTCCCGCATCTAAAGCTTCATTAGCTATCTTTCTTATCAAATATGTTTTATCTTCCTTAAGTTTTTTTGCTAATAGAGCATTTGTCTGATCTTTGACATTGTTCATCGATTTTAATATTGAGCCAAGAAATGGGGAGCAAGTTGTAGCAACTTTAATTATGCTTTGCCACATCCCTTTTCCTTTCTCAATTTGATTTTTTCCAAAATAAATATCACCATCTTGGTATGCAACTGCAGCTCCCTTTATATTCCACTTCCCTTGAGAAATAATTTGAAACTGATCTTCCGGGCCAAACGTTACACCAGTACTAACCCACTCAGTATTAGCAGGGATAGTAAGTGTTGTTCCTCCACCCGAAACTTCATAAGCGGTGTCAAAAACTTTTTCTAAATTAGCATCAATATTTTTATTTAGAAGTCCAAGTTGTTTAATAGCTTTTTGAAGTTCATCTTTTTCAAAGTTTTGCTGTAAAACACCTCGATTTAGACAATCATTATAGCCAGCAATTTGCGTCTGCGTATCTACACTGTAATTACTTTCCTTAAGAAGTGCTTGATCAATTCCTATAATTTGTGCACTGTCTTCGTCAACATAAGCTCTCTTCAGGTTATCAGATTGATTTTTGATCTCACGGGCCTTTTCGTCAAAATTCAACTGCTCATCAATCATTCTTTGTAAACTGGATAGCAAATGATCATTAAAATCACTATTGACAGCATAAATGGATGTATATCTTCCGACCACTCCACTCATCGATGAACCTCGATTAATCAGCTCGTATTTTGAGAAGGCCTCTCGTTTTAAATAATTATCGGTTGTGGGTAAAAGCAGTCCTGAAGTATAACCTTCACAGCTTTCATCACAAAAAACCATTTCGTATTCAGCGGACGCCAGCGTTCGATATTTGTTATATTCAATTTTAGCATTATAATAAACCAACGAATCGCCCTCTAAGTTTTCAGACATTGGATCAATTATCAAACTGGGCGTTCTGCTTAATGCATCTTGCATTATTTGTCTATTGGTCTCAACTATTTTGGCGTACTCATCACCAAGCGCAATTGAAGTTTTTGCCATCAATACGTCAATTTCGTTGGCCATTACTAGTCGCACACAAAAGCACAAACTAATTGTTAAGAATATTTTAATTTTCATTTGCTACCTCTTTTAAGTTTTTTGCTCTCACCAAATGTAATTTTGCCAACTGCAAAACTTTAAGTTTATTGTCACTATACATCCCGTTAGCGAAGGCCAGTTGATAAAGCTTTTCCCCTCTTTCGTGATGAAATTTATAATCCACATTACTTTTAAATTCTTTTTCAAATATCTCATGAATATTTTCTTTGGAAGTAACTGCCTTATAAACATCAGGTGAAAGTGACTTCAAATCTTTTTCAACCAATATTTCGTCTTTATTTTTTATAACAGTTTTAATTTCATGTTTCTTGCCGTTTAATAGAAAAAACCCAGTCAACAACAATGAAACTAACAAAACTATACCGATTATTCTTGTTTTCATCACTCCCCCTATTCCAACATTCTTAAAACATCACCAAGGGCCTTTGACATTTGCAAAGCAATGATCTCTCTGGTTCTAATTAGATATTCACAAGAATTTTTAAGTAATTTGACCAAATTATTTTTAAAATTAACATCCATCCTTGCAATTAATGTTGATTCTTCAAAATCATTATAAGCAAACTCAAACGTATCCAAAATATTGCTACCAGTTTCTTGAAGAGTATTTAAATCCAGCGAAGAATAACCTAGCAGCTTAAAATTTGCCACGTATGATTGACTGATAGCTTCTGCCACTTTTAAATCAACCATCTGGTCAGTCATTTGTGTAGTCTGTAATCCTTGATAATTAGCAAAAAGTTTTCTCAGATAACCAAGCTGGCAATCAAGATTTTGCGACTTGGAAAAACAAGAATTCATTTCCAAATCTATGGCATAATAACCGCTATTTTCTATACGTCCGTTGGCCCCTTGGAAGATTTGAACCATGAGTGCTCTAAGAAACTCGATTACGTTGATCTTGTAAAGATCTTGATCGTAATTTTTACTTTCTCTTAAGTATGAACTATTAATCATGCGAGCAATTGCCACATCATCAAATAAAAATTGAAACACTCTATAGATCTCTGGTCCCGGTGGCGCATTAAAATATCCATCACCAATTAATTGTAGTTCATCCAATACTACATCAATAAAATTAGCTAAATTATCTCTTTGCGTACTGCTTAAGTTGTTGATAACCCAATTGGCCTGTGCTTGCCTTCCACAATATGAATTATTAATTGGATTATCAGTATCGCAACCAGTGCTTTCATTTTCCCATTTTTCAGTTGCAAGTACGCTTAAAAAATCACTCATACCAAGAAGTACGTCATAATTTTGAGCGAGACTATAATAATATTGTGATCTTGTAATCACATCTTGATCGACTCCAAAATCTTCATTAGGGTAAAATGCAGAAGCTAGATGGTAAGTTAATGCATCAAGGGTAGTCACATAGTTTTGTGACATATCTCTGGACATCGTTAACGATTCAACATCTGCGTAATTCATTACGTGCGCTTTTCTTGCAAACATGACCGCATCATAATTCCAATTTCTATTTTCAAATTGTTTCGAAGATTCTTTTATATCAGTTAAATTAAAACCAAATCCGATGGTAGAAGATAAAAAAAGCGTTACCAATATTAAAGATTTCACTTCCTACCTCCCTTTAAACTTGCTTCAAAAACATTCATAATATTTTCTGGAAAGTAGGTTCGGTTATAGACAACAACTTGGGCAAATACTCTTGCACCTTTGTCACGCCCACCGATTTCTTCTAACTTAAGACTATGAACTGCATTCACAGTCTCTAGGTTTAAATTAGTACATGCCGTAGATGTATTTTGATCCATCTTTGATAAATTTAAATAAATCTTTCCCGTATTCATATTCTCAGAAATGTCGGTAAGTGCTCCAGTGCCATCACACTGGGTTTGATTACATTCACTAATCACGCAAGCAGTAATATCATTATCATCAAGAGATATTTTCATCTCTCCCAGTGTCACAGAAATATCTGGCAAGGATTTAGATAAAGAACTGTTGATTACTTTAAATATTGCCGTATTCATTTTCTTGGTTTCAAAATTAAATTCAATCAGTTGATCCGCAAAATTCTTTTCAAACTTAATTTCTATTGGATTATTTTGATCCAAGTTTCTATCAACACTATAAACGGTCCTATTTTTAAGTAATACATCTTTCATCTGATTGACAGTAAGCTCATCGCTCCTGTGTCTTTTA
>Ga0208958_1001093_pt1 | contig 28669 bp, 29 predicted proteins | sample RifOxyB1_FD_184032 | JGI IMG/M metagenome (GOLD analysis project Ga0208958, IMG submission 184032) | Soil microbial communities from Rifle, Colorado - Rifle Oxygen_injection B1 (SPAdes) | ecosystem: Environmental > Terrestrial > Deep subsurface > Rock core/Sediment | place: Rifle, Colorado...
GAAGGGAAGATTGTCAGTGACGAAGAAAAAGGCCGGTATCATACAATGGGCAAGGGAAAGGCAAAGGTCAAAAAATAATATGAAACTTTTTCCGAGTATCTGGAAACATATGCGCAGAAGCCCGTATCAGGCGTCGGTTGCCGTCCTCACTATGTTTATCACATTTCTGCTAGGCGGGGTATTTCTCATTACCAGTGTTAGCTCCGTGCTTATCCTGGAGTTTTTTGAGGGGAAGCCGCAAATTACCGTGTTTTTTACCGATAAGGCTGTGAAGGCAGATGCAGATTCACTGGATAAAACACTCCGTGCCACCGGAAAAGTTGCGTCAACAGCATATGTTTCCAAAGAAGACGCCCTTGCCATATACAGAGAGCAGAATAAAAACGATCCGCTTCTTTTGGAGATGGTTACCGCCGACATATTGCCGGCGTCACTTGAAGTTTCCGCAACCAATCCTCTGTACCTCAAAGAACTCGAGCCGCTTGTCCGGCAGGCGCAGGGAGTGGAAGAGGTCGTTTATCAGAAAGACGTGGTAGAAACACTCCTTACATGGACCAACGCCATACGCGTGGTCGGCGTCATTGTCGCAGGACTTCTGATAGTTAATTCACTTCTCATTATTATGACGGTCATCGGCATGAAGATAGCCCTCAAGCGGGAAGAAATAGAAATTCTTGCGTTGGTTGGTGCGAGCCGGTGGTATATCCGTATGCCGTTTATCATAGAAGGCGGCCTGTACGGTGTTATGGGGGCATTTGTGGCATGGATCATGATTACCGGGCTTATTATTTGGATGCAGCCCGTTATCCTGGGATTTTTGGGGATGATTCCGGTTATTTCCCTTATTCTCGGAAGTCTTACGGGAACCCCGTTTTTCCTTGCCGCGGGCGGATTTTTGGCGGGCATGCTCCTCATGGCATTTTTATTGGGCGCAATCGGCAGTACAATCGCCATCGGCCGGTATTTAAAGAATTGACACATGCATGAACAAACGAGTATGGATAGCAATAGTATCAACACTCTTCTTCCTATTTCCCTTTAGGATTTTTGCCCAATCATGTCCTAGCACTGATCAGGATCCCTGCGCTAACTATGCAAATAATGATCCGAAAAAATCAGAATGTTATCAAAATGTAAGTGATGCCTGTAAGAATCAAAGTAATACTTTATCCTCGACAATTAAATACATGAATAGTCAGATTCAACTGACAACTATTCGGATAGGAGCTGCACAAACAAAAATTAATTTATTATTAAATGAAATAGCTCAACTTGAAAATGAGGTTGTGAGACTTGAGGGGGTTCTCAATAATCGATTAGCTCTGCTTATGAAGCGGATTCCCGCATCATACAAACGTTCCTCAATTTCTCAATTCGGAACGATTCTATTCAGTAAGAACATATTTGATTTTGTGACGCGGATTAAATATGTTGCCGCAGTACAGCGGGATGACGCAGCGGCTGTACTGAAGGTGAAATCAGCACAAAATAGTTTTAACGAGAGTAAACAGGTAAGAGAGGGAAAAACAGTTCAATTGGAGGAAACGAAGTCAAAGTTGCAGCAAGAAAATAAGCATCTTACTCAACAAAAACAGGAAAAAGATGCTCTTTTGTCACAAACGAAAGGTCAGGAGGCAACGTACCAACAACTATTGGCTCAAGCAAGAAAACTTTTGGCGGGTTTTGCAAGTTTTGCCGACAGTCAAGGGGCTACTCTATTAAGTGGACAAACTACCTGTAGTGATTGGGGATGTTACTACAACCAAAGAGATACTCAGTGGGGAAATGCGATTATCAACGGACAAAGTAGCGGATGTAATGGTCCCTGTAGCGTACTTCGTGTTGGCTGTTTAATAACATCAGTGGCCATGCTGGCAAGTCACTATGGCCATCGGGATATCACTCCACAAGATGTTGCATTTTCAAGCCCAGCAAACTATTCCGTCGGAACGGCATTACTAATGAGAGGAACAATTTACGTTAAAGGAGTGAGTATAAATAGGAGTTCGGTTGGGAGTCGGTTAAGTCCTGACGTAGTGAGCGGTGGGCCTGTTATTGTGGGTGTATATTCAGGTCCATTCGGCACTCACTTTGTGGTTGTTAAATCATATACAGACGGCAAATATATAATGAATGATCCTTACGTAGAAAACGGTAGTGACAAATCGTTTACGGATTATTATTCTTTAAATAGCGTCTTTGAAGTCGACCGTGTATCCATGTAATTTTTTGATTTGTACGATACCGTACATATTTTTCTTTTCTGATTTTGTATACTGGCAACTTAAATGGTTCGCTTGCCCCGCATATGTGCATACTTTCTTCTTATCGTAGGGATAATTTTTTTCGTCCAACCGGTGTCTGCCGTCACTCCGGTATTATCCCCGCTTACTGTTGACACAACGCTGCCGATAATTGGTAACGCATTTACCGTGACCGCATCAATGAGCGGCGCCGTATCTGCAAGTGCATATTTTCTCAAGTGTAGAATTGGACCTAGTAGTTCATCTCTTTCCGATGGTCAAACATATAATCCTCAGACAACACAATGGTTGGATGATTCAGGATCAAATGGTTCATGGATAGCTATGCCGCAGATAACCACAAATGGTGACGGCTTATGGCAGGGGACTGTACAGTGCAAAATGAAAAATTCAGTAAGCGATGAGGTAAAAGTTCTATTTATCCGCGCGTGTTTAAATTCCGATAATTCGTGCGGTACCAGTTTCCAGTCCGTAAGTTTTCTTACTTTAAATCCGGTCATGCCTACTGCAACTTCTACTCCCGTGCCTACGAGTACGGCGACTCCTACCCCTGAACCTACGGTTACTCCGAACCCGACGCCGACAAAGACTCCGACTCCGACGCCCGCAAAAACCCCTACGCCTTTTCCTACAAAAATAGTTACCCCTACGCCCCGCGTAACAACAGTAGTAATTCCGGACAGCATGCCGACCGAGATGCAGGTGTTAGGTGCAACTGACATACCGGCAACGGAAAGCACGGCTGTCCAAAAAAAGCAATTGAATCCGATGATTATTTCTTCAACTCTCATCGGTATGGGTCTGGGTATCCTCTCCCTGGTCCTCGTCTGGCAAAAGCGAAATGCTATACTGAATAAATGAAACTTCTTCGTGCGTGGGGACCGGTTGTTGTGTGGATGATACTCATATTCGTTCTCTCCGGCAGGCAAAGCATCTCTGTGGCGACCGAGTATTGGCTCAATTTCCTGTTTTTTAAATCCCTCCACGTCCTTGAATATGCCATTTTGTATGTTCTGACATTCCGTGCAACACACAATTTTGCCCTGTCATTTATGATCGTTGTTTTGTACGGGGCAAGCGACGAATTTCATCAGACATTCATTCCGACGCGGGAGGGGAGAGTGCGTGATGTTATAATTGATACCGTGGGAGCGTGCCTTGCATGGATTTTTCTAACAACATTACTACCAAAAAGCCCGAAGAAACTGCGCGCGTGGGCGAAGAATTGGCTCACCATCTAATGAACAGGGGAGGGGCGATCCTATGCCTCTACGGACAATTGGGAGCGGGCAAGACCACCTTCACGCAGGGGTTTGCGCGGGGACTGGGTATTACCACTCGCCTGCTTTCCCCCACATTTATTATTGTACGACGTTACCAAATACCCAAGAACAATTTTTTTCTGAACCACGTGGATTTATATAGACTGCAAACACTCCCGGAAATGGAAGGAATCGGACTTCCGGAAATATTTTCGGACTGCGCCTCATACACGGTTATTGAGTGGGCCGAGCGATTGGGTGAGCTGTTGCCAAAGAACCGCATAGATGTTCATTTTAGAACCGCGCAGGATGACACACACGACATAAGAATTGAAGGATTGGTATGAAAGACGCAATAGAAATCGTAAAAACAGGCGGTATTATCATATTTCCGACGGATACGGCACTGGGCATAGGGTGCAGGATCGATAATCTCCAATCTGTTGAACGACTTTATAAAATTCGACGGAGACCCGTGACTCAAGCAATGCCTATATTAGTTGATAGTGTTAATATGTCTCTCTCCTACTACCTCGATCCGTCAGATGTTGTGCGACGTCTGATGAAGGATTATTGGCCCGGGGCGCTCACCATCGTTGCTCCGTGTAAAAATAATTTGATCTACTCCCCTATCCGCGGCGGCGGGGAAACGGTTGGCTTGCGTATGCCGGATCATCCGGTCATTTTGAAAATCATTGAAGAGGTGGGTGTACCGATATTAGGTCCTTCAGCCAATTTTCACGGCGACCCCACCCCCTATTCCCCGGCGGATCTTAATCCGGAACTGGTTAAGCTTGTCGATTACGTCGTGCCGGGGGAATGCACTGTCAAGCAGGCATCAACTGTGGTAGATTGTTCAGTAGTTCCGTATAAAATTATTCGCCAGGGGGCGGTAAGCTTATGAAGCTTCATATTGATACATCACAGATTAACACGACAAAAATTATACTCGGGTCTGTCACAAAAACTTCCCAGTCGCGGATTGTCAAATCACAAGCGGTTTTACCGCTCATTGAAGAGACTCTTTTGGAGCAAAAACTGACATTGAAGGATATAACAGAAATAACCGTTGTTACCGGTCCCGGGTCATTCACCGGGCTTCGGGTCGGGGCAACCGTGGCCAACGCACTGGGGTATCTCTTGGGCGTGCCGGTAAACGGGAAAAGGGATCTTGTAATTCCGACATATTAATGATACGAATAGGGAAAGGAGAAAAATATGACTGAAACAAAAAAACAAACCAGTCCTTTGGTGTATATCGGTATCGGGTGTTTAATTCTGCTGTTTCTGATCGGTGTCGGAATGACCGTATTTTTTAAGTTTTTCGCTAAAAAGGCAATCGAGACGGTTATTGAAAACAAAACCGGTGTTAATATTTCGGATGCGGAGCAGGGAAAAATGACGTTTACGGATGAAAAAACCGGTGCGAAGGTCGACATCGGTTCAAACAAAGTGCCGGATACCTTCCCGAAGGATTTTCCGATCTATCCGGGCGCAAAGGTAACCAGCTCGTTGTCCGGATCCCAGACGGGGGAAAACAGCGGATTTTGGCTCACCATGACGTCATCCGATTCTGTTGAGAAAGTTACGGCATTCTATAAAACGGAGTTTGCCAAGAATGGTTGGAAAGTGGATTCCACGTTTAGTGCAAATAATACCGTGACGGAAACGGTGTCCAAGAGCGGTTGGACCGGATCGCTTGCAATCACGAAGGATGAGGAAGCCACGGAGACACAAATTGTGATTATCCTCGGGCAGGATGAAAAGTAAGTGAGGAGGGACTGGTAATTTAGGCTCAAATCTGCGTATGATAGATACATGAGTTTTGTATCAGGTCTCAGGCATTTCCTTGTTCCTCATCACGCGAATAACCATCGTGCGAAAGCGCTGCATATTGATTCTCTTCTTGCATACATTTTGGTATTTTCCCTGTTAAATTTAGGGCTCAGAGCGGCAAGTCGGACCATTCCGGATGTCTTGGGGTATGCAACCGACATTCACACGGCACAGCTGCTTGCCGGGACCAATGCACAGCGCGCGGCAGCAGGGCTTTCGCCGCTTACTCTCAACGATCAGCTTTCGGCAGCAGCAGCAGCAAAAGCATCGGATATGTTTGCAAAAAACTATTGGGCGCATAATTCGCCCTCAGGCGCAACTCCGTGGGATTTTATCGTGGGGAGCGGATATCGTTATACGGTGGCGGGAGAAAATCTGGCTAAAAATTTTTCAACCAGCCAGGCTGTTGTAGACGCATGGATGGCTTCCCCTACCCATCGGGCAAATGTCGTTAAACCGAATTATAAAGAGGTCGGGTTTGCCGTCGTGAACGGCGTATTAAACGGCGAGGAAACCACACTTGTCGTACAGATGTTCGGTGCATCAGGCGCACCAATTGCGCACATTACTCCGACCACGGCGCCAAAACAGGTGGTAGTTCCTCCGGTAGCAGCAGAGGATGCCGCTCCGGCAGTTCCCTCCCAGGAAAAGACGCTGGCTTTTCATCAGTCGGTTAACGGATATCAGGATGTGATCAGAAAGCCCATATTTAATATCCCTACTGTTTCGCGGGATATTGTATTTGCATTTTTAGGTATTTTGATGGGTATTCTGCTGGTGGATGCATTTGTTGTCGGCCGCCGGCATGTGGTGAGGATTGCGGGGCATAACATCGCTCATATTTTCTTTCTGACCGCCCTGTTTATTTTCGTAACCAATGCCGGCAGAGGCAGATTATTATGAAACACATACATATTCTTCATTATCTGGTTTTAGGCGCTCTCCTGACCGGCGGGGTAGCCACATTTTTCTTTGTCCGGTCAAACGTTACATTGCAGCTTTATACCGGTATTGCCACATCCGTGGCATATGTTCTGTGGGGCATTATCCATCATGCCCTACAGAAAGATCTCCATCCGAAGATTGTGATAGAATATACGCTCATAGGAGCCATTGCGATCGTTTTATTGGTTACTATTTTGGATTTCTAATATGATTGATGGTGTTTTGATAAAAGATCTCGTTCGTCATCCGGATGAACGGGGATTTTTTGAAGAAATGATCCGGAAAACCGACCCGTTTTTTGAGGAAGGTTTTGGCCAGGTGTCACATTCATTTATGGTTGCCGGAGTGGTGAAGGCATGGCATCTTCATACAACGCAGACAGATTGGTGGTATGTCGTGCGCGGGAAGATAAAAGTGGCGCTGTATGATACGCGTGAGACCTCCAAAACATACAAAGAGCTTAATGAATTTATTTTGAGCGGCGAAGAGCCTGACAACAAAATTATCAAGATTCCCCCGGGGATTGCGCACGGACTGAAAGTTCTGGTGGGTCCTGCTGATCTTGTGTATGTCACGAGTGCGGTCTATTCCAAAGATGAGGAAGGCAGGATTACGTATAATGATCCCGGTATCGGTTATGACTGGGTACAGGGGATGCCTATTTCGAATAAGAATATCACATGAAATTACTTGTTACCGGCGGAGCGGGGTTCATCGGCTCAAATTTTATCCTCTATTGGCTATCGCATCATCCGGCGGATAGTATTGTAAACCTTGATAAACTCACCTATGCCGGGAATTTGGAAAATCTCCGTTCGGTCGAAAATAATCCCCGGTATTCATTTATTCACGGAGATATCTGCGATCCGGAAACAGTGAAAAGCGCAATACAGGGTGCGGATATTGTCGTTCATTTTGCGGCAGAGAGTCATGTGGATAGGTCCATAACGGATCCTTCTCCATTTGTCAAAACGAACGTATTGGGGACGCAGGTTCTTTTGGATGCGTCGATGACGGGTAATATTAAGCGGTTTCATCATATATCTACAGATGAGGTGTTCGGGTCGCTTGATCTCTCTAGTTCGGATAAATTTAGTGAACGAACACCATATGACCCCAGAAGCCCATATTCGGCAAGCAAAGCGGGCTCGGATCATTTAGTGCGCGCGTACTTTCATACATTTGGACTTCCTATTACAATTACAAACTGTTCAAACAACTTTGGACCGTATCAGTATCCTGAAAAATTAATTCCTCTTGCAATTACCAATATCTTGGAAGGGAAAAAGGTGCCGGTGTATGGGGATGGGAAAAACGTACGTGACTGGCTGTATGTAGAAGATCATTGTCGTGCTATTGATGCAGTCCTTACGAAAGGAACAGTCGGGGAGACGTACTGTATCGGCGGCATGACCCGTGATATCAATAACCTTGAAGTAGTGAAGCTCATCCTCAACTATATGGGGAAAGACGAATCTTTGATTGAATTTGTGAAAGACCGTCCCGGTCACGACCGCCGGTATGCCATGGATTATCAAAAAATTCATGAGGCACTCGGATGGAGTCCGAAACATCAGTTTGAAGAATGGCTGAAAAATACCATTGAGTGGTACAAAACGAATGAGAGTTGGTGGAAACGCCTCAAAGTATGAAGATTTTAGGAACGGGACTATCCGGATTAGTCGGTTCTCGCGTGACGGCACTTCTGTCCCCCGATTTTACTTTTGAAAATTTAAGCCTGGAGACCGGTGTGGATATTACCGACTTAAAAAGTATATCCGTTCGTTTTGAGCAGTCTGACGCTCCGTGGGTTTTCCATATGGCTGCATACACGGATGTGCAGGGAGCGGAAAAAGATCATGACACTGCGTGGAAGGTAAACGTTCTGGCGACCGAGAATATCGCAAACAATTGCCGGAAACTCGGAAAAAAACTTTTGTATATTGATACGGATTACGCATTTGATGGGAAAAAAGAATTTTATATGGAAGATGATGCGCCGAACCCTTTAGGATGGTATGCAAAAACAAAAACCGAAGGGGCAAAACGTGTGTTGGCGCTCGGCGGACTGGGCCTCGTGATCCGCATCTCAAATCCGTACCGTGCAAACCCCGTTGGCAAGAAGGATTTTGTTCATAAAATGATGGAGCGGCTGGAGAGCGGTCAATCCGTTACCGGAGCCTCAGATCAGCTTTTTGTACCGACATTTATCGACGATATAGCCGAAGCTCTCAAAGTATTGATAAAAACAAACGCATCGGGAATCTACCATGTGGTTTGTGCGCCTGCTCTTTCACCGTACGAAGCGGGCTTGGTGATTGCTGATATTTTTGGATATGATAAGAATCTTGTGCAGAAAGGGACGTTTGCTCAAATGTTTGCAGGCCGTGCACCCATTCCCCAGTACGCAGCACTGAAAAATGATAAAATAACATCTCTGGGGATTCACATGCATTCGTTTGCAGAGGGACTTGAGGAGGTTAAAAAACAAGAAGTATGACCATTGCATTCATCGGACATGGATATGTAGGGCTCGTGACTGCATCCGTTTTTGCGGATTTAGGCAATACGGTGTGGGTAGTGGGCCGTACGCCCGAAAAAATTGAGAACCTGAAAAAAGGTATCACACCCTTTTATGAACCGGGGCTTTCTGAACTCGTAAAACGGAATGTGAATGCAGGCCGCCTTAAGTTCACGCTTAATTATAAAGAGGCAATAGTGCCATCCGAAATTATTTTTATCTGCGTGGGGACACCTCCGAAGCAAAACGGGGAGGCGGATCTTACGCAGGTATTTACCGCAGCTGAAAGTATTGCAAAATCCCTCGTCGGGTACAAAGTGGTGGTTACCAAAAGCACGGTCCCGCCCGGAACAAATAAAAAAGTCAGTGAAATAATCGCAAAACATAAGCCCGAAGGGTCTTCGTATGCAATAGCGTCAGTTCCGGAATTTTTGCGTGAGGGATCCGCAATTGACGACACCATGCACCCTGACCGTGTAGTCATCGGCACCACATCCGACCGGGCGACGGAACTTCTCCTTGAGCTTCACAAGACTATTAACGGAAAAACGGTTCTTTGTAATCTGGAGACCGCAGAGCTTATTAAATATGCTTCAAACTCGCTTCTTTCCACAAAAATCTCATTTGCCAACGCAACCGCGCTACTTTCTGAGAAAGTCGGAGCCGATGCAGAACGGGTTCTTGAAGCAGTGGGGCTCGATAAACGGCTTGGACGGAGCTTTCTCTATGCCGGAGTCGGGTACGGCGGAAGCTGCTTCCCGAAAGACGTAAAGGCGCTTATTGCAATAGCGGGCGAGTACGGTTACGACTTTACACTACTCAAGGCGGTGGATGAAATAAACCGGAAAACCGCGGAAAATTTTGTCGCAAAAATCGTACGTCATTTTGACGGAAAACTGCAGGGAAAGACAATCGCAGTGCTGGGATTATCGTTTAAACCGAATACGGATGATATGCGGGAGGCGCCCTCAATTTTTATTATTCACGAACTTACCAAACACGGGGCGAAAATTGTCGCGTACGACCCGGTGGCTATGGAAAATGCAAAACCGCTGCTTCCCCGGAGCGTGCGATTTGCGGCCGATGCCTACAGCGCGGCCAAAGACGCAGACGCGGTTGCCGTTGTTACCGAGTGGAATGAATTCAGACAGATTGATCTGGTAAAACTCGCAAAAGGACTTACGTCACTTGTGCTCTTTGACGGAAGAAATATTTATGACCCTGCTCAAGTGAAACAGCTCGGATTCATGTATTACGGGGTCGGGCGGATGTGATACAATCTTAAAGGAGGATATATGGCAAAAAAAGCATTTGTTACAGGTATTGCGGGATTTGTGGGCAGTCATTTAGCCGAATTATTACTGTCTAAAGGGTTTGAGGTATACGGGCTTGTGCGTCCGAGGACCAGGCGGGATTACATAGAACCGATAATGAACAAACTGCATCTGGATGATGCGGACATCTTAGACTCACACAGTTTGTATGCTACAATTTCACGGATTAAACCGGATTATATCTTCCATTTGGCCGCTCAATCTTATGTGCCGACCTCCTGGATTTCTCCGTCGGTCACGCTTGAGGCAAATATTGTGGGATCTGCAAATCTTTTTGAAGCGGTTAAACAGACCGGCATCGATCCGGTTATCCAGATTGCGTGTTCCAGTGAGGAATACGGACTGGTGCACCCCGATGAATTACCGATCAAAGAAACCAACCCGTTACGTCCGCTTTCCCCGTATGCGGTTTCAAAGCTCGCTATGGATTATTTAGGGTATCAGTACTTTCAGTCGTACAAAGTACGGATCGTACGGACCCGCGGATTTAATCATACCGGGCCGCGTCGCGGCGATACGTTTGCGGAATCAACCTTTGCCAAACAGATCGCACTTATCGAAAAAAAGAAGCAGGAGCCGGTAATTCACGTCGGCAACTTGGAAGCGAGCCGGGATTATACCGATGTCCGTGATATGGTGAAGGGGTATCTCCTTTCCGTTGAAAAATGCGATCCCGGTGATGTGTATAATATCTGCACCGGAAGCGCCATAAAAATCGGCGATATGCTGAAGCTTCTCCTGTCGTTTTCAAAAGTAAAAGTGGATATTAAAGAGGATCCTGCACGCATGCGGCCGTCGGACGTTCCCGTATTATTAGGGGATAACTCAAAATTTGTTGCAAAAACCGGGTGGAAGCCGGAAATCCCGTTCGAAAAGACGATGGAAGACCTCCTCAATTATTGGCGCGAGCGCGTCTAGTCCATCGTTTTTATGAAGGTTGTTATTGTCATACCCACGTATAACGAGCGCGAAAATATCGTGCCGCTTTTGGACGGGTTAGCAAGCGCGTTTGCATCAGCGAAAAATTATTCACCATCGTACCTGATTGTTGATGATACATCTCCGGACGGTACGAAAGAGGCAGTCCTTGCGTATAAAAAAACACACAAAAACGTTTTTGTCATAACCGGAAAAAAGGAAGGGCTCGGGAAGGCGCTTCTGCGTGGTATGACGGAAGCATTCGAACATATGGGAGCAGACGTTGTTCTTCAGATGGACGCGGATTTGTCCCATGATCCGGCGGTTGCTCCGCAACTGATTGCAGCGTTAGAAAACGGCGCTACGTTTGCCGTCGGCAGCCGGTATATACCCGGTGGAGGCATACCCGAAAATTGGGGATTGATCCGGAAAGTGTATAGTATTCTCGGGAACAATATTGTCCGTTTCGGCTTGTGGCATCCTACTGTGCGCGATTGGACAGGCGGCTTCCGTGCATATAGAAAGAAATTTTATGATGCAGCACATGACCAAATGAAGGAGTACAGCGGATACGTGTTTCAAATAGCGTTTTTACACAAGTCCCTGCATAACGGCGCCCGAGTGACGGAAATTCCGTTTCATTTTACCGACCGGCTGTACGGGCATTCAAAAATTGCGCCTGCAGAATATATTTTGAGTATTTATAAATATATCGCGCTTGCGCGCTTCGATGAAATTAAAAAAGGCCCGTTTGGTAAATTCTTAGTGGTCGGGGGCATCGGATTTATTTTGAACGCCGTCATACTCGTCTTACTCCATTCACTCGATTGGTCAGCAACGCTTTCAAACCTGGTAGGCGCGGGAGTAGCAATTTTTTCTAATTTTAATCTGAATAATATGTGGACATTCCGACACAATAAAATTTCCGGCGTGGGACAATATCTCACGAAACTTTTCCATTTTTACCTTACCAGCGCATTCGGTGTCATCGTCATTCAAACCGGAACGATTGCAGCAGGCGTTCATTACTTTGGCGACCGGTGGTATTTTGAGTTTTTTCTTCTTGGTACCAGTATCCTTCTTGTGTGGAATTACATGATGTATTCAAAAGTGATATGGAAAAAAAAGTAACTGACCGGTGGTGGCTTATCCCTCTTCTTATCATTCTTGCGATTGCCGCTTATTTACGTCTCCACGACATAGCGGGATATATGACGTTTTTGGGTGATGAGGGGCGGGATGTCCTTATTGTCAAACGGATGATTGTGGACCACAAGCTTACGCTTTTGGGACCGACTGCATCGGTTGGCGGATTTTTTCTCGGGCCTATCTACTACTACTTCATGCTTCCGTTTCTTTGGGCATGGCAACTTAATCCCGTCGGTCCGGCTGTTATGGTTGCACTTTTTGGCGTTGCGACAGTTTTGCTCGTATATATCGTCGGCGCCGGGTTTTTTAGCCGGCGGGTCGGTCTTATGGCCGCCAGTTTGTATGCGGTAAGCCCTCTGGTCATTGCATACTCGCGCTCTTCATGGAATCCGAATTTGGTGCCGTTTTTCTCTCTGATCCTCATCTATTTCCTGCAGAAACGAAAGTTTCTTTTAGCAGGTATAGCGCTTGGGATAGGGCTCCAGCTGCATTATCTTTTTATATTCATGTTTGTCGTTGCCGGATTATGGATGCTATGGACAAAAGAATGGAAACGGATGCTGTATGTTTTTGCGGGATTTTTTATCGGATATAGTCCGTTTTTAGCCTTTGAGATCCGGCATGGATTTCCCAATACACAAACTATTATCCGGTTTGTGTTTTCCGGGCAGGACACGGGGGTTCATGCAAAATTTTTTACTATTATCGATGACGTATTATTTCGTTCGTTTGGCAGGCTTCTTTATCGACTCCCCGACGGTGCATTATGGGGAAAACTTGCGGTATGGCAGCTCTACGCTTGGTTTATCGGAACACGGGTGACAATATTTGCGTCAATTTTTTATCTTTTTAAAAAACGGCAGATATTACTTTTAATTTGGCTTGCGGCTGTGGTCTTACTTTTTGGTTTTTATCAAAAAGGTATATATGACTACTATTTCGGCATCATATTTCCCCTGCCGTTTTTGCTCATCGGGCTGCTATTTGAACGATTGAAAATCGTCGGTATTGCGCTCTGGCTGCTGCTTGTAGTGTTCAACTGGCAGGGGAGGCCATTTTTGTATCCGCCGAATAATCAGCTGGCGCAGGCAAGACGGATTGCCGAAACGGCCCTTGCCCATGCCCAGGGCAAACCGTTCAACTTCGCCCTTATCACAAGCGGTAATTCCGATCATGTATACCGGTATTTTTTTGAACTGGAAGGTAACCCGCCGGTGACAATAGAAAATTCTCAGATTGATCCGGAGAGAAAAACCGTGACGGATCAGCTCATTGTCATTTGTGAACTGTCGGAGTGCAAGCCCCTTGGTCATCCGCTATGGGAAATAGCGGGATTCGGAAGAGCAGAAATAACCGGGCAGTGGGATGTGCCCTTCGTAAAAATATTCCGTCTGGTACACTATAAAGGAACATGATAAAACCCTATTTATCCATTGTTATCCCGGCATATAATGAGGAAACCAACATCCGTTTAGGAGCGCTGGATAAAGTTGCGAGATATTTGGAAAATCAGTCATACACCTGGGATGCAACAATTGTCGACGACGGATCTTCCGATGGCACGGGAGAGCTTTTGGACGCTTTCGTAAAAAGCAACAAAGGGTTTTCAGTCATGCACAATCCTCATCAGGGAAAAGCCGCAACCGTCATTTCCGGAATTATGGCGGCACGGGGAGACATCATCCTTTTTACTGATTTGGATCAGGCTACTCCCATAAACGAACTTGAACATATTCTTCCGTGGTTTGAACGCGGATTTGATGTCGTTATCGGATCCCGCGCCGGTCGCCGTCAGGGCGCACCGTTGACGCGAAGGATTATGGCCCGCGGATTCATGGTACTCAGAGGTATAATTCTCGGTCTGCGCGGAATTGTAGATACCCAATGCGGATTTAAAGCATTCCGTAAGCCCGTGGCACACAATATTTTTCAAAGGCTTAAACTATACGGAGAACGACATGCAGCCACCGGGTCCATGGTAACGGCAGGCTTTGATCTTGAGGTATTGTTTCTTGCCAGAAAACTTGGGTATAAGATTAAAGAGGTTCCTGTGGAATGGCATTATGTCGAAACACGCCGGGTCAATCCTGTTATTGATTCTATACAGGGACTTACGGATATCCTTAAAATCCGTCTGAACGCATGGCGGGGCGCATATGGCTAAAAAATTGTTTGTCGGATACATCCTCGCGTCGGTTGGTCTTTTTTTGTATTCCTACACACAGGTTGACTTGGGCCTGACGTTGTCGCGGGCAAGCATGTATCAGTTAGTTCAGAAAAGTTTTCAGCATGTAGGGTATTTTGACCGGCCTTTTTCTACAGCATTGTATCTCGCGCTCGTATTGACGTTTTTTCTTTTGTATGGGCTTGTTCTGATTGCCGCGCAAAAACGAAAAATATCTAACGGGATGTTTTGGCGGATCGTCGGGGTTATGACTGCGGTATTGATTTTTTCCTATCCTGCTTTTTCCTATGACATGTTTAACTATATGTTTACCGCCAAAACCGTGCTTCTCTATCACAAAAATCCTTACGGCGTTATACCTCTTCAGTTTACCGGCGTTGAACCATGGCTTGCATTCATGCACTGGACGCATTTGCCAAGTGCCTATACTCCGCTGTGGATACTATTGACTATTCCTGCATACGTGTTGGGATTTGGGTACTTCCTCGGGATTATGTGGAATATAAAAATACTGGTTGCGGTAGCTTATATCGTGACTATTATCTATATCGGTAAGATTCTCGGTAAGCTTGAGCCGGAGAAGAAGCTTATGGGCATGGCAATTTTTGCCCTCAACCCTCTTGTTATATTCGAAACATTAGTGAGCGGACATAACGATATGGTCATGATGGCTTTCGTGATGATTGCCTATTATTTGTATATAACCAAACAACGGTGGGCGGCGTGGTTTGTCCTTTCGCTATCGGTTGCTACCAAATTGATGACGATATTTATTATTCCTGTTTTTTTCGTCGGGTGGCAGCGGAGACTGGCACTGGGCGCGATGATCGTCGCATTTATACTGGTTGCGTTTCAGCGGGAGCTGCTGGGATGGTATGTTGTATGGCTTGTCCCGTTTTATGCCTTATCACCATCACTCAAATGGGCGCTCACCGTTGGCACAGGACTTTCTTTGGGTCTTCTCCTTACCTATGCGCCATTCTTTTATTTCGGAAACTACGACCCTCCCGTGCAGACGTTAAAATTTTGGGCAATCATTATACCGGTCATTTTTTGTGTAGCCGGGATTTTACTCCGAAAGCTTATTTGCCCCGCGCATAAGCCTCAGGTATAATTTGAGTATGGCTATTTTCCGACGGGGTTGGGTGCGCACGCTACTTCTGATTGCCGCCTTGGCCGCGCTTTTTTTTGCAACCCGCCTCACAAACCTCACGAAGCTTCCCATATTTACCGATGAGGCTATCTACATCCGGTGGTCGCAAATAGGCAGTAGGGACGCCAATTGGCGGTTTATTTCACTTGTTGACGGCAAACAGCCTTTGTTTACGTGGATTATGATGGTGCTCCTGCGTTTTATACACGATCCGCTTTATGCGGGCAGACTGGTAAGTGTTTTTGCAGGAGTGGCGACAACCATCGGTCTTTGGGTTACGACGTATGAATTATTTAAACGTAAAAAGGTTGCCTACATAGCCAGCTTCCTGTACATGCTTATTCCGTTCGGGCTCATGTATGACCGGATGGCGCTTTATGATTCACTCTCCGGAGCTCTTTCCATATGGAGCCTGTTTTTTGCCGTGCTTCTAGTGCGGTACGTCCGGCTTGACAGTGCCCTTCTGTTGGGAATTTCGTTGGGGCTGGGGATGCTCAATAAAACATCCGCATATCTGGGTCTCTATATGCTTCCGGCAACCCTTCTTCTGTTTAATTGGACGAAAGAACGAAGAGTGAAGCGGTTGTTGACTTGGGTCGGCCTTGCACTTCTTGCAGCGGTAATTTCACAGGCGCTGTATAGCGTTCTCCGCTTGTCGCCGCTATTTGCCATGATCGGACAAAAAGATACGGTGTTTATATATTCGTTCCGGGAATGGCTTACCCACCCGTTCAACTTTTTGTTCGGAAATATCCGGGGACTGTTTGATTGGGCCATCCGTTATCTGACATGGCCCTTGTTTACGGCTGCACTACTCTCGGGGATATCTCTTTGGAAATGGCCGCGGGAAAAACTTCTTCTTTTGGTTTGGTGGTTTGCACCGTTTTTTGCTCTCGCACTAACCGGTCGGGTCCTCTATCCGCGGTTTATTCTGTTTATGGTTTTGCCGCTTATGATACTCGCCGCGCTTTTTATCTCGTGGGTTATTGAACGATTCAAGGATTCGATTTGGAAATGGGTAGTTGTATTCGTGCTTTTTTTCGGAAGCCTGTATACGGATTATTACATCATCACCAATCCTCTCTATGCGCCGATTCCTGATGCGGATGCCGGTCAGTATATTGATAATTGGCCCTCCGGGTGGGGGATTCCGGAGATAAATACATTTTTTTCCGAACAGGCGGAAAAGGGAAAGGTGAGCATATACACTGATGGGACGTTCGGGCTTCTGCCTTATGCTATAGAAATTTATCTTGTGGACAATCCTAGTGTAAAAATTTACGGAATATATCCGATGCCAAAAGATATGCCCGAAGAAATAGCAAAAGATGCGCAGGATCACCCGACCTATATCGTGTTTAACCAGATACAGAATCCGTCTTCATCATGGCCTCTCCAAAAAATAGCTGAATATCAAAAAGGAAATCGTACGGATGTTCATATGCGCCTTTACCAGGTTATTTCCCCGGCCGGCAAGTTATGAAACGGAATCATCAAATTTCTCTTGTTTTCGCAATCCTCATAGTACTCGCGGGATCTGTTTTTGTATTACATCCTCTTATTCGCCCCGGATTTTTTGTATCCGATGACGGCGGATGGATGATCGTCCGGCTTTCTGCGTTTTATCAAAGCCTGAGTGAAGGGCAGTTTCCCGTACGATTTTTAGGGCGCCTGAACGATAGTTATGGGTATCCTGTGGCTAATTTTTTGTATCCGGGGTTTATGTATCTGGGATCCGTGATTCACCTCTTGGGTGTTCCATTTGTAGATACGGTTAAAATTATTTTTGCCGGGAGCGTGGTAGGCGCTGCCATATTTACTTTCCTTTGGCTCCGGACTTATTTTTCAGTTTTTCCGAGTGTTATAGGAGCACTGGGGTTTATGTTTGCTCCGTATGTGGCGTATGACGTCTATCACAGAGGTTCCGTTGGAGAGGTGTTTGCATTTGCCTGGGCGGCTATGGGGTTATACAGCATAACCGCAAAAAAGCCATGGCTTTTTGCGCCGGCTGTCGCGGCGCTGATTCTTAGCCACAACTCGATTGCTCTTCTGTTTGTCGGATTTTACGTTGCCTATATTACCGTGCGGAAAAACTGGAAAGATTTTTTCTTCATGTTTGTGTTGGGGATCGGCATGGCAACGTTTTTTTGGTTCCCTGCGCTCTATGAACAGAAATATATCGTTTTTGACGCGACCTTGATAGCAAACTTCAGGGAATATTTTATAACCCCCCAAAATTGGACGCTTATCGGAGTACCCGGTATTATCGCGGCCGCCGGGGCGCTCATGATACGAAAACCTAGGGTCAAAGATTTCCGTTTCTTTTTAACGTTTTTTTTCCTTACCGTATTCTTTGTTCTTCCGGTTGCAGGATTTGTCTGGAATATGCCTATACTTGCCCGGCTTATCCAATTCCCGTACCGCGTGTTGTCGCTGAGTGTGTTCGTCAGCGCATGGCTTATATCGTATGTATTGGCGAATCTGAAAAAGCCGGCGCAAATTATTATTGCATGTTTATTTACAGGTATCGGTCTGTGGACGACCATTTTTTATATTAGTAACATAGAGTATTCAGCAGAACCGGAAGGATATTACACAACCAATGAGGGCACGACCACAGTGAAGGACGAATATATGCCCAGATGGGTTGTGAGAAAGCCCGGGGTACGTGCCTCAAACAGAATTATGTTTTATAGCGGTCAGGGGGAGATAGAAGAAAAGGTTGTAACGACACAGACGATTGACGTCGTCGTTCACGCTCTGGAGAGTAGCGTCGTGCAGATAAACACCGTCTATTACCCGGGGTGGGGAGCGACGCTTGATAACGAGCCGGTTTCCATTCAATACAAAAACGACCAGGGACTTATCCGGATATCGGTTCCTCCCGGGGATCATCGCCTGATCGCGAGCTTCCGTGAAACCATCTCACGGTTTGTCGCAGACGGCGTATCACTCGCATTTTTGGTTTGGTATATGGTGACAATAGTACGCCACAAACGAAAAAAATGAAGAAAATTATCGGAGTCATTATCGTGTTGTTATTGTCATACTGGATGGTGCGCCCTCTTTTCATAGCCGGATATTTTCCGATGCATGATGATACGCAAATTGCACGTGTTGTCGTGATGGGTAGGGCGCTTCGCCAGGGTCAATTTCCCGTACGGTGGGTTTCTGATTTAGGGTATGGGTATGGGTATCCGATTTTCAATTTTTACGGACCCCTACCGTATTATGTCGGCGGCGCATTGTATGCGCTCGGGTTGTCCGGACTCACCGCAACGAAAATTATGATGGGCGCAGGACTCGTACTTGCCGGAGTAACCATGTATGTGGCGATGGCAGACATTTTGGGAGTTTCTGCAGGAGTCTTGGCTGCCGCGTTTTATATGTATGCCCCGTACCACGGGGTAGACGCATATGTGAGGGGCGCTGTCGGAGAGTATTGGGGACTCGTGTTTTTACCGCTCATCTTTTGGGGATTTTGGCGGAAAAAAATTCTTACCGGCGCCCTCGGTATTGCCGGGCTTATCATTTCGCATACGATTCTCGGGTATATGGGGATGTTGTTTGTGGGAATTGCAGTTGTGGTTACCAACATGCAGAAAAAACTTATTCTTATGGCAGCTCTGGGGTTGGGATTGTCCGCATTTTTTTGGCTGCCGGCGATTTTTGAAATGAAATATACAAATGTAGCAAGCGTTATCGGAGCATCCGCAGACTACCGCAATCATTTTGTCTGCCTATCACAGCTGTGGAATTCTCTTTGGGGATTTGGAGGTTCGGCGCCCGGTTGTCTGGACGGATTAACATTTAAAATCGGCAAAGAACACATAATCTTAGGTCTCATCGCGGGTGTCGGGATGTGGGGCGTGCTACGAAACAAAATCGGCAGGATGATTACTGCTGCCGGACTCGGAATTTTTACCCTCTCGGTATTTTTGATGCTTCCCATATCGGCGTGGGTATGGTCAGTCATTCCGCTTTTTCCCTATATTCAGTATCCATGGAGGTTTTTGGCATTTGCGGTTTTCGGAATTTCCGTGGTTGTTTCGTGTATACCCTTATTGATGAAACACACGATAATCAGATGGCTTGCGGTACTGGGGTGTGTCATCCTGGTTATCGGCATCGAGGCAAAACGGTTTGTCCCCCAGTACATCGTCACACGGCCCGCCATAGAGCACGAAACGGACGTCGATATCCGCTTTCGTGCCTCAAAAGTATCCGACGAATATTTACCGGAAGCCGTGATTCGTCCGAAAAACATAAACGAGATTCCCCGTGATACAATAGCCACATCGGATTCGTATCAGATTGAAAATTTGGAAATCCGGGATACGTATAAGAAAATTGCATTTCATACGGGAAACGATATCCGTGTCAAAATCAATTTGGCATATTTTCCCGGATGGCAATACATTGTAAATGTGGATGATGTTGTGCCCGATATCCAAAACGGATTGCCCGTGATTGGTGTGCCCGCCGGCGATAGTGTTGTTCAGATATTTTTCCGCAACACACCGGTGAGACTATTTGGTAACGCACTAAGTCTGTTGTCGGTCGGTTTTTGGTTATATCTCTATGACAAAAGACGCAAAATTATCGGTTAATATCGTTATACCCGTATATAACGAAGAAAAAGAGCTTGCCGACAGCGTGATGACGCTTCGGGAATTTTTATGGGCACATCTTACGGATTTCCACTGGCATATAACCATAGCCGATAATGCATCGACGGATAGGACGCTCAAAGTCGCCAAAATGCTGGCTAAAAAAAATCCGGATGTTCTGTATGTGCATCTCCCGCAGAAAGGGCGCGGACGGGCGGTAAAACGCGTTTGGGCGAAAGATCCTGCAGATATCCATGCATACATGGACGTTGATTTGTCTACGGATCTGAAGCATTTCCCGCCGCTCGTCCGATCTCTTACCCGCGGATATGACATCGCCATAGGCACCAGAAACGCACAGGGATCGCGGGTGTACGGCCGAAGCCTTTTACGTACTATTACTTCCAAAACATACATCGCGCTTATCAAAATATTTTTTTGGGTACACTTTAGTGATGCACAGTGCGGGTTCAAGGCGGTAACCCGCCGTATTGTACGGGAGATTATACCGAAGATTGAAGATAACGCATGGTTTTTTGACACGGAGCTTCTCATCTGTGCCGAGAAACAGGGGTACCGTATTTATGAAGAACCGGTGACATGGATTGATAATCCGGGATCAACCGTCCGCGTCTTAAAAACCGCACAGGGAGATTTGGAGGGCCTGAAACGGCTTTTTTTCACACAGCCCTGGAGGAAGCATGTCTGAAGACATCGATATAGCCCTGATTAAAAAGCGTTCCCTCACCGGAGTTGTAGCGCTTACCTCAAGGACATTTATTCTGCAGGTAATTGCACTGTCTGCCACATTTCTTCTGACAATATTTTTAAGCCCGCAGGTGTTCGGAGTATTTTATGTGGTGTCTGCAATTATCAGCTTTTTAGGATATTTTTCCGACATCGGTCTTGCCGCCGCGTTAATTCAAAAAAAGGAAGAACTGACTCAGGAGGATCTTTCCACGACATTTGCCATCCAACAGATGCTTGTGGGGGCTGCGGTACTGATAGCATTCATTTTTTCCCGGACAATCGGAGATTTTTATCACCTTGACGCTTCCGGACTCTGGCTTCTGCGCGCACTTGTCGTGTCGTTTTTTCTTTCTTCGCTGAAGACAATTCCCTCAATTTTGCTTGAACGGAAATTGGATTTCAATAAACTTATTATTCCGCAAATACTTGAGACTTTGGGTTTTTACATCGTGGCAGTCACACTTGCCTGGCGGGGGTACGGGATAACGAGCTTTACGTGGGCAGTACTTGTCCGGGCGGTTATCGGACTTGTGGCGATGTACATCGTGTCTCCGTGGCGTGTATCGGTACATCTTTCCGGCAGTGTTGCCAAAAGACTTATGAAATACGGCGTCCCTTTTCAGCTCAACGGATTTATAGCGCTTCTTAAAGATGATCTTCTTACGGTATTTTTGGGAAAGGTGCTTCCGTTTGCCGCAGTTGGGTATATCGGATGGGCCAAGAAATGGGCCGATGCTCCGCTCCGCCTCATTATGGACAGCGTGATACGTGTCACATTTCCGGCATTTTCGCGTCTCCAGGGATCTCGGGAGCATCTGACCGCTGCGCTAGAAAAAACATTGTTCGGATTGGCGGCAACGGTTTTCCCGATTTCAACAGGACTTTTGTTTTTCGTCAAGCCGCTTATCCACATTGTGCCCAAATACGGGAAATGGGAACCGGCATTATTTGCATTTTATGTGTTGACCGTGACTGCGGTATTATCCAGCCTTTCGACACCTCTCACCAACGCCTTAAATGCGATTGGTAAGATAAAAGTAACCCTCGGTCTTATGGTCATGTGGACAGCCCTTACCTGGGCGCTCACCCTCGCGTTTATCCGGCTGTGGGGGTTTAACGGTGTGCCGATTGCGTTTTTTGCGGTATCGTTGACGATCGTAGGAGTTATATATCTGATGAAGCACTACGTGATGTTTGCATTTTGGAAAAGCGTGTATGTGCCTCTGATTGCAGCACTTGTTCAGGGGGCGTGGTATTGGTGGATAATTCGATTAATTCCCGAACAATTGTCCGTTCTCATCCCGGCTGCCATAGTTGGTGTTATACTGTACGCTAGTATTGTCTGGATGGCAGAGAAGCGGCGTATTCTGGACGTTATCCGCAGTTTTAAATCATGAAAACAACGTTGTCTGTAGTTGTATCGGCATACAATGAGGAAAACTCCCTTGCCCGGTGCCTGTCATCGGTGTCGTTTGCCGATGAAATCATTGTTGTTGACAATACTTCTCTGGATAAAACCGCTCAGATTGCTAAAAAGTTTACCAAGAATGTATGTAAGAAGCCAAATCTTCTGATGCTTAACATCAATAAGAATTATGGGTTTGAAAAGGCGACCGGCGACTGGATTTTGAACCTGGATGCGGATGAGGAAATACCTCAGGAACTGGCTAAAGAAATCCAGACGATTATCCGGTCAAATCCTGCGGAAAACGGGTATTGGATCAAGCGGAAAAATATTATTTTCGGAAAATGGATTATGCACGGCCTATGGTGGCCGGATAAACAGATACGGCTTTTCAGGAGGATGAAAGGGAAATTTCCGTGTGTTCATATCCATGAATACATAGCGGTGGAGGGAACCGTCGGTGAGCTTTCAGAGCCGTACAATCATTATAATTATGAGACAGTCCACCAGTATCTTACAAAAATTGACCGCGCTTCAACAAGCGAAGCGATATCCCTGAAAGAGATAAATCACGAGTTTCTTTGGTACGACGCGGTCCGGTTTCCTCTTTCGGACTTTCTGAAAATTTATTTTGCCCAGGGCGGCTACAAAGACGGGCTTCACGGCTTGGTTCTTGCCATGTTTCAGGCGTTTTATTCATTTACCGTTTTTGCAAAATATTGGGAAATGCAGAAATTTATAGAGCGCGACATGACAGCAGGTACGGTGATAACGGAACTTCGCCGGGGAGGGAAAGAAATGCAATACTGGATAGACTCAACGCGGATTGCAGAAGCAAAACATACGGCCGAAAAAATACTATGGAAAGTAAAAAGAAAATTTCTGTAATTATTGTAAATTGGAACGGGTGGAAAGATACACTTATTTGTCTTGCGTCACTTGCAAAAATTCGGGATATAAACGTTTCTCTTCAAACGATTGTTGTAGATAACGGATCGACAAATGAATCCGTTGCACGGATCCGGAAAAAGTTTCCGAATATCACCCTGCTTGAAACAGGTAAAAATTTGGGGTTTACAGGCGGCAATAATGTAGGTATCAGGCATGCCCTTGCCCAAGGAGCGGATTTTGTATGGCTTCTTAATAACGACACGTTTGTTGACAAAGGCGTACTTTCGTTTCTAGGCGCATTTGACGACTCGCGTGTCGGCGTAGCCGGCTGTAAGATCTATTTCGCACCGGGCCGTGAGTTTCACCATCACAGATACAAAGACACGGAGCGGGGGCATGTTTTTTGGTACGCTGGCGGCATAGTGGATTGGGCAAATATGTATGCGTCTCACCGCGGCGTGGATGCCGTGGACCGCGGACAATATGATAAGACGGAGGAAACAGCTTTTGTGACGGGATGTTCCATGATTATCCGCCGTGAGGTGGTTGAAAAAATAGGGATGTTGGACGACAACTATTATTTGTATTTGGAGGATCTGGACTATTGTCTTCGCGCGAAAAAAGCAGGCTATAAACTTCTGTATGAGCCTTCCTCCGTAGTATGGCATGTCAATGCAGGCTCATCCGCACGGCCCGGCAATCCGCTCCACGAGTATTACTTTACGAGAAACCGCCTCCTGTTGGGGTTTCGATATGCGCCTCTGCGGACAAGATTTGCCCTTCTTCGTGAAGCATTCCGGTTTACTTCACCAGTGAGGAGGAAAGCCGTGAGAGATTGGGTACTGGGAAGATTCGGAAACCGGTTTCGTTATGAATAAAGTTACGTTATCGGCGATTATCATTGCAAAAAACGAAGAACAGCGGCTTGCAAAATGTATGGCAAGCGTTTCGTTTTGTGATGAGGTCATAGTCGTAGACAATGATTCAAAAGACAACACGGGAGATATTGCGGTACGCCACGGCGCAAAGGTTATTGAATCAAAGGGTCAGGATTTTGCGAGCATCAGAGAGCTTGGGCTTCATGAGGCCGCAGGCAAATGGGTACTGTATATCGATGCAGATGAAGAGGTTCCTGAAGCCCTGCAAAAAGAAATCCGCTCAGCTGTCCGTTCTCCGGAAGTCACGGCATATAGGGTCAAACGGGATACCTATTTCCTCGGACACCATTGGCCGTATAAAGATATGGTGGAGCGCTTGTTTTTGAAGAGCGCGCTGAAAGGATGGCACGGTAAGCTTCACGAAACCCCGGTGTATACGGGGACAACAAATACGCTTAAACACCCGATGATTCACCGGACGCACCGGACGCTTGAGGAAATGGTTTCCAAAACAAACGACTGGTCGGAGATTGAGGCAAAACTCCGCATGGATGCTCACCATCCTCCGGTTGTCTGGTGGCGGCTGCTTCGCGTGATGTTTACCGGGTTTACCCGGTCGTATATTGACCAGCGCGGGTGGCGGGCAGGCACGGTAGGGTGGATAGAAAGCATCTATCAGGCCTTCAGCATGTTTATCACCTATGCAAAACTCTGGGAAATGCAGCAAAAGAAAAGATGAAAAAAATTATTATTAATTTTTGGCCCTACCTTGTAATAGTCGGGTTGTGGGTAGTTTTCTCATTTCCATATTTATTCCGCGGGTTGGTGCCGTTCCCGTCGAAGTATCTCGTAACGTTTTTCCCGCCGTGGAACAGTGAGTACGGCATGCCGGTAAAAAATAACGCCATGCCGGACATCATTTCGCAGATTTATCCCTGGAAGAAATTAACGATTGATACATGGAAGATGGGACAAATACCGCTCTGGAATCCGTATAGTTTTTCCGGCACGCCGCACGCCGGCAACTATCAAAGCGCAGTGTTTACGCCGTTTAACCTGCTATTTTTTATTTTTCCGTTTATTGATGCATGGAGCATTTTGATTCTCCTTCAGCCGTTACTGGCGGGAATATTCATGTATATATTTGTCAGAAGCCTTGAGAGATCCCAAGCGGCTTCGCTTCTTGCGGGCATAGCATTTATGTTCTCGGGGTTTATGGTCGTGTGGATGGCGTATGGGACCCTTGGATACGCAGCCCTTTTTTTGCCGCTCATTTTTTGGGGAATACATACCCGCAGAGGAAAAGCGGTGAGTATTTGCATCGCACTCTCGCTTCTATCCGGACACTTCCAGGTGAGTATCTATGTGTTAGGCGCGGCTATATTTTACATTCTATGGAAAAAACAATGGAAAACACTCTGGTTTGTTTTATTCGGTTTACTTATTGCAGCTCCACAAATACTCCTCGGGATTAAATCATTTATAGGGTCGACCCGGGGAGCAGCTGTCCTCAAAGGAGAAATTATTCCCTGGCAATATCTCATGACATTTATTGCACCGGATTTTTACGGAAATCCGGTGACGCGCAACGACTGGTTCGGTCACTATGCGGAGTGGGCAGGCTTTATCGGAGTCATTCCTTTGATGCTCGCGTTGTTTGCCACAATCGGAAAAAAGTCAAAAGATGTATGGTTTTTTATCACGCTTGCCGTTGTGACAGTTTTCTTTGCGTTACCGACCCCATTAAATAGCCTGCTGTATTTGTTGAAAATTCCTGTTTTGTCGGGAAGTGCTGCATCCCGCATTATTGTCCTTACGAGTTTTTCACTCGCGACTCTGGCGGCTTACGGACTCGATGGGCTCAAAGAAAAAAAGAAAGGCTACATGTTTCCTGTAGTTTGCGTGATTTTTATTGCGGTTGCATGGGGAATACTTACGCTTGGTCGTCCGCTTCCCGCGGATAAACTGGCCATCGCTACGCGTAACTTTATTTTGCCCAGTGTTTTTGTTTTGGCGGGAGCAGTGCTTATCCTGCTTGGATCTATCCGGAAAAAATGGATTTGGACGGCCGTTGTTGTGTTATTTTTGGGATTATCCGCGTTTGATCTTTTTCGGTTTGCGACAAAATGGATGCCGTTTGACGAGCGGCAGTATGTGTATCCACAGGTAAAGTCGCTTACATATCTTGCATCCCGCGTGGAGAATGATAGGGTATTCGGCAACATAGGGCCCGGAGAGGTTGGTGTGTCGTTCCATATTCCTCTTATTGAGGGGTACGATGCGGTTTATCAGGCGAGATACGGCGAGTTTATCAATGCGGCCTCCCGCGGAAATGTGTATCCTGCCGGTAGATCCGTCGTCCTGTTTGATAAGGCAGGCAGGTACAAAACAGAAGCAGCTCAGCTTCTTGGCGTTAAATATATCTATCACCGGTTAAGCGACGGCAGAAATGTATGGGCATTTCCGTACTGGGAATATCCCGGTATGCGGCAGACGTATAGCGACGAACAGTACGAAATCTTTGAATACCCGGATACGTATCCGCGGGCATATGTAGCTTCATCGTATGTTATCGCAAAAGATGATAAAGAGATTATCGACACGCTATTTGCTAAAGATTTTGACCGTAGAAATACGCTTGTTCTGGAAGAGAAACCGCTTATTGAACCGCAAACGGGTTCCGGATCCGCATACATACAAACGTATTCGCCGACCCGGGTAACCATACAAACCGTTTCCGACACCCCGAAATTGTTATTTATTTCCGATAATTATGATGACGGTTGGCAGGTGACGGTAGACGGAAAACCCTCCCGGATATACCGCGCGGATTATAACTTCCGTGCGGTTGGTGTGAGCGCCGGCGCGCACACCGTGGAATTCCGTTATCAGCCCCAAGAATTCCGGTGGGGTATAATAATGACTGTTATCGGTGTGTTACTTATGCTGGTAGTAAAACTATGAAAATCGGTTTTTTTAGTCCGTATCTGGACAGTCTCGCCGGGGGAGAGCGCTACGTACTTACGCTCGTCTCTCATTGGTCCAAAAAGCATGATGTCAGTTTATTCTGGGATGATGCGAATATTACTCAGCTTGCCTCAAAACGCTTAGGAATTGATCTTTCCCGGGTGAAAACCGTGGAAAATGTTTTTTCTACACGGAATATTTTTAAAAAAATGATCGTGAGCCGGGGGTATGATCTCCTGTTTTTTCTCACCGACGGAAGCATTCCTACGACATTTGCCAAATACAATATTCTTCACTTTCAGGTGCCGTTCCAGCATATTCCCGTTCATCCTATTAAGCTTTCCAGGTTTCAGGCTGTTGTATGTAATTCCGACTTTACAAAACGGAATATAGATAGAAGGTTGGGCGCACGTTCGGTGGTCATATACCCTCCGGTTTCCCCAATAAAAAAAAGCAGTACTGGAAAAAAGAACATCATACTTTCTGTGGGCAGGTTTCATCCTCTGAAGAAACAGGATGTTCTTATAGAAACGTTTCGAAAGCTGTCCGGTTACGAACTCGTTCTCGCCGGGGGATTGATGAGCGCAGATCATGCATACATGAAACGGTTAAAAGTTGCGGCAAAGAATCTGCACGTGCGCATCATACCGAATATATCATTTGCACAATTGACGGACCTGTATAATCAGGCGCGGATATACTGGCACGCCGCAGGATATCGCGAAACAAATCCGGAACGTATGGAACATTTTGGTATTACGACCGTGGAAGCAATGTCCGCGGGGGCTATACCGGTTGTCTATAAGGCAGGAGGACTGTCGGAGATTGTCCGTGATGGGCAGGACGGCTATCTGTGGACCACGACCGAAGAGCTCATCCGGAAAACAACCAAAGCTATTCATGAAAAACCTGCATTAGCCGTGCAACGCCGTGCGCAGCAATTTTCCGAGAAAATATTTGTCGCATCCTTTGATAAACTTCTTGCAACAATAATGAAATGAAAAAACTGTTGCCGATTATTGCACTTATACTAATTTGCGCGGCGTTTTTTTATAAAACTCTTACACAGGGATTATTACCCGTTCCGTCCGATACGCTTATCGGACTTTATCATCCGTGGAGAGATGCAAATGCGTCTACAAATCCCCGGGGTGTTCCGTACAAAAATTTTCTTATCACTGACCCGATTCGTCAGCAGATCCCCTGGCGGAAAATAGTGATAGAAAGTTTTAGGCGGGGGGAATTACCCCTGTGGAACCCGTATAACTTTTCGGGAACTCCGCTTCTGTCCAATATTCAGGCGGGATCGTTTTATCCGTTTAATTTTTTGTTTTTCTTTTTGCCGTTTGATGCGGCATGGTCGGTTCTCATCATTATTCAGCCGATCCTTGCCGCTGTATGTATGTATCTCTACCTGGCGCACAGAAACGTCTCGCCGGGGGCGGCGGTATTTGGCGCAGTCGCCTGGGCTTTTTGCGGATTTTCCGTTGCATGGCTTACCTGGGGAACAATGCTTCAGACAGCGTTATGGCTGCCGCTCATATTGCTGGCGATAGACATGTCTTCATTCGCTCTGTTTATCATTGCGTCGGTTTTTGGCG
>Ga0208958_1001094_pt1 | contig 28644 bp, 32 predicted proteins | sample RifOxyB1_FD_184032 | JGI IMG/M metagenome (GOLD analysis project Ga0208958, IMG submission 184032) | Soil microbial communities from Rifle, Colorado - Rifle Oxygen_injection B1 (SPAdes) | ecosystem: Environmental > Terrestrial > Deep subsurface > Rock core/Sediment | place: Rifle, Colorado...
ATTATTTATGTATAGCTAAAGAGAAAAAAGCTGTAAGTGATAAAGATTTAATGAAATATCTTCAAATCGGGCAGAAGGAAAGGCTACCTGTTCTGTTTCTTTCTAATGGAGATGCTTCAAAGAAGGCAGTTGAGTGGTTAGATTATTTGGGGAATGTTATTGTTTATAAGAAACTTGAATAATAAAAAATCTTCTTTTAGTATTATATTACAATTTTGAATTAAATGATTATTTGGATGTTAACTAAATATTTATTTTGTTACTACTTGCTAATTATAAGTAATAGAAAAGTTTTTAAATAGTTGTTTTATAGGTAAATTATGGAAAATGGATATATTCAATTAATTCCCCGGGAAATCAGGGAAGCTAACTGGCCTAGAGCTAGATTTCTTAATGAAGCAGAACAAGCACAATATGGTGAAGCTGTTAAAGGATTTAATTTAGAAAGAGCTAGGCAAAGTTTAAATGTTTCTCAAAATGGATCTAATTTATTTAAAGTTATTTTATTAAATCAAATAGGTATAAGAACAGCAAATATTCCTCAATTATATGATATTTGGGAACAAGATGGAGATTTTTTAAGCGGACATTATGAAGATGTTGCCAGTGTTGCTTTAAGAAGTTCAGGAGACTCTCAATCACAAAATGATTTACCGGCAAAAAAACTTGCAAAGTCTATAAAAAAAAGAAATATAAAACACACTTATGTTTTAAACGGACTAGAATTAAAAGAAGATAAAGATTCTGATTATGGATTAGTTTTAGTTCCAGGAGATAATTTTGAATATTTTGAAGCTCCTGAATTAGACCATACAAATAATCAAAGAAAATTTTCTAAAGTAGATGAAAGAGGAATACCTATTTTTGATGATAATGGAGATAAAACTCTTTATACAAGAGAAGGTGGCCTTTCGAGGCTTTATGTCGACGCTGACTCTGACTTGTACTCTGACAACAGGGATTTGTCTAATTCCGACTCGGGTGGCAGGGTGGTCGTCGTTGACGCCGAAGGCGTCGTGCCGAAAAATTTAGAATCATATATTGCAAATCTTGAAACAGAAAGAGTAAAGCAGGAAGCTGAACTTAAAAATAGATATGCAACTGCAATGAATTTGTTAAAAGGTAATAAAAGATAAGTATCATTAATTTTTTCTAACATTCCTAGCCATTTTAATTGGCTGGGCCACACGCCAGTTCCCTAAAAATCTCTATTGAGATTTTGGGGCACAAAAATATGTAAATATTTTTGTTGTATTAGCACATCATTTAGATTTATTTTAAGTCATAAAATACAGATGTTTCTTGCGAGAAACTTCGGTGAAGAAATTTTTAGGAATTTCCCAATTGATAAACTGGCTACATCCTTTCGAGGCTTTATGTCAACACTAACTCTGACTTGAACTCTAACAACAGGAATTTGTCTAATTCCAACTCGAATGGCAGAATGGCTCAAATGGCTAGGTTTTATTTAATATGGAAACTAACAAAAACCTTTATCCTAAAATATATAATTTAAGCAATCTGATTCTTGCATGGAGAAAAGCAAGGAAAGGAAAAACTAAAAAACCTTATGTAAAGGAGTTTGAAAAAGATACTATTAGAAATTTGCTTCAATTACAAGAAGAGTTAAAAAATGAAACTTATTATCCTCAACCATTAAAAACTTTTATCTTAAGAGATCCAAAAACTAGGATAATTTCAAAATCTACATTTAGAGACAGAATTGTACATCATGCCATTGCAAATAGTTTAGAACCTATTTTTGATAAAAAGTTTATTTATGATTCTTGTGCAAACAGAAAAGGCAAGGGAAATTTATTTGCAATAAAAAGATTTGACAAATTTGCAAGAAAAGTAACTAATAATCTTAAATCAGAAGCTTTTTGTTTGAAAGCAGATATAAAACATTATTTTGAAGAAATAAATCATCAGATTTTGATAGAAATACTCCGAAGAACAATTGAAGATGAGAAAATAATAGATTTAATAGAAAAAATAATCAGTAATAACATGGTTCGAGAGAGATGCAATGAATCATTTACAAATAAAGGGATGCCTTTGGGCAATCTCACTTCCCAATTTTTTGCTAATGTTTACCTTAATGAGCTAGACTATTTTGTGAAACATAAATTAAAGGCACAATATTATATAAGATATGTAGATGACTTTATTATTTTAAATAGTTCTCAAATACAACTTGAATTTTATAAAAATGAAATCGACGAATTTTTAAGGAAAGAATTAAAATTAGAGTTGCATCCAGACAAATCAAAAATTATTTCTCTCTCAAAAGAAGTTGACTTTGTTGGATTTAGAAACTTTTATTATTTTAAGTTATTAAGAAAAAGAAATATAAGAAATATGCAAAGAAAAATTGAAATTTTAAATCAAGGATTAATTAGCAAAGAAATATTAATTATGAGTTTTCAGGGCTGGCTAGCTTATGCAAAATGGGCAAATAGTTATAATTTAACTAATAGAATTAAAGAGAAGTTTAAATAGACAAAATATTAAAAAAATAATCAAAGATTTTAGGTCTGAAAGAATCAAAGATTCTTTGGAGTCACTAAACCAGTATGTTTTCTTAGTTTATAATCTCAAGCGGAAATTTTAAATATCTAATTATATGAATTTAATTATGACAACAATGGTTAACTATGATTTTAACAAGATTGAACAAAAATGGCAGAAGGCTTGGGAAAGCAAAAAAATATTCGAAGTGAAAGAAGATTCTAAGAAAAAAAAGTTTTATGTTTTAGATATGTTTCCCTACCCTTCTGGGACAGGATTGCATATGGGTCATGCATTTGTTTTTTCATTAGGAGATATTTTGGCAAGACTTAAGAGATTACAAGGGTATAATGTTCTTTACCCTATTGGGTATGACTCTTTGGGATTGCCTGCAGAAAATGCTGCCATAAAGGCAGGAACTCATCCTAAAATTTACACTGAAAAATCAATTACTAATTTTATGAAGCAACAGAAAGCAATGGGGTGGAGTTATGACTGGAGTAGGATGGTAAGAACAAGTGACCCTGATTTTTACAAATGGGACCAGTGGATTTTTCTTAAAATGCTTGAAAAAGAAATTGCTTATAGAAAAAAAGCTTCGGTGAATTGGTGTCCAAAGTGTGAAACTGTTTTAGCAAATGAACAGGTCACAAATGGAAAATGCTGGAGACATGAAGATACTAGTGTTGAAATTAAACATTTAGAGCAATGGTTTTTTAGAATTAGTGATTATGCTGATGAACTTTTAGAAGGTTTAGACAAAGTTAACTGGCCTGAAAATGCAAAAAAACTACAAAAAAATTGGATTGGGAAAAGTTATGGAGCTGAAATAAAATTTGAAATTAATGGAGAGAAATGGCCAATATTTACAACAAGACCTGATACTATTTTTGGAGTTACTTTTATGGTTGTAAGTGCGCAGCATCCAAGACTTTTTGAATTAGTGACTAAAGATTATAAAAAGGATGTTGAGAAATTCTTAGGGAAAATTAAAAGTGTTTCTATGAAATCTATGAAAGAAGTTGAGGATTTAGATAAAGAAGGAGTTTTTACTGGAAGTTATGCTATTAATCCGTTAACAAATGAGAAAATTCCTGTTTATGCAGGAAACTTTGTTTTGGCAGATTATGGAAGTGGGATGGTGATGGCTGTTCCTGCACACGATTCCCGTGATTTTGAGTTTGCTAAAAAGTATGGTATTCCAATAAGGCAAGTTATTTCTAAGCAAAATACTTCTGTTAAAAGTATATTATGGCTAAAAAATGTTAGTGATGATGAATTAAAAAAATTGGGCTTAAAAATTATTGAAAATGTTAGAACAAAAAATAAACAATATGATCAGATTATACGGAAAGTAGAATTTGATAAAAAATTAATATCTCAATTTGAAAAATTTATTTCTCAAAAATTGGAGCCTTTATATTGGAATGAATATGTTGGGCCAACCGGGATTGTTTACATTTTTAAACATAAAGATGGAAAAATTGAAAGAATAGAATTAAATCCTCAAACAGAAGAGAAAATTAGTAAATTAACTACAGAATTTTTTTATAGAAAGCCCGTAGATAAAAATTGGAAAAAACATTCTATGTGGAAAGATCTTGTTGAAGGAGAGGATGGCTTTTATCAAGATTTAATAATTCATACTGAAAAAGGTATTTTAATTAACTCTCAGAAATTTAATGGTTTTGAAAGTGATGGTGCTAAAGAAAAAATAGTAAAAGAACTTGAATTGAAAAAATTGGGAAAGAAAACTGTGCAGTATAAATTAAGAGATTGGCTTATTTCAAGGCAGAGATACTGGGGAACTCCAATTCCAGTTATATATTGTGATAAATGTGGAATTGTTCCTGTTCCTGAAAAAGATCTTCCTGTTAAACTTCCTGATAAAGTAAAGTTTGGTGAAGGAAACCCATTAGCAACAAATAAAGATTTTGTGAATGTTAAATGTCCAAAGTGTAATGGGAAAGCTAGGAGAGAAACAGATACAATGGATACATTTGTTAATTCTTCATGGTATTATCTTAGGTATACTGATTCTAAAAATAGTAAAAAACTTTTTGATGAAAAAAAGGTTTCTTACTGGTGTCCAATAGATCAGTACATTGGCGGACCTGAACATATAACGATGCATTTAATTTATGTTAGATTTTATGCTAAGTTTTTAAGAGATTTGGGTTTAATTAAGTTTAATGAACCTGCTTTGAAATATTTTACCCAAGGAATTGTACACGGGAGTGATGGTGAAAAAATGTCTAAGTCAAGAGGAAATGTTGTTGAGCCACTTGAAATGATTGAAAAATATGGGGCAGATACTTTAAGATTGGCTTTAGTCTCATTTGCCTCTCCAGATAGTGATACTAATTGGGATGAGAAAATAGTTCATAGTGGGCATAAATTTTTGATTAGAGTTTTTGAACATTTTGCAAATGTTAAGTTTGCAAAGAACGACATTAGAGTCGAGAGTAAGATTAACAAGGCTATTAGGGAAATAACTGTTGATATTGAAAATTTTAAGCATAATCTTGCCGTAATTAAACTTAAGATGTTATTCGATTATTTTCAGGATAAACAGATAGACAAGAAAACTGCTGAAAAATTTTTAATTTTATTAAGTGTTTATTGTCCATTTGTCTGTGAAGAATTATGGGAAAAGATTGGAGGAAAAGGGTTTGTTTCTTTAGCTTCATGGCCTGAATTTGATGAAAAGAAGATTGATGCTAATTTGGAAAAACAAGAAGAGACTATGGAGAAAACTGTTTCAGATGTACTTAATATTCTGAAAATTATCAGGGAAAAACAAGGCAAAGATGCAGAAAACGTTTATCTTTATGTTTTGCCGAATGAAAAAAATAATTATGATAAAGAAGTTTTAAGCCGGAGAATTAATAAAAAAATTGAAGTATTTTTAGTTAATGATAAAAATAAGTATGACCCTGAGAACAAATCCGGAAAAGCTAAACCTGGAAGACCAAGTATTTATGTAGAATAGAAACTAAAAATAAAGAAAAAATTTTATAATTAGAAAAGATTTATAAATATGTTCAGCTTTAATACCTCAATAAAGAGGGGAAAAAGAGGTGATTATTTTTTTCCCCTTATTAGATAAATTTTTATATCTGCTGTTTATTTTTTATTAATGGAATTTAAGTTAAGTCCGACCAGTATTTCTTTAATGAAAGAATGCTCTAGGTGTTTTTGGCTGGATAAGCATGGAATTTGGAAAAGACCTCAGGGAATATTTCCAAGTTTACCAAGCGGTATGGACAGAATTTTGAAAAAGCATTTTGATTTTTATAGAGACATAGATAAATTACCTCCTGAACTTTGTGAAAATGGACATTGTGAAAATATGAAACTATTTGGCAGCAATAATGGAGAAAAGGAAATTTTAGATATTTGGAGGAATGCGAGAAAAGGCGTTTTTTTTGAAGATAAAGATGGTAATATTTTGCAAGGAGCTGTTGATAATATTTTAGTTAAAAACGGAAAATTAATTGTTCTTGATTATAAAACCAGGGGATATGCCTTGAAAGAATTTACACATAAATATTATCAGGATCAGTTAGACATTTATTCATTTTTATTAGAAAAAAATGGTTATGATGTAGAAAATTTTGCTTTTTTGCTGTTTTATGTTCCAAACCATATAACTGAAACAGGAGAATTTGTTTTTGACACTACTTTATTAAAGCTTGATGTTGATTTGTCTAATGCAGAGTATTTGTTTTCCAAGGCTTTGAAAATTTTAAATTCTTCATGTCCTGATGAAAAATGTGTTTGGTGCGAATTGGTTGATTTTGAAGATAAAAATTTATACTAGTTATATTTTATTACTTGATGAATAAAAAAGATTTAATCAAGGTTTTGAAAAATGCAGGATTTGGCAAAAACATAACTAATGCCTTTTCAAAAGTTAGCAGGGAAAATTTCATGTTAGGTGAGTATAAGAAATATTCTTATGAGGACGAAGCTTTTCCTATCGATTATGGACAGACAATATCTCAACCCTTTACTATTGCTTTCATGTTGGATTTATTAAGCTTTAAGTATAAAAATAGAGTTTTGGAAATTGGTAGCGGAAGTGGATATGTACTTGCCTTGATTTCAGAAATAATCAAACATAATGAGGTCATTGGTATTGAAAGAGTTAAGGAGCTAGCAGATAGCAGTGGTAGAATTTTAAGTAAAAATAAAAATATAAAAATTATTCACGGAAATGCTCTTGAACTATTAAAACATAAAGAATTAGGCAAATTTGACAGAATTTTAGTAAGTGCCAGCTATAATCAGATTCCTAAATACTTCATAGAAATGCTAAATGATGACGGTGTTTTAGTAATGCCTGTTCATCAAAGCATTTTTCAGATAAAGAAAATCAAAAATAAACTTATAAAAAAAGAGTTTTCTGGTTTTTTATTTGTACCTTTGGTTGATGGAAAGGGTTAAATATTGTTAACTTTTAATTTTTGCATGGAAATGAGACCTTTATCAGAACTTCATTTTGAAGGACAGAGAGAGTGGATAGGAAAGCATAGATACTATATGGGTATTGAGGGAAGATGTCCTATTCCAAGCAATAATGCCAGTGCAGATTTTATATTTGGTAATGATCATTTTTATGATGAAGAAGGTAATAGAGAACCAAGTCCTAATTTCCCCTATCATAAGTCTTCTCGTGGATTAACATGGGAGAACGAGTATAATATTGCTTTTTGGAATGAATATATTGCTCCAAGAATTGAATCTGGAGTATATGCATTAGGAGATGAATCTTTTATTGAAAAAAGGAGATTAGATATGGAGAAGAGAGAACTTTTTGGTTATGAACCTCTTTTAACATTTGCTTAGTATTCAACGCTAGCTTTAATTCTTCGAATTCCTGCTGCCACTGACTCTTCTTTTATTATTTTAAAATGCCCTATTTCTTTTGTGTTTTTTACATGAGGTCCAGTGCAGATTTCTTTGCTAAATTTGTCTATTGTGTAGACACTGACAATTTCAGGATATTTTGCTCCGAATTCTGATTGTGCTCCTGATTCAATTGCCTTTTTTAACGGCATTTCTTCTCTTTTTACTTCTAATTCCTCTTTTATCTTTTTGTTAACCAAATCTTCTATATTCTTTAATTCTTCTTCTGTTAACTTTCTTGGAAAATTAAAATCAAATCTCAGCCTTTCAGGATTTATATTAGAACCTTTTTGTTTGATACTTTTATCTTTTAATACTATTCTTAAAGCTTCATTTAATAAGTGTGTTGCAGTGTGGAGTTTAGTTGTTTTTTCAGAGTTATCTGCAAGTCCTGATTTGAATTTGCCCTGCGTTGCAGTCCTTGATAACTCCTGGTGTTTTTGAAATTCTTTATTATATTCATTTATATTTATTTTCACCCCTTTTTCTTTTACTAATTCCTGAGTTATTTCAATAGGAAAACCATAACTTTGAAATAAAAGAAAAGCATCTTTTCCAGACATTTCTTTTTTTCCCTTAGTAATCTCTTCAAATTTTTTCAAACCTTTTTCCAGAGTTTCATTAAATCTAGATTCTTCTTTATCCAGTTCTTGGATAATTAACTTTTTATTGCTTTTTAATTCTTCATATTCAGAATATATGGGAATCACCTTTTCTGCTATTTTACTTGTGAAATTTACTTTAATTCCAAGATTTTTTCCATATCTTACTGCCCTTCTAATCAGCCTTCTTAATACATATCCTTGTTCTGTGTTTGATGGTCTGATTGCTTTTGGATCTGCCAGTATGAATGTTGCAGCTTTAATATGGTCTGATATTATTCTCATTGCTTTTGTTGTTTCTTTATCCTGGTTATACTTTTTGCCAGATATTTTTTCAATTTCTTTTATTATAGGCAGAAATATTGATGTTTGATAATTATCATCTAATCCATTTAATATTGCAAGTGTTCTTTCAACACCTCCTCCAAAATCAACATTTTTCTGGGTTGCTTTTTCATAACCTTTTTTTGTTTTATTGTACTCCATTAAAACATTATTTCCAATTTCCACCCATTTCTTATCTTTAGGGTTAAACTCTTTTGGAGTTTTTTTACCGGTATAATAAAAAATTTCTGTGTCCGGTCCACATGGTCCATATTCTCCAGCAGGGCCCCACCAGTTGTCATTTTTTCCAAGAAAGGCTATTCTTTCTTTTGGAATTCCCAATGAAATCCAAACTTCTGCACTTTCTTTATCTTTACCTGCGTTTTCATCTCCAATAAAACAGCTGACAGCTAATTTTTCTTTTGAAATTTTTAGTTCTTTTGTTATAAATTCCAAAGTCATTTTGATTGCATTCTCTTTCCAATAATCACCTAAAGACCAGTTTCCAAGCATTTCAAAGAAGGTATGGTGGACGTTATCTCCAACCTCTTCAATATCTACTGTTCTTATGCATTTTTGCACATCAACAATCCTTTTTCCCAAAGGATGTTTTTGGCCCAGAAGAAAGGGAACTAATGGATGCATTCCAGCTGTAGTAAATAATACTGTAGGATCATTTTCAGGAATCAATGATGAAGAAGGAATTTCTTTATGGTTTTGTTTTTTGAAAAATTCTATATACTTTCTTATTAATTCCTGCCTTGTCTTAATCATTAATTTCTTAGGAATAGTGTGTTTAAAAAATTACTTTTTGTTCATTTCTTCCAGTTTATTCTGTATTTCTTTCAAGTCCTGTTCTATTTTAGACTTTTTAGTATCTTTGAATTTTTCTTCGGTTTCCATTTTACCTAATTTAACTGCCTCTATTCCATGGGGATGCGGCAAGTTTTCTGATATTTGGTTTATTTTATCTTTTGTTTCCTTAAGAGTATTCTTTAATTTTAACTTCAATACAAACTCTTTTTTCCTTAATATTTTATAGTTTTCAATTTTTTGCATAACATTAAGAAAACTTCTTTCCAGCTCCAGTACATCTCTTTTTGTAGAAAGAGCGCTTTCATACTCTATTTTTGAATATAGAACATCATTATTTTTCCCAGCCATTTTATAGTCTGTTAAACATTTCTTTATCAATCTGGTCTAAACGGGCTTTTATAGTTTCTATTTCATTTTCCCATTCTTCTAATTCAGTTTCTTCTCTTTTCTTAACCTCTCTTATGTCTTTCAGCATAGAATCTATCTCTCCTATGCGAAGCCTTATTTCATTGAAGGTAGAAAGAGCACCTTCATATTTTTCCAGTTTAACAAATATAGGCTCTGCCTTTTTCACTCTTGTTTCAGTATTTTGATTTTGCCAATCTGATATTTCTAGAGATCTAGGTCTTGATTGAGGTATTTGCGGAATAATGCTTGGAGTCATTTGTGAAAATTCTTCTTCATCTTCTAATTTATTGCTTTCAGATGATCCAATAGCTTCTTTTATTGCAGACTGATTTATTTTATTTCCAAGGTTAGAATTGGGAAATGATGGAAGTATTGTGCTATTGTAACTATTTTCTGTATTATATGCAGTTATATCCTGAATTTTATTTGTGTTTTGAAATGGAAGTGGCGGTAATTTTGGCAATTGAGGGATTTCTGCTGCCTCTTTTTTTTCTTTTTTTCTGCTGAACAAACCCATATTAACCTCCCTATTATATATATTCTATAGTATATAATTGTTTTTTGTAGTTTAAAAAGCTATCCAACTTTATTTATCTGGAAATATTTTAAGAGTATAATTTTTAAACTATGATTTTTTATTAATTAACATGGCAAAAACTTCCAATAAAAATACCGATGATTTTAAGATTGATCTGCTTAGGGATGTCTCAGTAGTTGTCGGAGGCAAGAACTCATCCAACATTGTAGATTTATTGCTTGGAAAAAATAATGTCAATGAGTTCATAATAGCTAAAAAGCTTGGGCTTACTATTAATCAAACCAGAAACATACTTTATAAGTTAAGTGATGAAGGTTTGGTGTCTTTTATCAGGAAGAAGGATAAAAAGAAAGGATGGTATACTTATTTTTGGACTTTTAATGAAGAAAGAGCTTTTCTTCTACTGAAAAAGACTTTGCTTAATGAAATAACACAACTGGAGAACCAGCTTAAGAGCAGGGAAGAAAAGAGATATTATATATGCAAGCAGTGCAATATTGAAGTTACTGAAGAAACTGCTTTGCTTCATGATTTTATCTGCCCTGAATGCGGGGAAGTTTATGAACTTCAGGATAACAGCAAGTCTATAAAAGATATTAATTCAAATATCGGCAAAGTTAAATTAAAACTTGGAGAAGTTGAGTCTGAATTAGAAATTATCGGCGGTAAAAAGGAAAAGAAAATAAAAAAAGAAGCTGTCAGGATTGCAAATGAGAAAAAAGCCATTAAAGATCAAACCAGGAAAAAAGCTAAAAAATTAGCCAATGTTGCTGAAAAACATAAACCTATTAAGAAAGCTACAAAATCTGTTAAAAAGCATACACCTAAAAAAAAGAAAAAAAGTAAAAAGAAATAATTATGAAGTCTAATTTAAGGAAATATACAAAAAAGAAGATAAGGAGATTTAGTTTACCACAATTTAATGTTACAATGTGGTTAGTGGCAGTTAATGTTATATTTTTTGTAGTTGCTTTTCCATTAATGTTATACAACCCTGATTATTCAAAATATGTGGCTTTACAGCCTAGCTATGTTCTCCAGGGCAAGTATTTATGGACATTTATCACAAGTATGTTTATGCATGGAGGAATTGCCCATCTCCTGGTTAATATGTTTGTTTTATTTTCTTTAGGTGGATTTTGTGAAAGAATTATAGGAAAGAAAAGATTTTTTTGGTTTTATATTATATCAGGATTATTGGCAGGAGCTGCATTTGTTTTGCTGTCAGGATTTTTTGGTAATACTGCAATTGGAGCTAAAATATTTGGAAGTCCGATTATTGCAGGAGTTGGGGCGAGCGGAGCAATATTTGCAATAGCAGGACTTTTTGTTATTTTAACACCAAAGCTAAAATTTTCCATAATATTTCTGCCGTTTTTCTCCCTTCCTGCTTATATAATGATTCCTTTAGTTTTATTTGCTACATGGCTGGTTAGTGCAGGTACTGGATTGCCAATTGGGAACACTGCCCATTTTGGAGGATTTTTAGCTGGGATAGTATATGGAATTTATCTTAGAAAAAAGTATTCAAAAAAAATTCAACTTCTAAATAAATACATAACTTAAAATAATGAAAATAAAAAAATTCAAAAAAAATAAGGGGTATAGTCTAGTTGATGAATATAAATCTGCCTGGTGTTTTCTTAAAGATTCTAAATATTATTTATTAGGGGTTGTTACTGCATTTTTATTATTTTTTGCTGTTGGATTTATTGTTCCTATTCCAGATTTTGTTATGAATCTTATAAGGGAATGGATAGATCAAATACTAAGAGAAACTGAAGGATTGGATTTTTTTGGAATGTGGCTTTTTATTTTTAAAAATAATGTAAGTATAGCATTTCTTGCAATATTTCTAGGTTTGTTTTTCAGTTTATTTCCGGCATTATCCTTAGCTTTTAATGCTTATTTTATTGGAGCTGTTACAAGCATGGTTATTGAAGAAACTAATCTTATTGAAATTTGGAGATTAGTTCCACATGGAATATTTGAACTGCCGGCGATATTTATATCATTTGCAATAGGCATTAAAATGGGCACGTTTATATTTTACAAAAATCCATGGGATAAAATGATTGAATACTTAAAGGAAGGGTTTAAAATTTTTATTTATTTTATTGTACCATTGCTTATTATTGCCGCAATAATAGAAGCATGGCTTATTGTTTTTTTCTAATCCCAGTCACTTAGCTTTTTCTGCTTGCCATGTTCTTTTAGAAGTGCTGACTGGCTTGTGAAATCAGATACAGGCTGTTTTAATCTTTCTTCTGCTTTTTTTAGAGCTTCATTTATACTTTGGAATTTTTCAGGATATTTTGTAAATGCATCTCTGGAAACTTCTCTTAAAATTCCCACACCCAATGATTCATTGTACTCTGGGCGTATTTCCCTTAAAAATATGCATTTTGCCTGCCTTCTTATTTCATTCAAATATTCACATACTGCAAGCCTGTTTGCATAGTAAGCTCCTGTAACATCTTCAGCATATTTTTTCCTTCCAAAAATGCTTTCATAGTCTTTCCAAACCCCTTTATTTTTCATAGATATTTCTATGACTTCAAAAGAAAAAGTATCTGGTATAAGAAGTATTTCATAATGGTTTCCTAGATATTCACTATTAAACAGCCTTACTTCACTAAGTTCAGGATAGTATTTTATTTTTTCAAGAAGCTCTTTTGATAAGGTATCATCAACTGCAGTTATAGCCCATCTAGTGGGAACCATTTTTCTCTGTTCTTTTATTCCAAGCAACCCGGCAGATAGTATTTTAATTATGTTGGTGATTGTTATATTAGACCCATATAAGTGTTTAATACCTTCAATAGATTTTAGTTTTGTGTCATTTACTATGTAATCTACATTTTTCTCTATTTTCGGGTTTTCTTCAAGTATGAGTTTTTTTAGTGGAGCTGGATTTCCTATTAATGGAACGCTTAGTTCATGTATTGGAGAAAACTTAACAGGTTTTTCTAAGAAAAACTCTGCTGATACTGACTTGCTCGACATGGCAATTTCTGACATTGGTTTAACTAAAGGATTTGCCAGTGGTGATTTAATATTTGTTTTAAATCTGGAATAGATTAGTTTTGACCTGTATTCTAAAATTTGCTCAGTTTTGTACTTGTGTTTGAACCAGCCTTCAGGAGAACTAAACTTTTCTGTATTTCCATGTTCCATTGGTGACAAGATTCCTGAATAAACATTTGGATAATCCTGCCTTCCTATGAATATTTCTGGAGGTGATGATCCTGAAAAATGAGTTTTTTTATCTAAATTTAACTCTTTAACTTTTGAAATTAACTCTTGATTTAACATTTAAACCCTCTTTTTTACGTTTTCTAAGATAAATAAAACAACAATTAATTTAAACTTTGGTTACCTCTTGAAAGTTATGGCGTGTTTAACAGCACTATACAATGTTTATGAACTTTTGAGGAAATCAGGCAATTATAGTAATTCTAGAGAGACAATAGAAGCTGTTAGAACTGGAAAATTAGAGAGCTTTGTCGTTGGAAGAAGTAAATTTGACAAACAACAAAAACAAGATAGATATTTGCATTTTAAACATTAAATTTGCTAATTCTTCAAATCACTTATGCCTAATAACAAGAATAGCAATCCAAGGAAAAAAGCTCCCCAGATTAATGCTCCTTTAAATGCTATCCAGGCAGCACTTCCAAAGTCCCATGATACTCCAAGAGCTGTCCATGACTGCACATGGGAATACCAAGCAATAAGTATCATACCTATAACTAAAACTAATCCTATTAAAATCTCAATCCATTTGTTCATATCTTTTAAGAGTATTATGCATTTAAAAAGATATTTGTTTTTTATTTTATATATTAACAGGATTGTTTCAAATGAGTTTGAAGCCTTGAAATTGTTTAAATATAAGCTTTTTATATATATTTTATGAGTAAAAAGTATATAATGCTGGAACTGGATGATGAAAAGTTAAAAGTGCTTACAGATGTTCTGTCTAACAAGACCTCTAAAAAAATTTTAGAGTATCTGGCTGATAAAGAGGCAAGTGAGGGGGAGATTTCCAGTGATTTAAAACTTCCTGCAAATACTGTTAATTATAATGTTAAAAAGCTATTAGAAGCAGGGTTAGTTGAAGGTTCTAAGAATTGGATGTGGAGTGTTAAGGGCAAGAAAATTATAAAGTACAAAGTAGCTAATAAAAAAATCATAATTTCTCCAAAAAGTTCTGGAAGTGTGAATAAAATTCTTGGAGCTTTTATTGCTACAGGAGCATTTGCCTTGATTATCAAATTATTTGGATTAACTCAAAACACTAATATAGATCCATATGCAACTGATTATGGCATGGAAGCTGCTAAATCTGCTTCAGATTCAGTTTCTATAGGAGTTGGTTCTGGAAATGTAGGATCTGAAGTTATACAGGCAGTTTCAGTTCAATCTTCTAATATTTGGGTTTGGTTTTTATTTGGAGGAATAGTTGCACTTGTGATATTTATGATATTAAACTGGAGAAAGCTAGATTGAAAGGAGGTTTATTGATATAAATGGAATTTGGAAAAAATGCAGTACTTGTGATTTTAGTTGTTGCATTGTTAGCTGTAGGAGCTTATGTTTACACAAATACTGGATTTCAAAGAGAAACAGTAAGTGTTTCGGGAAATTCTGAAATAATGGCACAGCCTGATTTAGTGTCTGTGTACATATCTATAGAGACAGCTAATTTAAGTGCAGAAGATTCAAAGAATTCAAACTCTGAAATAAGTGAAAAAGTTATAAGAGAATTAAAGTATTTAGGATTTGAAGATTCTGAAATTGAAACTGTTCAGTATAATATCTATCCAGATTATTCTTATACTGGTAGTATACAGAAACTTGAAGGGTATAAGACTACTAATCAGTTAAAGGTTAAAACCGATGACTTTGATTTAACTGGTAAGATAGTTGATGCTGCAGTTGATAATGGAGCTTTGATTAACTATATCAACTTTGAATTTTCAAAGGAAACAGAAAATACTTTGAAAGCTCAGGCAATTGAGGAAGCTACCCAGGATGCTAAATTAAAGGCAGAAGCTGTTGCCAAGGGTGCTGATAAAAGATTAGGTAAGCTTGTAAGTGTAAGTACTAATGATTATTACTATAGACCATACCCCCTTTATGCAATGGCAGAAGGAGCTAGTGCAAGTGATAATGTTTTTGATGCAAGAAAAGCTGCAACTCAGATAAATCCTCAAGAGCTTACAGTTAGTGCAAGTGTGCAAGCTGTTTACGGGATAAGATAAATACTTTTTATTTTTATTATCTTATTTTAATTTTGTTACTACTTGTAAATTAATATATACCAAAAGATTTATAAACTAATTTATTATTCAATTTTCATGAAAGTTATAGACTTAAAAGGCAATGGGCAGGTAAGAATTTCAGCAATAGAAATGGATGTTCCTTATTTAGGTAAAACTATAACCTTTATACTACCTTTAATTGGACCAGATTATCATCAAAATGTCATGGATTCAATAAATAATGCAAAGTTATCAAGACCAACAACTGCCCAAACACTTTCTTTAGTTGATTTAGCATTGCAAAATCCAAAAGAAGTAAATTGCCGGGAAGTTTTAACAAGATTTAAAGAAAATTATTTATGGACATCTACAGAAGGATTGTCTTTTTCAGATGGATATATAGCTTATGATAATATGGATGGTAAGATGCCTCAAACAAGCAATGAATTAGTTAAAATGCTTGATGCTAAAGATCAAAGAGTAAGACTTGTTAAACCTGGATTTAAAACAGGATATTTACCTATGAATGAATTTTTAAAACATCCAGTTTTAACTGCTCATGTTGGAGAAGAAATGATTCCTATTGTTGAAAGAGTTGCTAAACAATTGAATAAAAATGGAGGTTATGTTTTTGCTGTTGATAAATCTGAGAGTGATACAAAAAAGCTTTCCGCGGTTGACTCTGGCAGGTACGACGTTAGGCTTCTCCTTGATGGTGTCTTTGGTGACTCCCTCAGGGGTGGTTATGCTTCTGGGGTACGTTTGTAAGTGCCGAAGGCACTCGCCCGAAAAATAAGTAAATTTATTAATTAATAATTCTAAGATTATTAGTCTTAGCGAGAGGTAAGATGCCTTAAACTATGGCTACACGTCAATTTACTAGCACATCATTTAGATTTATTTTAAGTCATAAAATACAGAAGTTTCTTGAGAGGAACTTCAGTGAAGAAATTCCTTAAGAATTTCTTAATTGGTAAATTGGCTACATAACTTTCCGCGGTTAACTCTAACAGGAACGACGATAGGCTTAACCTTAATGGTGACTATGATGACTCCAACAGGAATGGTTATGCTTCTGAAATAGCCCATCTCCTAAGATTTTTATTTTTAATATGGAATATAATAATCTTTATCCTAAAATATATAATTTTAATAATTTACTTTTAGCATGGAGAAAGGCAAGAAAAGGCAAAACTAAAAAACCTTATGTAAAGGAATTTGAGAAAGATACACTTGAAATTTATTAATTTTGCAGGAAGAACTAAAAAATGGAACATATTATCCTAAACAATTAAAGATATTTGTTTTACGAGACCCAAAAACTAGAAAAATATCTAAATCAGCTTTTAGAGATAGAATTGTTCACCATGCTATTGTTAATATTTTAGAGCCTATTTTTAACAAATCTTTCTTTTATGATTCTTGTGCAAATAGAAAGGGTAAAGGAGGTTTATTTGCTTTAAAAAGATTTGAACTATTTAAGAGACAAATTACAAATAATTTAAAGTCTGAAGCTTTTTGTTTGAAAGCAGACATAAAACATTATTTTCAAGAGGTTAATCATAAAATCCTAATTAAGATAATTAAAAGAAAGATAAAAGATGGAGAAGTTATGCATCTTATAAAAAATATTTTGGAAAATAATTTAATTTGTGGGAGCGACCAGGCTAAAGGAATGCCACTTGGAAATTTAACATCCCAATTTTTTGCTAATATTTATCTTAATGAATTGGATTATTATATAAAACATAAATTAAAAGCCAGATATTATATAAGGTACGTAGATGATTTTGTTATTTTGTATAATTCCAAAGTACAACTTGAAATCTGGAAAAATGAAATTGATAAATTCTTAAAAACTGAATTAAAACTTGAGTTGCATACAGATAAATCTAAAATTATCTATCTTTCCAGAGGAATTGATTTTGTTGGATTTAGAAATTTTTATCATTTTAAGCTTTTAAGAAAGAGAAATATAAAAAATATGGAAATAAAGATAAAAATGCAAGAAAATAGTTTAATTACAAAAAAACAACTAAATGAAATCTTTCAAGGATGGCGGGCTTATGCAAAATGGGCAGATAGTTATAAGCTAATTTGCAGGTTTTCCAAAGGTTTATTAACATTATTTTTTCTCTTTATTTATGCTAACTAAAGAACAAATCCTTGAAATAAGGGATCATTTGGAAAAAGCTCAAAACCCAGTATTTTTCTTTGATAATGATGTAGACGGACTTATATCATTTGTTTTGCTTAGAAGATTTATCAATCGCGGCAAGGGTGTGGCAATAAAGAGTTTTCCAGAGCTGGATGAAAGTTATGTTAAAAGAATTGATGAATTTAATGCAGACTATGTTTTTATTCTTGATAAGCCAAGTGTTTCCAATAGATTTTTAGAAGAAACTAAGCTGAGAAATCTCCCTGTTATATGGATAGATCATCATGATGTGCCAGCTCCTTCCGATTTTTCAAATTTATCCTATTACAATTCTTTTAAGAAAAATAGTATTGGAGAGCCGATAAGTTATATTTCATATAAAGTGTCTGGAAAAAAAGAAGATTCTTGGTTATCAGTTATAGGGTGCATTTCAGATAACTACCTTCCCGATTTTTATGATGATTTTGCCAAGGAATACCCTTATTTAACTAGGAAAAATCCTGATTCTGCCTTTGAAGTTTTATATGAAACAGAAATAGGCAAGATGGTTTCAATGCTGAGTTTTGCTTTAAAAGACAGGACAAGTAATGTTATGTCAATGATTAATTTTTTGTTTAATGTTAAGTCTCCATTTGATTTGCTGAAGGAAGACACAAGAAATGCCAATATTTTTAAGAGATTTAATCAGATAAATAAGTCTTATATAAAAATTATAGAGAAAGCTAAGAGAGTGGCCAGGTCTTACAAAAAACTTGTCTTTTTCCAGTATGGGGGAGAGATGAGTTTAAGTGCAGATATTGCAAATGAACTTTCTTACAGATTTCCTGGAAAAGTAATAATGGTTGCTTATGTAAAAGGAGCTAATGCAAATATCTCTATAAGGGGAAGTATTGATGTCAGGAAAATAACTATTAAAACTTTGAAAGAAATTCCAAATTCTTCCGGCGGAGGGCACAAGCATGCAACTGGCTGTAAGATGCTGGTTGATGATTTGCATAATTTCAGGGATATTTTTGAAAGAGAGATAAAGAAGTATTAGTAGCTTCTGGCAATGTAGACTTCAAACTCTGCTTCATTTTTGCAAATAACACATTTTGAATCTTTGCTAATTTTTGAGTTAAATGGTATACATCTTGTTGAAGCTCCCTCTGCTTTGCTTTTTAGTTCATCCTCACATTTTTCATTGCCACAAAAAGGGGAAAGTGCTATTTTTTTATTTTTTATTGCTTTTTGTAAATCAGGTAAATTATCTGCCTTTACTATAGAGTTTTTTAAGAATTTGTCAGCTTTGAAGTATAATTCTTTTTGCATATCTTTTAATTCTGATTCAATGCTCTTTTTTAGATTTGTCATTTTAATTTCTATTTTTTTACCATTGTCTCTTCTTACCAAAACTACCTGCTTTTTGTCAAGGTCTTTAGGTCCTATTTCAAGTCTAATTGGTATTCCTTTAAGCTCCCATTCATTATATTTGAAACCGGGAGTATATTCCTCCCTATTGTCAAAAATGGGGTTTAGTGATTTAAGGCCTTTTTTTATTTCTTCACATTTGTTCAATATTTTATTTTTAGATTCTTCTTTTATTATTGGTATAATTACTACTTTATGTTCTGCAATTTCTGGCGGTAAAACAAGCCCTTTATCATCGCTGTGAGTCATTACTAATGCACCTATCAGCCTAGTTGATAATCCCCAAGAATTTTGCCATGGAAGATATTTTTTTTCATCTTTTCCAATAAAACTAATGCCAAAAGCTTTTGCAAATCCCTGACTTAGAATATGGCTTGTTCCACATTGCAATCCTTTTCCATCAGGCATAAATGCTTCTATGGTATATGTTGTTTCTGCTCCAGCAAATTTTTCTGAATCTGTTTTTTTACCAGTTAATACCGGTATAGCTAAAAGATCTTTACAAAGCTTTTCATAAAGTTCAATATACATTATAGTATCTTTTTCACATTCTCTTTTTGTTTCATAAACACAATGCCCTTCCTGCCATAAAAATTCTCTTGACCTTAAAAATAATTTAGTTGCTTTTGTTTCCCAGCGCACTACATTACACCATTGATTAATTTTTAGCGGCAGATCCTTGTAAGAGCGTATCCATTTGCTGTATGAGTCATACATAATTGTTTCAGAAGTAGGTCTTATAGCTAATCTTTCACCCTCTCCGCTTACAGATTTGTCAATCCATGCAACTTCAGGTGTAAATCCTTTTGCATGACTTGCTTCTTTTTTAAAAAATGATTCTGGAATAAATAATGGAAAATAAGCATTTGCTGTATTTGTTTTTTGTATTATATTTTTATTAAAATAGTCCTGTATTCCCTGCCATAATGAATAACCGTTAGGCCTTATAATCATTGTTCCCTTTACAGTTCCATAATCTGCAAGTTCTGCTTTTAAGCATACCTGTGAATACCATTCTGCCATATCATTTTCTTTTTTAACTGTTATTCCTTGTTCTTTAGCCATGTTGTGTATCATTATATGAAATTTCTTCACTTATTTAAATTTATTTAAACTAAAAAAGGCAATAAGTATGGTTTGATCTCACCGAAGTATTTGCATTTTTCATTAACCAATAATTTTGGATTTGTTTTAAGTATAGTTTTTATCTCTTCAGCTTTTTCTACAGGCAAATTTTTCTCCTCAAATAGATCCTGTACAGCTAATTCTAATCCTTGAAAAGAAATACGATTTTTAGGACTATGTTTAAGAAATTCTACAAGGAATATAATCATGTCTTGCTTGACATTGAACTCCTGGAATATATTTTATTTGGTTTGCCATTTTATACGCTTATAGTTAAATTTTGATTTTTAAATATTTCATTAATTGTGTCAACAGCATAATTAGATTCTAAGGCAAAGCCTATATTTTCTCCGCCCTGAATTTTAAAGTTGTTTATTCCAATTACTTTACCTTTTTTATTTATTAATGGTCCTCCAGAGTTTCCCCTGTTTAAAGGAGCATCTATTTGGATATAAGCAGGTATTTCATTGCTTCCCTCCCTGTTTAGTCCGCTGATTATTCCCTCTGTTACTGAAAAACTAAGACCTAATGGATTTCCCAAGGCAATAACTTTTTCCCCTATGACTAAATCATCAGAATCCCCAAAACTAAGATAATCGTGTCCAGTACCGATGATTTTTATTATTGCAATATCCATAGTAGTGTCATAACCTATTAAAGATGCAGACTGCCATGAATCACTTTCATATGTTAATACTCTAACATAATGGCCTCCAGAAAGTACATGGGCGTTTGTTATAATATATCCGTCTGAAGTAATTATGAAACCACTTCCTTGAGCTACATCTGTTCCAACACTTACAACTCCAGGAATAACCCCTGCAATAATCCCTGAGAAATCGCTACCTGCTTCTGCCTTTATTTCATTTAATTGCGTGGAAATATCTGATTTTGTTGTTAAGAGATTATTAGAAATTTCCTGGATTTGTTCCTGGGTTTGAGCTTTATTGTCTAAAATCTGTTTTTGTAAGTCATCCTTTGTCTGCTGAATATCACTTCTTAGTTCATTTTTCAAGGTCACTAGAGTAAATGAAAGATAGACAACTGAAATTATCAGGATTACCTTTATTATCAGGAAAATTGTTACCCCTGTTACTATATGTTTTCTTTTCATATTTATCTAAATTATTTTTATTTATTAAATCTTATTAAACATAAATTTTAAGATATTTTTCCTTTAAGTATGAAATGTAAGTGTTTGTATTAAGACTTTCTTTACACGTTTTTTTAATTATTTCTTCTGTAAGCATTTTCCTGCCATGCTGATGTATATTCTTTTTAAGCCATAATGCAATTGTTGAGTAATCTCCTTTTTCTATTTCAGCTTCTATCTTTGGATGCTCTTTTTTTAGTGCTTCATAAAGCTGGGCAGCATATATTGTTCCTAAAGCATATGTTGGAAAATAGCCGAAATTTCCCCATCCCCAGTGTATGTCCTGTAAAACTCCTTCAGAATCTTTTTCTACTTTTAGATTAAATAAATCTTTCATTTTTTTATTCCATTCCTTTGGTAAATCTTTTACTTTTATACTACCTTCAATTAAGCCTAATTCTATTTCGAATCTTAGTATTATATGAAGGCAGTAATGAATTTCATCAGAATCAACTCTTATAAGTCCAGGAGCTACATTGTTAAATTCTTTATACCACTGATCTAAATTTCCATTTAATTTTAATTTTCTTTCAAATTTTGGGTAATAAAAAACCCAAAAGCTTTTACTTCGGCCTATCATATTTTCCCAAAATCTTGATTGGGATTCATGTATTCCAAGACTTGGAGCATCACCTAAAATATCATACTGATGTTTTTCAGGCATGTTTAATTCATATAAAGCATGTCCTGCTTCATGTATAGAAGAGCCAAAAGAAGATAATGAATCATATTTTTTTATTCTAGTTGTTATTCTCACATCATTAAATCCTGTTTTTGTTGTGAATGGATGTTCTGATAAATCTATCCTCGAATTTTCTTTTTTTAATCCTATTCTTTCAGTTACATCTTTAATTAACTGCATTTGCAATTCATTAGGAATTTCTTTTTTTGTAAGGATTAGCCTTCTTTTTTTATATTCTTTAGTTGATTTTATTTTTTTTAATAGATCTATTAAATCTATCTTTAATTTTGCAAATTCTGGCTTAAGCTTTTCAACAGTCATTCCTTCTTCATAACTATCTAAAAGACTGTTATATATATGACCTGGAAGTTTTATGTAATTAGCCTCTTTTATTTTTAATTTAACTAATTTTTCCAAGTGCGGCTGAAATATTTTGAAGTTTGATTTTTCCTTTGCTTCTTTCCATGCTTTAACTGCTAAAGACTGTGTTTTTGACAATTCCCTGACAAAATCGTTTGGTATTTTTCTTGCTTTTAACAAATCTTTATATAAACGCTCAACCATTATTTTATCATCACCTTTTACATTGTGATTATTTCTTAATTCTTTAACTGCACTAAAAAGATTATCAGAAGTTAATTTTTTGTGAATCATTGAACTAAGGAGTGAAATCTGCTCTGATCTGGATTCTATTGCTTTTGCAGGCATGTATGTTTCCTGGTCCCAGCTTAAAAGTGCAGCTGATTGACTTAACAGTATTGCCTCTTTTTGAGATTCCTTTACTAAACTTAACAGTTTTTCTCCTTTTTTCATTTTTATAATTGTGTTTTTTATGTTAAAAACATTACGGGCCTACTAGGAATCGAACCTAGATCAACAGGGCCGAAACCTGTTATTCTATCCGTTGAACTATAGGCCCATTATTTTATCCTGATTATCAGTTATTTAAAGTTTTTATATATTATAAATAAGATGTTTAACTTTTTTAGCAGTGTTTAAAAAGAATATTTTTCTTTATTTATTAGATGATAAAAAAAGAGATTGCTAAATTCTGGGCTGCAACGTTTACATTAACTGGAACAGTTATAGGAGCAGGCATTTTGGGATTGCCATATGTTTTTTCTAAGTCTGGATTTTTTGCAGGTTTATTTTGGATATTATTTCTTGGGGCAGTTATTATTTTAACAAAATTATATCTTGGAGAGGTTATTCTTAGAACAAGGGAAACTCATCAGCTTCCAGGGTATGCAAAAAAGTATTTGGGCAAATGGGGAAAAAGATTTATGGTTTTTGAGATGGTTTTTGGAGTTTATTCAGCTCTTATAGCTTATCTTATTGGTGAAGGGCAGAGTTTTTCCCAGTTATTTACAGGATCGATTAGTTATACTTTATATTTTGCTTTAGGGTTTTGGATGATAATGTCTCTTTTGTTAAGGGAAGGGCTTAAAGGCTTAAAGAGAGTGGAGTCCTGGGGAGTGCTGGCAATACTATTAATTGTTTTAGGAATGTTTATTTGGTATGCTCCGGGAGTGAAGGTTGAAAACATTTATTCATTTGATATAAATTATGTGTTTTTGCCATTTGGAGTTGTTTTATTTGCACTTCTTGGATTTTCAGCAATACCTGAGTTGAACAGAGAATTAAAAGGAAGTGAAAAATTAATGAAAAAAGCTATATTTTTTGGAGCTTTTATACCTATTATTGTCTATATACTTTTCAGCTTTATTTTTGTTGCTACACTTGGAAAAAATGTTCCTGAGGTTGCTACTCTTGCTTTTGGCAGGATTGTTTTACTTTTAGGAGTTTTTACAATGCTGACAAGTTACTTTGTTTTGAGTTTTGCTTTGAAAGATATGTTCAGATTTGATTTTAAGTATTCAAGAAAAACCAGTTTTTTCCTTTATGCTGTTGTGCCCCTGATTATTTTTATTGTGCTTTATTATCTTAACCTGCTTAAATTTGTAAGCATTTTAGGAATTGCAGGAGTTGTTTCTGCAGGAATTACCGGGGTTCTTGTTGTTTTGATGAATTTAAAAGCTAAAAAAGAAGGGAATAGAAAACCAGAGTATTCCATAAAAATAAACAAGCCAATTATTATAGGCATTATTATAGTATTTTTGCTTGGTGTTTTATCTGAGCTTGGATTTCTTAAACTTATTCTGGATTTGATTTTAAATTTGTCGTAGTGATTATTTAATTAGAAAAATGGAATTGTATTAACCTCATCTTCTTCATTTATCAGCATTATATCTAATTCTGTTAATTCATTTTTGAAAATATTTTTTATTTCTTTAATTGTGTTTCTTAACTCTTTGTCTTCTTTATGAAAAATCTGAATCATGCAATTTGGTTTATTTAGGCTGAATATGAGAGAGTTTACATTTTTTGAGTTTTCAGCGAAATTTATTATTTTATTTTTATTGTTTTCTGATAAGAAATTTATATTGAGTAAAATATCAGAAAAATAATAACCTAATTTTTCCATGTTAAATTGGATTCTTGACCCTAATATTATCTTTTCTTTGTTAAGTCTCCTTAGTTTATATAAAGCAAGTTCACTTGAAATATTTGCATTGTTTGCAATGCCAATTAATTTCATTCTACCATTTTTATTTAATGATTTTAAAATTTCTTTGTCTTTTTCATCTATTTTTATTGTATTGTCGCTTTTGTTTATTATAGTTAGATTATTTTTTTCATTTTGTTTAATAAATTTCAAAGGATACAATTCTGCAAAATAAGGTTTGATAGTTTGGTAACTATGTATTTTTATTTCTTCATTATTTACCAAATCTGCAAAATATTTGGCGAATTCTTCCTCATTTTTGAATATATAATTTATGTATATATCATATTTCCCCAATATTTCTCCAAAAGATACAACATTTTTATTTTTCTTTAACTCTAAAGAAAATTCCTTTATTTCCTGTTTACTTTCTAATTTTAATAACAATATAACAAAGTAATTATATCCTAATTTGCCATAGTTAATTATTGGACAGAATTTTTTTATTATTCCTTCGTTTTTGTATTTTTCAATCTTATATTCTACCTGATCTCTTGTTAGTTTAGTTTGTTTTGCTATTTTGCTTATAGGCTCTCTATAATTGTGATAAAGATATGATAATAGTTTGATGTCAGTTTCTTTTAGTTCCATTTATTATTTTAGATTAAAGAGTTTTTAAAATTACTGGTTTGTTAAAATAAATAGCATATATTTTTAAGAAATAAGTAAAAAAGTATGGTAAAATTTAGATAGTTGTTTGTATTAACGGTTTTGAGGAAAAATAAAATGCCCCTTATGCAATATTTTAATACAGAAAATTTAAGTGAAGAAACTAGAAGGAAAATATCGATGCGATTAGATGAGTCAAGAAGATATAATGGAAGAGAACGGTTTGAATATAATAAGTATGAAATTGAAAAAGGAATTTTTGAAGCACGAGGAGATTTTAGTGTTAAGGGATGTACTGATGAATCTGGAAGAAGTTTAGATGGAGGTTGTGATAGATTTTAAGATGAAATATAATTTAAGAGATTTAACACCAGAAAGTATGCAATGTTTGATTGGTTCATGTCCTGCAATATATGAGTTGACTCCAAAAGATATGCAATGTGCTGTTGGAGCTTGTTCTGCAATTTATAGAGTAGAAGATATTGTAGATGAAAAACCTAATAAGATGGTCGGTAAGTGGACTTCTGATGATGAAAAAGCTGAAGATAGTTATTTGATTATTGGAGAAAGGACTGAGCCTAGTGAATTTGGACTTGAGGAAAAGGTTGGAAAGAATGAAGTATTGATTAGAGTTCCTAAAAAACTTATTGATGATATGGGAAAGTAAATTACTTAATTATTTTTTAGTTCAATAACTTTAAAAGCTCATTTTTAGCTGTTTTGTAATCAGCTCTCCTGTTGCTTAAAGACATGACCTTTCCTATGAGAAAATTAAGGGATTTTTCTTCTCCGTTTTTATAATCCTGAACTGCTTTTTGATTTTCTTTTATTACTTTAACACAAATATTTGTTATTTCAGTATTTTTTATTTTTGAAATGTCTTTTTTGTTCTTTATTGAAAAAGATTTAGGGATAAATTCATTCATTATCTGCTTTGCTTTAAGCTCTGTTATTTTTCCTTTAGCTACTTCTTTTATCAGTTCTGCAATATGCTCTGCCTGTATTTCAACTTCTTCAAGTGTTTTTTTACTGTAGTTTAACACTCTTAATAACTCAACTGTTATCCATGAAATATGATTTTTTACATCTATGTGCTTAGAGAGATTTTCAACTAACTCAACTAACTCTAAATTTTTGGTTAATATTTTAGCATCTTTTTCATCTATTTTGTGTTTCTTCACTAATTTTTTTAATTTTTTTTCAGGAGTTTCCGGTAACATTTTTTGGATTTTATCAACCTCTTTTTTTAAGATTTTTATTGAAGGTAAATCAGGATCACTTATGAAACGATAATCTGCCTGAGATTCTTTGCTCCTCATAGGTTCTGTAATGCTTTTTGCAGAATTCCAACGTCTTGTTTCCATGCTTTTTGGACGCTCCTTTTCATGTCTTTTCAGCTCATATTCTATTGTTTTTATTATATCTGATATAGAATGAATATTTTTTATTTCAGCTCTTTCACTTTTGCCTTTTATGTTCACATTTACATCTGCTTTGATTCCAGATGATTTTTTTATCGCTTTTATATATGATAGGGTTATTAACAGGTTTTTCAGCCAGTCAGCTACTTGTTCACTGCTTGAGAAGTCTGGTTCTGTTACTATTTCAATTAATGGCAATCCAGAACGGTTGTAATCTATTTCTCCTGTTTCAGGATTCCATGCAGCAGGGTCTTCTTCTAAATGCAGTTCTTTAATCCTTACTCCAAGAAAATTACCGTTTTGGCCAATAGGTATTGCATAAGTTCCAGATAGAGTGTTTTGATATCCTTTTGGCAAATCAGGCCAACTGTAGTGTTTCCTCTGCCATATAAGGTTTTTATTATTTTCTGTAATATTTATTTTAGTATTAAGCATTAGTCCTATTTGAATAGATTTTTTTATCGCTTCTTTGTTTGGAAGCATCGGTTTACTTCCCGGCTGTCCTGTGCATATTGGGCATATATTTGTGTTTGATTTTTCACTTATACTAGAAGAGCAGTTGCAGAAAAGCTTTTCTTCTGTGTTTAGATATCCATGTATTTCAAGTCCAATAAGCTTCATTTTTATAATAACTTTGAATAGTTTTTAATTTTTGTTATTTTGTATTTTACAATTAACATTAGTTAAGCACAAGATATATATACTTCTTAGCATTAGATTTTTAACACCCTCTCATATTAAACAGGCTTTTTTTAAAGTAAGCTAGAAAGAGATATCTACGTATGGATCGGATTATCAAAGAAAAAATAAGTGCGGACCACCTCCTTTATGTGAGTTTGAAGTATACAAAAACTTCTGAAGTAATTGTCAATCTTATACTAAGATGGACAATCATGATTGAGTATTCTTTTGAAAGGATGTTGCTTCATGCTAAAAAAAAGAAAATGATTAAATCAATACCTAGTTCTCCTAAACCTAGAATAGACCTTTTGAAAGTGCTGTTTAAGGATAAAAAAGAAGTTATGGATACAATAGAGCTCTATGACATGTTTAGAAGGATAGATGAGCTCAAAAAAGAATCAGAAGGTGAGTTTAGGAAAAATGTTGCACTTAAAGTTTATTACAGGGGGGATATTATCAAAGTAAATTTAGATAAACTTAAAGAATACTCAATAATCTTAGAAAAGTTTATAAATTACCTTAAACAGTTTCTTTCGTCTTAATCTAGTAACTAAGACTACTATAAGTGAAATGTCAAAATCTATTATAATAACATCTGGTAAAGGGGGTGTTGGAAAAACTACCACTGCTGTTAATTTAGCTACAGCAATGAATTCTATGAATGAAGATGTTACCTTAATTGATTTGAATCTTACAACTCCGAATGTTGGACTTCATTTAGGGGCTCCTGTTGTTCCAATAACACTTAATCATGTACTTTCCGGCAAGGCAGAACTGGTTGATGCTATATATGAACATGAGTCCGGTACAAAAATAATTCCAAGTTCTCTTTCTGTTAGGGAACTAAAAAAACTGAACTCAAAAAGCCTAAGTTCTATTTCTAAAGATGTTAAGAAAATATCAGATATAATTATTTTTGATGGGGCAGCTGGACTTGGGCAGGAGGCAATTAGTGCTATGGCTTTGGCAGAAGATGTTATAATTATTACAAATCCTGAAATGCCCTCTGTTACAGATGCTTTAAAGACTGCAAAGGTTGCAGAAGAAATGGGTAAAAATGTTTCTGGAGTGATTGTTACAAGAGTCAGGGGTAAGAGGAGCGAAATGTCTTTACAAAGCATTCAGGAAATGCTCGAATTGCCTATACTTGGAGTTGTTCCTGAAGACGATAATGCACAAGAAGCTTTGTCTATGAGAAATGCTATTACTCTTACTCATCCAAGGAGCAAGGCTTCTAAAGCTTATATGCAGATAGCTGCCAAGATTCTTGGGAAAGAAGTTAAAGAGGAAAAAAGTTTTTGGAAAAAAGTTTTTGGGCTTTAGTTAATTACAGTAATTCTTTTAAACTAAATTATTAATTTATTTTTATGAAAAATCAAAGGTACTATAGTTTGGATGTTAATGATCAGGATATTTCTAGTTATGTCTTAATTGTTGATATTAACAGTTCACCTAGAGAAAT
>Ga0208958_1001096_pt1 | contig 28632 bp, 35 predicted proteins | sample RifOxyB1_FD_184032 | JGI IMG/M metagenome (GOLD analysis project Ga0208958, IMG submission 184032) | Soil microbial communities from Rifle, Colorado - Rifle Oxygen_injection B1 (SPAdes) | ecosystem: Environmental > Terrestrial > Deep subsurface > Rock core/Sediment | place: Rifle, Colorado...
CGAAGCCTGAATTGAAGCCGCCCCCAACGGGCGGCGATGAAGCCTTCGGGGCACGGTGGGCCCCGGCCAGTCACCGGAGCGACGGCTCTTGCCGGCGCGGAGGGGAACGGCGAAGCCGTTGACGGGCAGGGTGCCGTGACACGATGCGTAATCGACGCGCGTGGGGCCTGTGGCCGCGACTAGCGGCCACTCGATCCGGGTAGAGAGCGCAGCGAACGGACCGGGAACCGGCGGGGCCGCGTCCTCGCCGTTCAGGGGCGGATGCCCATCACCGATCTCTGGGCCAGCCACTCATTGACCAGCACAGACCCCGTCGGACGCCCTTCGTACAGGGCATAGGCTCATGGTGACGACGATGGATCGCTGTCCTCTTCGACGGCTTCGTCGCTTCGAATGCCTTTGCTGAAGGCCGAGGCGGGGAGGGGGTGGGCGTCTGGCTCTGGGCCCGTCCCTGGGCGTCGTGGGGGCGTCGGAGTCGGGCGCGGTCGCGGGCGCGTCATTGTGGAAGCATCGGGCCGTTGATGGACCAAGGGCGGCCTGTCCAACAGGCTTCAGCGCGTTTTCCGCTCACCTGAAGGATGGGTTCCCCCGGCTGGGCGGGTAGCCGCAATGGATCACTCTTAACCTACGACGGGTCGGGTTCTTACCGAAGGCAACCCCGCTGCGCGGGGCGAGCCTGGCGGACCCTCACGGCGCTGCGCGCCTCGGCCTTCCGCGCTGCGCTTGTGCAGGCCGGTTTCCACCAGTCTCGACCTTCGGACGCCCCCTTGTCCCCGTCGCTGACGGTCTCGTGATCGCGGCAGTGCCCGCGAGCCGGACGGGAAATCCCGACCGGTGAGAAAGAAGGAAAACGACGATGCTGAACCAAGTTGAACTGATCGGCCGCCTGGGCAACGACCCGGAGTTCCGCACCCTGAACAGCGGCGACCGCGTGTGCAACATCCGGCTGGCCACGACCGAGACCTGGAAGAACGATGCCGGCGAGCGCAAAGAGCGCACCACCTGGCACACCGTCGAGGTCTTCGGCAAAGGCAAGGTCAACGCGATCGAGAAGTGCCTGCGCAAGGGTTCGCTGGTCCACATCATCGGCCAGCTGCGCTACGACGAGTACGAGAAGGACGGCGTCAAGCAGGTCCGCGCCAAGATCAACCTGAGCGGCCCGAAGCACCAGGTCATCTTCCTGGACAAGAAGCCGACCGAACAAGCCGACGACGAGCCCGGCTCGGAAGGCTGATCCGCCAGCAGCGGCCCCCCGGGAAACCGGGGGGCCTTTTGGTTTGCGAAACCACAGCAGCCTGGAGGCTCAAATGTTCGATAGCATCCAAAGCACCCCACCCTGGGACGAGGTCCAGCCCCGGCCGGACCATCCGGGACCCTTCGCGGTGATGCACCGGCCCCACGGCCGGCTCAACATCGAGACCCGCTTCTACGGTCCGTTCGAAAGCTTCGACGAGGCCTATGACGCGATGGACTTGATCCCCGCTCTCGGCTTCGCCGTCGAGCTGCCCGGCGTGAAGTGGATCGTGCCACTGGAGCGTCTGCCGTGAGCAGCCGGCGGCCCGAGGGGGACACTGGTCCTTGGTTCAGAAACACGTATGAGTGCCCGTGCGGCACGGAATGGAGCGACGAATGGTCATGCGCCTGCGACGACGACTGTCCCGACTGCGGGACCACCTGTTCACCTTCGGACAGCGAGGAGGCCAACTGATCGGCCGCGGCCTGGCCTTGGCGTCCGGCGTCTTCCGTCCGGACCATCCCAAGGTCACCGAGGAGCGCCTGAAACTCGGCGCCAACGGTTGCCAGACGGCGGCTCTCACACTGGCCGTGGCGGTGTTCGTCACGCCCCAGCTGAACGCGGCCTTCGTGGTCACGCCAGCGTGGATCATCTCGAGCGGCATCGGCGTTATGTTGCTGATCGTGGCGGCCCACGCTCTTTTGGGCTATATTCCCAATCCACAGACGCCCCAGAAGGAGGATCGTCCATGATTGAAGTTGGTCTCTTCGGTGTCGGCCTCGCCGCTGGCGCCGTCATCGCCTGGTTCGTGAAGCCGCTTGTTGCTGGCTTTGTCGCCGGGCTTCAGGCCTCGGCCACGCAGCCGACCATCCCGGCCGAGTAGAGTTCTCGCACCGCCATCCGAGGCCCCGCCGTTCCCCGGCGGGGCCTTTTGCGTTTTATCGGCTCAGCGCTGGCTCTCGCCGCCTGCGAAAGCCGTCCGCGCGAAGCGCGGTCGCTTTCTGTGCGCTCGGCCTAGCTGGACGCGGTCCGTGCCGTCTAAGGTCGCTCTATGCCCGCTCGCGGGCATAGAGCGGTCGTCTCACTCCCCCCCGACGTCGACCGCTCCAGAGATCCTGACGGCGTTCTCCTGCTTTCCGCCGTTGGGGTCTCTGTAGGGGAGGGGGCGCGCGGTTCTGTCCCATCCTACCGTGAGGGCTCCGCCGGTTATCCCGTCAACGGCTAAAGCCGTTCCCCTCGCGCCGCCGAAGGCGGCGCTTCGGTGACGGGCCGGCACCTCACGTTCGGATTGCTCCATCACCGCCCAGCCCGGGCGGTCTTCACTGGAGGATCCCATGACTGCCGTTTCCATCGAAACCATTCAGCCTGACCCCGCCGTCATCTTCGATGACGCGACCGCTGCGCTCGATGAGGATTTCGACGACGATACCGATTTCGCAGGGGACGATGCCGACATCGACGACGTCCCCGCGCAGCGGGGTCGCTCGCGGGAGCCTTCGTACATCGATCTACGCGATGCCGCCGTGTTGCGCATGGCGCCCGATCTCCCGGTCGACCAGGCCGGATTGGACACAGTGGCGCGCGAAGCGTTCGAGGCCTTCCACGCGGCCGTCGCCATAGGCGACGAGGCCGCCATGATGGCCGCCAGCATTCGCTACGATGCGGTTGTCTGGAAACTGAACGGCGGCGCCTTCTTCGCCTGCGAGGCAGGCAACGAGGCGGTTTCACCCCGCCTGCGGGCACGACTTGCCGCCACTCCGGGTGCTGTCCCCCTGTGGGGCCAGTCCGGAGAGTTCCTGGTCGATCATGCCGGCATCAGGACCATCGTTGTCGCCCGTGGCGGTCCTTCGTCCCTGCAGGTCGAATTCCGCGCCGTGTCCGCCACCGGTCCATTCATCTCGAGCACGGGCTACCGGTCACTGTGCGGTTGCCGGCCGATCTACGAAACGACCATGGATGAGGCCGCCCGAATCTGGATCAGCCAGATCCTGACCGAGAAGAAGGGCCGGGAGTTCATCAGCCCCCAATACCGTGATCGCGACTTCCTCGCGGCATTCCCCTGGGCCGAGGCCGGCGAAGCGGCCTCTCCGGCCCAATACCAGGAGCCGACCGGGCAGTTCGCCTTCGGCTTCTAGCCCGGGCGGGTCGCGTGGGGCGCGACCCGCTTCGTCGTCCCCTTGTCCAGCTGCAGCCCTGTTGCGATCTGAGGGGGCCATACATTGCGAGCCCCCTCATGTCCCAGACCCATACCCTCACCGCAGACGACTACGGCGTGCTGGCCAACGCGGATGCGGCGGCCGACGGCGCTGTCGCATCACCCCTTCAGCCAGCCCTGAGGGACGCGAGGCCACCCGGGCGGCCCTGCGTCACCTCCATCGCCTAGCAGATGAGGGTTATCTTGCGGAGATCCCCGTGCCGCATCGTCCGGACTACCCGGACTTCGCCCTGACCGAGACGGGGCGCACGGCGCTGGCCGCTCGCACGGCAGGTTCCGCAGCAGACTGATCGGATTCGGCATCTGTCGGCCCGGCCCATCGTTCGTGGGCGCCCACACTCGGCGGCAAGGGACGCTTCGCTCTGAAGCCCTTGCCGCCTTCGTGAGCCCACTACCGCCAGGCTCCGGCCGCCAGCGAGGCGGCTTCAAAAGGAGCCTCCCATGTCCGCAGCACAGGCTACCCTGCCCGGGTTGTTCGCCACCTCGGCGCAAAGCGCCCTCGTGGCCTCGATGTCCCCTGACGAGGCCATTGGCTTCGTCGCCTGTTCCATCATGTCGGTCGCCCAGGCCTGCGGTTGCGATCCTGTCGCCAACACCGTCGATCGCAAGCTGCAGAACGACATCCGCTTCCGCTCGGCCATGAGCCAGGCCGTAGGCCTGTCGCTCGCCCTCGATGATCGGGCCCGGAAGCTGGCCAGCGACCGCTGCGCCTTCCTCACCAAGCATCTGCGCGATCGCGGCGCCGGCGGCATTGCGGGCAAACTTGCCCGCGCCGCCTATCTTCTCGGCCGCGCAGCGCAGGCGGTCGAAGAGACGGCCCACATGACCGAGGCCCTCGCGCTCCTGGAAGAGGCGATCGTGCTTCATGCCATCATCCACCAGCAGGATGTCGCCGTCGCCCGCGCCCGCCACCAGCTCGGCATCCTCAACCGGGCGCAGCCCAGTCGTCGCCTTCACTAGGCGGGCGCTGTTCCGCATCCTGCGGACCCGCGCTAGTCGCGCGGGTCTGTCTTGTCTCAGGTTGCGCCATGTCCAATCTGAGACTTGAGACGGAGTCACCCATGATCGGCTATGCCCGCGCGCTTCGCCGCGGCCCCGCTCTTATCGCCCAGCGCGAGCGGCTGGTCGCCGCTGGCGTCCGCGAGGTCCATGAGGACCTTCGCGGCGGGGCCACGGTCCTTCGGCCAGCGCTGGACCGCGCGTTAGCGGCGCTCGCGCCCGGCGGCGTTCTCTACGTCACCGCACTGGACCGCTTCGGCCGAGACCATCGGCAGATGTTCGATCTGGCCGTCCGGCTGCAGGAAACGAGCCTGCACCTGGTCGCGCTCGATGACGGTATCGACACCCGGCATGACGACGGGGCGTTCTTCCGTTTCGCCGCCGTGATGCTCGCCCACGAGGCCCGGGTTGCAGAGGATCGCCGCGCAGAGCGCGAGATCCTCGACGCTCCGCGTCCGCCCGGTCCCAGGCAGGCAATCACCGACGCGGCATGGGCCGAGGTGTCACCCTTGCTCGCGACGGGAACCATCACCGTCGAACAGGCCGCCGATCGGCTCGGCGTTGGCCGGGCCACCGTCTACCGCCGCCTTGGCCGGGATGAGAACGGGACGTGAACAAACGCTTGCGTCCGCGCCGTCGAGTCCTCTAGACCGTCGGCTGGCAGGGGCGCTTACGCCAGCGACGTCAGGACCGTGGGACGCAAGAACCCAGACCGCTACACCCGTGAAGACTGGCGCGCTGTCTGCGGCACAGTCGACTCGATGCGGAACAAACGCTGGCGCGTTACCGTCGTTTGCAATCGCTGCCACCTCAACATGGCCGTCGACCTTCGCGTCATGGCCTTCCTCCTGGGCGGGGAGGGCGTCTTGTGGAACCGCCACCCCCGTTGTCGGCGGGTCGGCTGCGAGGGCCGCGTAACCTTCTGGGCTCAACCGCCCGAGGTCTACACCGCCTTTCCTCTCCGGGCCGAATGGCCCGTTCGCGAATAGCGAAACCACTCATACCCGCATCGCACGGGTCCGAGCGGCCGCCGCGATCAATCACGCCCAAAGAGGTCGGGGACATCGTCCCTGCAACGGCTCCGCCGTCCTCCACTTCGTTGCGGCCCTCCGGGTGCAGGTCCTCCTTACCCCCGACAGGCAAGGAGCGTGATCGCGGCAAGCCCGCGGGCCAGCTGGATCCCCCGGCTGGAAGCTGGAGACCTTCATGAATCTCGCTGACTTGCACGACCAGGCCGCCTCGGCCTCCGTCTCGTCTGATCTCCTCGACAAGGCTGCATCCGCCGGCGTTGAAGCCATGGCCTCCGTCCTGGCTGACGCCATGAGCTGGACGTCCGGCGATTTCCTGCCCTGCCAAAGCGCGGCCCTCGAGGACGGCGCGCGCGTGATCGCCGGCGCGCTCGCGCGCATGGCGATCGAGAACGGCCTGCTTCCCGAGGAACCCTCGGCCGTCGCCGACCCCGTCCCGGTCGATCCGGCTGTCTTGTTCAACTGCTGCACTGACGGCGCCGAGCCAGACTGGCGGGAGTTCACTGTGCTGCAGATCGGCGGCTGTCGCATGGACCCCGACGACGACGGTGTCGTCGACGACGGCCAGGACCGCGCCAGCACCGAGTTCTACACCGTGTACGGCATCAACGCTGACGGTGAAGCGCTCGCCATCACCGACCTTCCCAATGCCGACCTCGACCAGGCCAAGGCTGTCGCGGACACCCTTTCGGGCCTGTCCGGTCTGTCTGTCGAGCTGCATTGCGCCCTGACCCAGGAGATCACCCAATGAGCCTCATCACCTTCCTCGATCGCATCGCCGGCATGAAGACCGGCGAAGAGCTTGACGGCCATATGTCCGGCGCCGACGCCGTGGACACGCTGTCCTATCTCATCATCGAGGCCCGGGCGCTGCGCGCCTCGGCCTCCGCTGGAGAGCTCAGCGCCGACGGTCTCACGGTGCTTCGCACCCTGCGCGACCTCGTGGATGAGGCCCTCCTCACCCACATCTACGAAGACGAGAGCGAGATCCCGGCCGACTGCGGCTACCTGCTCGCACGGGATGAGGCTGACGCCATCCTGGACCTTCATCCTTCCGGGTGACGGCGACGGCCGCGCCTTGCGGCGGGCGGTTCGCTCCGCTCGCCGCCTCGGCCTGCCTACATTGAGGGCAGGGGGCGCTCCCGGGCTTGGCGACCAGCTGGCCTTCGGCCTCGCGGTCGCTTGCGCCTGGTCACGTCGAACAGGAGCGCCGGCGACGGCCTCGCTTCGCGCGTCGCTCCCTATGGGTCGCGACAACGGCCTGCCGGACTGAGAGGGGGGCGGCGGGGTCGGCCGATCCTGATGCAAGGGCACCGCCGGTTATCCCGTCAACGGCTTCGCCGTTCCCCTCTGACTCGGCCGGACGGCCGAGTCCTCGGTGACGGACCGGCACCTCGCAACGGATAGGGCGCGCCCCGCCCGTTCCGGGCGGCTCACCGAGGAGAACCCGATGACCCACGCCACACTGTGCGAGCTTATGCGCCAGCACGAATTGGACTTCACCGCTCCGGCCGACTGCGCTCCTGCTGCGCGCCCGCTAGCGCGGCCGCGGCTGCTGATCCTCGCCTGTTCCTCGTCCAAGGCTGAAGGCGATGACCTCTCGGCGCGGGACCGCTACACCGGACCGCTCTGGCAATCCCTCAAAGCGGCCGACCCTGACGGGTCTCTCGCGCACGTCGCGTTCCTTTCCGCCCGCTACGGCTTCGGACACTCCCGGGATCCTCTGCCCCACTACAACACCGTGCTCACGGCCAAGCCCGCCAACACGATGATCCAGCGCGGGCTGGCGGGGTACTATCCCAACTATGACCTCACGCTCCGCACCCAGGGCGCGCGCGATCGGCACCTTGCCAGCCGCGAGCGGCTGCGGACCGCCGGCGGCGTCATCGCTCGTCTGGTCCGCGAGGCGGGTTGCGCCTTTGAGGACGTCGCCATTTGCGGCGGCAAGGAATACGTCCGGGTCGGGCAGTCCTATGTCGCTGAGATGACCGACCACGGGTTCATCGCGGACAGCGCGCCCGTGACCATCATCAACGACCAGATCGGCTACATGCGCTCCAAGCTCCGTCGCTGGCTATGTGAGCCGTGAAAATCGGCCGCTGCGGGGCGTTGGGCCGCGCTGGGGGAGCGACGCGGGCGAACAGGCTTCCCCGGCCATGCCGCCAGCTCGTGGGCTTCAGGTGCGGCTTAGGGGGCAAGGCGGCGGGCATTGGCAGTCGTCGGTCAAACAGGACAGCGGGGCGCTTCTCGGTCGCTCCCGTGGTTTCCGGCCTGCGGGTTCCGCGATCAATCACGCCCAAGAGGGGCGGGGTCGCCGGTCGCTCAACGGCTTCGCCGTCCTCCACTCCGTTCCGGCCCTTCGGGTGCGCTTCCGGCTCAAACCCCGCCTGGCAAGGGGCGTGATCGCGGGACACCCGCGAGCCAGCCGGATCACCTGGCTGGGAGCTGGAGAAACAAGATGCCCCGTCCCGATATGTCGATCATCGCACAACAGCTGCAGATGCAGCGCGCCTCCATCATCGCCGCGTTCCAGAGCCTGTCGGGCACCGAGCGCATGGCGCAGGCCAACAGCTACGCCGCAGCCGAGGCCGCTGGCGAGGCGGTCTTCCACCCCTTCCACCTGTGCTTCGACGGCGCGCGGGGCCCGGTCCAATGACCGGCGCTTCGCTGCGTCCCGTCAAATGGCACTTTGACGATTCCCCGATCTGGGACGGCTTCGCCCACGGCACAACCTGGAACGGTTGGGCCGACATCAGCATCACGCCCGCCGTTCAGACCGAAGTCGCCATCTGGCTCGACGGCGAGTCCGACAGCGTCGACGAATGGCGCGCGCTGCAGCCCGGTCCGGACGGCCTGGTTGACCTTTCCGGCGGCCACACCCCGAACATCGACGAGGACGCCACCGCGTGCGCCGCATTGGGGCGTGCCCTTGAGCTGTTGACCGGTCTGGTCACCTCGCTCTCCGCCCGGTTCGTCGAGCGTCTGAAGGAGACGCTGACGAACGAACAGTGGACCGAAATGCTCCGGCGCAATGCCGAGGCGTGGGACAGCCCATTCGACACCTGTGCGTCGCACGACTTCTGCGACTCGAACATGGTCATGGCGGCGGCCTTCCTCGACGTCGTCGGTCACGAGCCGAGCGGGTCCTACGAGACCCACTACGATGCCGCCAAGGGCTACCACGTCGCGGACGACCCGGCCGAAGAGGCCCGGGCCGACGCGAACATGTGGTTCTGGAATGAGGCCTGGTGCATCGCCAAGGGCGATCACCTGATGGACATCCAGCTGGCCGACCGGCTTGAGGCCGAGGCTCACGCCGCCTGGAAGATCCTGCCCTGGTGACATTCGTCTCCGGCCTGTTGCGCCGGCGACGGCCGCGCCATGCGGCGGGCGGTTCGCTCCGCTCGCCGCCTCGGCCTGCCTACAGATGGACCGGGGGCGCTCCCGGGCTTGGCGACCAGCTGGCCTTCGGCCTCGCGGTCGCTTGCGCCTGGTCACGTCCGACAGGTGCGCCGGCGACGGCCTCGCTGCGCGCGCCGCTCCCTATGGGTCGCGACGACGGCCTGCCGGACTGAAGAATTTACTGCGCACGTCGTCTTCGCATCGTGTCACGGGAGCCCGGAAGTCAACGGCTACGCCGTTCCCCTCCGCCAGCGGCCCAGGGGCCGCCGCTCCGGTGACTGCCGAGCGCCACCCGTGTCCCGAAGCTCCATCGCCGATCGCTGGGATCGGCCAATGAGGAGCATCGACATGAACACCGTCACGATCAACGGTTTCCCCACGTGGCAATGCCTGGTCGGCAGCGTCACTCAGTTCTCGGTCATCACCTGGGCCGCCACGGAGCTGGCCGCCCGCCAGCAGGTCGCGGCCTGGCAAGAGGTTCCCCTGCATTGGGTCACGGCTCAGCAAGTGGGGGCGCTCTAAGATGGCCCGCCGTTCCTCAACCCCACCCGGCGTCTCGGAGCTGGCGTTGCCCTTCGCGGGCTTCCTCCCCCGGGAGACCCTCTCACCGAACCACGACAACTGCGGATCGCTCAGCGATACCGACTTGCTGGGCCGGCTCCTTCGCCACAACGGCGGCCTCGGGGCCGCCTACATCATCCTCGACGAATTCGGCTCAGCGGCGGCGGCGACGTCCGCCACCGTAGGCGACTTCATCCATCGAACCGGCCTCGATGCGCCGGTTCATCAGGATCTGCAGCTCGCCTCGGAGCTGGGCGCCCGAATGGCGCGGGCCGGGATCGAGGACCGTTGCGTCCTAAGCTCTTGGTCCGTCCTGAACGAATACCTGCGCGCCCGGCTGGCCCATGCCAAGATCGAGCAGTTCCGGGTTCTGTTCCTCGACAACAAGAACCGCCTTATCCGCGACGAGTTGCTGGGGGCGGGCACGATCAATCACGCGCCGGTCTACCCACGGGAGGTTATGCGGCGCGCCTTGGAGCTTGGCTGTGCCGCGCTGATCCTGGTCCACAACCATCCCTCGGGCGATCCCTCCCCCTCCCGTGCAGATATCGACATCACCAAGTCCCTTATCGAGATCGGCAAGCTCATGGGCATCGCAGTCCATGACCACGTCATCGTCGCGAGCGAGAGCTGCGTCAGCTTCCGGTCCAAGGGCCTCATCTGATCGAGGGGGCTTCGGCCCCCTTTTTGTGCGCGGTCCGTCGGTGTGGCGCCGACCGCTGCCTAACGGCGCGGTGACCCGGCGAGGGATAGGGCCGGGGGCGTTCCCGGGCTTGGCGACCAGCTGGCCTTCGGCCTCGCGGTCGCTTGCGCCTGGTCACGTCCGACAGGTGCGCCGGCGACGGCCTCGCTGCCCGCGTCGCTCCCCATGGGTCGCGACGACGGCCTGCCGGACTGAAACATAAACGCGCACGTCTTGTTCGCATCGTTTCACAGGAGCCCGGAAGTCAACGGCTACGCCGTTCGCCCTCCGCGTCGGCCGAGAGGGCCGCCGCTCCGGTGACTGCCGGGCGCCCACCTGTGCCCCGAAGCTCCATAGCCGGTCGCTGGGACCGGCCAACGATGGAGACCACCATGCAAGCGATCGAAGCCATGCCCGGAGTCATCGCCCCTTCCGCCGTCATCGCCGAGGCTCCGGCGGCCGAGTTGCCGCGCGACGAGATTGGCGACCGCCTGATCGCGGAGGGACTGGCCCACAACAGCTTCCTGCTGGATCTGAACCACGCCCTCACCGTCCCCCACGATTGGACCCTCCCGGCGCCGTGGAATCTCCCCTCTCGCCTGTTCCGCTTCCCGATCGAGGTCAGCGAATATCAGGAGGGCGGGCGGCGGCTGGGCCTCATGCACCCGGCCCTGGTCGATCATCCCTTCGTCAAACACGTCAGCCAGGTTATGGGCATGGCCATCCCTCCCGGCGGCGCTCCGAACCCCTATGGCTACACCAAAACCGGCCTCGGCATGTGGTGGCACGCCGTCGATCTGATCTCGGCGGGTCGCTGGCAAGATGCCCTCGACACCCGCCAGTTCACCACTGACGCCCATCTCCTGCAGGCTGTGACCTTCTCCCTGAGCTGTGGCCGGGAGGAGGGCGACGCCCTCACCCCCGCCGAGGCCCGCCACATCTTCGATGTGCTGGGCGTTGCCTGTCCCGCCGATCCGAACACCATCCTCTGCAGCTTCCCCCGGCCGGGGCCAGTCACGGCAGACGACAAGGTGGAGCGCTGGCCCGTGAACACGGGCTGCGACGCGCCAGGCGATACCGCGTGGGCCATCGTCATCGGACTTGAGACCGGATGGTTCGCCAAGGACCGCAGCGGCCACCTGCAGTGGACGCGCCTCGGCCGGGACCGTCACCAAGCCGGACCGTCGGCTACCTTCATCGAACAATCGTCGGGGCAGGGGGCCTTCGCCTTCTGACACCGTCGCTGACCCGACCTATTGCCTGAGCGGGCGATGGGTCGGGCTACCGGGGCACGACGGCGGCGGCCTGTGGCCGTCGCCGCGACTTCGGCTGTCCGCGTCTGGATCATCGTCAGCACACGCTGCGCCCTGACGGGCTTGCTGATCGTGTGCCCGCTAGTCGCGGGCACTTTCCCGCGCACGTCGTTTTCGCATCGTGTCACGGGAGCCCGGAAGTCAACGGCTTCGCCGTTCCCCTCCGCCGCGGCCGAGGCCGCGCCTCCGGTGACTGCCGAGCGCCACCCGTGCCCCGAAGCTTCATCGCCGGTCGCTGGGATCGGCTTCATGGAGAACAGTCATGCAAACGATCGAACAAGTTCAAGCCGCCTGGGCCGCTCTGGACCGTCAGGCTCAAATCGAGGCCTGGGACGCCTTCACCCGCTCGATCGACTACGGAGATCAAGGTCATGATCCGTTCTACCTGGTCCTGCAGCCCATGTGGGATGCAGGCACCTTCCCCTTTGAGGACGAGTATATCCGGGACTCGATCGAGGAGCTACAGCACACCAGCGCAGCGGACGAGTGGTTCGATGCCATGATCCTGGCCAACGATCCCAGCGACAACGCCTTCTGGGATCGGTTCGATCCGGCGACGGCGGACGCCATCATGGGCTGCCCCCTCTAACGAGGGGGCTTCGGCCCCCTTTTTGTGCGCGAGCCAGAGGGCCGGGGCGCCGACCGCAGCGCTGCCGCGCGCGGTAACCCGGCGACAGACGGGGCAGGGGGCGCTCCCGGGCTTGGCGACCAGCTGGCCTTCGGCCTCGCGGTCGCTTGCGCCTGGTCACGTCGAACAGGTGCGCCGGCGACGGCCTCGCTGCGCGCGCCGCTCCCTATGGGTCGCGACGACGGCCTGCCGGACTGAGAGAGAGCGCGCACGTCTCCTCCGCATCGTGTCACGGGAGCCCGAAAGTCAACGGCTGCGCCGTTCCCCTGCGCTTCGGCCGAGGCCGCCGCTTCGGTGACTGCCGGGCACCCACCCGTGCCCCGAAGCTCCATAGCCGGTCGCTGGGACCGGCCCCTTGGAGGTCATCATGTCCGAATCCACCAATCCTAATTCGGCCCCGGCCGGGCTCATGAGCACCGAACGGTATTTCGGCCCCGGTGACGCGAATGGGCGCTACCTCGTTCTGGTCGTCGACGAAATCGTCGGCGAGGAGGAGGCCTACCGCACCTCGGATCTCGCGGTCGCCGCCGCTGAGTTTGATCGCTGCCAGGCTCACCACCCCTATGTCACGGCGGTGTCCATCTACGACACCGTCGAGGCCGAGACCCGGAAGCTCTGGCAACGCGACCCGGACCTGACCCCGCAGACGGCCTTGGCTCGCTGTCCCTACTGACCCCCGGGGGCTTCGGCCCCCTTTTTGTGCGCGCTCCGTCGGTGTGGCGCCGACCGCTGCCTAACGGCGCGGTGACCCGGCGACGGATAGGGCAGGGGGCGTTCCCGGGCTTGGCGACCAGCTGGCCTTCGGCCTCGCGGTCGCTTGCGCCTGGTCACGTCGGACAGGTGCGCCGGCGACGGCCTCGCTGCGCGCGTCGCTCCCTATGGGTCGCGACGACGGCCTGCCGGATGGTCAGGTTACGGGCGCTCTGGGCGGGCCGATCGCTGGCCTTCGGCCTCGCGATCATTACCGCCTGTCGCGTCAGACAAGGCGGGCGCCGACCGCAGCGCTTCGCGCGCGGTAACCCGGCGACGGACAGGACGGGGGCGCTCCCGGGCTTGGCGACCAGCTGGCCTGCGGCCTCGCGGTCGCTTGCGCCTGGTCGCGTAGGATTCCCGGTTTTCTCTCTTGGGGGGCTCCGCCCCCGGTCGTCCCTCAAGGCGACCGCCAAGGCGGCTTAGGCGGCGGTGTCCCCGCCCTTCGGCTCCGCCTGCAGGGCGGGTGATCCCCCTCCGCCGCCACGGCCTTGATCTCCTTCCTCCCCCGTCCGCGGTGCGGCTTTGCCGCCCACGCTTCGGAAAAGCGCGGGCGCCTTCCATCACGATTTCTGGCCCAGGTGCGAACCCTTCGCCCGCCGTGTCTGTGGCCGAAAGGAGTAGTCATGACCCCCATCACCTTGCGGGACCTGCCCCGCCGCCAGCGAGCGCGCATCTATGCCGTGGCGCTGGGTGAAACGTCCCCCGACTTCGCCCTGGCGGAAGCGCTGGCCGCGTCGGCCAAGACGGGCCTCGGCGCTGCTGACCGTCACCGCCTCGCCGGGGATGCCGTGCGATATGCGCTGGCCTGCCATGGCCTGCACGATACGACGGCGGCCCGCATCGCGGTCACCGCCATGGCTCGCGGGGTGATCCCTCGGCCGCTTGCGGTCCTGCGGCAGGCGCGCCGGGAGCAGCGGCGGATCGAGCGGGCGACCCGGCCCCATCTCGCGCTTCGGCTCCTGCTGTCCTCGCCCGCCGAGGCGGACCAGATGCGGGGCGCGATGTGAGCCCGGTTTCCGATCTGCCAGTGGGCTGGCTTTACCTCGAACAGCGCCGCGTCGTGGTCGATCCGAGCCGGGGGGTTGTGGCCACCGTCAACGGGACCACGGCCGATGGCGTGATGCTCGCTGGCGCCCAGCGGCTGTTCGCCGCTCTGGTCGCCCTGGAGCAATCCGCCGGCGCGGTCGCCGAGGATGTCAGCTCGCGCAGGCTCGCCGTGGATCCGGCATTGGTCGCGGCGTTGGGCGAGGCGCGTTGCGCCGCCGCCCAAGCCTTGCGGCTGGCTGGCGAACCAACGGAGCATTGATGGTGTCGCAGCTCGCCCTCTTCACGGCTTCGGATGCGCCGCCTTCGGCGTCGCCCGAGGTCCGCTATCTCTTCCTCGCGCCCGTCCGTTACGTCTCCCCGGTCATGACGATCGGGCGGCATGAGTGGGCCTATGTCATCTACGACGATAAGCATTGGGGGGTGCTGGCTGACTATGTCTGGCGCCGTTCCGGCGCGGAGTGGGCGCGGTCGCGGGCGTGGCCCAGCTATGACGGGGACAGGTCGGACGGCGGGCTTCCGCTGACCTGCCGCAGACTGTGGGAGCGTGAATCGGAAGCGCGCGCCGCGCACGGTCTGGTCTAGGGAGCGCCGTCATGCAGTTCGTTCGCAAACAGCGCCACGGCCCCCGCGTCATCACACCCCGCCAGCTATCGGCCTATGAGCGCAGCTGTCGCGCGAAGCGCGAGAAGCTGCCCTTGCTGGCTCCGCTCATCGCGGAGACCCAGCTTCCGGCCGAGGAGGAGATGGCCCGTCGTCAGGCTGGCGATATCGTCTGGGAGCAGAGCGCGCGCGATGCTCATGCCGCCAAATGGCGGGAGGTCCGGGCAAGGCTATTCGCCCTGCCGGACCATGCCCGCGCGGCGGTGCTGGCCCGGTACAATTCGAGCCGATGGTTCCCCCGGAATCCGGGGCTGCTGGCCTCCCTGATCTGGGACACGCTGAAGGGTGTCGCGGTGCCCGCATCCACCCTTCTCCCGATGCCTCCGGCGGATCGGCTGTCTGCCGTGGCCGCTCTCAATGATCGCGCTCGCGCAGGCGACACCGAAACCCGTTGCCGGCGCGCCTATTCCCCCGGGGCGATGGCCTTCCTTGCGCCGGGCTTCGTGCCCGATGAGGAGTACGACAGGCCGCAGGTTTATCTCCATGTCAGCCGGGTCGCTGGTGTTTGCTCTGGGATGGCGTTGCCGACTTCGTCGGCTTCACTCACAACATCGATCCATCCGGCGAGCGCCGGTGCGGGGTGTTCTCTGCGCTGGGCACGCCCTTCCGGTTCGAGGTCTTCTATCTGAGCCACCAGGACGATGGCGACGCGGTCGCCCCTTGGAACAGTGACCTTTCGCGCCGCGTGGTCTGGGTCGGCTGCGCCGATGAAATAGCGGACCTGTCGCAGGCGACTTTCGAGAGCGGATGGACGCCATAGGCGTCTGTTTCGTCCGGGGGCGCGCGGCGTGTTTTCGGTTGCGCCTTCGGCGCGGGATTGAACCGAAAACGCCGAGGCGTTCTGCGACGCCTCGCGGGCCTTTGGGCGGCTGCGCTGCGCGCTCGCTGTCGCCCTTCCGGCCCTGATCGCCAGCGCTGTTTTTTCTGGTCGGGCGGAGCCCGCTTTGGCTTGTCCAGGGCGGGCCCTTTTTGTGGTCGGTGCGCGGTCGGTTGGGATTTTGTTGCGCCTGCGGCGCGGGGGACGGCGGCCATGGCGGGGGCCATGAGGTCGATGCCTAGAGGCGCGAGGCGCCTTTCTTCCGGGCCGAGGTCGCTGCGCGGCCGCCGGGGGAACCCTCTCGGATACGCACGTGCGTCTTCGACTCCGTTTTTGATCCGCTGACGGTTCGCCTTTGCCCTGGCCCTGACGGGCGACGGGAGGCGAACCGCCTCTGGCGGATCTGGCGAGCCGCTGTTCGCGGGTCTTTGCTCGGCCGAAGGCGGCCTCGGTTGAGGTGTTTTCGACCTGGTCGGTGATGCCGATTTGGGTCTGTGCCTAGAGGGGCGGGAGGCCTTTCTCGGAATACCAAACCAGTCACGGAGGAGAGCAGTGGCCCCTGGGGGGGCCGATTGAAGAATGCTCCCTGTGGGAGCAGCACACCTTACGCACACCTGCGGTTCGGGTAGTGCCCTGTATTTCCTACGGAAATTGCGGGCGCAAGGTGGGCGACAAGTCGCCCACTTTTTGCGGTCATGCCATTTCCCTTTAGCCCTCAATGCGTTACGGTGGGCGACAAGTCGCCCACTTTCATACAGGGGTATCATGCCAACCCAGCTGCCGCGCATCAGCGCCTATGTCTCGAAAGAGGCCCATGCGAGGTTCCTCGCCTTGGCGAAAACCCACGGCCTCACACCGAGGCAACTGCTTGAAGGCCTGATCGACGGAGCGTTCCAAGACAAGCGAGATTGGATGGCTCAGCAGTCCGGCCATCAGACGATGCTAACCCTCGCCCTGGTGACAGCCCTGGCGAAGCGCACCCTCAAGGACGACGAAATCGCCAAGGTTCGCCACATGGGAGGTCAGGCCGGAGCCCTGCTTTTCGGCCCCCTCGGCAAGCGCCCTTTCACGGTAGAGGCGCCGGTTCCTGACGACGATCGACTCCTGGCCCTTTTCGCGGCGCTGTCAGAGTAGTATCAAGCGCCACCCCTTCCGACGCCGCCCCGCTCTTGTCGCCTAACCCAATCGGGAAGTGACAATGAGCCGACCCTCTAAGGGCAACCTCTCCGCCTGGCTTCGTGGCGGACAGACCATCGGGCATACCTTCGACATGATCCGCGAGGTTCTCGCGCGCATCGTGATCGTCCTCATTCTGTGGGGAGCCGTCTGCGTCATCTGCGTGAACCTTCGCGCTTCGGATGATGAGCAAAGCTATGGGACCCTCGCCCTTATGGCGAACGTCCTCGAATGGGTCGGTCCGCCAGCACCCCAACTCATCAGCGTGCCCACACCCGGACGTGGACCCCGCCCGTACCCGGTTGGCGAAGTCGAGCAGCTCAGCTGGGTCGCGCCCCACGCCTACGGCTACTTCCATCATGCCAAGCTAGGCTTCGCGCTCTGGATCATGGGCGCGGCGCTGACCGGGATCGCTACGGCCTATTGGTACACGCGAGCGGGCAAGGAGAAGCTGAAGACCCGACAGATACGCGGCCAGCAGGTCGTTCGCGCACCCCAGCTTGCGCACGAGATCACCCTGTTCAATCAGGAGCAGGCCAAGGCGAAGAACCGGCCCGACCACCTCCCGGCCAACCTCGTTGGCATCCCTTATCCGATGGACGCCGAGCAGGAACACACCCTCATCACCGGCAGTCCGGGTGCGGGTAAGTCAGTCGCCATGCACCGCCTCATTCGGTCAGTCCGGGCGCGCGGAGATCGTGGCGTCGTCTACGACCCGGAGCTGGAATACATTGCCCAGCACTACGACCCCGAGACCGACCTCATCCTCAATCCCTTCGACGAACGGTCGCCCGCGTGGTCGCCGTTCCACGACGCTACCGATCATGTCGAATGGGATCGTCTCGCCCACGGCCTGTTCAAGGACCCCAAGAGCGGCGATCCCTATTGGAGCAACGTCGCCCGGTCGCTCTTCTCGTGGACCTGTTTCACTCTGAAAGAGCGCGACCCCAACGTCAGCCTCGATACGGCGCTGAACATGTTGTTCGGTTCGACGAAGCGGCTGGAACGTCTGCTCGTCGGCACCCCGGCGCACAAGCACATCAGCGGCGGCGCAGGACCCCGCGTATCGTCGATTGAGTCCGTGTTGGTCGAGGGCGTCACGCCGCTGGTCTACCTCCTCGGAAAGGGCGAACCGTTCTCCATCCGTCGCTGGGTCAATCAGGAACGCCGGACCCCCGGACTTCTCTTCCTGTCCGCGCCCGAAACCCATGCCGACACCCTCCGGCCGCTTCTCGGTTTCTGGTCCGAGATCGTCATCAGCGCCCTGTTGTCCAGGAACGCCGAGGGCATCGCCCCGCATCCGACGTGGCTGTTCCTGGACGAGTTCCCGTCCCTTGGCCGTATCGACAAGCTGGCAGATGGACCCCAGCGCCTTCGCAAGTATGGCGGCGCCATGGTCTTCGGGATGCAGCAGGTTTCCCAGATCCAGGAGATCTACGGGAAGGAGAAGGCCCGCACGATCATGGGCCAGTGCCTCAACAAGCTGATCCTGCGCTGCAGCGACAGCGAAACCGCCCAGATCATGAGCGAGACGATTGGCGAGCGCGTGATGCACCGCGTCTCCGAGAACACCTCCTATGGAGCGAACAGCATTCGCGATGGCGTCGGCATCGCCCCTCGCGAAGAAAAGGAGCCGGTCTACCTCCCCACGGACCTCATGAACTTGCCATCGCTTCAGGGCATCGTTCGGATGAGCAACAAGCGCGCCGGGCGGGCGTTCCCTATCGCCCCGGTCGCCTTTAGCTACGACGCCAGCCCGAAGATCGCTGACCCGTACATTCCCCGCACCGGACCAGACCCCATCCGCGAGTTCATCGCGCGCGCACGGGGCGAGCGACCGGAAGACCCAGCCGAAGGCACGGCCGCCGCGCCCGCGGCATCCGGCGGGGGACCGGTGCTGGTGGCGGTTGATGGCGACCTCGTCGTCGACGGCGAGGCAGATGAGACGGTCAATGAGAACGACCTGGTCGCGGATCCCGGCGCGTTGCCGACAGAGAAGGGCAGGGCGATATCCCTCGCTCGCGCCGAGGCTGCCCGGGAGGAAGCGGCCCGCGAGAACGAACAGAAGCAGCAGCGCGAGCTGTTCGACGGGGACCGTCCTACCCCGGAGACCCGTCCTGCCGGCGAAGAGCATAGCCTCGGCTCACTCGGTGAATTGACCGGCGACTATGGCCGGGGGCTCTGACGATGCTTTCTGTCAGCAGCATTGGGAGCTCATCCGGGGCCGCCGAGTATTACGGCAAGGACGACTATTACGTCACAGGCGAGGCCGACACCCCCGGCCTGGAATGGGGCGGCAAGGGCGCCGCCAAGATCGGCTTGGCGGGTAAGGCTGAAGGAACGGACTTCAAGAAGGTCCTCCAAGGCACCCACCCGGCCTTTAAAGATGGCGACAAAACACCCGGGGGCGCAGACCCTAAGCACCGGGCCGGATGGGACCTCACCTTCTCCGCGCCCAAGAGCGTTAGTCTGGCCATCCTGGTTGGCGGTGATCGCCGACTCGACGTCGCTCACAACAAAGCCGTCGATCGGGCGATGACCTATGCGGAGAAGCACTTCGCGATCACCCGTGTGCGCGATCAGGGCAAGATCCGCGAGGTGAACACCGGCAACCTCGTCTACGCCAAGACCGTGCACGGCACTTCCCGTCAGGGCGACCCCCAGCGTCACACCCATGTCGTCGTCGCCAATGCGACTGTCGAACCCTCCACGGGAAAGGTCCGTGCCCTTGAGAGCTATCAGCTCTTCAAACACATCCAGCTGGTCGGCCGGATCTACCGCGCCGAGTTGGCCAAGGAGGCCTTGGCGCTAGGCTACGACGTCCGACGCGATGCCAAGGCCGGCACCTTCGAATTGGCCTCATTTGGCGAGCAGCAGCTGCGTCAGTTCAGCAAGCGCCGTGAACAGATCGAGGCGGCCATCGCCATCGAGGAGAAGCGCAAGGGTTCCCCCCTTACCGGCGCTCAGAAGGATGCGTTGGCATTACGGGACCGGCCGAAGAAGCTCGACACCCCCCGCGCGGAGCTCATTGCCCGCTGGGGCGTGGAGTCGAAGGCCGCGGGCCTGGACGCCCAGGCTCTGACCGCCGCCGCTAAGGAGCGGAGCTCTAACGGTCGCGACGTGTCCACCCTGGTCTCTGGGGTGTCGTCTGACGCGGCCTCCCGCTTTGTGGCCGCACTTCGACGGCTAACCGGTCGCACAGACCAGTCGCCGGCGGCTGAACCATATGGCCATCGAAAGACCGACCTGGTGCGCGATGACGCCGCCAGGTCAGCCGTGGCATTCGGCCTGAAAGTCGCGGAGCAGAGCAGGGCCGTTTTCACTCGCCATGAGGTGATGGGGCGCGCCCTTGAATTCGCTGGCGCTGGGATGACTGCGGGGCGCGTGGAGAAGCAATTGTCGGCGCTCGAAAAGGACGGTCGCGTCCAGCAGGCCGACGCCCGACTACACGGCGGTATCACCACGAAGTCCGCCTTGGACCTTGAGAGCGCGATCCTCACGCGCATCTCCGAAGGCAAGCAGTCCTCGGTAGCCATCATGACCGGCCCCGAGGCCGGCGCAGCCCTCACAGCAGCGGCTGGTCGTGAAGGCGGGCTAGTTTTGAACGAGGGCCAGCGCGCCGCTGCTGAGAAGCTTCTGACGACCCACGATCGGTATGTCGGCGTCCAAGGGCTCGCCGGCGTCGGGAAGACAACCATGTTCGCGGTCGTCCGCGAGCTCGCCGCAGCCAAGGATATCGAGATCGCCGGCCTTGCCCCGACCCACCAAGCTGCCGAGGCCCTGTCCAAGGGCGCCGGCATCAGCTCAGGCACCGTGGAGAGCTTCCTACAGCGGTATGAGGGACTGATTGAGCGTGCGTCCACGGGCGGCGCTGGCGCTGGACTCGATCAAGCTCGCGCAGGGTGGGCGAACAAGGCGCTCCTCGTCGACGAAAGCTCGATGCTCTCCAATGCTCAGGCTGACCGCCTGATGCGCGTCGGCGAGGCGCTGCAGGTTCAGCGCGTGATCTTCGTGGGGGATGAAAAGCAGCTTGGATCGCCAGAAGCAGGCGCCCCATGGCGTCTCGTCCTCGAGGAGGGGCTCGATCACGCACGCATGACCGAGATTCGTCGTCAGAAGGATCCAGAGATCCGGGCCGCCGTCGAGCAGTTGGCCCAGGGAGCCCCGGCACAGGCGCTGCGCGCCTTGGGTTCCCGCGTGGTTCAGGTCGGCCGGGACGCCAACGACGACAAGCTCGCTGAAGCGGCCTACGCGGCCTGGGCCCAAGTTCGCGATCGGGGCGGAAATGCCCCTGTCATCGTGCCCACCCATTCGCTTCGCGAAAAGGTGTCGCAGCTGATCCGGGAGGACCTGGCCGCGAAGGGGACACTTATCGGCCAAAGCACCGATGTCGCGACCCTATCCCATATCCGTATGACGCGCGCCGAGTCCTACAAGGCCGCCAGCTACCGCGAAGGCAACATCCTCGTGCTTCATGCCGGCATCAAGGAGGCCGGGCTGACCAAAGGCGCCACGGTCACCGTGATCGGCCGCGACGAACGCAACGACCGCCTTGTCGTCGTCACCGACAAGGATCAGCGCGCGACCATCGATCTGAGCGCACTCAGCAATCAGCGCAAATCCAAGTTTGAAGCCTTCCGGCCGAAGGAACTCACCGTCCAGCAAGGCGACCGTCTGGTCTGGGAACGACGCGATGCAGATCGTGGGTTCAAGACAGGCGACGGCTTCACAGTCGAGCGTCTCGACCGGGACACCTGGGATATCCGCGGTTCTGACGGCAAGCAGCACACGCTGAAGGCCAATGATCCGGCGCTACGCTTCACCGGCTATGCCTATGCTGAGACGGCGGACCGCTCCCAGGGCTCCACCTACAAGGACGTCGTGGCTGTGCTGGCCAGCACGCACGGGGAGGGGGCCAACCAGGCGCGGGCCTACGTTCAGGTGTCTCGGACCGCCGAGTCCATGACCTTGGTCACCAACGACACCGCGCTCCTGGCCATGCGCCTCAACAAGCAGGATGGTCAGAACCTGATCGCGACCCATGAGGTCAAACAGGCCCAGCAGGAACTCGGTGAACTTGTCGCCGGACTTCCGGACCAGTCTGAGCGCCCCGAACCCATGGCCACGCTATCTGCCGACGGGCTCGATGGCTCGGCGAAAGACGCGTCCGACTTGGCCAAAGCCGCCGGCGCTGAAGCCCCCGACAAGGACGACGCGCCCGACAAGCCGCTTCCCGGGACCTTGGGCGCCGACAGGCCCACGGAATCCGAACCCGCCAAGGAGGCCGAGAAGGACAAGTCCTTCGACAAGGCCGTCGAGATCAACAGCCCGTCGATGGGGCTGTGATGCTGATCCTGTTCTGTCCGCGCCTCCTAGCCGCCTCGGCGGCTCACCGGCTACCGCGCTCTCGTAGCCGCTCCCTGGAAAACCCCTTCATTCACAAGGAAGAAGTTCAAGATGATCGAATGGCAAGCCAGTAGAACCCGGCTACCCCGCAGCAACCCCGGCCGACGCCGGACCTGCGGGACCGTCTCGCGATTTCCCGTTTCGACGTCGGATACGCCCTGTTGTTCGGCGCCGGCACCTTCCTCACGACGATGTTTTGGTTCTCGGAGGGCGCGACCTCGGCGGCCCGTTTCACTGATGGTGTCGGGACGGCGGGTATGTGGCTGGTCGCAGCCGTCGTGATGTGGCTCTCCAAAGCCATTCCCTTCTTTCACCGCCACGAGACGGTTCGTTGGCTCGTGGTCGGCACCCCGGCTTTGATTGGGGCGGCAATCCTTCTGGCCTTGTCCAGCGGAAGCCCCAGCCAGTGATCTTGAACAGCAGCCGCCCGCCGACCCGGACGGACGCGAGTCCAGGAATTCCGGCACCGGAGTCCAGACATTCGGAAACAGAAGCCGTGTCAGCGGGAGAGTCCAGCGGTTCTGGAACATCGCCATTCCGCAACCGCCGTGGTTGCTATTTTTCGCATAATGCTTATTATGCGCGGGAAATCAATCTGTTAGCATGTTTTCAGAAGAATAGCAATTCTGCCCTTCCTCGCGCGGCCAACGACGAGATGCACGCGGTCCTCTCCCGGTTCTTAGCGCGATCCAAGTCGGACGATCCTGCCGCCGGCGTGGTGCGCACGTGGTGGCAACGCGACCCTGTGGATGCGGCGCTGGACGCCCGTCTACTGTGGCAGCGTCTCCGGCGCGACGGGGCCAACGTCTCAATGGCGCCGCCTGTGCGGCACGCCGTCATCCGTCTTCAGCAGGATTGGACCCGTCGCTTCCCGGCGGCCGTCTATCTGTTGGCGGCCGAACGCCTGTCCCAGGTCATGGACGCTTGGGCCGATGCAGAGCTGGCCAGCGTCATCGCTGGCGGCGCTCCCAATCCCTCATCAACCACCACCCCCCAATCAAGGAGCTAACCATGCAGTTTCGTGAAGTTCAGAAGGCCCGGCCGGGCGCAAACGGCGCCACGATCGCCGTCAACAAACAGGGCGCCGCCCTCAGTATCCCCCTTGCCCTCCTGAAGGAGGCGGGTTTCGCCGACGCCACGCCGGTTCGCATCCTCTATGGCGAGGAAGGACGCCGTCGCTGCATCCAGCTCGTTTCCGATCCGCAGGGGAAATTCCGGCTCAGCCCTCGCAAGGCCGTCTCCCTCCTTCAGGCGCCGGAGCTGACGCCCAAGGCCAAGATCGACAAGAAGCTGTCTCTCGCTCACTCCGAACCTGGGGGTGGAAAGATTATCTTCGATCTGCCGGCAGGCTGGGATCTCGCCCGCAAGGACGTACTGGTCTAGCGGCCGCTCATGGCCCGCGACGGCGGACAGGACCTATTCGAACTCGCCCTCCTTGTCGCTGACATGGAGGCAATCGCTGGCGTGAAGCTCTTTCGCGCCGGCCAGCGGCTTCGGGGGTCCTGTCCGCTCTGCAAGGCCTCCCCGAAGCGAAAGGATGGGGGCGCATTCTCGGTCGATCCGATCAAAAAGACCTGGAAGTGCTGGGGCTGTGATGTTCGCGGCGGCGACGCCGTCGACCTTGAACACCGCCTGCATTCGAAGCTGGGTGAAACCCTCCGCGACGCCGCAATCCGTATTGTCGGGGAAGATCCCGCGAGCATCGACGTCAAGAAGGCCAGGGCCGAGCGCGAGGCACTTGCGCGCCAGGCCGATGCCGACAACGAGCGGACGCGGCTCTGGAAGGCCGCGATGGCCGTTTCATTGTGGCGAGACGCCCTCCCCGCCGCCGGCACACCTGTCGAGACCTATCTCCGGGGCCGGGGCATATCTGGTCGGCCGCTTGCCGAGGCGCTGACGCAAGTCCGCTATCATCCGGCCGCCTATCATTCCGGCCCGATCGCCAACCCCGTGACCGCCCCCGCGATGATCGGCCTGCTTATGACGCCGTTCGGCCCCACGGGCGGTGTCCACGCGACCTACCTATCGGCGGACGGCAAAACCAAGACCCACCTCGATCCCCAGCGCCGCAAGTGGGGCCCGCCTGGCCGAATGGACGCAGATGGTGTCGTTCACCCAGGCGGCGTTTGGCTCACTTCCCCGACGTCAGAAGGACCACTCGTGTGCGGCGAGGGTATCGAGACCACCCTCTCGGCCGCCTGTGAGATTGGGATTCCTGTCCGGGCAGTCGCGGCTCTCGATCTCGACGCTCTGCAGGGCGGCCTGCAGGCCGACAGCCGGGGCCGTCACGATCTACGGAACCTGCAGCGGAACCCCCTCCTCCCGGCCTTCACATGGCCCGAACCCGCCCAGGCACCCTGGGGGAGTCCGATGATCTGCCTAGATCGCGACATGGCCCCCATCAAGATCCGCACCAATGGTCCGGATGATGAGGCCGTCGAGGAGGTCCTCGATGCCGATATGCGCGCGATGCTCTGCGCCGTGCTGGCCAGCGCGGCCTGGATCGAGGCTGGTGCCCGATGGGTCACGCCGATCGCGCCGTGCAACACCGGCTGGGACTTCAACGATCAGCGTCACGCCCGACTCGCTGGCCTCCTGGGCGACCGCCCTGCCGTTATCGAGGTGGGTTTGCTACCGGACTTCCATACGGTGGCCGCGGCGATCGGCGCCTAAATGTCCAAGAGGCGATGTCCTCGGAGGCAGAAAATTACCGAACAAACTCCGAGTCGGACCCTCTAACGCTGTCTGGCCACCGGCCGGGCGCGGCCGAATGGTCCACCAGCGGCAACCTCGCTTGGACGACATCAGGTCAGGCGGCGCTTTCCAGCGCAAACCCGGCCGCCTGCCACTCGGGCAGACCATCCTCCAGTCTCAACGCGCGGAAACCCTTCCCCCGAAGGAACGCCACAGCTTCAAACGAAAGGATGCAATAGGGTCCGCGGCAGTACGCCACGACCTCCTTGCCTTGCGGCAGGGCGGCCATCATCCGCTCAAGCTCCGGCAGGGGCGCGTTCCATGCTCCCGGAATATGGCCCAGCCGGTATTCGTCCTCGGGCCGGACATCGAGCAGGATCACGTCATTCTGCACCAGCCGTTCCAGCAGAACCTCGCGCGGCACGGGCTCCATGGCGTCGAGCCGGGTGAAACAGTCGGCTACGATAGAGCGAACCTCGGCGCTACTCGCTTCGGCGTGCGCGCGCAGCGCCGACAAGACTCCTTCAACCGTGTCTTCGCCCCGCCGATAGAAGACGTTCTTTCCGCTTCGCCGTGCCTGGACCAGACCCGCCATCCGCAGTTGCTTCAGATGATGCGAGGCGTTGGCCAAGGAGAGCCCGGAAAGACGGGCCAAGGCGTCCACCGAGCGCTCGCCCTGGCTGACGTGCTCGAGAAGCTCCAGTCGCTGGGCACTGCCCAAGGCGCGGGCCACTTCAGCGATGTGTTCGAAGATCGCGATCTTGGGACTGCTCATTGACAGGACCCTAGCACTTGAGCATCACTCAAACAATTGTTTGACTGTTATGTTCGTGGTGAACCGATGAGCCCACCCTCCTCCATGCGACGTCAGGTGCTCACCCTGGCCGCCGCCCAGGCGATATTCCAGACGGCATCCACACTCGTCATGACCGTGGGCGGACTGGCCGGAGCGATGCTGTCGCCAGAGCCCGGTTTAGCCACCGTGCCGATCGCGAGCATGTTTCTCGGCACTGCGGCCCTGACCTTCCCCGCCTCTCTTTGGATGGCCCGCGTTGGTCGTCGTCCCGGCTTCGTTCTTGGCGCGGTACTGGGAGTGGCGGGCGGCACAGTGGCCGCTGCCGGGATCTTCGTGGGCTCGCTGTGGATCCTCGCGCTCGGCACATTTCTCGTCGGGGGCTACCAGGCGTTTGCGCAATTCTATCGCTTCGCTGCGGGTGAGGCCGCCAACGACGCCTTTCGTCCTAAGGCTATTGCGCTTGTCCTCGCCGGCGGGGTGGTCGCCGCCTTCCTCGGCCCCTGGCTGGCGCGCCTGGGCGGCCCGTGGCTGGACCAGACCTACGTCGGTTCCTTCCTGCTGTTGTCGCTTGTCTCATTGATCGGCGCCGGGGCTCTAATGACCCTGCGCGCACCGCCCCCGGCCGAAACATCAGCGGAAGGTCCCGGCCGTCCCTGGCGCGTGATTGTCAGCCAGCCTACCTATCTCGCGGCTCTGTTCGGCGCGGCGACCGGCTATGGCGTGATGATCCTGGCGATGGCCGCCACGCCGATCGCCATGGTCCACCACAATCACAGCCTCGGAGCGGCCAGCACCGTCATCCAGTTTCATGTGCTGGGCATGTTCGCCCCCTCGTTCTTCTCCGGCGCCCTGATCGCCCGCTTCGGCGTTCGCCGCGTGATGCTGGCAGGCGTCGTGCTTCTGGCCGGGCACGTCTTGGTGGCGGCGTCCGGGATCGGCTTCGGGTCCTTCGTCACCGCGCTGGTGCTCCTCGGGGTGGGCTGGAACTTCCTGTATGTCGGCGGGACCACCCTGTTGACCTCGACCTACACCGCGGCCGAGCGCGGGCGGGCGCAAGCGACCAATGACATGACCATCTTCGCGGTCGGGCTGGCGAGCTCGCTCGCCGCCGGCGCCTTGGTGGAAACCTTGGGATGGCGTGATCTCAACCTGATGCTGTTGCCCTGGCTGGCGGCGGCGGCCCTGGTCCTGATCTGGCAAGGGTTCGCGGCGCGGCGGGGAACCGCCGCGCCGGTGGAGGCCAAGTCGTGAGCGCGTCCGCCCTACCCGCCTGGGCCTACGGGCGGGCGCGGACGCTGTCTGTTGTCGCGATCCTCATCAGCCTCGCGGCCTGGAGCCTCGAATGGACGGGGGTCGTCAGCCCCTGCGCCTATTGCCAAGTCCAGCGCACCATCATCGGCCTCCTTGGGCTGATCACCCTGCTTCCTCAGGGCCTCGGCTGGCCACGGCTGTACGTCGCCCATGTTCTGAGCGCGTTCGGGGCGGTCTCAGCCTCCACTCAGCACATGAACGGTTGGATCGCGTTGCAGAAAGGCGAGCTGGCCGAGGCTCCGCTGTGGGCGAATAGCTTCGTCCTGTCGGCCTGCGCTCTGGCAGTGATTGTCGGCCAATGGCTGCTTCTGCAGGGCGGTCCGCGCGTAGTGTCGCGAGAGCGCCCATGAGCGATCCGAAGTTCCCGGCGACTTCAATGCCGGATCGGGAATGGTGGTCGGCCCTGTTCCCTGATCCGGTCGCCGTCCTGCGCCGGCTCGGGGTTGAAGACGGAATGACGGTGCTTGATCTCTGCTGCGGCGACGGCTTGTTCACCACGGCCCTCAGCGAGATCACCCAGGGACGGGTCTACGGCCTCGACGTGGACCCCGTCCTCATCGCTCGGGCCAAGGCGGACCTCCACGCCGGCGCGAGTGGTGCGCTCGGGTGGATCGTTGGCGATGCCCGGGAGGTCGCAACACTGCTGCCTGCCCGGGTCGACTATGTGCTGATCGCAAACACCCTCCATGGCGTTGAAGAACCTGCTTCGCTCCTGAAAGAAGCGGGCCGGATCCTCGCTCCCGGCGGACCCATCGGGGTCATAAACTGGCGCACGCTGCCTCGTGAGCAGACGCCGGTTCTCGGGGAGCCCCGCGGCCCGGCGTCCGCCATGCGCATGTCGGCCGACGCGTTGAAGGCTGAGTTCGCTTGCGCCGGTCTGACCGCCGGGGCTCCCATCGATCTTCCCCCGTATCATTACGGCCTGGTGGCGACGCTGACCGGCCCGTCTTCTCGAAAGCGTATTTGAAATGATCACCGCTACAGGCCAAGGCGCGACTCTGATGACCGTCATCAGCAACGGCGTGCATCAGCTCGTCGCTGACGCACCCGTTGCAAAGGGTGGCGAAGGCGCCGGTTTCGGCGCCCATCAGTTGCTCGAAGCGAGCCTGGCCGCGTGCATCAGCATGGCCGTCCGGATGGACGCCGCTGCGAGGGGATTGGCTCTCGACGCCGTGACGGTCACGGTCTCGTTGTCTCGTCCGGATGAGAAGACGACCCGATTCGAGTATCAGCTCACGGTGACCGGCGATTTGACCGACGCCGATCGAGCCGGCCTCGATTACGCCGCACAACAGTGCCCCGTCCGCTCGACCCTCTCGAAGCGCCTTGAGTTTGCTCCCTCGTGATTGCCGAGGCCGCTCGCAATTGGACGCAGAAAGACAGATCCACAGCGGCACTGGCGACCACCCGGCAGGATCATCGACGTCGTCGTCTGCAACTGGACATCGCCCCGCGCATTCTTAGCGGCGGAGGCGGTCTCGTGCACGGGATGGTCGTCAGAGGCAGTGATGCAGCTACCCGGTCTACCGAGGAATCGAAGCATCACATAGCCAAGCTATGTGTGGGCTTCGCCCGGGCTTGCTCAAGGCAACCGCTGCGCGGTGATCTCGGGCGACCCCCACTTCGCCTTCGGCTGCAGCCGGGGCCCCTGCCCTTCTATCAGCCTTGACCTTCTGCCCTCCCAGTTGGTTTTTTCGCCGCCCTCGCTCGGAGAGCGATGGCCTGCTCTGACTGGATGATCGGGGTTGGTCGTGTCGGCCGACACCGATGGCCAGTAGTCTGGCGAATATGGGGCGGAGCGATTCAGGTCGACCGCCGTTGGAGTCCGGATCATGGCCCGCCGAAAACAGGATCTAGCGCTCACGCCGTCGATGCCGGGGACTTTCCTCCCGCTGGCGCATCCGACCCTT
>Ga0208958_1001098_pt1 | contig 28585 bp, 54 predicted proteins | sample RifOxyB1_FD_184032 | JGI IMG/M metagenome (GOLD analysis project Ga0208958, IMG submission 184032) | Soil microbial communities from Rifle, Colorado - Rifle Oxygen_injection B1 (SPAdes) | ecosystem: Environmental > Terrestrial > Deep subsurface > Rock core/Sediment | place: Rifle, Colorado...
CATAAATTTCCCTACGACAGCATCCTTCAGAACACGGAGCATGAGATTGTTGCCCGAAACATCATGGTTATTTTGGCAAGAACCGGGAATACTTTTCGGAGTCTTTCGTGGGAAGAATATGAACTGGAAAGAATGAAAGACGGCGGGTTTTCTGGCGTGGAATTTTCATTTTTCGAAAAAGTTGTGGGATATTGCTCAAGCGAATTTGAGGCCAGAGGATTTTGCAGTAATTGGTATTAAATAAAATATATGGTTTATGGGAGATAAAAAATGAGAATTGTTATTACAAACAATCAAGGGCAAGAAAAAGTCATTGGGGATACAAAAAATTTTCCAATCCCAAGAGTTGGTGAAAATATTAGCGTTAGCTCGCTGTCTCCTAAAGTTACGGCCATACTGCACGATTATCAAACGATGATTGTTCTTATCATTGTTGATGGGCCAATTTTATAGTATGGCTAAATGCCTTTCTTGTGGCCGCAGATTAACAAGCGAAGAATCCCTTGCCTGTGGGATCGGTTCTGAGTGTCGTAACAAAGCGCGCAAGGCAGGAACTTTGAGTAAACGAGGTAACAGTTGGAGACGCCGGGTTGAGCGAACCATCGGGTTTACGCTGGGGGAATTTCAGATAGGTAACACAATCTATAAAACAATTGACCGAGAAAAAACTCTCTGGTCAGACGGTAAGCATGAATACGACGCTCAAATTCTACACGATTGGCTTTGGAAAGAATCGCAAATTATTGATGAGTGGGATGTAACAGATAAAATGTTTGTCTTATTGCAAAGTGGAAAATCCATCGAAGAAATTATGAGAATTGCTCTTGACAAAGTCGACGAACTATGATACACTAGGAGATAAAATAATGCCAGACACGGTAACAGACGCGGACGAAAGGATAACCCCCGAAGAAGTGGACGCGGAGGTAAACGATTTAGACAAGTTATTGTCCTGTAGATGCGCCAGGTGCGGAGAAAAAATATATTTGGATCATTGTGAGTTTGACGAAAGTTTTAATGCTGTTTGTAAGGATGGTTGTCGATGACCAATGAAAACATCATTTTATTTGCCAAAGACTTTCTCAGAAGTGAACCGACTGTAACTGAATGGTCTTTACAAAGATTTTTACTGGAGCGGGACGAAGTAGGAATTGCCCTGCCGTTGGATGAATTGCGAGCGGGATTAGATGAGGGATATAAAAACGGGGTTTTTGAAATTGTTGTTGCAACAGATGAAGTTGGGGTTTACCGGCTAGTTGGCGGCACAAAATAGGATACTTATATCGCTCCCGGAAATATTCACGTTGGATATCATAATCGCTTATGGATTCCATCTTTAGTTTTATCTGGGTTGGTTTCACTCTTACTATTTAAGAATAATTTTATCGGACTTGTTCTATTCAACCTATTTTTTATTATAAACTATGCTCTTGGGGAAAACTTTATTGGAAACGACCTTGACCTGATTTCCATAAATGGCGAAGATGGAAGAATGCTTGCCGTTGGAAAGAAAAACTTTTTTCTTGGTCTTATCGGTTTGTTTTTTATGCTTTGGTGGACAATTTATGCTTGGTTGATTTTATTCGTAGGTGGACACCGTAGCTGGGCATCACATGGCATTCTGATAGGAACTTTGGGGAGGATTCTCTGGTTCAACGTTCCTTTGGTTATTTTGTTGAACGGGATTTATGGCTTTGGCGTCACGCGTTGGGGATGGACGAGTAATTTTGGCTATGAGCTATTCTTAGATATCTGGATTCTGCCTTACCTGATTTCACAATTTCTGGCGTGGATTATAACGGATTTGACACATTTGTTACTTGACAGTTCGTGGGCTAAATTTCGTTTGTACACACCAAATACTACTGAGAAATAGGAGGAGCGACAAATAGAAGATGGCTTCTGGAATATATTGCATAGAAAATTTAGACAATAATAAAAAATATATTGGTTTTGCGACAAATCTAGAATCTAGGAAAACAGACCATATTTCAGCATTAAGAAGTAAAAGGCACGATAACCCGTATCTTCAGAATGTATGGAATAAGCATGGTGAAAAATCTTTCAAATTCTGGGTTATTGAAGAATATCCGAAAAATGAAGAAATTTTGAAATTAATGGAAATTTATTTTATTGCATATTATAATTCTTATCGTGGTGATGGCGGAGGCTATAATTTAACACGGGGCGGGGATGGAAGTTTTGGATATAAACACACAGAAGAATCTCTTGAGAAAATATCTAAAAATAGAATTTATAAAAGAGGAAAAGATCATCCTAATTACGGAAAATCTCCCAGCGAGGAATCAAGAAATAAGGCATCAAAATCAAGTAAGAACAATCCTGTTTTTAAGACGATAAACCTAGGGAAAAAAGCAAGTGAAGAAACAAGAAAAAAACAATCCGCGGCTAGACTTGGAAAACCAACAATAAAATCAAGGAAAAATTTTTCATCTCAGTATTATGGAGTATCTTGGTCTGAAAAAAATAAAAGATGGATTTGTTACAAAACAGAATGCTATAAGGTTAAGAATCTGGGTTCTTTTATTAACGAAATGGACGCGGCCAGAAGGTGGGATAGATACATAATTGAGAATTCTCTTGAAGAAGTATTTCCGTTGAATTTTCCAAAGAATTATGTTGGAAACAAGAAGCTTTTTTGTCCGTTTACCAAAAAATAAATTAAATGAGGTTAGAAAATGAATTTTCAAAAGTATAAAGGCATCTTGGAAGATTTTGGGAAAAAGAGGGAAATAGAATTTGAAGTTTTTTTAAAAGATTATTCTGAACGCAATCCTCCTCCGATAAACAAAAATGTTTATCCGTCTATCAAGTTTTGGTTGGCGTTGTTTTGCGGTATTTCTGCTGTGGGGGCATCTGGCTTGAGAGTTTATGATCGATTTTTTCAAGTGGCTCAAACATCTGGGGCCGGATTAACTATATCTACTTTAGAGGCAATGTTTGGTGTCGGGGCAATCAACATTGCAATTGTCGCGATGTCTTTTGCTGTGGCATACATAAAAAGAAGGATGTCCGATAAATCTCTTATGGCAGGGCTTATTACTGCGGTTGGGATAAGTCTTATTGCCGGACTAGGACAAAGTTTTGCTGGACTAGGGATGGCTCAAGTTATGGGGGGGTTTGACTGGGTGTTGGCGATTGCTCTCTCTGCTCTTACTGCTCTCGAATATTTAAGCGGAGATTTAATGGGTGTAGAATGGGTTTTGTTTGAAACAGAAAAGAAAAGTTCAAAAGAGTTATACGAAAAAGAAAAAAAGATTTGGTTAACTCATGCGAGAGCGAACATCGGGGCTTGGAAGTCTCAACTTGTTGCTTGGGCTAGTGAACAAGGGGTGAATATGGATGATGTAAGCGAACAAAATGAACTTGATGAACGATCTCCTCAAAGTAGAACGAGAGGTTCAAAAAATACAATTATCCACAACCAGCTTTTTGATGAAATTTATCGCTCTACAAATGAACTTCCTGGAGTGATTCAAACCGCCGAACTTTTAGCGACTAGGCTGGTTGAGGCTGGTAAACTTTCAGCCGAAGGAAAAGAGCAGTTCATACACGATAAAAAGGGTTCAATTTCAACAAGTCGTAAGCGTTGGATGTTAGAAAAAGGTTTAACAAAATAATAAAAAGTTCATTTTATCGACTGAACTTTGTTGAACTATTGAGAGAAAGGTGAAAAGCGTTCCGCAGGGAACGAATAATCAAACGGTTCACTTGAAAGGAGAACCATGAATAGACAGTCAGAAGGATTAATTCCAAAAATGAAGTGGAATCAAATAGTTCTTGTTATAACCATCATTCTTTGTATAGTTGGATTGGGTGTTGTTTCGGTTGTTTCCTTTTTTCAAACAGAAACAGCGTTCCGAGGATTAAATGATTCATCCATCGTCGGGCTTGGCCTTTTTATATCGATTGCGTTTGCCTTTGTTTTCCAGTATGGGCAAAACGCCGCCCTCTATATACGAAAAAAGTTTGCTACTGGAAAAAAGATTTTAACCCTTTTCACTTGGGACATAACCGATAGCACAATCTTGATGATTATCTTCTGGATTTTCGCGGCTGTGGATGCCTTGACAAACATTGTGTGGTTTTATCGCACAGTAGAAAATAATCCAGACCCCTTTTTGAATGTTGTTGTAAAAATTCTTGGCTATTCGGCCATGTTGCTTGCTGTGTTTGTTGAGGAAGTATTCGGGGTAGTTATGGATGCCCTTAGCCGCGCCATCAAGGAATTAAAAAGCATATTGGAGTGGGAGAAAAAGAATCATTCCGAAGACAATAATGTTGGAATAAAAATAAATACTCACCCTCAAAATTCAATGAAACGTCCAACCCCTTCTTATCCTTCGGTTCGCCAGCCTCAGCGGAACGCTCCCGCCGATAGGTTTAATAATTTGACTCGTCCTCAGTTGGCCCAGTCCTTTCGTCCTTCGAGCAATGGAGGAAAAAGCGACGAATCTCCATCTCGGTTTGAAGACGACTTGACTCGCGAATTTGATGAGTTTCAAACAGAATACTATTCTGAGCAAAGATTGAAGAAATAGATAAAAGAACGGTTTTATGTATTCTATAAATAGGAAAATTAATAGGAAAATTAAAATGAGAAAATCAAAACCAGAAGAAAAAGTTTTTATTGACGGTTATAACATGAGTTATATTTGTCAGAACTGTGGGAAAACTCTTATTCTTGCAATAAAAAAAGGCGCTCGCGCAGAAAATGTTTTAACTGGTAGTTGTGAGTATTGTGGATGTAACACAAATTTTAAAGTGGCATATTACCAAAATTAGGAATAGATTACATAAAAGAGCAGATTTATTAGGAGAGCAACCTAAAATTGCTCTCTTTTGCCTCTTGACAGGATTTGAGATTGGGTGTATACTTGTTTTTATGGAGATAGAAAATGAAAACAATCTATAAAATTGTAGAGATTTATTCGCACGATGGGTGGCATGATGACTATGACAAGGAAACAGTGGGATATTTTCCGCGAGGGTTTTGTCCCTCGGCGTCCGGCGAAAAGGGGTTTGTTTCTGGTGATTTTTCAAATCTTAAAGGAAAACACCTCGCTTATTTCTTTGGAGTAAAAGTTAAGAAAGTTTTTACTTTCAAAGGATTGTTTATCAAATGAATAAACCAACCGATGACCGCCCTCTTGTAGAAAAACTACGCCAATTGGCAAAGTGGTATAATCTTTCTAATCCTTATGTCCACAGAACTTTGCTAGAAGCGGCGGATGAGATTGAGTCGCTGCAGAAAGAACTATTTGATGTTGAGCAAGATATTCGCTCTGTTTTTGGCCCTAAATAAAAGTGTAGATTTATAGGATATTAAAATGAAATACGCAATAAGAATTTATTACGCCGATGGGGACACATTTAAAACAGAAGATAAAGAATCTGTTTTGGATGGCTATTGGGAAAACGAAAATATTATTCGGGAGAATTTGACGCGGATAAAAGAGCATTATATCTGGTATATTTCTAAAGATAACAGGCCGTATCGTGGGAGCATTAAACCAGAAAGACCATCTTGGCACACGAAAGATATTCCCGAACACTCTGTAAAATTGATATTAGACAATGGAAATGAATATATTTGTTCTGCTTTTTGGTGTGGATATTTTGCAAGTTTACAAGGTGCAAAAGCAGAAGTTTACACACCTGATGATTTACAATTCGAGTTATAAAATTGTCGATTTACGTGAGGTAAAAATGGATGTAACAATTGTTATGCCCTTCGGGGCAATGGGGGCAAGTGATGATGACGATATGCTCGACACCATTCTTCGTCAGATTGCCATGAAGTATGGAGACGAGGAACACAACTGGGTATCTAAATATGGAACAGATATTGAAAATGACATATTTATGATGCGTCCTTATTGTTGGTGTGAGAAAGAAGATTGCGGCTGGTGTGGAGAACAAAATCTGCCTAATTTTTGGTATAAACCAACCGATTTTAAAGTGTGGTGGTATAAATATATCGGAAGAGACCCGGAAACAAATCGCCAAATTGATGAAAGCGAATTGAAAAAGATTCTAGAAGATTGTATAAAATAAAAAATTTATGGAGAAAGAAATGAGAACAATTTTTAATATTTTGTGTATCTCTTGTTTTATTGTGTTCGGGATAAATCTGTTGATGGCGTTCGTGAATAAAGACATTTCTTTGATCTTGGCTTGGTTTTGCGCGGACTGTTGGGTATTTATCGCCGGAATAAAAGCTAACACTCAATAAAAGACTGATTTTATGAAAACCGAAATTCGCTTCAACAATGAAGAATGTACAGAAATGACCATTTATTTACCGAATGAGAATAGGACTTATTTTCTCTCGGTGAATAGATATGATGAAATTCTGCGCCGGATAAAATTTCCAAGAATAGATGAGCTTGAAAATGAAATTGTGTTGTTTTTGGAGAGACAAACGTGAATAAAATTTTTATCGTAACACAAGAGTATAAAACTATTTTAGACGATGGAACAAGCGATTGGGACATCGATTATCTTTCCGCTTGGACAACCAAGGAATTGGCGGAAACAGAAAAAACAAGATTGGAAAATAATCTCTACAAAAGAGTTGGCATCATGTCTGTTTCTATTTTTGGATAATAAAAGCATCTTTTTATTAGGAGAATAAAAATGTCTATCCGATTTAACGCCCAGTATTTTACCTTTAACAAACTTCAAGAAATTCACGATGATGTTTCAAATCCGAATCATTCCTATGTTCGTTTTAGCTTGTCGTCATCTCGCAAGCGGACGGACACCGGCGAACGCGAATATTCCGATTGGTTTGCCGTGGCTCGTGGAGTTGCTGTTCCTGTTATCAAGGGATTGGTGAAGGGCGACTTTATTTCTTGTAACGGGGCGGTAGAACGTGTTCCTTTCAAGTTACCAGATGGGACTAGGAAGTGGCCGGATGCTAGTCTTGTGATTTTTGAGGCGGCAAAGTATGTTCGACCAGATGAAAATATCATTCTTGAACCTGTTGCTCAATAAAACAGTTCTTTCGTGCAAGAGGCAAACCGTGAATAAAAAAATTAAAGAGATTTTATTGACTTCTTCTAATCCGAAAGTTCAAAACATCTTGAACAATTTCAATTTTGAATTGGTTCATAATGTTATGGTTAATACAAATTGGAAATGGGGTATTGGAAAAGACGCAAAGATTCCGTCCGTCGATGATTTGAAAGTTGAGGCAGTTAGCCTTCTCGAACGATGCTATGCGGAAAGAGTTGGAACAAGCACTGGCGGATTTGAGGTAGACTATAATGTTGGAAATGATTATGAGATTTTAACATTGAAGTTTGTTTTAGAAGAATGGTTTGAGCAATGGAGACAAAAATGTCAAAGAAATTTAAGTGCTTTGTTCTGGTAGGATGTTTAACATCTTTTGGAAACATCATGTTTGGTGTGAACTACCTTCTGCAAGGAAAAATTTCCGGGTTGGCTACTATTTTTATCGGAGCGCCTGGTGTTTTTATTTTAGGAAACTACATCGTTGATCTTTAATAAAAGGAAAATTTTATGAGTAGTCTCATTGTTGAAGTTTGTAAAATTGATGATATTGAAAAACATCCTAACGCTGACCGATTGAGTGTCGCCCAGGTGCGTGGTTGGAACTGCATAGTTGGTCTTGACCAATACGCCGTCGGGGATAAAGTTGTATTTATTCCGCCAGATTGTGTTATTCCTGATGTCTTGATTGAAAAATACAATCTTGAGTATCTCAAACACAACGGGCGTACTGGAACAGTCAAATTGCGCGGCGTTATTTCGCAAGGACTAATTCTCGACCTTCCTGAAGGAAAATGGAAGGTTGGTGACGATGTTTCCGCCGTTCTTGGAATTACAAAGTATGAGCCACCCGAACCAAAGTTTTCTGTTCGTGGAGCAAATCAAACATCTAAAAAGAAACTTAATCCTGCTTTTGATAAGTATACGGACATTGAGAACATTAAGAACTACAACGATGTTTTCAAAATTGGTGATTTGGTCGTTGTTACAGAAAAAATTCACGGAACCAATAGCAGGTTTGGAAATCTTGAAATTCAAACAAATAAAAACAATCCCATTCTTTATCGTTTACAAAAATGCTTTGAAAAAAGATTTCTTGGACGAACTCACGAGTTTGTATATGGCTCTCACAACGTCCAAATTTCCTTCCATACCAGCAGAAAGAATTTTTACTCCGAAGATGTTTGGGGCAAGGTGGTGTCTCGGTATGACCTTGCTAATCGGATTCCAAAAGATACAATTATTTATGGAGAAATTTACGGAGATGGAATTCAGGATTTGACATATGGATTGAAAGGCGATGTTGACCTTGTTGTTTTTGATGTGAAGAGAAATGGAAATTATCTTGATTTTGAAGATGCTTATACTGTCACAAAAGAATTGGGGTTATCTTTTGTTCCAATTCTCTATACGGGAGAATATTATGACGGTATTCTGGGTAAATACACAGACGGAGAGTCCTCTCTAAGCCCGAATCAAATTAAAGAGGGTTGCGTCATTAAATCTTATGTTGAAGAAAACAACCTCCGTCTTGGCAGAAAGATTCTCAAGAGCATAAATTCCGTGTATCTTACTCGCAAGAACGGCACTGAATTCAAATAAATCGCTTCTTGACAGATTCGGGTACTTGTGATAAACTTGAAGAATAGGAGAAAACCATGCTAACTTATTCAGAGAAGTTAAAACGACTGGCGGACTTGCCAGATAAAGATTTTGCCGGGCAAGTAAAATTCGTTGTTGGTGAATTAACCAAGTTGTTGGGTGAACTGATTAAACACGAATTTGTAACTAGATTTGAATTGTAATAAAATCTCACTTTTATTAAGGAGAATAAAAATGGCAAACTTTTTATACAATATTTTGATTGCGCTTCTTCTTTCTCTCGTCATTGGTTATGTTTTGTACGCCAACAAAAAGAAATAAAATGCGCCTTTTATCAACAGTCAAGGAAAATATAAAATGAAATGGTATCATCGACTATTTTTATCAGCGATAATTTGGGGATTTGCTTTTTTATTTCGTAGATTTCTTACAAATATATTTTAACTCATCTCCTCAACTAATGGACAGTTTTGGAAAAGGCAGTTTATTTGTTGCTGCTATAGCAAGCGTTGCATTTATTCTTTTTCCAAATAAATTTCCAATAGAATAAGACTTTTATGGCATCTAAATTCTATATTCAAACCTGTTCGGACGGAAGAAAGAAAAAAATAAAACGAAACAAACAGGGTAGAAAACCGTCAGGATTGGGAAAGCTGAAATCAATCAGGCTCTGGAAAGAGGACGAGGAAAAATTAATGAATCTGAGAAATATTTATGGCGAATATTGGAACGAGAATGAATTTATCCGTGATGCGGTGTCAGAAAAATTATACAATTCTGTATATACAGAATTGCTCATACACTAGTTCGGCGCTTCGTGAGGTAGCAATGTTTGATGATGACGAAATCGAAGATGAACATGATACGAATTGCCCGTCATGTGGTCATTCCCCAATTCGTTCCTGCCGTTGCAGAAATCTTGGTTGCGAAGATGGCTGGATTGATCGCTACGATGAAGACCCACTTTGGTATGACGAAGATGATCCTGAAATATGTACTGAGTGTTGGGGAACAGGCGTTGAAAGATGGTGTCCGAAATGTGGTTTTGATTTGCAGAGTGCGCGCCGAACAAAGCATGCACTGGACGAAGGGGATAAGTCCGCGCCGCAGGCATTATCTACGCCCGAAGTTTTATCCACCGAAGAAGCGGAGTCTAATCCCGCCCTTCGCCAGTAATGCAGTCCGTTAGAAGGCTTACTTGCCAGAGAAGGAGTCTAAATGTCCGACTTGACCGATCTGTTTGAACTAGCCGAAGAAGGCATATCCTATACCCGGCCATATTTCCGTGAGAAGTGGGGCTTGGATGAACGTCTTGCCGAATTGAAGAAACGCCTTCTAACTACGGCTCCAGGCGACTCAGCTTCTGCATTTCCTCCCGGAGTGTGTTTCAATTGTGGAGCGGCTGCCACACACAAAACCGATACCGGGTTATTCATTTGTGGCGAACATGCCAGTTTAGCATTGGTGGCTGGTTGGAAGATCAAACCATTGCCAGAACCGCCGAGCGCTTGAGCCTAGTCCGTTATGCCCCTTCGTGAGGAACCATGAAAGAATATCCAATTTTGTTTTCTGCTCCGATGGTAAGAGCCATTCTTGATGGCACTAAAACGCAAACGCGGCGCGTGGTAAAACCTCGTGGCGTTTCTGATGATGTTGCTCAATGGCTTCATGCTATGGCTAAAGGCGTTGATATGCCATGTCCTTATGGCAAACCTGGCGATGTGCTTTGGGTGCGAGAAACATTCGTACTTGAAAGATGGGATGATGAACCAATTTTTGTGGCTGATCGTCCAACTCAATACAATCCTGGTGATGGGTCAGAATGGAGTGAAGAATATTGGCTACGTCCGCATTACAGAGCCACAGACCCCGCGCCTGATCTATGCTATGAAGATGATGAGAACGACGACGGTGAACCAAAATGTAAATGGCGTCCATCTATTTTTATGCCACGATGGGCAAGCCGAATCACTTTAGAAATTGTGAATATCCGCGTGGAAAGAGTGCAAGATATTACCGTGCAAGATTGTAAGTCCGAAGGCGTTGGATACGATTTGAATGATATTGGCTGGCGCTATGCCTTCGGGCAGTTGTGGAATCAGATAAACGAAAGGCGTGGTTTTGGTTGGAATGACAATCCCTATGTTTGGGTAATTGAATTTCAAAGGTGGGGCATAACACAGCGTGAACCAGACGGCGGGAAGTCTGCGAAAATTTAGAGGTCTTGCGTGGCAGTGGTGTTCCCAAGCACCCGCCGCTGGTTACGCAAGCCGTTGAAACTGTCGAAAAAGTCAAAATTTGAGTAAAATCACACTGTGGTTAGATAGTCGAAGATGAAGGACTTGCACTGGTTGAAAAACCTAAAAAGGGTTTTTTTTGACAGTCTCGTTAGACGGTAAAGCCGTGATTTTATAGGAGAAAAATGATTATAAAAAGTACAAAATTTGTGGACTTGCCTGACGAAAAATATTGTGGCATTTGGTTGAATTGGGTCATGGTCATCCCCTTTGTTGTCAATGATGTTAACGACGACATGGAGATACCCGTATCGAGAGGGACAGAAACCGAAAAGAAAGTTTTTGTAAATGTTGTCAATAATTCATTCCAGTTTGAAGGAGAATAACATGTCCATACTTGCTTGGATTCTAATCGTTCTTGGAATAATTGTTTTTACCAGGGGTGGAACTGCCATAGACCACTATCGTGCTGGAGGATTTGGTTGTGTTCTTTCTGTTGTTGGATTGATGGTGACGGGGATTGGTGTGTTAATATTGGTGGTAAATAAATGACAACTCACATTATAAATCCGAACGACGATTATGCCATCAAACTCTTGAAGCAATTGTTGGCCGAATACAAAAGAAAATTAGAAAACGGAGATAGAGAAGAAAGACCGATCTATTCGATTGTAGTTGAAGATATAAAAGGAATTCTTGTAGATTTGGCGCATCACAAATAGGAGAATCTATGAAAATAGAAACATTGAAGCAATTAGAAGATGCTCGTCAAATTGTGCTAGAAATGAAATCTCAAGCGACTAACGCTTTTATAATTTCGGTTTTTGACGAGATGCTGAGAGAGTTAGAAGGTAACGATGTTGAAAATGTTGAAACCCCAGAATATCTTTCTATTTTGCGATTCGGCTACAATATTTTCCAACCGTTGCGCAGGTTTGCTCAGTGACAAAAGAAGAATTTTTCAATAAAACAGATGGGGAAATTAATCGTGCAATAGCGGGGAAACTTAGATATTATTATTTAATTAGCGTGGTTTTACCTTGCTCGTTGAGTGAACTCAAGCAGCATTATTCTGAGCATGATATTGAATTTCGCAAGTGCCACAATTGTAAACCCTTGAAATGGGATTTGATTTTTACTTTGATAGATAAGGTTAAATAAATATGTGGAAAAATATTAAGGGTTGTTTTATTCTTATTTGGTATGGAATTCTTACTCTTAGTGTCGCCTGGGGGTTTTTGTGGATGATACGAGAAAGCATTCGCATAATGACTAAATAAAACCCCGATTTCATGTACCCAAAAACCTTGACAAATAAGATGATTTGTGTTACAATCTTATCAAGATTATAAACCGATTGGTTCAAATGGAGATTAAAAATGAGCGACAATATCTATAAAAACAATGTTTATTCTCGTGGCAAACAAATGTGGCATAGCAAGGGTCGTGTCGGAATCGGAGATGAAACCGGGATGCAGGTTTATTCCCAGATGGAAAATGTTGAATTCCAGCGGCTTCCGTTTACCTTGGTGGTTGGTGACAAGGAATTAAAGAATAACGTTTTTGGTATTGTGCGATTAGAAGGTAAGAATATTAAATTAATTGGAACAACTAAAGACCGCTATGTTCTTCGTCAACCGTTTGAGTATATTGAAAAGTTTGATTCCGTGATTCAAAAACCGGCGGAGACAATTGGTTTTCTTGGCTCTAACGCAGACAAACTTTTTATTACATGGACTCTCCCAGAAATCGATGTGCATGGCGACCCGATTGAAATGTACGGATTGCTTTCATTCGGATTTGATGGCAAATATGGTAACCATCTCTTTGTGACATCTGTTCGTACAATTTGCCAGAATACTCATAACCTAGCCGTCGCAGACGCAGCAGAAACTGAAAATCATGGACGTGGCAGGAACAGCAATAATGCCGTTGTTACAACCAAACATAATCAAAAAGACCATTTAGATGTTTTGGGATATTGGATGAAATATGTGGATGGCGAATCTGAACGTCAAGTTCAATTGTTAAAATCTTTATTTTGTAAGATGGAAGAAAAGCCGCTTTCTCTGGATGAAGCGTATGGATTTTTCTCAAAGGTTTATCCTTACCCCGATAATGCTCGCACATTTATTCCACCAGAACTTGTGAAAAAAGAAACAGAGCATTATGATGCCGATAAGATTAACGCCGACGAACATCGCGATATTCTGATGAGTCTTTTTGGTGGAGAAGGAATTGCTATTAATAAGACGGTGTTTGGGGCATATAACTGTGTAACCGAATTCCAGAACCATCGCGTTATGGCAAAGAAAAACGACGGAACGGATAGTATTCTGATTGGTGGCCGGTCTAAAGTTATGAGCGACGCTTTCTCTATTGCTAGAGATTACGTTTCGGTAAAATAACAATTATTTACAAACACCCGCCTCTCAATCGGGGGAGGCGGGAAAGGACAAAAATGGAAGATAAAAGTTTTCGACTTGAGTGCAACGGATTTGATGAAGATTTGAAATTTAGTTATTAGGATGACGGCATGGTTATTATTTCTCATAACGTCCCATCTTTTTATGCTTATCAACAGCCAATTAGGAAATATTTTAAGCGCATGTTTGAAATGATTTGGTGCGCCATTACCGGGAAAGAGTTTAGTTTTTTTGAAGTTGTCATCGACACCGATAAACTTGCGAAATTTAAGAAGTTTGTCGCGAGTCTATAAAACTGATAATTTATTGGAGCAAAAATGAATAAAATTTCTCCAAAATGGAAACCGGTTGCGAAAGGCTGGCTTGGTAACAGCAACGGGAAACATTGTCATTGGTGTACTCATATGATAAGTGAAGACGGCGAAGTTGTCTGTACTAACATCAAGAGTAAGTTTTGTGATGGAGATAGAATAAGAACTTGGGATGGTTTAGGTTGCGCTAAAGAATGTGGATTTTTTAAACTAAACGAGTGGTACACAAAAGACGAAAATTATGATGCGGTTTTTGGTAAATAAAAGGATATTCTTATGGAAAAAGACTGCTCGGTTAGACACAACTGTTCTATCGTTGAAATAAACGGTATTTTATCTGGCGTGGGCGGAACAAACAGAAAAATATATGAGGTGCTTCACTCTTTTAGCCACGAGATGCTACACGTTATTTCTTTGGCCAAAGCATTTAGGGCGGCGAGATTACTGAATTTAGAATGGTCTATGCAAGAAATTCAAGAAGTGTTTTTCCCTACGGATTATGACAGTTAATAAAAGAGTAAATTTATGAATAAGATATACGTTTTTTGTTGTGTTTGCGGAAAGAAATATGAAGCAAAGATTCCTAAGGGCGGGGATGGTGGTTTGCTTGTTCCTCGTAAACACAAAATAGTAATCTCCACAAACAGTGTCGCTATGAACGGTACACCTATTTATAAAAAAGAAACGCGTTCTGGAAGTTGGCGAGAAGGATTTGATTTTTAATAAATGTGTCGTTTTATTAGGAGATAAGAATGTTCAAATTTATTCGAAACATAGATTATAAAAGAGATTTAGAGAATAAGATTTTTATGGTAGAAACAGCCATAAACAGGCAAAAGGAAAGACTGTCTTCTTGCTTGGACGGGATGCTTGTTAAAGAAGAACAGGGAATTTTGATTGGTCTTTCTGAGGCTCTTTATTATCTGAAAATGGGTGCATAAAAGCGCCACTTTGGGAAATAAAAAAATGAAAAATATACATAAAGATGTAAAATAAGAGTTAATGTTAAGTTGCCCCTTGACAGTCGTCTTGTGTTATGGTATAATCAGCGCAAGATAGAAAACAAGGAGAAACGAAATGTTCAAAGATTTGCGAGAATACATTGCTAACCTAGAGATTGATAAATCTGAACCGACCATTCGGTCTTATGTCGCTGCGCTGGACAGATTTGTTAAATTCTTTTCTTTGGACAGTTCCGATGCCCTCAACGCTTTGACATCTGACGATATTCGGCGCTATCAAAAAGATTTGCGCGAAACACTTGCCGCTAGTTCTGTGAACTCTCATTATCGGATTATCAAAGCATTCGTAGGCTGGTTACTTGAAAACGACAAGATTATTCGTAATCCACTCAAAGGAGTTCATTTCCTTGATGAGGGCGAAAAGAATGTTGCTGTGTTTTTTACCATTGAAGAACGTGATGCCATGTTAAATACGTGCCATAATCCTAATAAGAAACTCTTGCTTGCAGTTCTATTTTATCAGGGACTTCGTAGAGAAGAAGCAGTTAATGTTATGGTCTCGGATTTTGACGCAGAACATGCAACGTTGGTCATTCATGGAAAACGTGGAAAGCAGGTTAAACAAGACCTAAACCCCTACGTCGTTCGTTTGTTCCGCGAATATATGAAGGAGCGCAAAAGTGATAGCGAATATTTGTTCTGTACTCGCAAGAAAGGGTTTGGAACTGCTGAAGGCTGGCATCCGATTACCGGAGAATCTGTTTTGCAAATGGTTAGGGCGGCGGCGTTGCGAGCTGGAATATCTTCAGAGAAAGTTGCCCAAGCTGGAGCACACACTACGCGTCGTTCTTGTGCTTGCCACTTAGCTCTTTTGGGATTGAATGATTTCACAATTCAATCTCATATGCGCCACGAGAAAATAACCACCACGCAGTTATATATTGAGCCAGCCAGAAAGTTGTTGTCGGCCAAAGCCGCTCTTGCCTTACCTGAGCCAAAAGGATTCTAATGAAGAAAAAATCAATAATTGAGAGATTTTGGGAAAAAGTAAATATCCTCGATGAAGATGATTGCTGGGATTGGATGGCGTCATTGAGAAATAAGTGGGGATATGGGGGATTTAATGTTGGAATAGATTCCGGAAAACGGAATAATCTGGTTGTAGCCAGTCGATTCGCCTATATCTTATCGAGTGGCAACGATGTTTCAGAAGGAAAAATTGTTTGTCATACTTGTGACAATCCCCTTTGTTGTAATCCAAATCACTTATATTTGGGAACAGATGAAAAAAATACGTTAGATAAGGTAGAACGCGGTAGAAGTATGAGGGGGATAGGTTATAAAAAAAATAATACAAGCAGTAAATATGTTGGAGTACATCTTTATGCCCGCAAGTGGGTGGCGAGCATAACTGTCAATATGAAAAAGATGTATCTTGGAAGATTTTTGGTTGAGGAAGACGCCGCCATAGCATATAATTTAGGGGCATTGCATTATTTTGGGTCAAACGCCAAATTAAATAGTGTGGAGATGAAAATATGAACGGTAAAGACACTGATTTTACCGAATGGACTGAACATACTTTTGATGATTGGCAAAAAGAATGGGAAACCGCTCATCCGATTTTGCATAAAATTGACCTTTTATTCAAAGAGAAAAGTCTCTGTGGATACAGGGCGAGCCACACAATAACTCATCCTTGGATTTTTCTTCAAGAAGGATGGAGACAGATTCGTTGGGCTTGGCAACGCGTTTTTACTGGGTATGATGAACGCGTTATCTGGTCTATTGACTTGTATCTTGCAAAAATGCTCCCTAAATGGATGAGAAAACTCAAGCGAGAAAAAGCAGGTGTTCCAATGATGGCCTTCTACAAAGAAGATTTGCGAGACCCATCCGGGAATATTCCTGATAGCGCTGTAGAATTGGCAAGAATGTGTTACGATGATGTATTAGAAGAAATCGCTGTTGGATTTGACACATATAAAGAAAATAAAGATTCTGAAAACGCCGAGTTTATAAAAGCGTTTGAACTTTTTAGGACGTGGTTTGGAACATTTTGGGATTAGGAGAAAATATGAGAAACACAAATAGTAATGGAACTCTGGACGCCTATAATGTTCGCGGAGATGAGGTAAAACCGCTTGACCATTACGGCTATAAAATTATAGCGGTTGTTCAATCCGAACATTTTTGGGCAGCGTATATGGGATTTACTGACTGGGATGATTATCGAGTTGCCGCGGAAGGCGATAAACTTCCCTATGAAACCGCCAAAAGGTTGTTCTCAACCATTGACGCGGTTATTCCTAACTATAACCACTAGATAAAAGGGATATTTCATTATGAAAATCAAAGTTATTAAATCCGCAAGTCCCAAATATTGGTATGCTGATAAGATTGGACAAACATTTAACGCCTGTCTCGCAAGCCATTATGGGCCAGAAGATGTTTCCCTGTGGGTTCTTTCCGACGATATCACCAAAACCTTTGTGGTTGAAGATGTTGAAATAGTTCTTACACCCCCATATTTATATTGTTCTGATAATGTCGAATAAAAGAGGCGTTTTATGAAGAAATGGTTGGGAGAATAAGTATGGAAAAACTGGATAATCTTGTATTCGTAATAACCGGAACGCTGAAAGGATTTAGTCGCAATGAGGTAATCGCCTTGATAGAACGAGGTGGAGGCAGAGTAACAGGCTCAGTTAGCAAGAACACCGGTTATCTTGTGCTTGGCGACGAACCCGGTTCAAAACTTCAAAAAGCACAAGAACTCGGAGTAAAAATTATTAATGTTGAAGAACTTGTAAAGATGTGTCAGTAAAAAAACATGAAAAATATTCGGCGCGTAAAAAGTAACCAAGAACTTGTGGGATACAAAATCGTTGCTGTTACATCACAGGGGGTTTCATCGGTTTGGCGAAACGACGGAAAACGAATTATAAATGGGATAATGATGGCCGATAAACCTCCAACAAAGAGAAACACAAGCGGAATATATTTTTCGAATGATTTGTTCGCCACAGACTTTGCGGAAGCGTGTTACGAAGCAAAACACCTGGTAAACTTGGGAATAATTTCTGGAGCAAGAGTAGTTGAGGTTGTGGCTATTCCGCCAGTTTATATTTACGACAATGACGTTTGTCGTTCTGCTGGTGTAAAAATAATAAAACATCTTTTTAACTTAAATACTTTTAGGCCACGTCGAAAAAACGAGAATCTAGTATGAGAACAGGAAAACTTATGTGTGTTATCACGAAATTGCAAGATGCTTGTTCACAAGTTCGAGTTGTTCCATTTGAGTCGTTTTATCCATCATTAATACATCAATGGGAAAGAGAAGCTCACGAACGAGTTGAATTAAAAAACTATATCATTATTCCCAAGTTTATGGAATCTCAAAAGGAGAAAGCATGAGTCAAGAGTTTGATGGAAGTGAATCTGCTTGGGAGGCGGGCTGGGGAGGATATTTTGAGCCTCCAAGATATTGGTATGATGAAAATTATATCTGCTTGCAATTCGACCATTATATGGGGCGATCTATCAGCTATCTTGTTGGAAAACAACTAACTCAGGAAGATATAATGAAATTTAATTTAGACCCTGTGCTAGAGGGTAAAATTGTGGATACAATAGGGTATCCTGGAGGAAATATCGGCCCTCCTCTGGGATATAAAGAATATGCAAAAGAACACGGACTCAACGATGATGATAACAATGTTATTCGATGGGCGGAAAGACAATCTGTTCCAGAGCGATTGGTTGGCGGGTTTTTTTGTGTTGTTACTGTCATTCTGCTTTTTCTTATTATGACGGGCTTTTTTCTCTTTCTTCAAAAAATTATTTAGTTGCATTAAAGGATGAAGCATGTTTTCAGTGGAGAGCCGATCTTTGCGACATCGATATTCTCACGGAAAAAAACTTGACTTGACATTTCTTTTATTTTGTGATATAATGAAAGAAAACGGAGATTGTGAAATGGAAACAACCTATACGGCTGAACAAATCACCGAAATGTGGGATACTTGGGTAAATTTTAATGGATTTACCGGAGAAACCTGTGGTCACTGTAAAAAACAGCCAATGTGTTTGCTTTTGGCCCCGGTTGGTTCTGTGATTGTGGAGAATACAATATTCAATCGTTTAACTATTCTAACATCTGTCACGAATTTCCAGATATGGGAACGCCGAAAGATGTGATTTTTGAGGGCGCGAAAAATTCAGAAAAAGTTAAGAAATTATTTTCAGGCTATACCGAACCAATAAAATCGTGATTTTATATACAAAAAAAGGATGAAGAAAAAATGGAAGAAAGTAATCATAACTATAGTTATAGTGGTTCTTGGCAATCGGTAGTTCCAACAATCACAACTTGGACTACCGCCAAGCCCAGAAAGAATCCGGATGTTCCTGAAGAAATCCATGTTACTGGAAAAACGCTGGTTGTAAAATGGTCTGACGGAACAGCAAATAAGGTTACTTGCGATACTCAAGATAACTTTTCGCCAGAAATCGGGTTCGCGATGGCTTACACCCAACATAAATTTGGCGGTAAAAGCGAGTTTAAGGAAAAGTGGTGGAAGATTATTTCTCGTAGAATTAAGTATCACGAGAACAAGAAACCCGTTTCTCCGAGTTATCCAGCCGTTGAACAAGCGGCGAAAAACATGGTTAGATTCTCCAAGGCCATCAAGAATTTGAAAGAACTAGGCGCGATTGAATGAAAGGATGATTTTATGAGAACTCTTATGGGATTATTGTCCTGGGGTCACATTGCTCCAAAAATAGAGGTTGGACAAATCTGGATAGATGATGATTGTGTTGGAAATCCTTTTGAAACAAAGGGACATAATAAAATTTTAGATGTAAAGGATGGATGGGTGAAGTATTTGAATCTAGGGCATGGGATTGAGGGAACAATGAAAATCAATCAATTTAGATTTATAACAACCCTGGCTAAATAAAATTCAACATTTATGTAAGAGGAGATGAAACATGGATACAACTATCAAATCGGCGCTCAAAATAATCTCCACTCCAACCATTCTGGATTGGAGAAAAGCATATTGGATTAGTGTTGTTACTGATGAAATTTCCGCCCTGAAGGTTGGTGGACTTTTTGGTCGGGCAAAGCAACTAGAATTGGATTTAAATTTTGCTCTTGGAAGAAAATAAGCATGGTGTCTCATCCCGCCAAATACTCGGATGTTCTTCTTCCTGTTTTTGTAGAAATGTTGAAAGATTCCAAGCACTGTTTAGACCCTTTTGCCGGAACAGGAAAAATATTTCAACTTAACGAAAACCTTCCCGATTTACATATTGATGCTGTTGAAATAGAACCAGAGTGGGCAAATTTAGATAAAAGAATCACACTAGGAAACGCTCTATCTTTAGGATGGCCGGATAATTATTTCGATTCTATTTGTACATCCCCATCTTATGGAAACGCGATGGCCGGAAAAGTATCTAAGGATATAGACAAGGGTAGGTGGAAGAGAATTAAATACGCCGATAGTTTGCACCGAAATCTATCAACAGAAAATTCAGCCAATTTTATGTGGGGAGAAAAATATAGAAAATTTCATGGTTTGGCTTGGAAAGAAGCAAAAAGAGTTTTGATACCTAGCGGAATTTTTGTATTGAATATAAAAAATCATATTCGAAAAGGCGTTGAGCAATGTGTTACTGAGTGGCACATAAAAACTCTTGAAGAATTAGGATTTATTCTTTTAGAACATAAAAAAATTCCTGTTCCTTCTATGAAATTTGGAAAGTATTCCGACAGAAGAGTCGAGTGTGAAAGCGTTATAAAATTTGTTTTAGCACAAACCAGATAAAATGAACCTTTTATGGAGAGAAAATGAATCTTTGTTCCTACGACATTGAACTTTACGATGACCTTGATGCAGAAAATCCTGATTTGAGTAAAATTCGTCCATCTGTTGCGGCTATTTGCACAAATGAAAACGATGTAGAATTTTTTTATGATGAACCATTAATGGCAAAAGAAACCGCCAAGAAACTTGTTTTAGCAATGATGGATAAATATCAGGCGGGATTTATTCCGTTTGGATGGAATACTTGTTCATTTGATTTTTGCTTGTTGGGGCATTATTCCGGAATGCCTGAAGAATGCGGAGAACTAGCTTTAAATGGGATTGACGCTATGTTGATGGTTACATTTAATAAAGGCTATTTTCTTGGGCTAGACGCCGCATTAATGGGAGCAGGATTGGAAACCAAGTTGCATTCGGTTAAATTAAAAGATGGAAGTGTTTTGGAACAAATGTCTGGAAAACTCGCGCCCGATCTTTGGCGGAGAGGTGAGTATCAGGCAGTAATGGATTACCTTAAAATGGATGTGATTCAACCATTGAAATTGGCTTCAGTAATTGAAACAAAGAGAGGAATTGGCTGGACGAGCAAAACAGGAAAGAATATGTTTTGTTCTCAACCAATAACCCCAGTGAAAATGTTGTTTAGTATTCCTGTGCCAAACACGAGTTGGATGGCGGTTCCTATGAAACCACGAGTGGATTTTGTTTCGTGGATTCCATTGAATGTTCTAAGAAAAAACGGGTTGGAGAATGTTGTTTTAGACCAAGATTATGACCAAGACTTTACATATTCGGAATAGATTTACCCTTGACAAAACGGTAAAAGTATGATAGACTTATTTCAATGTTCAAGGGACATTGACCGACTTGTCACATAGACCAACTCACGATGGGCACGCCTGTCGGAGGGACGCAAAGCGACCCATAGAGAAAAGCGTAGATGACTAAAACGATGCCGGATACAGCAGCCTGGTTCAACTGAGGAGAATCATAATCTTCGTATCGTGGGTTCGAATCCCACTCCGGCTATATGCTCCTTTAGCTTAGAGGTAAAAGCACTCGGCTTACATCCGAGAGACCGATGGCTCGAACCCATCAAGGCGCACTTGCAACAATCTCATAGGGAAGTGGTCTAGTCTGGTCTATGGCTCCCGCTCTGGACGCGGGAAATCGGAGGTTCAAATCCTCTCTTCCCTACCTATGCCGTCCTTAGCCTATCGGAGTGGCGACTGCCTGTGAAGCAGTATGAAGACCGGTTCGACCCCGGTAGGACTGCCCTCGGCACATATAAAGACGCGTATTTCCCTCACAAATATAATTTTGCAGAAATCCGTTTTGTGTGTCTTTCGTTTCTCCATTCGACTAGAGGTAAGTCCCTACACTTTGAATGTAGTGATCGCAGGCCCGAAACTTGCATGGAGAGCCTTGCACCTATACACAAGAGACGATGAAAAGCGTCGGCCTGTCGTAACCGATATAGGCTTGGAAGGGCAATAACCTCGTGTAGCTCGGTCTGGTTTAGAGCAATCGGCTGATATCCGATAGGACATTCGTTCAAATCGAATCGCGAGGACAGTAAGCAGCAAATTTGGTAAATTTGCTGAAAGTCGAGATAAAACTACCCATGCGACTCCTAGGAGTTTTGAGCAGAATTAATTAGATTCTCGAATCGAGGAAACCGACTGGATAACCAAAAATGGGTACGGCACACAAACGTCAAAGGCGTTACGGGGTTCGCGCGGACGCCTAAACAGATGTTGAAAGTACCTCCTGTGTGCAACTATATAAAAGTTTGATTTTATAGGACAGAGTATGCTTATTGTAACTCTTCATAATGACAGCACCGGCGATGAGCAAATCGGCAATTATAATTGTCGCGTATTTATAAATAGAACGTTGTTATATGAAGGAAGAGTCGAAGGTCATCTTCGTCACGACTGGAGAGATTTGATTATCCAATGGGCAAAACAGTTAGAAGAAGAAAAACGATTGAGACCTTGACAAGAGCAGAAGATGTGCTAAAATAATTGTATTGGGAAGGTGTCCGAGCTTGGTTTATGGAAACCGTCTAGAAAATGGTCAAGGGTAAAACCTTCAGTGGTTCAAATCCACTTCTTCCCGCTAAAAATTGAATATGGACGCAAGGCAAATATTGGTTAAGTTGCCCATGCCTGTAGAGCATGAGTCTGCCAGACAGAGTGGGGGTTCAATTCCCTCGGCGTCCACTGGTTAGTAGCACAATGGCAATGCAGGATGCTCATAACGTCTTGATTGAGAGTCCGAATCTCTCCTAACCAATGCTGGCTTCTTGGTATATGGGTATCACGTCGCTCTGTCGAAGCGAAAAAGCGAGTCCAAGTCTCGCAGAGGCCGCCTTTGCCCTCTCGGTCTAAATGGATTATAGACGCATCCCTTTCAAGGATGAGGGTGAGAATTCGAGTTTCTCAGAGGGCACACGCTTAACCGCGGGGAGACTGTTTGTTGATTTCATAGAACTCTGGTGGTAATCATAGAAATCAGAAAATGCTTTTCTCGTCTAGTGGTAGGACTTCCGGTTCTCAGCCGGAGAAGAAGGGGTCAGTACCCTTGAAAAGCACATGAATTAGGAGTTTCATTGACCACTTCATCCGATGGTGAATTATCTCTGCAAAAGATATAGGAAGAGTTTAACTCTCTTAGTGGCCTTATGGAGTGCTGGCGTAATGGTATCGCAGAAGATCGCTAATCTTTCCAGCCGAAAGGTTGTCCGCGTTCAAGTCGCGGGCGCTCCGCTGTTTTACGGGGATGTAGTTCAATGGCAGAACGGTTAGCTGTTAACTAACGAACGAGAGTCCGATTCTTTCCATCCTCGCCTTTGCGGTGATAGTTTAGTGGTAAAACGCCATCCTTCCAAGTTGGACTCCCGATTTCGATTATCGGCCACCGCTCTCAATGCCATTATCGTATAAAGGTATTACTTCTGTCTGAAAAGCAGAATATGATGAGTCGAGCCATCTGATGGCACTATGCGAGTATAGCTCAATTGAATAGAGCAGGAAGCCACGAACTTCAAGGTTGGAGGTTTGAGTCCTCTTATTCGCTCTTTGCCGGTGAAGCATAAGTGAAATATGCGCCGACTCGGTAGGTCGGAGACAGGAAGTTTAAATCTTCTCGCTGGCTCTTTGCATCCAAAGCCTATATGGTGAGGCACTTGCATCGTAAGCATGATAAGCGGATTCGAGTTCTGCTGGATGCTCTTGACAAAACTGTTATCTTGTGTTATACTATAACCACAATTGAAAACGTGATGAAACTGGCAACCATGCTAGGCCAAGAACCTAGTGGGATAAAACCCTTGGGAGTTCAACTCTCCCCGTTTTCACTGCAAAGAGAGTGGCTTTGTTGAGCCAACAACAACTCTCCCGAAAGGTCAAACTCTAATAAATGAAATGACCTGATGCAAATGAGCGACAGTCGGAAAGACGACAAAAGCCCTTGTAGCTCAGTGGTCGAGCTTCTGACTTTTAATCAGAAAACGGGAGTCCGATTCTCCACGGGGGCATATTTGATGTACAGAATAATACGATTTTCGTAATGTTTTGTACATAAAACATAACTTTTATTAAACGCCTCCATAACACAAACGGATAGTGTAATCGGTTCTTACCCGATAAGTGGGGAATCATACTCCTCTGGTGGCATAACCCATTTGTAGCCGAATGGCATAGGCAACCGCCTTAGAAGCGGAAATATGGAGGTTCGAATCCTCCCAAATGGACTGACCTCGATTGGCGGAAAGCAGACGCGCTTGGCTCAAGACTAAGTGCCCGAAAGGGCGTGAAGAGTCGAATCTTCATCGAGGACTATGGCAGGATGGTGGAATGTTTACACACTACGCTTAAGACGTAGCGTCTTCGGACATGCAGGTTCAAGTCCTGTTCCTGCCACAAATTTAAATTATTTTTAATAAAAGCGAGGTTTTATTAAGGTTCTCATAGTTCAATGGACAGAACATTCGTTTCCTAAACGAACAGTAGCAGTCCGAGTCTGCTTGGGAACTTTTTATTCAACTTGACAGGTTGGCGATACTGTGGTATACTGTTTTATATGCCCGCATCGTCCAATGGATCAGGATACAAACCTTCTAAGTTTAAGACCTCAGTTCGAGTCTGAGTGTGGGCGCAGATTTCATATCTACAATAAAATGGAGAATTTATAATGGGATATCGTTACTTTCTCGAAATAACTTGTCCAACCTGCGGGTTTCACGATGACGATGTATACTATGCCCCAACCTGCGGATTTACAATGTGGAAATGCGAAAACTGTGGCCGCGTTGTCGATCTTGAAAAATACACGGACATATCCGCAGAAGAAGCATCCAACGCAAAAGAAATTAATAAACTGTTGGATGGATTTTTATTTGGGAAAACGTAAAGATGTTTATCTGGATTAAAAAACTCTTCGTTCCTCACGGATGTTACTGTTACAAAGCAGTGAAATTAATCAAATATATTGCGAAGAGTGGGAATTAGATAGATTAGAGATTGCTTGTATAAAAATGTTTCATTCTCATGTGTCTGAGGGTGGTTATAATATTACTTGGGGAGGAAATGCCCCTATGATGGGGAGAAAACACACCGAAGAATGGAAGAAAGAAGCAAGCGCAAGAATGAGTGGAGAAAAAAATTGGAATTATGGAAAATTTGGAAAAGAAAATCCACTTTATGGACGAAAGCGCACCGAAGAAGAAAAAACAAAAATGAGAGAAGGTATAGCTAAAAACAACAATCCAAATAGAAAAAGATTTGGAAAAGAAAATCCATTTTTTGGAAAGCATCATTCCAAAGAAACAATAAAATTATTGGCAGTTAATTTTGGAAAAAAATTAAAAGGGGCGACATCTAAATATTATGGTGTTTCTATACACAATGTCTATGCTAATAATAAACATTATGTATATTGGAGATGCTATGTTGGGACAAAAATACTGGGACAATATAAAACTGAGATTGAAGCGGCTCTTGCATATGACAAATATGTAATAGAAAATAAAATTGACCGCCCATTAAATTTTCCAAAGGAGGATGAACAACGGCAATAACAAAATATTTCATACAGCAAATAAAAATAAAAATTCTAAACTACGGATAGAAAATAAAAAAGGAGATTTAAAATAATGGCTTTACAAATTAAAAAGGCTGTTCGTGAATTAGTATTTACGAAGGTCGCACTCATGGGCGCAAGCGGTTCAGGTAAAACATATAGTGCTCTACGTCTTGCAAAAGGCATGACAGAAGAACTTGAAAAGGTTCTTGGAAAAGAAATTAAAACCCTGATGGTCAACACAGAAAAATCTCGTGGACTTTACTATGCAAATGAATTTGCATATGATATTGCGGCTATTGATGCTCCCCACGAACCAGAAAAATATGCAAGCGCAATTGCTGATGCCGTTGAACTTGGATATGATATTTTAATCATGGATAGCACTTCCCCCGAATGGGAAGGTTCTGGTGGTTGCTTAGCTTTACAACAATTAGCGGGAGGAAGATATCAAGATTGGGGAAAAGTTACACCTCGCCACGACAAATTCCTTTTGGCGATAGCGGAAAGTCCCATTCATATTATTGCAACCATGCGTGGCAAAGACCAATATGAAATGGAAAATACCGACGGAAAGGTTACTGTTACTAAACTTGGTGTTGGTGCGAAACAACGTGAAGGATTTGAGTATGAATTCACAACCACATTTCTCGTAGACCAAAAAGATAATTTCGCCACCACTCAAAAGGACAACACTCATTTATTTGAGAAAAAAGGTCGTATGCTTTTAACCGAGAAGAACGGTATTGAAATTATTAAGTGGGCAAATAGTGGAGAGGGATATACGCCAAAGGTTTTCTTGGAATCTCAACTTCCAGACAATGTTCTCAATGCAACTAAAGCCAGCATTATTGCCAAGGTCAAAGAATTAGGTGGTGGCAAAAATAAAGAACTGGTAAAACTTTTTGAAAACGCCGCAATTACAATGGACGGTAAAGGTGTAAAGAGTATCACTGATGTAAATGTGGCGGTTGAATTTTTAAAGAAAATTGATACTTTGAAAGTTGTGGAGGAATAATATGGCACTAAATATTGTTGATGGACAGCGTGTAACTGTATGGAAGATAGAAGATAAGGGCAACTATGGCTTGGTACAATTTTCTTCTAGTCGTAAAGACAAGAGAATTGAAGACTCCAAGAAACAATGGGTGAACTCATCTTGGTCATTTGTTCGCTTTGTTGGTAAAGCGCATAAGAAATTAGGCGAACTTAGCCGAGGGACTAGAATTGAACTACATGGAGCCACCATTGCTCTGGAACCCTATGAAAAAGATGGGGAAACTATTTATCCAAAGACTCCGGGACTTGTGGTATTTGACTTTAGCGTATTGAGCCAAAGTGAAGGCGGTGGTTCTGCTGGTTTTGATAAACCCCCCGTAGTCACTGAAGACGATTCTGATTTGATACCGTTTTAAGTAATATATAAAAGAAGTATTTTATTGGATTGAAGGCGAGAGAGGCAAAATTGTTTCTCTCGCCTCTAAATAAGATAGGAGTTTACCTTGCTTATTCCAAAAGAATTGGTTGATGAGGCCAAAGAGAAACTCGGAAATGATGCGGCAAAAACTATTGCCCATGACCTACAACTAAAAGAATTTGATAATGTTAATTTAAAATCTATTTGCGCGTGGCATGACGAAGAAACTGGTTCTCTTATCTGGAACGAAAAAAGCTTGTGCTTTCACTGCTTTGGTTGCGGTATCAACTACGGTATAATCGACCATTATATTTCGTTTTATAAATTAACTTATCTTCAAGCAGTTGAAATGTTATTTAATGAAACAGGAATCTCTTTTCTTTTTGGAGAAAAGGGTGTAAAAACAGATAGAGATTACAAGTACCCCCATCCCGAAGATTGTGGTCATAGAGAAAAGGTTGAAGAATATTTAGGATTCAGAAAACTTTCACCTGCAACATTAGATTATGCAGATGTTAAACAAGATGAACACGGAAACATTGTGTTTCATTATTATGATACCAACGATGTTCTTACTGCGGTAAAATATCGCCCGTCTCATAAAGTAGATAAGCACGATAAGATGCCAAAATATTGGGCGCAAAAGGATGCCGACAACTCTGCTGGAACATTGTTCCTAATGAATAAGACCGACCCATCTAAGCCCCTTGTAATTACGGAAGGGGAACTGGATTCGCTTTCTGTGATTGAATCGGGATGGCAGAATGTTATTTCTATTCCGTATGGGGCGGGGAAAAACAAGGATGATTGGATTGAAAAGAACTTTGATTTTCTGGAAACTTTTTCTAAAATAATTATATTTTTTGATAACGATTTACCCGGCATACAATCGCGCAAGGATGCGTGTGCTCGCATAGGAACATGGAAATGTGATTTTGTAAATCTTCCCCATAAAGTTAAAAAAGGAGATGGTACAGAAGTTGCAATAAAGGATGCAAATGAAGTTTTATTTTTCTTAGGGAAAAAGGCAGTTTTAGATTTCATTTTAAGCGCAGAAGAAGTTCCTGTTCCTAATGTTACAGACCTTGCCGATGCGGATGATTTTGATATTGAAACTGCTCCGGGATTGGTTACAAATCTTAAACAAATTGATAATATTGTCTATAAATTTTTATATGGTAGTTTAGTTATCCTTACTGGAAAACGCGGCGGAGGAAAATCTGTTTTCCTTAATCACGCGTTTATTTGCTCGGCTTTGGAGCAAGGAGAAAATGTCTACCTTTATAGTGGGGAACTAAGTACGTCGGTATTAAAAAACTGGATAGAATGCCCTTTAATATCTAGAGAAAATATTACTATGAAAAATGATTTTGTCAGAAAATTTGACCCTGTAGCAAAACAACAGATGCGAGATTGGTATCGCGGCAGAGTTTGGGCATATGATGATATGAACAATGATGTTGATGCCATTATTAATAGGGGAATTAATATAAGTAGAAAATACTCTGCAAAAGTTTGGATTATAGATAACATGATGTCGTTGGATTTAAAAGTTACTGGTGACAATAATCAGTGGATTAAACAAAAAGAACTTATTGTTCATCTACTTACAATAGCTCTTACATACAACATATTGATTGTTCTTGTCGCACACTCAAGAAAACTGG
>Ga0208958_1001099_pt1 | contig 28571 bp, 40 predicted proteins | sample RifOxyB1_FD_184032 | JGI IMG/M metagenome (GOLD analysis project Ga0208958, IMG submission 184032) | Soil microbial communities from Rifle, Colorado - Rifle Oxygen_injection B1 (SPAdes) | ecosystem: Environmental > Terrestrial > Deep subsurface > Rock core/Sediment | place: Rifle, Colorado...
TTTGTTAATCAATTTGTTGTTCCTCTCCTGACGAAATTCTAATTAATTTAACAATTCCAACAGCTAAAATAGCATATACAATAATTGCAACCAATGTTGAAGGTTCAAGAACTGAAGTTGTTTCTAATCCTTGAGAGGAAAATCTTCTGAAAATTCCTTCAAACGGCATTACAAAAAACCTACTGATCCCATAAATTAATCTTACAAAGGCACTTGCCATACTTGCACCTGCTATCTTTAGTACTAAACGGAAAGCAAGGAGTATTTCCAAGGCTCCAAAAATATAATAAACCAAGTATTCATATGTTTCTCTATTTGTTGCCTGTCTTTTTACTGGGGCGTTCACAACAACATCGGTACTTCCATTGTCTGAGGTTACTGTTTCTTTTGTTATTGTGGTCAATTTATTACTGCCTTTTTAATGATTGTCTGTTCCGGTAGATATTTTATTAATGACTTTTCAATTAACGTGGTTAACGTTACTTCTTCAATTACAGCCTGTGCCTTTGCATGCTTTAGGAGATTAGGGTTAAGGAAAAGAGTAGTTCTTTTGGTATCATTAGTTGCCATAGTACACATACTACATGTATTACAACAGGTTGTCAAGTATCATTTGTTCAAATAGTGTGTTATTATGTACACAATGGGAAATTTTAGAAGAGACAACAACGGTGGCAGTAGGTTTGGAGGAGATCGTGGTGGAGGAAGATCTTTCGGAGGTGGTGGAAGAGGCTTTGGTAGAGGAGATGATAGGCCAAGAGAGATGTTTAAAACAGTATGCAGCAACTGTGGCAAGGATTGTGAAGTTCCTTTTAGACCAACAACAGGAAAACCAGTCTATTGCTCAGAATGTTTTGAAAAAGTAGGGGGAAGAAGTTCTGATAGTGGTAGATCTGAAAGACCAAGCTTTGACAGACCACAAGCTCCTAGAAATGACTCAAATAAGGTTCAATTTGATGCATTGGTAACCAGCCTTGCGGCTGTAAACGCAAAATTAGATAGAATTTTGAAATTATTGGAACCAAAAATTGAAGAAGTTAAAGAGACCCCAGTTTTAATTGAAGAAAAAGTAAAAGTTGTAAAAACCCCAAAAGTTAAAAAGTCTACTATTAAGAAAATCAAGAAAGAAGAGTCGGTCTAATTTTTTCTTAATTAACTAACTTATAGGTAATTGCGATTCCAATAAAGCCTCCAATTGCAGTAGTTATGACAGAAGTGAATGAAATTATACTAACTCCAAAAAGAGTTGGCAGGTAGCCTCCGATAATTGAACCTACAGTCATTCCTATCATAATAATTGATTTATTAGACATGATATTATTATACAGATAAACAAGAAGTATGAAATTAAATTCCAATACAAGCTTAGGTCTAAAAATAAAAAAAGTATTAATTGATTATTTAAAGACTCAATTTATATTAGTTATTTTAGTAATACTTATTATTTGGGGGATAATGGCGCTTATTCCAGATTTACATCCAATTTATGAAGTTTTGATTGTGGTTTTTTGTTATTTTGCCTTGTCTAATCTAATGGATTTATTTATATCACCATATTTTTTAGGTAAAAAAACAAAAATTAATCCATTTTTAATATTTTTCTCATTTTTTGTAGGAATTACCTTTTTTGGAATTATTGGAGCCTTGTTTGCAGTTCCAATTGCTTTAGTTTTTAAAACAATTTGGGGACATTATAATTATTCTTCCTAATCTCTTAAGCGGAAAAGTCCCCTTGAAGGTTTATAGACTTTATCAGGAAATCTCTCCAGAAGTTTCCAAACACAGCCATTAACCGTTTTGGGATGGAAATTGGGACTGTCTTCCTTAATTTTTTTAAGTAACTCAGACCAATGTAATCCTTTGGGGTTTTCTTTGAGTAATTTGAATATTAGTTTATTTATTTGACTGGTAATTGTTAATTCATCCATTTTTTAAATTTTTCTTGAATTCATGTTTTTGGCCATATCTATGAAATATAGTTGGTCTGGCTGGAGCAGTGGAAGTTTTGAAAAAGAAAAGAATTTAGCTTCCTTTACTTCGTCTGATTCTTTAAATTCTCCCCCAATAAATTTACCAACGTAAGTAATATCAATTCTGGGAGTCTCCCTGTCTGTTCGTAATTTTAATCTTTCGTCTGCACTGACTATAAAGCCGGATTCTTCCAAGATTTCTCTCTCAAGAGCCTCTTTAGGATGTTCTTTGGCTTTAATATAACCTCCGGGAAGACTCCATGAATCTGTATCACGGTAAGTATGCCTAAACAAAAGAATTCTATTCTTATCGTCAAAAATAATTCCGGTTACTCCGATTAAAAATTGATCATTAAGTCTTCTCATGAAGAATAACTGTAAATTGGTAGGAAGCTTCAAAGCTCTCCAAACTTTTAATAGAAAGTTGTACATTTAGTGTTAGATAGAGTTTTCGTCAAATTCACCGGATTTTGCTTTTAGCTTGGTATTTTCAAGCTCTAGCTTGTGGGCTTCCTTTGTAACTTCTGCAAGTTCATTTTTTAATGTTTTGATTTCACTTTTGCCTTTATTTATTGTTAATTTGCTGGACAATGATTTAAGTAGATGAATAGCAAAAGAAAATGACAAACCCATTAGTAGGGGAATCAAAACAATCAAGTAAAGAGGAACGTTTTGTAAAGAATAACCCGCAAAATAAATTGCAGAGACCCCTGTATTTTGAGTAGCAAAAACAGCAAAGACTATTGCTAGAACAACAGTCAGAAGCAAAGTCAACATATATTCATTATACAACAAATCTATCTTAGATTTTGCTGATCGTCAAACTTAGCTCGAGGATCGTGAATCTAATATAACCACGCAACTGTCACATATTTACGAGGCTTTTTCAAACTTTAGGCTTGTAGTTCAAATCAGAGAGGAAATAGAAAAAGTAAAAACACTTGAACATATTATGATAATATAGAACATACAAAGGTTCTGAGGAAAAACCTCATAAAGTTGTCGAAATAGATCCTGAAAAGGGACATTTTCTAACCGAATTGTTCCGACTCTACTCTACTGGTAACTATCCTGTAGATACACTCGTGGATATGTTGTACGAGATGGGGTTACGGTCAAAAAACAATAAACGAGTCTATCGTAGTGTTTTGTACGCCATACTTAAAAATCCATTTTATCTTGGCAAGTTTCTATACAATGGTGTGATTATTAAGGGCAATCACGATCCATTAACCACACCAGAGATATTTGATTCTTGCGATAGAATTTCCAAACTTCACAACCAAAATGCGTGCAGGAGAAGAAAATATAGCTGGCTTTTAAATGGTTTTGCATTTTGTCAGGAGCACGATGCTCGTTTATGCGGGGACTGGAGTAGAAAGAAAAGTAAGGCTTATTATCACGGCAGTGTTTTAAAAGGCTGTCGTCATTACACTCCACTTGGAGATTTAGAAAATCTGGTTGTGGAGGAGCTTGGAAAGATTCAATTCACGGAAGAGTTTACTCAAGCAATAATTGATAAGGCTAAAGCTCTGGTAAATCGTTCAAGGGAAGCTAAACAATCAGACATACAAGCTGTTCAGAATGCAATTAAGGCTATTGAGATGAAACGTAGTGTTCTAGAGGACGCATTGCTGGAGAAAACAGTAGATTCAGAAACATTTAAGAGAAAACACAACGAGTTGACTATCGACCTTCAAAATAGAGATGGTGAACTAGCCACCATAGAGAATCAAGGAGGGTTTGATATTGATGCTACGGTAGCTATCTTAGATTTGGTAAACAATATTAAAGAAACATTTACCAATGCCAATTTTGAAGCTAAAAGACATTACCTATCAATATTTTTTGAAAAGATAGAAGTGAAGGATAAAAAGATAGCTAAAGTCATCTACACTCCGTTATTTCAGAGCCTAATAGAGGCTAAGACTGTCAGAATAAGGACTACCTTGCTCCCACTAATAAACGCATTTATGAATAGGGAAGTAGAGTTTAGCTTTACTTTTCAAAATATCCAAACGGTATTTGAAAGCTTCAAGATACAGCCATTATATAGCAATGTGTAAATATCTATTTATTGATTTTAAAAAATTTCATTGATATACTCCTGATCATGCCAGATCAAAAAGAATTACGGATAGAAACACCTGCAATTGTCCATGAGGCATCAGCCCAAATAAAAGCCAACGGAGAATTTAAGAAAGGACTTACAGGTCAAGAAATTGAAGGAATGATGAAGGGTATTGTGGGAGGTATCTTATCAGGTAATCCATCAGTTGAAGCAAATGTACCATTTATGAGTGTAGGAATACGAGAAGGTAAAGGTGAAGCTAAAGCAACAATAAGAATAGATAGGCCCATTGGTGCTACTGTTACAGCTGATATTGTATTGGCAAATCATCCTGCTGGTAAAAACGCCTTGGTATTAGACGATTTAAAAGTTGATGCAAAAGCAGATGGATTAGCTGGGAAAATAGCTTTAAAGGCTATAAATGTTGAGGCTCAAGTTAGAAAAGCACTTGCAGATCCAACACAAGCATTAACAGATTATTTAGGTGCAGAATTAAGAAAAGATGGTGTCAGACTTGAGGGAATTGCGATGAAATTTACACAAGATGATAGGTTAACTGTTCTTCTTAGAGGTAAAGCTATTTAGTGTAATCGTTTTTTTATTCTTTCAATTGCCATTCTAAACAGCCCATTGTAAGCATTTTCAATTCTACTTTCAGAATCTTTGTTTCTGATTACTTTGAATCTTACCTTAATCCTTTTTGTTTTGTTCATCTGTTTGTCTGTATACCTCACGTGGATTTGAAGAACCATCTGAAGGAGCAACTAACCCTTTATTTTCAAGAATATCCATAAGTCTGCTGGCTTTGGCATAACCTATTGATAATCTTCGTTGGAGCAGGCTGGCCGAGACCCTATCATATTGATCAATAACTTTTTTAGCTTCTTCTATAATTTCATTTTCGTTTAAATCTTGTATGTAACTGCTCGGATCAGGCATATCAAGGATAAATTTTTCGAGCCTAGCTATTCTCACTTTTAATCCTATTATTTCAGTTTCTAATTGATCAACTTTATTGGTTGTCTTTGTTTTGTTTGTCATATTTTATTTAAATATTATTTAATACTTCATTTGGAAGTAAGATATTCATACTTTGTCTATCAATTCTAATATATACGCTTCCTAGTTTGTTTTGTAAATTGGTTTCTAGATGAGCCAGTTGATTAGGATCAGGTTTCTTACTAAAAAGTGTTTTATATACTGTATAGTTTTCATTAACTTCATTGCTAACTATCAATGCTTTAATACCAAATTGTGCAATAAGCTTTTCAATTTTATTTATTATCAGTCTTAAATGTTGATGTCGTGAGTGATATATTTTATCTGTATATAGAAGCGAGAAAGGGTAGTATCTAGTAATCCAAGTTATAAATTTTTGGTATAGTTTTCCAAGCCCAAAATAAGCCATAGCTGAAAGCCGTTTAAATACCCAGATAGCTTCCTCTGTTGTCAAATCATCATTCTTCGTCACAGGCTCCTTTGAATACAAAAGATTATTAAAGAATATATTAACTTTGGACATTTCCATGTCAGAACTTTTGTAATACTTTTGCCAGTTTTTAATAAAGTAATCCCCAACAACTTTTTGATTATTATGTTTAGCCATGCTCTTTGAATTTTATAGTATTACCAAAATGACAAAATGTAAAACAATGATAAAATAGCATTTGATGATCATAGCCAAAGGTCGAGAGATACCAACGATTGAACTTCTATATATTTGTGACGAATCCTTCAAAAAAGATGTTGAAAAAATAAGAAAAAGATTCTCAATAAAAACCGTGAATGACGGTGAAGAAGAAATAGTCCCTATCGAAGACGTTATGACCTTCGATCACAAAATGATTAAATTTGATGAGTTAAGAAACAAATATGTGACACATGTTAAAAATCTCATGTACAAATATGACTTATTAGGTTTAGACGAGGATTTGCAATTGTTTATTGAATCTGGCGAAACTTCATATCAAATAGGTAAACATACGCTTCGTAAGCCAAATAAATTTGCCCATGTAACTGTAAAGCCTGCTTCTATAAAATGGTTCGAAGGTAAAAATACTGTTCATATTGCAGGGGTTGAAGTTTCATTTATTGTAAAAAGAAAGATAAATAAAAGCGATTTAGAATCATGGATAGATAAACATGCTGATCAAATTACAACTGAAGCCAATGATTATTTGGCTGACTATGCCGTAGGTATAACTAAATTAACAAAAGCGGAAAGAATAGTAGAAGTCATAAAATTAAAGGAAAAACATCCAAAATATACATGGGAAAAAATTGCAGACATAATCGCAATGAGGCATCCGAACGATCCCGATTCAGAACAGGGAATAATAAACGCTAAGAGTTGCATGATGATGTACAACAGATACAAAAAACGCTTCGACAAAAAGTAACATTTCTGTTTTCAACAATGTTACTTTTATCCGTGTTGTCGACCTTCTAAAACACTTCATATAAGCTACTTTCTATGGAACAAGCAGTATTGAATAAAACAAACATGTCAAGGGAAGAAGATTGTTTGTTAGATGAAAAAAACGGAAAGATCGCTGACCTTTTTACTTTGCTTATTCAAATAGATCAAAGATTAAAAAAAGGGGAACAAAATCAAAATGATAGATACAATTAAATTAACACTTGATGGTACGATGTTTGCAATTCTTAGAAAAGAAGATTTTCAAAAGGATACAAATAATACTACAAGAGGTTATTTCAAATATGTAAACAATCCAACAAAGGGAGAGCTTTTACGGGGGATTTATAAGCCAAGAATAACCATGACTAAAAGATTTAATTGTTCAATGACTTTTGGTCCAACTCTTACAATTGAGCTCTCCTTACCAAAACTCATGTTTGGTAATAACTTTGTTGAACTTGTAGATAATGATTTTGAGGTAGTAGCTGAAAAGTTATCAAATGTATTAAAAGAAATGGGAATACTTGTTTATACCGATAAGCTTATAAATGCTCCTGTTTCCAGCATTCATTATTCAAAAAACATTATTTTAAATGATGGCCTAACACCTTACATCCTGATAAACAAAATACAGGATTCAAACATAAGACTTTCATTAGATGTTGATAGATCACAATTCAGAAACGATGGGTATTGCTACAAGTGGCATGCTAACTCATACGAGATTGCATTTTATGACAAGTTGCATGACTTACTTAAAAGTAAGACTAGCCCCAAGAGGGCAGAGGAAAAAGACAATGAAATACAACTTAAATTGTTTGAAGCTATAAAAAAGAAAGAAAAGTTTGAAGTATTGCGAATGGAAGTAAGACTTAATAATCGCCAAATGACAAAGAGGTTATTTAAAACAATAGGCATCAGTTCAGACCAAACTTTTAAAGACATGTTTAATTTGGAATATTCTAAAAAGGTGTTATTGCATTACATTCAAGGGTTAGAAACCAACAGACCAACGATTCTAAATTACTCGGCAACAAACGCCAAAAACCTAATTACTGACTTAATTATCAATAATCCACGATTAAAACCTCAAAAAATTCTAATGCTGTTTGGATTAAGGCAGGCACTAGAACACTACACGGAAAGAGAATTAAGAGGGATTTTTAATCCTAAAAATTACCATATTTGGTATAGACTAATGAGAAGTACAAAGAAAATAGTTACGCCAAATCAACTAAGTCCTTTAAATATAATCAAAGAAAAGATAAATGAATTTAAACCAATTTCGACACTTGATTTTGATAAGTTAATGTTAAATAATGATAAATAACTAAGCATGAAAAAAGAAGAATATTATTCAATAGAAGAAGTGGCAAAAATGCTCAAAGTAGCCTATTTGACTGTTTACAGATGGATTCAAACAAAAAAGTTAACTGCTTTAAAAGCAGGTAAACAATACAGAATTAGTAAACAAGAATTAGATAAATTTACAAAAGCAAAATGAATTTAATAAACAAAAGACTCTTGTCTCAAAAAATTCAAGAATTTGAATTTCCAATAGACGGCAAACAGGATAAAATTAAAAAACTTATAGATGGTTGGCAAAAAGCATTAAAAGATAGTGATCTAGACAAAACAAAAGAAAAATCTATACAAGGTAAATTTTTAAATACATTCTTTGAAGATATTCTTGGCTATGTTGACCAAACTTCTGGACAAAATGAATGGACTTTGATACAGCATCCCAGAATTGAAAACGATAGTTTAGAGCCTGATGGAAGTCTTGGGTGGTTTACTAAAGACGAGAAGCTCACAAGAGCCGTAATCGAGCTCAAAGATGCTCAAACACCGCTAGACAAGAAGCAGTCTAGTAGAGCTGGTAAATATACACCAATCGAGCAGGCTTACTTATATTCAACTAAATATAGTGGCTGTAACTGGATCATCGTTTCAAACTTTAAGGAAATAAGATTATTCAACAAGCAAAAGACTCAAGAATATTACGAAAAGTTTGATGTTTTAGATTTAAATAGCGATCTAGAGTTTAAGAGATTTTATTATCTGCTTTGTAAAGACAATTTAATTTCAAAAGATAGAGAAAGTATTGTTGATTTATTAGCAAAAGATACCACCGAGGCTGAATTAGATATTACTAAGAAGTTTTATTCAGAGTTTAAACAAATACGATTGAAGTTGTTTGACCATTTAATAAAAAATAATCTAGAAACATCCAAAGATATTTTACTGGAAAAGACACAAAAATTGTTAGATAGATTTATCTTTACTTTATTTTGTGAAGATACAAGTAGTCTTTTACCACTAAACTTAGTCAAAAATACATACGAGAGAGCGATTAACTCATTATCCCCCAGTGAAGAAAGAGTATGGTTGGAATTTAAAGGTTTGTTTTTAGCAATAGACAAGGGAAATGAACGGGTAAAACCACCCATAAACGCATATAATGGTGGGCTGTTTGCTTTCGATTCAATACTAGATAATCTGCATATTAAAGATGACTTTTGGTCAGAACTAATGCGATTGGCAGGTTATGATTTTGAGACTGACCTTAATGTAAATATTTTAGGTCATATATTTGAACAAAGTATCAGCGATATAGAAATTCTTAAATCAGAATTAAACGGAGAATCACAAGATAACAAAAAATCTAAGCGCAAAAAGGAAGGTATCTATTACACTCCCGAGTATATTACCAACTATATCGTTGAAAATACTGTGGGTAAATATTTAGAAGAGCATCCAGACAAACTCGAGACAATAAAGGTATTAGACCCTGCTTGTGGTAGTGGAAGTATTTTAAACCAAGCACATTCATTCCTTAGGCTTCAATGGAATATTGCATACCAAGAAGGAAAGGTTAAAAGCAAAGACGCCGATCTTGGAGGATTGTTTGTTTATAATCCAATAGAAAATGATAGATCAATACTGTTAAACAATCTGTATGGCGTTGATTTAAACAGAGAAAGTGTAGAAATAACCAAACTAGCTTTATGGCTAAAAACAGCAAGAAATAGCGAGCCATTACAAAATCTAGACAAGAACATTAAAAGTGGAAACTCTCTCATAGATGATTCTACGATTGCAGGTGACAAAGCGTTTAACTGGAATAGTGAATTTGAACAGATCATGAAAGATGGTGGGTTTGATGTAATTATTGGTAATCCACCTTATGTTGCTACAAAACAAATACCTGCTATTGAAAGAGATTATTATTGGAATCGTTATAAGGAAATTCTCTCTTCTGAAATGGATTTGTATGAATTGTTCATATTTAAATCTCTCTCTGAATTGCTAAAAGATGGAGGTTATCTTGGTTTTATAACTCCAAACAGTTTTTACTCGACAAAAAGCTATAAATTATTAAGAAAGTATCTACTTACCAACTTTGAATTACTACAAATAGTAGATTTTCCTTATAGATTCTATCCATTTGAAGACGCTAATACTGAAACTTGTATCCATATTTATAAAAAGAAACTTCCGCTAAACAATGAGACAAAAATCATAACTGCGAAGAAAGAAAAGAATTATCCTGCGATTGTTATCAAAGAGGAATATAAAATAGAACAAAAAAAGTTCAATGAAATATTTGACGGGAAAATTGTTACAAAACCATCACTAATACTTGCTAAATTATTAAGCCAAAAGAGTAAATTAAGTGACTTTGCATCCGTTCATAAGGGTTGGATGAGCATTCCTCAGAAGACATCAATTGGAAAAGAAACTATTGAAAAAGGAGTTTTTAATAAGGATGAAGTCGATAAAAATCCTCAACTAAAATCTACAACCTCGGAATACATCGAGGGAAGAGACATTCATAGGTATTACATAGACGATGTAAAGAAATTTGTAAATATTGCAAACATGGATAAAAAAACAATCAACTGGCATAATCAGCCAAAAGTAGTATTACAGCGAATTGTGGGACAAAATCTAAGAAAAATATTTGCGTCCTTAGACTTAGATAATAATATAGTTTTTCCAAACGCAAACATAATAAATGCTAATAATAAATATCTTTTTTCTGTAATCGGAATCCTTAACTCAAAACTCATGGACTTTTTCTATAATAAATTCTATGGTGAATCTAATACCAACGTTACAAGTTCCGCAGTTAACTCGTTACCTTTTCCCGACATTTCACAACTAAACGGTAATTTCTTTGAAAAAAATGTAAAAAAACTTATTAGCCTAATAAACAAAAAAAGTATTCTTTTGAAGAAAACAGTAAATTTTATAAAAGATGAATATCAAGTTAAAACACAAATTACTAAACTTAACAAACTTGATGGTTTAGGATGGAATGAGTTTATGGAAATTATTATTAAAAACAAAGTTCAGCTTGATATTAACAAAAGAGAAGAATTGTCTGTTTGGTTCAAGGCGAAACAGAACGATCTTCGAGAGCTACAAAATCAAATTAACTCTGTGGATAATCAAATAAACAGAGAGGTTTACAGACTTTATGAATTAACAAATGAAGAAATACAGATTATTGAAGACCTAAAATTAGAATAACCATGAACAAATTCAAAACATCGGCAGTAATTATACTTACTGAAGCAAATAAGCCTCTTCATTATAAAGAAATTACTCGTCTAGCACTTGATAAAGGTATTTTAGAAACCGAAGGAGCTACTCCAGATGCCTCAATGAATGCCCAAATAGTAATGGATATTAAGCATAACGGTAAACTTTCAAATTTCATTAAAACTGCTCCCTCCACTTACACCATAAATCCAAATAAACCTAAAACTATTAAGGAACCAGAAGAAAGCTTCGAGCAAGAAGAAAAACTAATTGTAGAAAGTGGTTATATTGGAAAAGCAGGAGAGTATCTAGTGTGTAGTGAATTGCTTTTCAGGGGCTATAACGCAAGTATTATGAGTGTAGATACAGGAGTGGATATTGTAGCTACAAAAGAAAACCATCTATATGGTATACAAGTAAAAACCTCACGACTTAATAAATTTAATACTTATGTCTTTGATGTTCGCAAAGTTTCTTTTGAAAGACACAGTAACGGAAGTACATTTTATATTTTCGTACTTTACAGCGAAAAGAAGGCTAACTATTTAATCCTTCCTTATTTTGAGATAGAGAAAAAAGTACATGATAAGGCAATACTAGAAGTAGGTCATGGCTTACGTTATCGTATAAACATCAAGCTACGAAACAATAGTGTTTACCTTGGAACACTAGACAATGAGATGAACTATTTTTTGAATAATTGGACTGTACTCAAATGAAAGCAATAATAATCGCCAGAGTAAGTACAGAAGAACAAAAAGAAGCTAATAACTCCCTTCCTGCACAGATTCATAGAATGGAAGAATATTGTTTACGTAAAGATCTTCAAGTTTTTAAAAAATATAGTTTTGATGAAAGCGGTTATCATGACAATCGAGCTGACTTTGATAATATCCTTGATTTTGTTTTAGATCAAAAAGAAAAGATAGCTGTTTGCTTTGATAAAGTAGACAGACTGTCTAGAAATGTGTTTGATAAGCGCGTAGGAGTGCTTTATGAGAAAGCCTTAAAAGATGAAGTTGAACTTCACTTTGTTTCAGATGGTCAGGTTATTACAAGTCATTTGTCTGCAACTGAAAAGTTTGCATTTAGCATGAGTTTAGGGCTAGCTAAGTACTATTCCGACGCTATTAGTGATAATGTAAAACGAGCTCAAGAACAAATGCTTAGAATGGGTGTTTATCCTGCCTCCAAACCATCGAGAGGGTATAAGAGAGTTGAAATACTAAAAGACAAAACTGAAATTATTGTTGATGAGTTTAATTCAAAAATAGTACAAAAAGTTTACGAATTGTACGCTTCAGGTGCTTTTTCTCTAGATTCAGTAACCAAAAGGATAAACGCAGACTTTGGTGTTAATTGGTGTAAAGGTTTTACAGATAAAGTCTTAAAAGATAAGTTTTATTACGGGATAATGACTTGGAATGGAAAAGAATACCCACATAAATATCAACAAATTATCACAAAAGAACTATATGATCGAGTACAACAATTCAGAGCAGGATTTAAAAAACAACCCTTTAAGTATGGAGGTAAGCCATATGTATATCGTGGTTTGCTCCATTGTGATACTTGTGGTCGTGCTGTAACGCCTGAGAAGCATAGAGGACATGTTTACTATCATTGCACGCAATCCAACGGAAAGCATGGAGCAGGGTGGATCAGAGAAGAAGATATAACTGAACAATTGGGAAGTGTGTTTAAAAGAATGCAGTTACCTCAAGGGGTAGTAGATAAAATTGTTGAAAACCTGAAGGACAACCATGAAAGTAAATCAGTTTTTAGAGAAGAACAACATAGGAAACTTATTGAGGAACATGAATTGTATATTAAACGAAAAGAAAAGGTTTATATGGATCATCTAGATGGGCGTATTACTGACGATGAATATGGCAAATATTACAACATGTTCATTGCTCAAATTGCTGACATTGATGGAAGGCTGGTTTTATTAGAAAACGCTGAAGATAACTATTACATCACGGCTAAATACATCTTAGAATTAGCAAATAGAGCCTACGACTTGTTTAAATGTTCTGAAATAGAAGAAAAAAGGCAACTAATCAAACTTGTATTATCGAACACTAGGCTAGAAGGCAAAAAAGTCCTATTTGAAGCCCAAAAACCATATGATCAGATCCTCAATTTCGCTGAGCGTCGCGCTTGGCTCCTCGGGCACGATTCGAACGTGCAACCTTATTCTTAACAGGAATCTGCTCTGCCGTTGAGCTACCGAGGATTATAACTTTAAAGAACAATCGTGATTATAGCATTTTTGATACTGAATCTCATAGCTAATCCGTGGTATATTAATCTAGCATTTTAGTTCAAATGAGAAAATTTAAATTTTCAAAACTTGTAAGAGATAAAATAGTTGAGCAAATTATCTCGAACAACAATAGACCAAACTGGAGAAAACTAACAGATTCTGAGTACATTCAAGAACTTAAAAATAAAATTGTTGAAGAAGCAATAGAAGTTCCTAAAACTAAAAATTCTACTGAAGTTGTTATGGAACTGGCCGACATACAAGAAGTAATAGATAATTTATTGAAAATTTTAAAAGTTAGTAAAAAAGAATTTAGTAAAATTCAAAAAACAAAAAACTTAAAAGCTGGTTCTTTCAAAAATAAACAATACATTGAAAGTGTGGAAGTAAATAGTAAGGATACAGAGTGGCTTAACTATTATTTAGTAAATCCTGATAAATATCCTGAAATAAAGAAATAGTTTTTCAATTTAACTATTAATTTATAAATACCAAACCCTAAAGGTACAAACAATAGGGTACTTACAAGCTGGTATTTTAAAAAAGGCAATCCATTAACATACGAACTTATTAGTCCCATTGGTGTTTTAGGATACATTCCCCAAGAATCAAGAGCCCAAACTCCAAAATTAGTCCAGATGAAGAAAAAAATGTTTGATGAAATTCCTGCCAGTGTTCCTGAGAAGATTTTATTTAATTTTAAATTCTTAAACACACTTATAAATAAAATAGGTAGTAAAAACCCACTCCAAGTGAAAATAAAGATATTGGAATTACCAATTATCAAGTCAGATGTAATTATTAAAACTGCAGTAAGTAAAAATACTAATTTTCTATCTAAATAAAAAGCACCAATGACCATTGCCAGTGTAACTAATTCAAAGTTTGGGCCAAGGTCAAAAGCTGTTCTTTCAAGTAGGGCCAGGATAAATAGAGAATAAATAAACAAAGTCTGTGGTTTTTTTGTGAATATTTTCTTCATCGTTACAAAGATAACCTGCACTTAAAACTTTGGGGTTTCATATTTCCACAAAACCTTGTCATTTTCTTTTAGAGTGAAGCTATCAGCTGCTTTATCTCCTGAAACTTCATTTACATAGTAAATCCAGGCCTTTTTGGCTGTACTTTCAAGATCTCCTATTTTTTTGACAAACACTCCAAAATCATACTGTTGGGTTTCTAGGTATATGCCTAGTTTTTCTGCCTCTGATTTAAGTATTGAGAAGGCGGTATCTCCTTCCTTTGCTGCAACTTCATATGAATTTATGTTTCCGTTTCCATAATCCAAAGTCAGAGTTGTTTTAAATCCTTGAATTTTTATCTCCGGAGTTGTTTGGGGTTGATTTAGGTTTGGGTTATTTTTAAAAATTAAAAATAATATTCCAATAATAGCAATAACTATTAGATACCAATATTTTTTCATGGTCCCCATACTACCATTTGTGATAAACTTTTTAAAGTGGGAATTACAGAAAAAATTCACGATAGAGCAAGTCTAATTAGGGATGTGGTAACTGCTGGTAATGATGGTGTTGTCACAACTTTTGCTGTTGTTGCGGGGTCTCTTGGGGCTTCTCTTTCCCCATCCGTTGTCCTAATTTTAGGTTTTGCTAATCTCTTTGCAGACGGGCTTTCAATGTCAACTGGTGCTTATCTTGGTGTTAAGTCTGAGATAGAATTTGAGAATAATTCGGGTGAAAAAATAAAAGTAGGCACTCAGCCTTTAATGAACGGCTTGACAACTTTTATCTCATTTGTAATTGCTGGCCTAATCCCATTAATACCGTATCTTTTTAAGTTTAAAAATCAATTTCTTATCTCAAGTTTTCTTGTTTTTTCAGCACTTCTTGTTATTGGAATCTTCAGAGGTTTATTTTCCAAGAAAAGTTTAGTCAGAACAGTAATTGAAAATATATTAATAGGTGGTGTTTCGGCCGTTGTTGCCTATGCTGTAGGAAATTTGGTCCAAAGATACTTAATTTAAAAAGGGAGGTGATTAAAGTGTTAAAAAAGGAATCAAAAAAATATTCTCAAATTTTAATGACTGGGTCTTTAATTGCAATAATCCTTTCAGGAATAGGTTATTTTGGCTTTGATCTGTGGTTGGCATCAACCCAATGGTTACTTGTTTCTGCCGTTCTTGCCCTATTTGGAGTTTACTTAAAACTTAATTGAGGCTGGCGGTAATTGTGCGGAAAATATGCGGAGAATTTAAATTTTCTTGACAATTTGGATTCATGGTAGTATTCTTCGGCTAACTATGAATTTTAATAGAAAAGATGTGTTTATTGGCCTCGTTATTATTGTTGTAGTTGTTCTTGGTGCCATACTTTATAAAAGATTAAAAGCACCAAAAGTTATTCCTTCTCCTGCTCCTCAAACGGTAAATTATAAAGAAGAATTGGAAAATATTTTTAATTTAGATATTCCAGAAAATACTAATACCATAAACTTAAAAGATGTTTCAGGTGGTAATGCTAGGGGAATAGCAACCAGTTCAGAAGTTTTAGTAGATATTGAGGATCCTGAGAATGGTTATTTTTATCAAGGCTGGCTTGAAGATGGGGGTAAATTAATTTCTTTAGGAAAACTGCAGATTGCAAAAGGCGGTTGGCTTTTAGAATATGATGGCAGTAAATATCCAAGTTACAAGAAAATAATTATTTCTCTTGAAAAAAAGTTAGATTCAACACTTGAGAAAAGAATTCTTGAGGGGTCTTTCTAAATTTCTTCTTTTGAGCTAATATTAATTAGAATGCGAAAGGGTATTTTGATCTTTGTTCTTACTCTTATTTTTCTTTCCCTTGCTGTTTTTTTAATCAATGCTGTTTTGATGAAAAAAAATTCAATTAAAAACAACGAAAATGCAGAAAAAGAGGCTAACCAAAATACTGTAGAGGTTATAGAAACACCTTCATATTACAAAAATTATTTGAAAGAAGATTATGATAAGGCATTAAATGAAAAAAGAGTCCTAGTTTTATATTTTACTTCTAATTGGTGTCAGATATGTATTGATCAAGATGTAATTAACACGGTGAGTTTTAACGAATTGGACAAGGAAGGAGCTGTGGGTTTAAAAATTCACATCTTAGATTCAGAAACAACAATTGAAACAGATGCTTTGGCTAAAAAATTTGATGTTACAAAAGAACAATCGTTTGTAATACTTGATAAAAATGGTGCAGTTTTCTTTAAATATACAGGAAGTCTAGACAAAGATTTGTTAAAGCAGAAAATATTGGAAGCGAGGTGATACCTAAATGAAGTACATAATTTATTCTACAATGTCATGTCCGTATTGTAAGATGCTCAAAGACTATCTTATATCCAAAAATGTTGTTTTTGTTGAAAAGTTGGTTGATCAAGATGAAACATCCAGAGATGAAATGGCCGTTGAGTCAGGAGGATTTTTGGGAGTTCCTTTTAGTGTAATTATTAAAGATGATGGGACAAAAGAGACAGTAGTGGGATTTGATAAAGGAAAACTTGATAAGATATTATAAACTATGTTTATGTTCTTAAAGAATAATAGTTATCATCTTAAAAATATGATTTTTACATTTGAAAAATGATCTTTATTAATTTCAAAACTTATCAAAGTGGTACAGGTGGTGAGGCTGTTAAAATGGCAAAAATTATTGAAGAGGCGTCTCACACATCAGGAATTAAAATTATCTCTGTAGTGCAACCTACGGATGTTAGAGAAGTAGTTTTAGAGGTTTCTACTGAAGTTTGGTCTCAAAAAATTGACCCTGTGGAGTTTGGAGCAAACACTGGAAGCATATTACCCGAAGCTGTTGTTGATGATGGTGCTGTTGGGACGTTTCTGAACCATTCAGAAAATAGATTAACTGATTTTGAAAGTTTATCAAAAGCACATGATAGAGCCAGAGAAGTTGGTTTAAAAACATTGATCTTTGCCAAAGATACGGAAGAATTGGAAAAAGTAGCTTCACTAAAACCTGACTACATATCATATGAACCTCCAGAGTTAATTGGAAATCGTGATGTTTCGGTGGCAACAGCCAAACCTGAAATAATTACTAAGGCAGCTGAAATTTCAAGAAAATCAGGAACTCCTTTAATAGTTGGAGCAGGAGTTCACTCAAAAGAAGACGTTAAGAAATGTTTAAGTCTGGGAGCTGTTGGAATAGCTGTCGCTTCAGATGTGATGAACTCATCTGATCCTAAAAAAGAACTTTTAGATTTAGTGGAGGGTTTTACCGCGTAGTATGAAAATTTATATTGGAGCAGATCATAGAGGATATGAGTTAAAAGAAAAAATTACTAAGTGGCTTTTTGAGTTAGAGTATGAATTTACAGATCTTGGGGCAACAAGTCTAAATCCTAAGGACGATTACACAAAATATGCAACAGAAGTTGCTTCTCTTGTTTCTAACGATAAAGAATCCCTCGGCATTTTAATTTGTGGAAGTGGCGTAGGAGTTGAAGTAATTGCCAATAAATTTGATGGTGTTAGGGCAGGAATTGGGGTAGATGCCATGCAAGTTAAAAAGGGAAGAATTGATGACAATATGAATGTTTTGGCTTTAGCATCTGACTATACAAGTGAAAAAGAAGCAAAAGCCATGCTAATTGCATTTTTAGAAAGCAGATTTTCAGCAAAAGAAAGATATAAAAGAAGACTTGATGATATACAAAAAATAGAAGCCAATAATTAAAAATTACTGAGAGTCTATGGTTTTTTAATTTTTTGGGGCAGATCGGAAGTTACAAGTGCTACTATAATATCTGCAGCTTTATCTGCTAGTTGCTCAGGACGATCTCTGTGGAGAGCATTCCCCATTACAAGATCTGCAGACACTCTTTCTGCTTCTTCTTGGGTCAATTCTATTTTAGTAACTAACCCATCCTTGCCTCGAATTATAACGTCAGGTGTCATGTTGGCGCAATTCTACATTTTTAGTCTATTAATGTCAATTTTGGAAATGGTATTATTAATTACCAGTTCCACTTGCCAAGATTTGCTTATGCTTAATTTACCTAAAATTACAGATTTAGATGTAACAAACAAGAAAGTCTTAGTAAGGCTGGATTTGGATATCAAAAAATTTAATGAAGAAGACTTAAGACTTAAAGCTTCAGTTAAAACATTAGATTATTTAAAAGATAAAGCTTCAGAAATAATTATAATTGCTCACAGGGGAAGGCCTGAAGGCAAGAATGTTCCCGAATTAAGTTTAAAAGAATTTCAACCCTATTTTGATAAATGGGGGGCAAAAGTAGAAGAAAATTTAAGGTTTGATGAAGGAGAAGAAAAAAACGATTCAGAATTTGCAAAAAAATTAGCTTCACTTGGTGAGGTATTTATAAATGATGCTTTTGCCAGTTCTCACAGAAATCACGCTTCAATTGTAGGCCTTCCTAAACTTATGTCTTCTTGTTTTGGTTTTCATTTTTTAGAAGAAATTGAAAATCTAGGAAGGGAATTTGAGAAACCTGTAACTGTTGTTATCAGTGGAATTAAAGAAGATAAAGTAGAAATGGCTAAGAAACTAAGCAATATCTATGACAAAGTTTTAGTTGGGGGAAGACTTCCTGAGTACTTTGGAGATGAATCTTTAGAATCTGTTAGAAATCAAAAAAGCAATTTAATTATTGGAAACTTGGTTCAAGACAAGGAAGATATCACCCTAAACACAATTGAAAAATTTAAAGACGAATTAAAAACAGCCGGAACAGTAATACTTGCAGGAGCCTTGGGAAAATATGAAGATGAAGGTCATTCTCAGGGGACTAAAGAAATATTTGAGTATATTAGTAAACTTACTGCATTTAAAATTGCAGGTGGTGGAGATACTGAAACTTGTTTACAAAATTACAATTTAACAGACAAATTTAATTGGGTTTCAGTAGGCGGGGGTGCTTGTTTAGAATTTTTAACCAATAAAACACTTCCTGCTATTGAAGCAATGTCTAATTAAATCTATACTTAAGTTATCACTGCCATGGTAAAAGTTGGAATAAATGGATTTGGGAGGATTGGAAGACTAGCTTTCAGAATAGGGGTATCCAAACACGCTGGCGATATTTCCTTTGGCGCTATTAATACTTCAGGTTCTATGCCTGCTTCAGGTTGGGCACACCTTGTTAATTACGACACAATGTATAGAAAATTTGAGAACGAGGTAGTTGCCGATGAGTCTGGCAAGAACGAGGAAGTTATTGGAAACCTTAAAATTTCGGAAAGAAATGTTAATGTTCCACTTCTTGCTCAAAAAGACCCAAGCCTTATTCCTTGGGGAAAGTATGGAGTTGATGTTGTAATTGAATCAACCGGAAAATTTACTTCAGAGGAAGAAGCCAAAAAACATGCAATAGGAGGAGCTAAAAGAGTTATTATCTCTGCTCCAAGCAAGGGGGGAAATGTGGGAACATATGTAATTGGAGTTAATGAAGTTAAAAAAGATGCCATGGTTCTTTCAAATGCTAGTTGTACAACAAATTGTGTTGCACCAGTTGCTGCAGTCATGCATGCCGCCTTTGGAATTGAAAAAGCAATGATGACAACGGTTCATAGTTACACAGATGATCAAAATTTGCAGGACGGAAGTCACAAAGACTTAAGACGTGCAAGGGCAGCTTCTGTTAACATAGTTCCAACAACTACGGGGGCTGCAATTGCAGTTACTGAAACCATGCCAGAATTAAAAGGATTGTTTGACGGAATGGCACTTCGTGTTCCAGTTGCAACCGGGTCGTTAACCGACTTCACGTTCTTATTAAAGAAAGATGTGACAGTGGAAGAGGTAAATAATGCATTTATTGAAGCTGTTAAAAACCCCTTATATAAGGGAATATTGGCAGTTTCTGAAGGTTTTTTGGTATCAAGTGATATTATTGGGAGAAGTGAGTCGGCAATAGTTGATTTGCCATTAACGCAGGTAGTTGCGGGAAATATGGTAAAGGTTTTTGCATGGTATGACAATGAATGGGGATATGCCAATAGATTAATCGAACAAGTGATAAGAGTTGGGAGAAATCTTGAAAGTGGTGTGGCTCCAAGTGATCCATTGACACTAGCTCACAATAGTTAAAATAAAATGGAAGAAAAGAAATACTCAAATAAAGATGGGTTTATTAAAAACGTTGCCTTCTTCGGCGATGCTGACATTACTGAAACAAACGAAACATATACCGACGCTTTTAAAATTGCAGAAATTTTGGCTCGTGAGGGTTATGTGATAGTTGACGGAGGAGGGCCCGGTGTAATGGAGGCCGCAACTAATGGTGCAAAACAGGGAAGCGGAAAAACCATAACGGTGACTTTTGATCCTACTAATGCACCAGGATTTGAGGGAAAGTATGTAGGTAATATTCCAGATCAGGAAATAGTAACCACCAACTACATTGAAAGAATGTTTAAGTTAATGGAAATGGGAGATATCTTCATTATGTTTAAAGGAGGAACGGGGACAATTTCGGAATTTGGGACAGCTTGGGTTTTGGCAAAACTCTATTTTGGTTGTCACAAACCCTTTATTTTATTTGGTGATTTCTGGATAGAGATAATTGATGTAATGAAGAAAAATTTAAACATTGATTCAAAAGAAATGTCTGTTTTTGAAATAGCCAGCAAAGTTGAAGATGTTTTACCAATAATTAACAAATTTGAAAAAAGTATAGCCTCACGGCCTTATTGTGCTATTAACAAGAATGATAAATTTGACGGTGCATTTACAAAATAGAAATTAAAAAATATGAAAAAATACTCACTTGAAGAACTTCAAGAAATTTCTAAAGAAGTAAGACAGGATGTAGTCAAAATGATTTTAAAAGCAGAAGCGGGTCATCCTGCGGGTTCACTCGGTATAGTTGATGTCTTGGTTGCACTTTATTATGGAGTATTAAGGCATGATCCAACCAAACCTGATTGGGAAGAAAGAGATAGACTTATTCTTTCAAATGGCCACATCTGTCCTGCTCGTTATGCTGTGATGAGTCATGTGGGTTATTTTGAACATAAAAATCTGATGAAATTTGGGGAATTTGGGGGCATTTTACAAGGACATCCTGACAAAAGATTTCTTCCTGCTCTTGAAACAACTTCTGGACCACTAGGTTCTGGTCTAGCCCAAGCTTCAGGAATTGCCCTTTCTGCAAAAATGGACCACATGAGATTTAGAACTTTTGTAATTACATCAGACGGAGAGCACGATGAGGGAAATCATTGGGAGGCTGTGGCTTTTGCTGGAAAGAACAATCTTTCTAACCTAACAATGATTGTTGACAGAAATAATATTCAAATAGATGGTTTTACTGAAGAAGTAATGCCCCTTGAACCCTTGGCTGATAAATACAAAGCTTTCAACTGGGCCACATTAGAAGTTGATGGACATAATATTGAAGAGATTGTTGATGCTTGTAACAAAGCTCGTGCAATTTATGAAAACCCAACCGTAATTATTGCAAGAACTATTCCAGGTAAAGGAGTTGATTTCATGGAAAATAATCCAAATTGGCATTCAAAAGCAATTAAAAGTGAAGAGGCAAAATCAGCACTTAAAGAAATAAGAACAATGCAAGGAAAAATCAAAGAATATGGTGAATAAAAAAGAAACATGCTGGTATAGTAAATCAGTTTGTAAAAAAACTTCCTATTTAATAATCGGGTTGGTGGTTTTTTTAATTACCGCCTATTTTTTATCGGTAGAAGTATGTGCCCCTTGCAGCTATACCTATAACAATAGAGCAAACAATATGCCATGTATAAAAAGGTGTGATTTCCAACCAAACTGGAAAATAATTCTTTTTTATATCACTGGAAAAAATTTTGATTATAAGGAAATGCCAGCAATAACAAACGGACAATAAGATGTTAAACAAAAAATTATTTCTATCAGATAAAATTTTTAAAAAAGATATTGAAGTGAAACTCATGAGAGATGGATTTGGTGAAGGGCTTCTTGAAGCGGGGGAGAAAGATCCTAGAATTGTTGTTCTTTCCGCAGACTTGAAAGAATCAACCAGAGCAAACTTTTTTGCAGAAAAGTTTCCAGAAAGATTTATTGAAGTGGGAGTTGCTGAACAAGCATTAGTAACAATTGCCTCAGGTATGGCAAATTATGGAAAAATTCCATTTTGTACATCCTATGCAATTTTTAGCCCCGGAAGGAATTGGGAACAAATAAGAACAACAATTGGAATTGACAGTTACCCTGTAAAAATAATTGGAGCCCAGTCAGGATTAAATATTGGACATTATGGTGTAACACATCAGGGAATTGAAGATATTAGTTTGATGCGTGTTATTCCAAACATGAATGTAGTTGTACCAAGTGATTATGAAGAAGCAAAAAAGGCAACACTTGAGATTGCTAAAATTGACAAACCTTTTTACATGAGACTTCCTAGGGTAGATAGTCCTGTTTATACAACCAGTAAAACTCCTTTTAAAATAGGCAAAGCAAACATTTTAACTGAGAGTAAAAATCCTGAAGTGGTAATCTTCGCATCAGGATTGATGGTATACAAAGCGCTTTTAGCATACAAAGAGCTTTATAAAAATGGCATAGAAACAATTGTTGTTAATATGCATACAATTAAACCTTTGGACGAAGAAACAGTTGTAAAACAAGCAAAATTAACTGGTGCTGTTGTCTCAATTGAAGAACATCAAGTAACAGGTGGATTAGGGTCGGCAATTTCAGAAACTTTAGCCAAAAACTTTCCTGTACCGATGGAAATATTAGGGGTTCAGGACAGGTTTGGACAGTCAGGAAAACCAAAAGAATTGTTTGAAGAATATGGACTAACAAAAGAAAATATTATTAAAGCTGTCAAAAAAGTCATTGCTAGAAAAAACTCCTAATTATTTTAACAAATTGAATGTTTTTAGAATTGAAAGATAGGAATCTTCGTCTCTGTCATAAGAATAAAATAGTAGTGCACGTGACGAATCTATAGCACACACCCCCCAAATTACAGGAAATTGGGAAACGCTAATACCATTTAATATCAAGCAGGACTTACCATCCATATTGTATTCTTTTTCGTAATAATCAGAAAATAGCTCACTTTTTTTGGGTGTTCCCAAGCCGTTATTGTAAATAAACAAATGCCTTGATCCTCCGTCATAAGGTAGGATATCTATTGAAAAATAAGTGTTATAGGCTGAACATAAAACAATTCCGTGTTCTCCGTTGTAACATTTGTGCAGTTTAGAGGGATCATACGATATTTGGAATGTATCAAGGGCATCTGTTATCCATCCTGTGGGTACGAAGTAGCTGATTTTTTTAATGTTTTTTGGAGTTTGTGATGGTGGGTTAGTTTTTTTGTTTTCAAAAACAGGTGTTGGTAGAGTGGAATTCAATGAAGATGGTGTTTCAATGAGACTGGGATTTGAAAAATTTGTTTTTCTGTATTTAGAATTGACAAGGAAACCTATTGAAGCGAGTATAAAAACAATTATCGGTATAATAACGAGATTTTTATTTTTTATATTTATAATAGGGCTTTTCTTTTTGGTCATATTCTACATATAATGTATATGATATGAATCAAACTGTCCAATCTCTTTTTACTCCTTATAAAGGTGTTTTGGCTGCAGATGAATCGACAAATACCATTACTAAAAGATTTGCATCGCTTGGTTTAGTATCAACCCCAGAATTAAACAAAAAGTATAGAGAAATGCTCTTTACGACACCTGATTTTGAAAAGTACATAAGTGGCGTGATTTTATTTGATGAAACTATAAAACAAGGGTTGGGGAAAATTCTAGGGGATAAAGGAGTCTTAATTGGTATTAAGGTTGATGAAGGCTTGGAAAATTTTAACGATACAGAAGAACAAGTTACAAAAGGACTTGAAGGTCTATCAGAAAGACTTGATGAATATAAACAGTTAGGAGCCACTTTCACAAAATGGAGAGCGGTTATTAAAATTTCTGATATTTTTCCAACCGAAGGTTTGCTTAGTGATACTTTGGGAAGGATGTCAAAATACGCAAAGCTTGTTCAAGAAAAGGGCATGACTCCAATTGTTGAGCCAGAGGTACTTCTTGATGGCAATCATACAACCACAAGATGTGAGGAAATAATGACCAAGACCTTAAAAAAGCTTTTTGAAATACTTAAAAATGATAATGTTGATTTGGGGAACGTGATACTAAAAAGTAGCATGGTCCTTCCTGGGAAAGATAGTGGGGTAACTGCGACAGCTTTAGAAGTTTCCAACGCAACTCTTCGTACTTTTAAAAATTCTGTTCCAAACGAAATAAGTGGAATAGTCTTACTCTCAGGTGGACAAACACCGGACCAGGCAACGAGTAATTTAAATGAGATTGTGAAGTTAAATAAAGACAACAAATTTGGGAGTTGGAATATATCATTTTCCTATTTAAGAGCCTTACAGAGCGAGGCAAGGGCGACTTGGGCCGGTAAAGATGAAAATATAAAATTAGCTCAAGAAGTATTTTTGAAAAGAATGATGTTGGTGTCAAAAGCTAGAATGGGGGAATTATAAGCGGAGATTGCTGCTTCGCAGTAAACAAATATGAGTAATTTAGATTTATTATCTGTGGGAGATGCAAATTTAGATGTATTTATTGCCCCGTCAGAATCCGAGTCACTATGTAATGTTGACACAAAAGAATGTTTAATTGCTTTTTCATATGCTGATAAGATTCCTGTTAAAAATCTAGAATTCTCAATAGGTGGAAATGCAGGTAATAACGCAGTTGGAACCAAAAGGTTGGGTGTTAATTCCGGGGCTGTTTTAACCTTGGGAGATGATAGTACAGGAATTCAAATTATTGATAGATTAAAACAAGAAGATGTTGATCTAACCTATGTCATTCAACAACCCTCAACTCTTTCAAATTTCAATATAGTAGTTACCTATACAGGGGAAAGAACGATTTTTACGTATCATGCGCCACGTTCATATGAATTTCCTGTTCAATTACCAAAAGTTCCATGGGTATACCTTACATCAATGGGCGAATCTTTTAGACCTTTTTATAATCACATAACCGAATGGCTTGTTAAAAATCCTGAAACAAACTTGGCCTTTAATCCTGGAAGTTGGCAATTAAGGTCAGGAATTGAAGCAATTAGTAGTATTTTTAAATTAACCAAACTTGTATTTGTCAACAAACAGGAGGCAGAAAAACTAATTGGTTATGATGCCAAAGATTCTGTTACTAAAGAATTATTGGTGGCGCTTTCAAACTTAGGCCCGAAAATTGCTGTCATAACAGATGGTGGTAATGGTTCATATGTTTTTGATGGTGTTAAATGTTTTCACTGCGGAGTTCTTCCGGTTGATGCCTATGAAAGAACAGGGGCTGGAGATGCTTTTGGATCAGGATTTCTTTCTGCAATAATTAAAGGAAAAACAGTAGAAGAAGCACTGGTTTGGGGAACTGTTAACTCAGCTTCAGTTATTGGCTATGTTGGTGCGCAAAGAGGACTTCTAAAAGAGGAAGATATCGACACTTGGATTGAGCGCTTTAAATCCTCAGGAGTTAAGGTCGAGGAGATGTAGTTGGACAGGGAGCAAATTCACATTTGGGACCAATTCTTCCAACACTACTTCCATCGGGACAAATCTTTGCATCTTCCGTACAAGTAACTGTTGGAGAACTTGATTTTGATTCAGTAAATTTAAAGGTTGAAATAATTTGATTGATGTCCTCACTTAAGGCTGTTATTACATAATCAAGATTATCCTTTTTGATAATAACTTTTGAAAAATCCATTTTATCAATAACGACAATGGCTTTATATGTAAGTTTGGTGGCGTCCAGACCATCAACTTCAATTGTTTCTTTTTTATCAATACTTTCTGTAATATCTCCTAATATTTTGTTTTCATAAAATTCAATTTTATTTGTCTTCAAAACCTCAATATCAAAACCATTATTTTTATATGTTCCAAACCCCATTAAAGTTGATTGAGTAGTTTTATCAGGAACTTCATTTGGAGTAAAAACAGGATTGTATTTTACTGAAAAATGATAATCGTCGTTTATGTATGTTTTCCAGTTTGATAATGGATCTATCGTTGGAGTTGCAGTTGGACTTAGTATTGCTTGATTTTTAATCTTTGTTATCTCACTCACTAATTTTTGCGTTTGGTATGCAAAAAAACCAGCAAAGATACAGGCTAGTAAAAGTAGTATTGAAAGAAGAGAAATTAATGGGCTATTCCTCTTGTTTTCAGTTTGTGGAGTTTCTATTGTTGGTTGACTTAAATTGCTATCTTCCATACTTTATTAATCTTATCATAGATGCTAAATTTAAATAATGAAGATTTTTGTTACCAGAAAGATTCCTGGAAATTTAGAACCACTTAAAAGTGGAAATGAAGTAACTGTCTCTGAATTTGACAGACCTTTAACTCCTGAAGAATTAATTGAAAGGGGAAAGGAAGTAGATGCGCTTCTGTCACTTCTGACAGATAAAATTGATGGAGAAGTAATGGATGCAATTGGACCACAGCTAAAAATTATCAGTAATTATGCTGTGGGTTTTGACAACATTAATATTGATGAAGCAACTGATAGGGGAATTGTGGTTTGTAATACCCCCTGTGAGGAAGTTGATGAAGCCGTTGCAGAACACACTTGGGCGCTAATGGCTGCACTAACTCGAAGAATAGTTGAAGCAGATGAAGCAACAAGAAGAGGAATGTACAAAGGTTGGGAACCAGATATTTTCTTAGGATCATCGTTAATTGGAAAAACCTTGGGGATTGTAGGTCTTGGTGGAATTGGATCAATGGTGGCTAGACGTGCAACAGGTTACAAAATGAATATTATTTACAATAAAAGGACAAGAGACACTGAAAGCGAACAAAAATTAGGTCTTAAATTTTGTAATTTAGATGAACTCTTAGCAATTTCAGATATTGTTACTCTCCATGTTCCTTTAACTGATGAAACAAGACACATGATAAATAAGGAAACTCTTCTTAAGATGAAGAAAGGAAGTTTTTTAATAAATACTGCCAGGGGTCCAATTGTTGATGAACATGATTTAGTAGAATCCTTGAGAAGCGGACACTTATCTGGAGCAGCTTTAGATGTTTATGATAATGAACCAAACATAGATCCAGAGTTAATTGGTATGCCAAATGTTATAACAACTCCACATATTGCATCTGCAACTTATGAGGCAAGAGAAGCTATGGCAAAGTTGGCTGTTTCAGGAATTATTGACACACTTACCTCCAAAGAACCAATAAATATTGTAAATAAAGACGTATGGCCTTCAAGAAGGAGATAGGATGGAAGTAGCATTAGAGCAGCGACTAACAAGTCAATTGCCCGAACCTATAAAAAATGGTTTGGCTAGAGTTGATCAATTAAAACAGGGTGAAGAAGTTTCCATACCAATTCACGAGATAGGGAAAGATAGGGTACAAACGCTATATTTGGAAACCAAAAGGAAACATCCTAATGTAGATTTTAAATATTTCGATAAAGATCCTGATGTAAAAATAACAAATGCGGAAGTATTCCAACAATTTGAAGGCGATGGTATAAAAAAAGGTCCTGACGAATATTTAGATGCGATAGTTGATCAAAGCTTAAAAACAAACCTATCTATAATATTGGCCGTTGCCACCAACAATGTAGATTTGAATGAAAACGAGAGAAGACAAATCTCAAGTACGGTTGGGGGAATTACAAATGATTATCTAAGAGATACATATTTTCCAAATGCTACAGATGAAGATTGGAATAATGCAGAAAAATTAATAGTTGCATGCGTAGACGCAGGTGATGAGTTTTCAAATAATTCTGCTTTTCAAAGAGCAAGAAGTCTGGTCACGAGAGAGGCAATGGTTCGTAGTAATACTTTCAGTGTTAATATAAGTCCCGAACTACTTGATGTTATTCTAGAAGATTTTAATCCAGATTTAGCTTCAAATAAAGATAAATTAAGAGCTTTTGATGAAGCTATAACTTCACAAACTTGGTTTTCAGAAAATGAACAGGAACTTAAAGACCTTAAAGAGCTTAGCCCTGAGGGGGCAGATATTGCAATAAAAGTATTAAGAAAAAATGCTACGCTTTTGACAGATGAAGAAAAGAAAGCACCAGCAGAGTATTTTGTAAATCTCGTTGCGGCCGCCAAAAAAGGTGATTCTAAAGCCCAAGAGCAATTAGATATATTTCGACTAATTGGTGATCAGTACGAAACCGATGAAGTGTATTCTCGTTTTACACAATATAATGATCCATCAGTCTATGGCTTAGCTAAAATATGGGCATCAAGTTGGGCAAAACCTGTCTATAAGGCTTATGGATTTTTCTCC
>Ga0208958_1001103_pt1 | contig 28448 bp, 20 predicted proteins | sample RifOxyB1_FD_184032 | JGI IMG/M metagenome (GOLD analysis project Ga0208958, IMG submission 184032) | Soil microbial communities from Rifle, Colorado - Rifle Oxygen_injection B1 (SPAdes) | ecosystem: Environmental > Terrestrial > Deep subsurface > Rock core/Sediment | place: Rifle, Colorado...
CAAAATTTAAAAATGAGTTTAAGGCCAGGCTGTATAAATGAAAGGTAAAAAATAATTTTGCTATTTTAAATTGTAATTTTGATTTTTGATATTTACATTTTGATATTGAGTGGCCGCGCGCTTTCGGCGGATGAGATTAAAAGATTGTATAATTTAGGAAGGTAGAAATTTTTGTATTTGATTTTTTAAATTAAGCTGCTATAGTAGTATTATGAAAAAACACAAAGAAAATATACTTCAATATGATGCTGTTTTTGAGCCAAACGGAGCCGGATATACGGTTACCGTACCTAAACTTCCAGGACTTGTTACTGAGGGAAATAATTTAAAAGAAGCGCGGGCAATGGGGAAAGACGCGATCAAATGTTATTTAGAGGCCATGCTTAAAGACAGTTTATCCACTGCAATCGGTATTCCTAAACGAGAAAGAATTACAGTTGGAGTTTAACTGTTTTGCCAAAATTACCACGTATTCCTTCGGCATTAGTTATCAGAGTTCTAAAAAGAGCTGGTTTTTATGAATATCATCAAAGCGGAAGTCATGTTCAGCTTAGGCATTTGATTAAAAAAGAATTGAGGGTTACAATTCCTTTCCATAGAAAAGAATTAACTCCGAAAACCTTAAAATCTATAATCAAACAAGCCGATCTAACTGTTGATAAATTTATAGAGCTTTTGTAGATGTTAACGGCCTCATCGACCTGCCTCGCCATAGCGATGCAAGGCGGGCGACCCCGGTACCACTCCGACTTCGGTCGGAGGCTACGGGGCAAGCGTCCGCGTCTACAACAGGGCATCAAGCGCCGACGAGATTAAAAGATTATATAATTTTGGGATATAGATTATATATGTGTATTAAGCTTTATTAATGTTATATATTTGTATAGTTTAAAGTGAAGATTTAATGTTTTAATTTAGACTTTTATATTTTTAGATTCAATTAAATTATCCACAGTAATTTTCACCTCGCTTAATGTATAATTAAGAAATAGAAAAAGGAGCAAAGTAATAAAATTTATGCAGACCAACCTTTCCCGAATCGTTTTTTCAATAGTAGTTTTTGCAGGGACTTTTCTCTTTTCCCAAAAAGTAATTGTTCCTAATCTTCTAACACTTGAAGACATCAAACCCGAAACCCAGCTGGCGCAGGTTGCTCAAACCGCATCCTGCACTCACTACGCTTCTCCAAACGGGGGAGGCAACGGCCTCTCGCAATCCTCGCCGTTTCAGATTGCAAATTTCTGGTCAGTTGCAGGACCTGGAAAGACGCTTTGCCTTTTGGATGGAATATATACAGGAGGCAACTCAATGATTACTCCGCCAAGCGGGCTTGGTGGATCGTCTGGTAATCCCATTACCATTAGGGCGCTCAATGATGGCTCGGTAGGCATCAATGGCCAAAGTGCCAGGCAACCGTTAAAATTCAACAATAATTCGTGGTGGATAGTAGAAGGAGTTAACCTCTACAACGGTTCAAATAATGTCGTCGAGGTATGGACGAACTCAAACAACAACATCTTTCGTCGTATCGTTGCATGGGATGCTCCTGTGACTGACAATGCGATGCTTTTCCTAAACGGGCAAAATACCGGCAACTTGTATGAGGACATCGCCGGGTTCGGTAACGCAAGGAAAATTTTCGAATGGTACAACGGCGGTGCGAGCGGGACGGTCACGATTAGGCGTGCATGGGGGCAGTTTTCGGCGAACACATGGTCATCACCCGGCGGCCCAAAGATGGTGTACAGCAATATGTATAATTCTCGCAACGCTCTCTATGAAAATCTCATAGGGAATTGGGACAAAACTTCCACTAGCCCGGTAGAGGATTACGGACTTTTCTCTGGCGATCAGATTAATGACGGGGGCACACATTGCATTAATCACAGAAACTACGGTTCTATCGGGTATATTAAAGCGTCAGATAATGCAGATACATTAAATGCCTACGCCGCAGCTCACGGATGGTACGATCAGGATTGCTTGGATTTCAAAAACCTAGTGATGTACATCCAGCCCGGATCTCACACCGGCATTTCGCCGTTTATCGGTGACAATTATCAGGGTGGCCGAACCTATGCGTACTTATCGAACGTCACTACGATTTCATCAGCATCGCCATCCATCGCAGGCGACTGGACGCAAAGCAACAATTCTTTTGTTAGTTCTGTCGCAGCCGCCCCGAATATCTGGAACGGAGCTGGGACAAGCGGCGCGAGAGTCTGCAAACAATACGTAAATGGCACTCTGACAAACAATCCTCTCTGGCCATGGCCGATGGATGCAAGAATCAGAGCGGCTGTAATCGCTTCCGGCAGAAGCGCGGATTCAATTTTCGGCGGAACAGGAAATTCCGTCACCCAGCAAATGGAACAGATTTTCGGAGCAATTCCTTCCGAATGCAGAACCGGAGGAACCACCGTTACTCCCGCCCCCACTGTCTCTCTCTCCGCCAATCCCACTTCAGTCACATCAGGCACAGCCTCAACCCTCTCTTGGTCTTCATCCAACGCGACTTCCTGCACGGCATCAGGAGCTTGGTCAGGAACCAAAGCAACCTCCGGCTCACAATCAACCGGCAACCTTACGGCAAACTCCACCTTTACACTTTCCTGCACCGGAACCGGAGGAACAACCAACCAATCTGTAAACATTACGGTAACAGCTCCAATAATAACCACAGGAAATACATCTTCTTGCACCCATTACGCCTCTCCAACCGGAGGAGGCAACGGGCTTTCTCAATCCTCTCCTTTCCAGATTGCTAATTTCTGGTCAGTGGCTGGACCGGGAAAGACTCTTTGCCTTTTGGATGGAATATATACAGGAGGAAATTCGATGATTGCGTCGCCGTCTGGCTTGAGTGGTTCGTCAGGAAATCCGATTACTATTAGAGCGCTAAACGATGGCATGGCCAGAATCGACGGCCAAAGCAGCAATAAACCTGTTGGGTTAAGCGGCAATTCTTGGTTTGTTATCGAAGGCATAGATGCGTATAACTCCGGGCAGGCGTCAGCATTCGGCGTCTCCAATGGTTCAAATAATGTCACAGTTCGGCGGGTTGTCGTATGGAATGGCCAAAACGCTAATAACGGAACGGTGTCAATCTACAACTCATCAAATACTCTCTTTGAAGATATCGCAGCATTTGGCACGGCGAGAAATAACTTTCAACTTACTCAATCTGCAAACAGTTTTACTGTACGTCGAGCATGGGGAATGTATGAGTATGATACATCATCCACCGGACCGGAAGCGGTTTTTGAAGCAATGTATAATTCCAGCAATAACCGTTTTGAGAATGTGATTGGTACATGGGCTGACTCCACTACGGCTGTAAATCCCTACGGGGTATTCTTTATTGGAGATGAAGGCACTGGACATGAAATTCTTGGATCAATCTTTTATGTTAAAAATAGTAGTAGTTTTGTTCCCAGTGATCTTGTTTACCATAACGCCAACAACGGTATTTCGATCAGAGATGTAGTTGCTTACACGGCGCAAGCGAGTAAGATTCCGTTTGGACTAGGCAATTCAAGCGGAGGTAGTAAAGTTTTTGCAAATAATACTGAAATTGGTGGTAGCGCCAGTTCGGTAGGGGGTAATTGGTCAATTAGTAATCGCATTGATGTTGATACTGTCTCCCAAGCTCCCAACATCTGGAATGGTTCTGGCACTCAAGGCGCAAGAGTATGCAAGCAATATGTAAATGGAACACTAACATCAAATCCTCTTTGGCCATGGCCGATGGATGCGAGAATCAGACAGGCATTGACACGCGCAGGCAAGAATCCGGACGCAGTCTTCGGTGGAACAGGAAATTCCGTGACCCAGCAAATGGAACAGATCTTTGGTGCGATTCCTTCCGAATGCAGAACTGGAGGAACCACCAATCCAGTCCCTACCGTCTCCCTTTCCGCCAGCCCCACTTCCGTAACTTCAGGCACAGCCTCAACTCTCACCTGGTCTTCAGCCAACGCGACTTCCTGCACCGCATCAGGCGCATGGTCTGGAACTAAAACAGTTTCAGGGACTCAATCAACCGGCAGCCTTACAACCAGCTCCACTTTCACTCTTTCATGCACAGGTTCGGGAGGCACAGCCAGCCAGTCCGCAACGGTGAATGTTACTGCTCCAACAGCTTTCGATTTCACTCTTTCCAACGGAGGAAACAAATCAGTCACTCAAGGGTCATCAGTAACTAACTCCATAACCGCAACCCTTTCTTCAGGAACCACTCAATCAACAGGATTCGCGGTATCAGGTCTTCCATCAGGCGCCACCGCTTCATTCTCACCAACCGCCTGCTCTCCAACCTGCTCCTCCACCCTTACAATCAATACTCTCTCAACGACTCCAACAGGGAATTACACGATCACCGTCACGGCGACAGGCGGATCTATAACAAGAATCTCAACATTTACTTTGACGGTGAATGCGCCAACAACCACTTCCAGTTCCATTTCTGCTTTCAAAACCCTCTCTCCCATAACCATAGACGGCAATTTGAATGAAAGTGTTTGGTCTTCAGCCAACTCGGTAACTTTCTCCGGCAGCAACAACACAGTCAAAGTTTCCACTCTCTGGGATAACACGAATCTCTACTTTGCTTATGATGTGACCGACTCTCAACTTGAAGCTCTGAATATCGCAACTGCCCTCTGGCAGGACGACAGTGCCGAAATCTATATTGATACTCAAAACAACAAAACTACCACAATGGACGCCAATGACTTTTATTTCTTCTCCAACATCAACAACATTGTCTTTCCTTCGTCCATTACGGGAAGAACCCTAACCAAAACAGGCGGCTACACCATGGAAATCAAAATCCCATGGTCATCTATTTCAACTATTCCCCAAGCAAACAAAATTTTAGGCCTTCTGCTCGCCAATAATGACAGAGATGGGGGAGTGATCAAACAATTTGACTGGATGGATATTGTAGCAACGGAAAGCTATTCCCAACCCAATCTCTGGGGCTCACTCACTCTTTCAGGAACGACTGTGGGAGCAACTCAATCCTCCACCAAATTCTCAATCAACGATCGAGTCCAAGTTTCGTCCGGCCCGCTCAATGTCCGCTCCACCGCCAACGGAACTTTACTTGGCACTCAAGCTACCAACGCTCTTGGCACAGTAATCGGCGGCCCAACTAATGCTGGAGGATACAACTGGTGGAACATCAACTATGACTCCGGAGTGGACGGCTGGAGTGCGGAGGATTATTTGATTAAATACATCACGTCCGCCACTCCCACCGTCTCAATTTCCGCCAATCCCACTTCAGTAACTTCAGGAAGCGCCTCAACTCTTTCTTGGTCTTCAGCCAACGCCACTGTCTGCACCGCATCAGGCGCATGGTCTGGAACGAAAGCAACTTCAGGATCACAAACAGTTTCTCCAACTGCTACTACAATATATACATTAACTTGCACGGGCACAGGTGGAACTGCAAGCCAATCGACGACTGTCAGCGTGACCGCTCCAACAGCTTTCAATTTCACCTTATCTAATGGAGGCAATAAATCAGTAACCCAAGGCTCTTCAGTTACCAACTCCATAACTGCCACTCTTTCTTCAGGGACATCTCAATCAACAGGATTCACTGTCTCCGGTCTTCCCACCGGAGCCACCGGATCGTTTTCATCAACCGCCTGTTCTCCGACTTGTTCAACCACTCTTACTATCAATACTCTCTCATCAACTCCCACTGGAAATTACACGATCACAATAACTGCCATTGGAGGATCAGTTATCAAAACTTCAACATTTATTTTGACGGTGAATGCACCAACCGTAACAACAACAACTTCTGAAGCCACGACACTTATGGATTTTAACTCAGGCAGCGGCACGAGCCTGCCTGGATGGACATATTGGGCAAGCGGAGCAGATGACTATGGCAGTCCGGGCTGGAGAAAAGACAGCGGACGTTTTGTCAGCGGCAACACCAACTGGATGCCGAGAATAATGTCATACAACTCCTATGGGCAAGATGTCCTGGGGACAATCGACACCGCCAATCGCGCCCCGTCAACTTCTTCGGGCGGCAGTCTCCGCGTTTCTGACACTGGGAAATCATCTGTTCAGCAAGCGGCTTGGTGGTGGATCAACGACACGAACTTTGGCAGTCAGGGTCTCGCAAACGCCAACACGGACAGACTTGACTTTTACTTCAAAACACAAGGTCTTACCACTAACCCCGGTCTAGAAGGGAGTGAGCCATCCAGCTACAACATTCATATCGGCACTTATCTTTGCTGGCCAGGAGGCGGCTACGGCGGAGGAGAAGGTTGCCCAACAGAAGCAAGTGGTCAGCATTACTATCATTATCTGACGATTCATGATGGCGCATGGCTCCGTGTTGTTCTCGACCGCCATCCCCAATGGTTGAGGGATTGCTGTGAGCCGAGTGATAATCCGGCAGGGTCGTCTCGTCCCTACTTCCAAAATATGAATAGCCTCTATCTTATGATCCGCGATGACCAACCCAACAACACAAGTTTCTGGGTTGACGAGATGAGATTCTCGCAAAGTACTCAGCCGGAAAACGATATTTCTATCAGTAGCGTTTGGACCGGTTATTGGGCGAGTACAAACAGTTGGGAAATCGGATTTAATGACACATCTTTTCCGCACGGCAGTTACAATGACACCTCAATGAGCTCCTTTGAGATTCGGTACTCAAATGCACCGATTACCAATGCCAACTTTTCATCAGCTACTGCGATCACACCCCTCTATCACGGCTATGGCAGTGCGGGCAGGATTAAGCGACCAAATCCGTGGAAACTACCGGCGTGGACGAGATTTACTCTCCCTTCAAGTTTCAATGCGCCCGGCGCTCATGTTTACTTCGCAATCAAAGACGTTTCCTCTACTGCGAACGGCGACGGGCATAATTCTCCAAGTTCGTATGTTAAAACTATTGATTATGTAGTACCTGGTGGAACCGGTGTTCCTACCCCAACCCCCACCGTCTCCCTTACCGCGAGTCCGACTTCTATTACTTCAGGCACAGCCGCAACTCTCTCCTGGTCTTCATCCAACGCCACTTCATGTACGGCTTCAGGAGGACCTGCCTCGCCGAGTCAAGGCGGGTGGTCAGGAACCAAATCAACTTCAGGCTCCCAATCTACCGGCAACCTTACAGCCAACTCAACTTTCACTCTTTCCTGCACCGGAACTGGAGGAACAACTAACCAATCTGTGATTGTGAATGTTACCGCTCCCGTTACAGATACTACCGCCCCGATCATTTCCAACATTTCAGCTTCTCAAATCACTTTATCTACCGCTCAAATCTCATGGACAACTAACGAAAATGCCGATTCCAGAGTTGAATACGGGCTTTCTTCAACATACACATCTCTCTCTCCATTAAATCCCGCCCTTCTCACTTCTCACTTCCAGGTTCTGACATCTCTGCTTCCGAGCACCACATATCACTATCGAGTGAAATCCAAAAACGCGGCAGGTCTCGAAGCAGCTTCAGGAGATCTCACATTCACGACCGCGTCCCCGCCCGACACCACTCCTCCTTTCCAGATCACAAACCTTGCGAGCTCAAACATCACTTCAAATTCAGTTACCTTGACATGGTCCGCTCCCGGCGACAATCAAAACACATCCTCATATGAAATACGCTATGGCAATACTCCGATTACCTCGCAAAACTTTGCCTCCCAAACCCTTCTTCAAAACCCTCCTTTGCCTAAAGCGCCCAGTCTTTCTGAATCAATAACCATTGGCTCACTTCTTCCTTCATCCACCTACCATTTCGCGATCAGGTCAAAAGACAATGCCGGAAACGCATCGGTATTATCAAACATTGTTTCCGTTACCACTCCTTCTGCTCCCGTAATCCGTGACATTCTCCCGCCTTCGCTTTCAAGTATCGCCCATTCCTCAATTGCCACCTCTTCAGCCCACATTACTTGGCAGACAGACGAAACCGCTGATTCAAAAGTGATTCTGGGTAAATCCGCAACCCTGCTTAATATGCAAACGCTCTCCTCGCTTTTTGGTCAAAGCCACGATCTTCTCTTTCCCGGCCTCAAGAGAAAAACCACTTATTTCTATCGGGTCGTGTCCAAAGATTTGGAAGGAAACAGCGCCACCTCTTCAGTCTTCTCCTTCAAAACGGCCACTGGCACTCCGCCTAAGATTTTGGCGGTATTGGCGCGACAAGGTTCAGTAATTCTTTCCTGGCAAGTTCCGGACGATCTCTTCATACGGCAAGTGCGTATATATAGAAGAACGGACCGATATCCGGTTGCTAGCGATGATGCGAGTCTCCTTGCTACGATTATTGATCTTACCCAGACCCAATACACCGATGTTTCCGCAGTTGATGGCACAACCTACTTTTATTCCATTTTTGCGATAGACGACGAAAATATCTTTTCTGAACCCGCCGAGATTTCTTTCACTCCTCAAGCTCCCCAAGCTCCACAGACTTCTCAGTCTTCTCAAAGTTCGAGAAGTTCCGGTGGTGGCGCCAGCCGTAGCTCCGCCTCTCCTTCAACAGTCTTAATCCGAACACCTGCAGTCCAGACTATTACCAATGTCACTCTAACGGGTCCCTTTGGTCCAGGTGTTTCTGGCGCCCAAGTTACTCTCCTGCAACAAACTCTTGTCCGAGATGGTGTCTACCCTGAAGCCACTGTCACCGGCTACTATGGTTCTGCTACCCAATCAGCCGTCCGACGTTTCCAACAGAAGTATGGTATTGAAGCAACCGGTATTGCCGGGCCCCTTACCCGCGCCAAGTTGAATGAACTCTACAGTGAAGTCCCCACACTCACCCCAGTAGCTGAAGCACAGAGGCAAGAACGAATCCGCCAGATTAAGACTCTACTTGCTCAACTTATAGAACAACTTATCGTCTTACTACAAGCACAACTGCCTCGGAATTAGATTAAGTATAGTAAGATAGAAGAGATAATATGGAGTGGAAATTTGACAGCACGGGATTTAAATTTGTCGTAAAATTTATTGGGCAATTGGTTCTACTTTATTTTCTGACCTCATTTTTGTCTAATTTTGTTTTTTCTAATATTTATGAAAATAGAGAATATGTTTCAGAAAATAGGCGTGAGAATCTGGCGGCAGTCATAAGTCAAGAAATTCTGCCGGATAAAAAACAACAAACTGTTGTTTTAGGATTTGTGGGCGATATCATGCTCGACAGGGGAGTTGAGGATGTGGTTTTGTCAAATGGCGGTGGTGATTTTAAATTTGTCTTTAATCGTGCTGAAGAAGAATTAAACAGCATCGATCTTTTAATTGGAAATCTGGAGGGTCCGATTTCTTCGAGAGGAAAAAATGTCGGGTCCGCATATTCTTTTAGAATGGACACAAGAGTTGTTGGGGGCCTGAAATTCGCCGGATTTGACGCCATGTCCGTTGCAAATAATCATAGCGGGGACTGGGGGAAGGAAGCTTTTTCTGACACGCTTTCGATTTTGAGAGAAGCGAATATAATTCCAGTCGGCGCGACAACGAGTCCCGAGATTTTTGAAGTAAAAGGATTGAAATTAGGATTACTCGCATTTAGTGATTTTCCCGGACTTGGCATTCGTGCCGATGATGAAGTTGTGGAAAAGAGCGTTTCAGAAGCAAGGGGCGCGGCCGACTTTGTTGTTGCGTACTTCCATTTTGGAGATGAATACCAAAAAGAACCTTCGCTACGTCAGATTAAGCTTGCAAAAATAGCTATCGACGCGGGCGCCCGTCTGGTCGTCGGTAGCCATCCCCACGTTACCCAGGGTATGGAAAAATACAAAGAAGGTTATATTTTCTATAGTCTGGGCAATTTCGTTTTTGACCAATATTTTTCAGATGAAACCATGCGCGGATGGTTATTGAAAGTCTCGGTTGAAAGTAATGGTGAAGTCTCCGACCTTGAACTTTGCGATGTATTTATAAATTCCCTTTTCCAACCGGTGATTCTTCCTTGTCAATCTGTATTGAATTTTTGAAACTGCAAGGCCTTGCCTTGTAGAGCTACTCTCGTAGCTTAGTTTCGTTGTTGTAATTGATCCAATCCAATATTTCATTCTCAAAATGCCTTTTGGAGGGGAAGTAGTTGGGAAATTCCCTGCGGTTCAAAATTGCCTTTTCCGGACGATTTTCCCCCAGATAGTCAAGAAAGCTTGAATAAGCGTATTTGTTTAAGAAATTAAGAACACGCTTTTTATCACCAAGTCCGTCTTCTTTCCAGTCTGGATAGATCAGCTTCACAGGATTTAGATGAATATATGAGAAGACATACTTAAGATACCTGTCGTTCCCAAGATGTTCAGCTTTGAACTTTCCTTCAAAGAGGCTTCCTGTACGCTCATATCTGATGTTGTAGTACATCGTATATGCCGTCAGGAGTTTCTGCATAAACTTGCTTGCGCCGCTTTCACCGTTCTGTTTGATAATGATATGGAAATGGTTGGGCATCTGGCAATATGCTCCTATGGATACCAATCTGTTTCCGCGCTCCACCTCATAAACATTTTTTATTGTCTCAAGACGAAAGTTTTTATCGGAGTTTGCAAGGTATAGTAGCTTTTTAAAACGCTCATAATCATTACGGTCATGAAAGATCTCACGCTTACTATTTCCGCGACTATAGATGTGATAGCACTCGTCTTGGACGAGAGGAACTTTTCTAATACTCATTTTTAAATTATACCACAACAAAAATCTACTCAACAAGGCCTTGCCTTGCAGGAGAACTTGATTTTGCCTTGTCATTCTGTATTTAATTTTTAAACAGCCCCGTCCCGCGTAAGCGGGACGGGGCTGGGTGTCTATAAGCCGAATTCTGTTATCGATAGTTATTTATCTGTGATTCTAATCACTTAGAACCTATAGCGGCACTCCCCTCCCCAGTTTGAAAAAATTGGGGAGGGGCACGGCCTTGCATTCGGGTAAGAATTTTGCCGTTTCAGCCGGACTTAACCGGATCGTTTCTGTTCGCATCTCTAGGATTGCTCCCGACAGGCATTACCTGCTACTCTTTTGTGAAATTGCACATGTGCGATATCTCACAATGAATGTTCGGACTTTCCTCTCCGACGTTACGTCGGAGCAACTACCCGACACCTTCCTCATTATATGCTAGAATACAAACATTAACAAGTTTCCAATTTAAAAGTTTTTATTATGTCACAAACTCACAAAGTTAGTTTTCTTGTCGTTCTTGCTCTTCTATTTCTGTTACCGATATTCTTTATCCCCGGAGGAGCGCTTAATTTGGAGGTTGCCAAGTCGGCTCTCTTTTCCTTCGGTATTATTGTCGCGGTTCTAGTTCTTCTCTTTGAAATCTGGCAAGAAGGAAAGTTGGATATCCCGTGGCATCCGTTTATTTTTACGGTTGCTCTTTTGCCTTTAATTTATGTTCTCTCCGCTCTATTGAGTACTCCCTCATCGCTTTCATTGTTAGGTTACAATTTTGAAGCTGGCACTTTCGGCTTCATGCTTCTCGGTTCCGTTGTCTTGATACTTGCGTCAATAATCTTTTCAGATACCTTGCGTGTTCTACAGGCCTTGGGAGTTTTCTTTATTTCAATTTTGATTATAACCCTCTTTGTCATCATCAAAATATTTTTTGGCGGCGATGTAATGGTTTGGGGTAATTTCCTCACTAAAACAAGCAATCCCATCGGTAATTGGACCGATTTGGCGGTTTCTTTCGGCCTTCTGTCCACTATCACGACTTTGGCGATCGGTATGATTCCGATGAAGTTCTCCTTCAGAGTTCTAGCTTATGTCGCTTTTGTGCTCGGAGTAGTTATGCTTGTCATCATTAATTTTTTCACCGCGTTTGTTTTGACTTTCATTGTTTCCGTTTTTCTTTTTATTTATTTTTCCAGAGTAGAAAAAGATTTCTTCAACACCGCCACCCCGACATATTCTGCGTTGACAAATTTTATGTTAAGACCGACTTTCCTACCGGCCGTGCTCGGTCTTATTTCCCTGATATTTCTTATCAATCCGACCATCTCCGCGACTCAAGGCACGTTAGGTGATGTAATATCGAAGGCCGTCAAAATTCAAAATATTGATGTGCGACCCTCACTGTCGGCCACCTTAAATATTTCCAAAGCGGTGCTTTCTCAAGACGGGCTTCTTGGTTCCGGTCCCAACACTTTTGATCGAGATTGGCTTATTTATAAGTCGGTTGATGTAAACACTACACCTTTTTGGGCCGTTGCCTTTCCTTTTGGTATTGGATTTATACCAACGCAGATAGCCACCACTGGTCTCGTTGGTTCTGCTTTGTGGATAGCCTTTTTTGTGCTTTTTACTCTTGTGATATTTAGGGTCTTAAACCATTTACCAGAATCCCGAGATGAACGTTTTGCGCTAATTTCCACTCTTCTGTTGGCTATTTTACTGTGGCTTTCGAGTTTTCTTTATACTCCTTCAGGGACAATGTTAATGCTTGCTTTTATTTTTTCCGGAATTTTTATGGCCGTTGTCAGACAGAATAGGGCAGTTTCTTCTCGCGGTCTTAATCTTAATCAAAATACACAGGTTCGCCTTATTTCAACTGCGCTTATGGCGGTGATCGCGCTTGGCGCTCTTGGATTGGGTTGGGTGGGCTTCAATAGAACGGCCTCAGTTTTATATTTCCAGAAAGCTGTTGATCTTTCCAATGTCGCAGGGACCTCTCTCGTGGAAATAGAAAGGCAACTTGAGAAGGCAATAAAATTTTCTGCCACAGATAAATATTATATTGCGCTTTCGCGTATCAACTTTGCCAAGGCTCAAGTGGCCGCATCTGCTATCACAGGTACTCCAGAAGAGAATAAGACTAACTTCGAAGACGCTTTAAGAAAAAGTATTGGCGCAGCCCGATCTGCTGTTAATATAAATCCAGCTGGTTATGATAACTGGGTCGCTCTCGGCATGATTTATGGCGCGCTGATATCCCCGCCGCTCTCGGTTGAGGGGGCCTACGAAAATGCTCAATTTGCTTACTCCGAGGCGCGCTTAAGAAATCCCGCTAATCCCGCATTGTTACTGTTACTCGCGAGACTTGAACTTAGCCGCGACGACAAAGAAACCGCCCGTTCGTTTATCAGGAGATCCCTAGCTCTTAAGGAGGACTATGCCGATGCTTATGTTTTTCTTGCTCAGTTGGAAATTCAAGATGGAAATACGACTGGCGCCATTGCTTCTGCCGAAAAATTAGCTGTCTTGATGCCCGACAACCCCGGTATCTATTTTGAATTGGGTTTGTTGAAATATTCCAATAAAGATTACAATGGCGCTCTGGAGGCCTTTAAATTGGCATTGGTGTCAGCGCCCAATTATGCCAATGCCAAATATTATCTCGGTTTGGCTCTGATTCAGCTTGGACGATGGGATGAAGCCCAAGCGGAGTTTGAAGCTCTCTTAATTACTAATCCGGACAGTGAAGAAGTTCGCGCCGTGCTCGAGTCCTTACGTCAAAAATCAAGTTCGCTTTAGTCACCAATGGTTCGGAAGATTCTCGGATTTCTTTATAGAGAAACAAACACGATTAATCAGGCGGCTCTCTTATTGGGTCTATTTGCTTTTTTGTCTCAAGTTCTCGCCTTTTTGCGAGACAGACTCTTGGCACATATCTTCGGTGCGGGATCGGAACTTGATATTTATTATGCCGCCTTTCGAATCCCGGATCTGATCTTTGTGGCGGTGGCTTCGGTCGTTTCGCTCTCGGTTCTCATCCCTTTCATCATTGAGGAAGAGAGTCGCGGGCCGGAGGCGTTGCGGAGTTTTATTAACGACATTTTCTCTTTCTTCTCGGTCCTTATTATCATCATCTCGGGTCTGGCTTTTTTTCTCATGCCCGTTGTCTCGAAAATATTATTTAAGGGTTTTTCTGACGCGACTCTTACTGAAGTCATCTTTATCTCTCGCATTTTGCTTCTTTCGCCGATCCTCCTAGGTTTTTCAAATTTGCTTGGTTCTTTAGTGCAGGCCTATAATCGGTTTACCATCTATGCTCTCGCTCCGCTTTTCTATAATGCCGGTATTATTATCGGCATTATATTTATTGCCACTCGTTTGGGGATTGTGGGTGTTGCCGTCGGAGTTATCATGGGTGCGGGCTTACACGCCTTAGTACAAGTGCCGTTTATAGTTAGGCAAGGTCTTTTACCTAGGTTTTCTTTCAAATTTAATCCCGCCCTTATTGCTCGGGTGGTGAAAATTTCTCTGCCTCGCACCTTTACTCTTTCAATGAGCGCCATCTCCATGATTTTTTTAGTTTCTCTGGCCTCTCTAATGTCTGCGGGTTCAATTTCCGTTCTCTCGCTTTCTTTCAATCTTCAGTCTGTGCCGCTTTCCATCATCGGCGTCTCATATTCTCTGGCGGTGTTTCCGACTCTCTCCAGACGTTTCAGGGAAAATAATTTCAATGCTTTCAAAGAGCAGATGATGGTGACTGCCCGTTTTATCATCTTTTGGTCCTTGCCTCTTTCAGCGCTTTTTATTGTTTTGCGCGCGCAAATCGTGAGAGTTGTTCTTGGTTCGGGTCTTTTTAGTTGGGATGACACTCGCTTAACTGCAGCTAGTCTGGCTCTCTTTGCTCTCTCATCAATATTCCAATCCCTTCTGCTCTTGTTTATAAGAGGCTTTTATTCAGCCGGTTTTACTAAGACACCGTTCTTTATCAATCTTATTTCGACGCTTATTTTGCTCTCAGGCGCCTGGGGTCTGGTCCAAATATTCTATCTGTCAGAAGACTTTCGCTATTTTATCAGCGCGCTTCTGAAGGTGGAGGATCTGCCGGATACCGCTGTTTTAATGTTGCCGTTGGGTTTCTCAATCGCCGTAATCATTAATGGTTGTATCCACTGGTTGGCGTTTGAGAGATTATTCAACGGCTTCTCACGCGGGATTGTTCAGACTGTCTTCGAATGCTTGTGGGCATCCGTTGTTGTCGGCGCGGTTGCTTACGTCGGACTCAATATCTTCGCAATCTTTATCAACACAACCTCTCTTCTCGGTATTTTTTTGCAAGGTTTTCTATCGGGTTTCGTGGCTATTGGCGCGGGTATTGTAATTCTTTTTATTTTGAAAAGCAAGGAACTCTTTGAGATTTGGAATGTGGTTCATGGTAAATTCTGGAAAACAAAAGTAATTGCCGCCGATCCTGAAATCGTGTAAGGTTGTTCTTATAATTAATATGGACAACATTAGGAATTTCTCAATTATTGCTCATATTAATCATGGCAAGTCCACTTTAGCGGATCGGATGCTTGAATTGACCGGTACGATAGAAAAGCGAGAGATGCGCGAACAGGTGCTTGATTCTATGGAGCTGGAACGTGAGCGTGGTATTACCATAAAAATGCAACCCGTTCGCATGATGTATAAGGAATACATTCTCAACCTGATTGATACTCCGGGGCACATAGATTTCTCGTACGAGGTTTCGAGAGCTCTTCGTGCCGTGGAGGGTTCAATACTTTTGGTAGATGCCACCCAAGGAGTGCAGGCTCAAACACTAACCACTTTAGAAATGGCCGAATCCGTCGGGCTCAAGATTATTCCTGTTGTCTCAAAGATAGATTCTCCTCTGGCTCGCGTAGGAGAGGCGCGAGATGAGATCTCCAGACTACTGAAGGTTAAACAGGAAGATGTCTTATTGGTGTCTGGTAAAATCGGAGAAGGAGTTTCAGAGCTTCTGGGTGAGATTGTCAGGCGTGTACCGGCGCCTGCTCACGGTCAGAGAGGAAAATTCGCGACCGCCGGTACCGCCTTCCAATCTCTGGTGTTTGATTTTAAATATTCGAATCATCGGGGGGTAATTGTTTTTGTGCGTGTTTTTAATGGTTCCGTAAATCGGGGTGATAAATTAAAGTTTAAAGTGGCCGGTAAGGTATTCCAGGCGCTTGAGGTGGGTTTTCTTACTCCGACGGAGAAGGAGGCTCATCAAATATCATCTGGGGAAATAGGATACATTGTTACTGGTATTAAAGAACCCGGTATCGTCTCCGTGGGAGATACGGTTTCTTCTTTACTTGACACATCTGAACCCCTCTCTGGTTATGAAAAATCTCGACCAGTGGTCTGGGCTTCTATTTATCCGGAAAGTCAACCCGCCTCGACTCGCGGCCGCTCGCCCGCTTCGCCGAATCGAGGCGAGTCGACGCGAGGCGGGGATGATTTTGTTTTATTGCGCCAGGCTCTTTTGAAATTACGTTTATCGGATTCCGCTTTTTCTTTCGAAGAAGAATCTTCTGGAGTGCTTGGCAGGGGTTTCCGCGCCGGCTTTCTTGGCATGCTTCATCTTGAGATTATTACCGAAAGATTGAGACGCGAATTTAATCTACCTTTAGTCATAACCTTGCCCAGTATTACTTATAGAATCATATCTAAAAATGGCGATGAAAATTATATCTATACTCCATCCTTTTTTCCAGAAGACCATCTGATTAATTCTGTTTGGGAACCTTGGGTGAGGGCCACCATTATTATTCCACCAGAGTTTATTAGTTTGATCATTCAACTGCTCTATGAATTTGAAGCGGAACTGGGAGAAACAAAAGATTTTAGCAATGAACGAATGTCGCTTGTTTTCGAGATGCCGCTTCGAGAACTTATGCGAGGTTTCTTTGACAAACTTAAGAGCGCGACATCCGGTTTTGGTTCCATTTCTTACTCTATTGTTGGTGAGAGACCGGCCGATGTCACTCGTTTGGATATTCTAATTACAGGTGAAGTGGTGCCAGCTTTTACCAAAGTAATTTCGCGTCGGCAAGTGGAAACAGAATCCGAATCGAGTGTGGAGAGATTGGCCGCCATATTACCCAGACAAATGTTTACTCTCAAGATCCAAGCGAAAGCGATGGGTCGTATTACCGCCTCGCGCACCCTAAGCGGTATGAGGAAAGATGTTACTCAGCACATGTATGGTGGGGACATTACCCGTAAAATGAAGCTTCGTGAGAAACAGAAAAAAGGTAAAAAGAAAATGAAAGAACGCGGGAAGGTTCATATTCCTCAGGACGTTTTTCTTAAAATGGTTTGCAACGGTTAACTCCGATTTCTAGAAGAATGGCGAATAAAGAAGGATCATGCTTAAAATAATCAGGACGGAGAGTCCCATCCAGATCATTTTCACTTTCTTTTTGTGTCTTCTATTGAACAACATGTCGTCATGTTACCATAAGGACAGCCCTTTTTCATTCACATGAGAACACTAGAAAAAAAACAGAGAATCAGACGGGTCATTTATTCCGTGCCCTCGCTTATTGTCTTATTAATTATCACTATTTTTCTGGTTAGAGGGGCCTTTGGAGTATTGATCAAAGAAAGAGAAAGCGGGAAAGATTCTAGGAACATGAAAGACGAAATAAACACTCTGGTTACTCGTGAATCGGAACTCAAAGAGAGAATTCATCGTCTCGAGACCGAAGAAGGGATGAAAAATGAGATTAGAGAAAGGTTTAATGTAACGCAAGAAGGCGAGTTTGTTGCGGTTATCGTGGATGATCGCGGAATTTCCACTTCAACTGATGACTCAATGTTACCGTGGTATAGAAAATTTTTGAATGTTATAATTTCGTTCTATGAATACTGACGGAAAAAAAGTGGAGATTTACTCAACAGAAAGTTGTCACTTTTGCCATATGGCTAAGGAGTTTTTCGCTGCCCATAATATTCCTTTCACTAATTATAATGTTGGTACCGATATGGCAAAAAGAAAGGAAATGATGGAAAAAAGCGGTCAGCTTGGGGTGCCGGTGATAATTATTGATGACAACGATATGATTATTGGTTTTGACAAGAACAAGCTCTCAGACTTACTCGGTGTTTCGGCGTAAATAATGGTGCCGCGGGGGTGAATTGAACACCCGACGCCTACCTCTTCAGGGTAGCGCTCTACCACTGAGCTACCGCGGCATATTTCGCTAACGTGTAATATTAATCAGTTCTCTCAAGCCATTATAATTTTCCATTGCTTGTTCCAAAAATGGTTGGAGATAAAGATATCCGGCTACTAATGGGACAATTATTATGGCAATTTTTATGAATCCCCAAAGGACAGCCCATCTGACCCTGCGTTGTAACTTACGCAGTATCTGATTATTTTCTTCTGAAAGTTTCAAGGTGCGTTCCAGTAGCACTTTTTCTTCAGGATTCATCCCGTTAGAAGTTAAGGTAATAATCCATGTCTTTTTATAGAATCACCACTTTATAAGTCGACGGGACTTCTAACGGGATTCATAGATAAGAATTATAGCAAAATATCGGCATTTTTCAAATTTTATGTTATATTCTTTGCACTTGCCGCTGTAGTTCAACGGATAGAACAGCGCCGTCCTAAGGCGTTAATGCAGGTTCAATTCCTGCCAGTGGCATAAGGTATAAGGCGCTTCTTTCTTGACGTTTGTATTACAATGTAATACAATGGGAGTATGAGAAATATTATAACGATATCCATTCCTTCCTCGGTAAAAAAGAGTGTGGATAATATCATGAAGGAAAATAAATATGCTTCAGTTAGCGAGCTTTTTCGCGACGCCATGCGTTCACTTGAGGATGCTAATTTGGTGAAAAGTATCATGGAAAGCGAAATAGAATTTGCCGCCGGCAAAGGTAAAAAACTTCGTTCCTTGAAAGATCTGATGTAGATATACATGGAAATTGAATACTCCCCCAAATTTTCCAGACAGTTTAAGAAGTTACCCAAAGCAGTTAAAGAACATGCTGTGATTTGTGAGAAACTATTCCGTAAAAATCCTTTTGACCCAAAACTGAAAACGCACAAACTGCACGGAACCATGAGAGAATACTGGGCTTTTTCCATTTCATATTCTTATCGTATCGGTTTTACTTTTCTTGATAGGAATCTGGTCAGATTTCATTCAGTTGGAACTCACGATATTTATGAAAAAAAGTCCTAGCGTTCTTTTATTATTGAGAAAAAGTATCTCTTAGTTTCCCTTAACTCTAAGTTTAGCTTGGCGATTTTTATCGAGTTTAGGTAGATGGAGGACAAGCATCCCGTGTTTTTCAAGCGCTTCCGCTCCGTCCACTTCAATTTCTTCTGGCAGATTGATCGTGCGGGCAAACGAACCCCAATACAACTCGCGATGGAAGTATTCGTCATTTGATACGGTTCTGTCCTCGCTACGTTTGCCGCGAATAGTAACAGAATCTCTGGTAATCAACACATCCAGATCGTCCGGCTTAACCCCGGCAACCATAGCTTTGATTATGATTTCAGAAGGTGTTTGATAAACATCTACAGTCAGTTGAGCTTCCTCTTCGCTGTTCTCGAACGGATTAGTTTTCGCGAGCGGGGATTTGAGATTGGATTGTTCCTCGCCCATACGTTCTGTATCTTCATCCAATCTCACCGCACCCGTGAGTCTTTCAAAAAAAGATCTTCTGTTTTGCATAGTGGTTTAATTATATCTAATCTTGTCTAGCGCGCAATCATTTTGGCTTTCTCAAAAGCCAGGAGAAGGAGGATAACGCCAATCCAAACTAGTCCGAAGGCAAACATGGCACCGTCATTGTCCCAATGGATTATCGCCAAGTTGAATCCGCTGTGTAAAATAATGGCCAAGATTAAGGCGAGAACGGCAAAGATGACCCGTTGGCCTCTGGGTTTAAGGAATGAGAATGCCAGAGAAACTCCGATGATGCCCGATGAAACTACATGCAGAAGACTGGCCCCAATGAAGCGCAGGTTGCCGGTGATAACACTTGTTACGACATCTTTTCCAATGAGCGGACCGACAACAAAAAGGGCATTCTCCAGCGCCACAAAGCCGAGAGCTGCCGTAATCATGTAAATAATTGGATCAATCGGTTCATTATCTTCCGTTGACTTCAAACCGCCCAAGAAGGCCGCTACAAATTTGAATGTCTCCTCTAAAACGACCCACAAGATAATGGCAAGCAATGTTGTGCCCGGAAACAAAATATCCACCCATTTCTGAAAGAATAAAACAATCACCACCGCGCCCATACCGAAAAGAAATGTTCGCAAAATCAGTTTTTTTGGTTCGGGATTTTTTTTATCCTCCCGCAACCAGAAGACGAGCCAAACCAGCGCGGGAAGGATACCGCCGAAAAGGGCGTACGTGGCTGTTTCAAGATTGATCATGATGGCCAGGTCTCTATCATTAACAGGCTTCTAGGTTCTGGGGGCTTGGCGCTAGCTTTTAATTCGGACCAGATCTCTTCAGTGATGAAGGGCATGAATGGGTGAAGCAGTTTGAGCGAGTTCTCAAGAATATAATACAAGGTTTCTCTCCTGCTCGACATCTTTTTAGATTCCTCTAAGATCTCATCGGCGAAGCGGTGCCAGATATATGCGTAGATTTTCTCTGCGGCGATGTAAAAACGATAGTTCTCCATATCATTGGTAATGTCTTTGGTCAACGCGCTAAATTCGTTCACCAGTTCTTGGTCAAGTCCAGTTTTCCCGTCTGCCGGCCTTTCTTGCGAGAGTACGAAACGCGCGATATTCCAAAGTTTATTGGCGAAGTTTTTATACGCCTTAAGTTTATCATTTGAGAGCTTACTATCAGAGCCCGGACCAACGCCGACAATAAGAGCCATTCTCAGAGCATCGGTTCCGTATTTGTCAGTAATGGAAAGAGGGTCAACATTATCGCCCAGTGATTTACTTAGTTTCTTGCCCTTTTCATTTCGCACCAATCCGTGCAGATATACCGTTTTGAACGGGATGTCTCCTAGCAGGAATTCGGACATCAGAATCATGCGCGCCACCCAGAAGAAGATGATATCGTAGCCAGTTTCTAGGATATCTGTGGGATGATAGATTTCAAGATCACGTGTTCTCTCCGGCCAACCCAATGCGGAGAATGTCCACAGACCCGATGAAAACCATGTATCTAATGTATCAGGATCCTGTTCCCAATCTAAACCATCCGGCCTATCTACACCAACATATATTTCGTTATTTCTATACCACACCGGGATCCGGTGTCCGTACCAAATCTGACGCGAGATGTTCCAATCATGAAGGTTATTTATCCAGTTAAAATATTCTTTTTCAAATCTTTCCGGCAGTATTTTAATTTGTCCGCTTGCGACAGCATCATGCATCAATTGCTTAAGTGACTTTCCTCCGCGCTTTTCAATTGGTTTATTTACATCCACAAACCATTGCAGTTTTGGGAGTGGTTCTATCACACTGCCGGTGCGTTCGGCAGTGGAAATATTTTGGGTAATCTCTCCCTCCTTAATTAAAAGACCTTCTGTTTTTAACCATTTAACTATTTTTTCTCGTGCCGCTACAGTTTTTTCTCCCTCCAGCCCGGGGATGGGTAATTTGATTTTCGCATGTTCATTTATGACTTGAATTGACGGAAGATTATGGCGTAGAGCTAACTCGGCATCTATCTGACTATGAGCGGGAGTGACTCCCAGGGCTCCGGTACCAAACTCCATATCAACAATTTCATCAGCCACTACTTTTATTTCCAGATTTGCACCAGCGAAATTTACTTTATAAGTCTGGCCAATATATTTTTGGTACCTTTTATCATCCGGATGCACAGCCACTGCCGTATCGCCGAGTTTTGTCTCGGGACGAGTGGTAGAAATAGCGATAGGGAAATCTTTTGAATATTTGAAAGTAAAAAGTTTTGCCAATCGTTCTTCATAAACAATTTCATCGTCTGAAATTGTGGTCTGGCCTCTTGGGTCCCAATTAATTATTCGTGTACCGCGATAAATAAGACCGGCGTCATACATCATTTTGAATGCAGTTTTAACAGCAAGACTTCTTTTTTTATCCAACGTGAAGGCTTCTCTGTCCCAATCAAGAGAAGCTCCCATCTGTTTGATCTGGTGTTTTAGAGCCCCTCGATTTTCAGCCACAAATTTTTCTACTTTCGCTATAAAAACCTCTCGTCCTATGTCATATCTGGTTTTTTTCTCTTCTTTATAAATAATTTTCTCAACCCTTGTGTTTGTGGCAATGGCGGCATGGTCAGTACCCGGCAGCCAAAGAGTTTTAAAACCCCTCATGCGTTTATAACGAACAATAATATCTTCTATCACAACCATGAGGGCTCCGCCCACGTGAAGTATTCCGGTAACATTGGGAGGTGGTAGAACGATGGAAAAAGGTTCTCGATGTCTCTTCGGTAGATTATCGGGGTTGAAAAAACCACTCGTTTCCCAGAGACGATAAATTTTATCTTCGGTTGCCCCCGGGTTGTATGGCTTAAGAAATTTTTCGTCCATATGGTCTCTCAATAATAACATGCTCTAAAAATATGGCATTGGATACTTTAAAGGACAAAATTTACATCTGTTATTCAAAGATTTGACATAGTTGCAAGTGATTTTAATCATGTCTTTTATTTGATAGTTTTATTAGAACTTTATTTTTCTTAATCAAAGACATTATTTATATAAAAGACAAATAATTATAAAATGTTGTAAATAAGCCATTTTTTCACCATAAGCTTTTTTATCATATTATTGATTTTTTTTCACGGGAGCGTAATGTGTTTATCAGATTTATATGTTCTGGTAAGAGGAGGTACCCATGTACAAATTTTCCGTATTTCTTGTTGTTTTACTGATTGTTGGATGTCAAACCATAACGGCAACCTCGCCACCGTTGGTTAAGGGGCCCATAGATTGTCCGGCTGGTCGTCAGCTAGTGGCCAATGTTTGGTCTTACCAGCTTCTCCCGTATGTCATACAGGAGAAGGTTGTGGAATTGATGAAGATAGCTAAAGGTCGCAATACCCGTAATGCGACCGATCCGGCCGGGTATCGGGAGGATGCTGTGTCTCGTACATTAGGGCCACGTTTGCGGAGTGAGGTTAGGATACGGGCCCCCGTGAGTTTAAGTGTACAAATCTTCTACAGAGATCTGCAAACAGCAAAAGTTGTCGAGGATCTCGGGGTTCTGAAACTCACGTATGGTGCCGGTAGCGTGATGCTTCCTGACGATCCGCGCAAGTGGATTGTTGAGACAGTCTGGCCGGATAATTTCATGTCTCCAATTAAGTCGGGTGGTGAACATCGCCTCTGGCTATTCGGATATGAATGGAAGCACTGGTGTGTAATGAACGTGCACGGCATTGTGCCATAGCACGTTCCGTGACTTGTTGGGAGCGTGTTCCTTACATGCTCCCAACGGTTCTCTTTTCTGACGCATCTTTTCAAAGGTGTTTCGGAAATAGGAACTGCAAACACATGCGTAAAATTTATACAATCGTATTGATATCTTTTTTTGTTTTCCTTCTGTCTTCGCGTGGACTTGTTTTACCTTATCACGGACATGGAAGCGCTCTTTTCAATATTTCTCATGTTTATGCCGATGACGGTGGTGATGGGGGTGGTGATGGCGGCGATGGGGACGGTGATGGGGGTGGTGACGGTGGAGATGGGGATGATGACGGTGGCGACGGCGGTGGTGACGATGGAGGAGATGATATCGAAACTCCTCCACAACCACCCCCAAGTGTGCCAACCTGTCCACTTACTCCAAAAGATGGGAGAACTATTGTAAATCTCGGTAGTGGTTCTATCATATCTAGTGGTACTTTAAGTGCCGCTACCAAAGGCCCTGTTTCAGTGTCTATTTCAGCTGGTACTTATGATATAAGTCTGGTCTCCTATGACAACCATCTGACGAAACTTACACAAGTTCAACCCAATGAAAGCTGGTTTCTAGTATTGAAAGATAATCTTGGTTTGACTATCGCTACCACTAGCGCCATAAGCGATTTAGAGAGTAATGAGGAGTATAAGGAAGAAAAAGTTGAAACTAATTTAGTATTGGCTAGTAGTACCGCTTCAATAACCGCTATTCACGCAGCCTTTAGTGATATCAATCCAAACAGTATAACGCCCCTTTGTGTGGCGTTTGATGAAGTAGTTGTTTCTCCACCTCCTCCTCCACCACCAGTATGCCCACTACCAACGATCATTAGTGAATTGTCGGCAACAAGTATCGTTAATCAATTATTTTCATACACATTAACAGCAACGACTACTGGTGTTGTTTCTACCACTACGAGTTTTACCGTGGCCACCTCAAGCTTACCAAACGGACTTAGTTACTCCACATCAACCAATACTATTTCAGGTATATCTACAGAAACAGGTACTTTCAATATTGCAATATCAGCCACAAATGATTGTGGTATCGATGCCAAAACCTTCGTTCTCGTCGTAAATCCTCTCGGCGGCGGTGGATCTTCTCCCAGCGCAAATCTTGCTGTGACGAAGACAGTTGATAAGTCGACTGCCAGTGTTGGTGACACAATTACATACACAATTACTTTAACCAATAATGGTCCGAGTGATGCCACCGGAGTGTCCGTGACAGATGCTATACCGAGCGAGTTAAATTTTGTTTCCGCGACATCTACTACGGGTAGTTACTCCACAACCACAGGAATGTGGACTATAGGTGATTTAATGAACAGTTCTTCCACAGTTTTAACTCTTAGCGCTACTATAAAAAGCGGTAATGAAGGCAAGACAATAACCAACACTTCTATTGTATCTGGGACCCAAACTGATCCAGTTTCTAGCGACAACACTTCAAGCGCAGATGTTAAGGTAAATGACACTCCATCCTGTACAACAAACTGCGATGGCGGCGGCGGAGGAGGTGGGGGCGGAGGAAGTAGTAGCGGTAGCGGAGGTGGTTCTTCCAGACCTTCCACATCTACCAGCACAGTGACCGAGGCCGTGTGTTTCTATCTGCGCGATTATATGCGTCGCGATTTTGCTAACGACCCAATAGAGGTTCTGAAACTCCAGGGCTTTTTAAGAAATTTTGAAGGACATAGTGAAGTTACTCTGACCGGTGTCTTTGACCAAGCTACCTTTGACGCCGTTTCGGCATTTCAAATGAAATACTTCAGCGATATTTTGGAACCGTGGGGACACACTGGTCCCACTGGCTATGTATATATTCTGACTCTTAAGAAAATAAATGAGATATACTGTCAACGAATATTCCCGCTTAATCAGTCTCAAGTTAATGAAATAGCCGCCTTTAGAGCGCTTTTGGACAGTCTAAGAACACGAGGAGTCGATGTTGAGTTACCACCTCCTTCCGAATCAGGGAGTGTGGAAGAAAGAGGTCTTTCGACTACCACGCCTATAGTAATCCCTATAGTGGGCGAAGCGGAACCCCCTCAAGGACAAAATCTTCGCAATCTGGCGGCCGCAATATTTGCGTTACCGGATAATCTATTAGACATAATAAAATGTTCGTATGAATTTCTATTGGTGATTATTGTCCTTTATATCCTAGGAAATGTTCTAAAGGATGTCCTTTATAAAAATATCCCTGAGAATGCTAAAAAACGATTCTTTACCAAATGGCTGACTATTGATGTGGGCATGGGTCTTGCTATCGTGGCGGCCTACATGATGAGATGGTGGTGTGTTATCTTACCACTGATGCTAGCTCTTATCCTTTCATTAATTTGGACATCGACTTACTCCAAACATAATTCTATTAGAGCTTCTATTAAGTCATGGTACCTGGTCGGTTCTTTACGTATAAAATCTATTTGGAAAGAGAATCAAACCATATTTAAAGGGAAACTTGGGAAGCGAGCGATAGAAAAAGAGAAAATATCTGAAAAAGAAGAGCCAGAGACGGTTATAATTTTACCCAAATTAATTTCGAAGGAGGACAAAAGTGAGAAGGGCGATGCCAAGATAACTGTTGCCGGATCTACGAAGTAAACGATAGATTGCCGGATGCAATTATTGGGGTCTTTTCCTTGAGGGTTTCTGGTGTTTTCTTTATTTTTATGAAAGCGGCAATCCCTATCATAATGGCGTTGTCGGTGGTGAGAAGTTTGGTTGGTATTCTAAGAACGATATTAGAAAATTTGCCCATGAGCTTCTCAAGTTCTTGAGATAGATGAGCGTTTGCCGAAACACCGCCAGCCACAATCAGAGTTTTGATCTTGTCACCTAGTTCAAACAAAGCCTTACGGGTTTTTTCTATAAGTACTTCAACTGCTGCATCTTCAAATGCTCTAGCCATATCTGCCTTAAATTTGTCGTTCAATCCTTTTTCTGTTTTAAGTCTGTAGAGTACGGCGGTTTTAAGACCAGAGAACGAGAAATCAAGATTTTTTGAGTGAATCATTGGTCTTGGGAGCTTAATTTTGTCATTAGCGGACCTTTTTCTCACTTTCTCGGCTAGCCGAGAAATTTCCGGTCCACCCGGATAAGGAAGTCCAAGCATCCGCGCCGTTTTATCAAATGCTTCACCAACGGCGTCATCACGCGTTCGGCCGATAATTTCATAATTTCCAAAGTCTTTAATATGTACCAGTTCAGTATGTCCTCCGGAAACCAAGAGTCCGAGTGCTGGTAATTCTAATTTTTCATTTTGATTTTTGATTTTTGCATTCTCGTCTCGGAATAGAACCGAGACGAGATGTCCCTCCATGTGGTTGACGGGCACAACTGGCTTATGCCATGACTTCCCAAGTTTCTCCGCAAAATTGATGCCGACCCAGAGGGCCGGTTCTAGACCCGGACCGTTTGTAACCGCAATACAATCAACTGTCCTAAGCTCGGCTTCGGACAATTGAGCTTCCCTTAAAGTTTGCTCGAGAAGTATTGGCAGATTTTTTTCATGTTCTCTTTTTGCTAAATTAGGATAAACACCGCCATATTGAGCGTGGAGTGCCACTTGGGATAAAAGGGTATTACCCAGCACTTTTATATCCGGTTTTTCCAAGGCGCCGTTTATATCAAGCAGGGCAACGGCAGTTTCGTCGCACGAGGTTTCAATAGCCAAAATTTTCATAGAAAGATACTAACAGAGAAAAAAGCAAAAGTCCCTAGCAGAACGTGCGTAGAGCACGTCTCTGCTAGGGGCTCGGATGTGGTTTGATGCTTCACGGAACAAATTAATTGTCTAGTCGTTTTCGAGTCTTGTAAGTTAGCACCGCAACTACTACCCAACAGACTCCAGCCACCGTCGCAACAACCATCGGTATCCACTTGTTGTGCGATACGCTATCAACTACGACAGCGACGAAAATAATGATGCCGAACAGGGCAAATGTGATAAAGAACTTCATATTTTCCTCCCGTAAACTAAAATTATGCTCAGTTTCTACCACCAACATAGCACCTTATTTCTTGAAAGTGAAGTAATTATACTCCGCAACCACTCCCACCCCTTTGCTGTTGTGGTTGAGTAATCTCGGCGGCGATTTTCGCATATCCTTGAGCACTTGAATAATTCACGCCGAGTATTTCCTGCGGATCCATATCCTTCCATTCCATACCTTTGCCTTTCAAGTAAGAAGCAATTGTGAGATAGGTGTCGGGAAACCAGTAAGAATTTACCGCAAGAGCCACTTTCCACATATCTTGTTCGTTTACACTCTGCGAGGCCATGAGTTCAAGGAGCCCAAGCATTGCCATCCCATGATTGCAGTCAGGGAAGTGAGTAGAATTGCCACAGCACGGTCTGTATATACCTCTAGATACTTTATCGACTAGAGCTTGCTGTTCTGGCGTCAAATTGAAGAATTTATGACTGCTGTAATGATCCATGGCATTGCCTTTGACAATCGTCCAGCCACCCGTCGAAGCAAAGTTTCCAGCGCCTCCATATTTCGGATTTGCCATTTCTCCTTTTTCTAGAATTTCATTTTTGCTAGCGAGACCCAAAGCCCAGAATAAGTTTAACAAGAGCTCAGCATTTTCTCTGGTAATTTCTAATTTCCCGAGATTATTACTGTTGAGCAGTTTGTCATACTCTTCTTCTCCGATATAAAGTTTTTTAAATCTTTCTCCGTCGATTACTCCTGCTTCAACAAGTTGTCTGCCGAGATTATTCCAGATAACCGGAAGTTCAAACTTTTCTTTGAGTGGTGCTTCTTTGACGACTCTTACCGAACTTTGAGGCTGATAGACAATACCCAGAGCAATAATTACTCCGGCCATAATTATAGCCGCCGGTAAAAGAAGGGGATTATTTTCTTTTTCCATTTTAGTCGCAACAGTGTTTAAGTTTTCTCATGGTTTCTCTCAATCCGGATTCGCTAATCTCATTAAGTATCAGCCGTCGCCGCTCGCACTTTTTACAATGCGGAAGATGCAGAACTTTTGTAAGCTTCGCGATGATGTCGCCCAATTTTATGCTTAGTTTGGTTTTCATGTAGTAGAAGAATTATAAGAATAATATGAGGAGACCGAGAATGATCATAGCAATACCGGCCCATAATCTAACACTTTGGATTCTGGTTCTTTTCCATTCCTGCATTCTGTCTACCACCAATCTGTCAGACGTAATCCAAAGGACAACGGCAAGCGGTACGATTAAAATGAGGTTATAGAGGAAAAGGTATCCGAAACCCGAGAGATACGTTACCTGATCTCTCAAGAGACCGATCACCATGAGATACGGACCGCCCATGCACGGGAACTGACAGAGACCAACCAAAAAA
>Ga0208958_1001109_pt1 | contig 28340 bp, 24 predicted proteins | sample RifOxyB1_FD_184032 | JGI IMG/M metagenome (GOLD analysis project Ga0208958, IMG submission 184032) | Soil microbial communities from Rifle, Colorado - Rifle Oxygen_injection B1 (SPAdes) | ecosystem: Environmental > Terrestrial > Deep subsurface > Rock core/Sediment | place: Rifle, Colorado...
CGAGGAACCGGGGTTCAAAAGGGTACCAGTCCGCGGTCATGCCGTCAGACGATGTCACCGCGCGAAGCGCGACCACGTGGTCATGGGTCCTTCCGTCGCCTTGGACGCCAACGCTCTTCACCGGCAGAAAAACGGCGAAAGCCTGCCAGATCCTGTCGTACAGCTCGTCTTCCAGCAGGCAATTGATGAAGACCTCGTCGACCTGGCGCAGTATCTCAAGATGCGTCGGGGTAACCGGCCCGATGATCCGGACCGCGAGCCCGGGACCCGGAAAAGGATGACGCTTCAAAAACGCCTCCGGAACGCCCAGGTGGCGCCCGAGATCCCGCACCTCGTCTTTGAAAAGCTCGCGAAGGGGCTCGATAAGTTTGAACCGCAGTTCCTTCGGCAGCCCTCCGACATTGTGATGCGACTTGATCGTCATCGAGTGCTTGTGTCCCGGACTCGATTCGATAACGTCGGGATAGAGCGTGCCTTGCACCAGGAATTCAGGAAGATGCCCGATCGACCTCGCGAACGACTGCGCCGCGCGTTCGAAAACCGCGATGAATTCAGCGCCGATGATCTGCCGCTTTTTCTCGGGATCCGAAATTCCATCGAGTCTGGAAAGAAATTCCCGGGACGCGTCGATGCACTCGACGGGAAGATGAAGTTTCGTTTCAAACAGCTCGACGACCCGCTCACGTTCACGATATCGGAGCAGCCCGTGATCGACGAACACGCAATGCAGGCGGTCTCCGATCGCTCGATGAACCAGCGTGGCCGCGACGGCCGAATCAACGCCGCCCGAAAGCGCGCAGATGACGTGCTGATCGGGACCGACTTCGCGTTTGATTTTCGCGATCTGCTCTTCGAGAACGGAACCCATGTTCCAGTCAGGAGCAAGACCGGCTATTTCCGATAGAAACTGCCGGAGCAATTCCTTGCCGTGAGACGTATGGGTCACTTCGGGGTGAAACTGCAAACCGTAAATCCCCGCGCCGGCGTTCTCGATCGCCGCGATCGCGCCCGAAGCACTTCGGGCGCTGGCGACGAATCCTTCAGGCATCTGTCGGGTCTCGTCACCATGGCTCATCCAGACTTCGAACGATTTCGCGGGAACCGCGCCGAAAAGTCTCGTCCCGGGCGAGGCATGAATCAGCATTCTCCCGTATTCGCGGGACTCTGCCTTCTTGACCTGTCCACCGAACTCACGAACAACGAGCTGCATCCCGTAGCAAACCCCAAGAAGAGGGATTTTGCTGTCGCGCTGGTACTCAAGCAACCCGGCGGGAAGGGCCGGGGCACCCGGATCGTAAACCGAGGACGGGCCGCCGGAGAGAACAATCGCGCGCGGCGAAAGTTCCTGAATCCTGGCAAGCGTCGCATCGCCCGGGAGAATCCTCGAAAAATAACCAAGCTCACGCACTCGACGCGTGATGAGTTGCGTATATTGCGAGCCGTAGTCGAGAATGACGATCGTCGCGTGAGTGCCCATTCCGTTTACCGCCTCTTTCCATCCAGCCGGTAGTTGGGGGCCTCTTTCGTGATATCCACGTCATGCGGATGACTTTCAGCCAAACCGCTGTTCGTGATCCGGACGAACTTGGCGCCCTCCCGAAGTTTGGCGACGCTGCCCGCTCCGCAATAGCCCATCCCCGCGCGAAGACCGCCCAGAAGCTGATGAATGTTGAACGACAGACTGCCGCGATAAGGAACGCGTCCCTCGATGCCTTCGGGCACGAGCTTACCGACTTCATCGACCTCGCCCTGGGAATATCGATCCTTTGAACCTTTGACCATCGCATCGACGCTGCCCATTCCGCGATAAGTTTTATAAGAACGCCCTTGATAAAGCACCATCTCACCGGGGGCCTCGTCGGTCCCGGCAAAGAGCGATCCGATCATCACGCTTTGAGCTCCGGCCGCCAGGGCCTTCGTGATGTCACCGCTGAACTTGATCCCGCCATCGGCGATGATCGGAATCCCGTGCGGCGCGGCCGCCCTCGCGGCTTCCGAAATCGCGAAAAGCTGCGGTACGCCGATCCCGGCGACGATCCGGGTCGTGCAAATCGAGCCGGGACCGATCCCCACTTTTACCGCATCGGCTCCCGCCTCGATCAGGGCCTTTGCCCCCTCAAACGTCGCGATATTTCCGCCGACAACATCGACGCGATCGCGATAGTTCTTCTTGAGTGTCTGAATCATTTCGAGAACGCCCCGCGAATGCCCGTGCGCGCTATCGACGAAAAGAACGTCGGCTCCCGCTTCAACCAGGGCTTCGGCTCGCTCCATGTTATTGCCCCCCACCCCGACGGCGGCTCCGACGATGAGACGGCCGAACTTGTCCTTGTTCGCGTTCGGATAGGCTTGTTGCTTCTTGATGTCTTTGATCGTGATCAGACCCTTGAGGTAACCCCTGGAATCCACGACCGGGAGTTTTTCAACCCGGTTTTCCTTCAGAATCGCTTTCGCTTGCGCGAGAGTGGTTCCTTCCGGGACCGTGATCAACGGCATCCTGGTCATGCGTGTTTCGATGAGCTGGCTGAGATCCTCTTCGAATCTCAAATCGCGGTTGGTGATAATCCCGACGAGCTTCAAGCCCGCATCATCCTTCACGGTGACGGGAACTCCCGAAATCTTGAAGGTTCGCATCAGGTCAAGCGCTTCGGAAATCCTGGCGCGGGGGGCGATCGTGATGGGGTCAAGAATCATTCCCCACTCGCTCTTTTTTACTTTCTCGACCTCGAAGGCCTGATGTTTGATCGAAAGATTCTTGTGGATGACGCCAAGGCCACCTTCTTGCGCGAGCGTGATCGCGGTCTTGCTCTCCGTCACGGTATCCATGGCCGCAGAAAGCAGGGGGATCCCGAGCGGAATCCGCTGAGTGAGGCGCGTGCCGAGCTCAACCTGAGAGGGCAAAACTTCTGAATAGCCTGGCAACAGGAGCACGTCATCGAACGTCAGGGCTTCCTCGAGCAGATTCATTTCCTCTCCTCCATTCCGTCTTCCAATTCCCCAAGCTCTTCGAGATCGGCCTGGTCATCCCCCAATCGAGCGGGGCCGCGCACGAACCGGTAGTAGCCGATCGCATCGTTGACGTAGTTCTGAGCGCTCGTGCCGAAAAACTCAAGTTCCTCGTCCGTCACCTTGCGGATGACCCGGGCGGGAGCGCCGAACACGACGCTTCTCGGGGGGATCTTTGTTTTCTTCGTGATGAGAGCGCCCGCGCCGATCAGGCACTCGTCGCCGATCTCGGCGTCGTCGAGAATAATCGCGCCCATTCCGATCAGAAGGCGGCTTCCTATGGTGCAGCCGTGCAGCGTCGCGCGATGACCGATCGTGACTTCGTCGCCGATCGTGAGCGGGCTCACCTTGCGCGTGACGTGAAGAACGGAATGATCCTGTACATTTGTTCGGCTTCCGATCCGAATCCGGTTGACGTCGCCGCGCGCCACGCATTGAAACCAAACACTCGAGGAGGCCCCCAGCTCGACGTCGCCGATAATGTCCGAGGACGGGGCGACAAAGGCAGTTTCGTGGATCTTTGGCCAGATTCCGTGATGAGGAAGAATCATGCGCGCTCTCCCTCTTTCTCGACCAGTTCGCCCTGAAGGGAAAGACTCGTCGCGGCCGTGATCCGAACTTTGACGAAGTTACCGACGAGCTCGCAGGTCGAGCGATCGCTGATGAAATTCACCACGCGATTACATCCTGTTCTGCCGGTCCAGACCCGCGCGGCCGAACTCGCGCCAGCTGAAGCAAGATTCTGGTTTTTGGCGACGCCTTCAACCAGAATGTCCAGTGTTTTGCCGACGCGCGAAGCATACCGCTTGGCCGCGATTGCAAGCTGGTATTTCAGAAGCCGGTTCAAACGTTCATTTTTCACTTCATCCGGGACGTCGTCGGCCATCTTCGCGGCGCGCGTTCCCGGGCGCGGCGAGTAGGCGAACGCGAAAATATTATCAAACTGAACACGATCGAGAAGATTCAACGTGTCCTGAAAGTCCGCTTCCGTTTCGCCGGGAAATCCGACGATCAGATCCGTCGAAATCGCGACTTCCGGCGAAAGCTCACGGAGCCGATCCATCTGCGCGATGTACGTCTCAATCTTGTGATGTCTGCCCATTTTCTGAAGGACCGTGTTTGAACCGCACTGCACCGGAAGATGAAGATGAGGTGCAAGGCGCGAGACCCCCGTGTCCCCGCCCGTCTTTCCGGAAGAATAACAGTCGATCAGCTCCTCACTGAAATCAAGGGGATGGCTGGACGTAAACCGGATTCTCCTGAGCAGCGCACAGCGGGGATCGCGGTCAATCGCGCGAAGAAGCTGCGGAAAATTTTCTTCACCGTCTTTCGGCCCGACCCGGCCGATCACGTTGTGGAGCTCGCGAGGTTCGAGGTCCGCGACATTCGGATTACCCTTGCCGAAAGAATTCACGTTCTGCCCGAGGAGAGTCACCTCGCGTACGCCGTTTCCCACCAGGCGGGCGATGTCGTCGACAACCTCGCTGATCGAGCGCGACTTCTCCCGGCCCCGGGTATACGGGACGATGCAGTAGGTGCAGTACTTGTCGCACCCTTTCATGATGTTGACGAAGGCCTGGGCCTTTTCACCGATGACTTTCGTCTCGGTGGAATAATCCATCGAAGAATCGAAATCCGTGTAGATGACGTGTCTTTCGCCGTTTCGCACCCGGTGCAGGATCTCGGGCAGATTATCGATCGTGTCGGTCCCGAAAACGAAGTCGAGGTAAGGAGCACGCTTGAAAAGGGTTTTCTGATCGAGCTGGCCCACACAGCCGCCCATTCCGATGATCGCGCCGTGTCCCCCAGCTCCGGATTTCTTAAGCTCCTGGAGTTCCCCTAACGTGGAGACCGCTTTATGAACGGCTTTCTCCCGAACGGAGCAGCCGTTGATAATGATCAAATGAGCGTTTTCAATGGAATCAGCCGGATCCATTCCCTGCTCGGTAAGGATAGCCGCCATCCGTTCGGAATCCGCCACATTCATTTGGCAGCCGAAGGTCTTGATGTAGAATTTCTGATTCATTTTGTCGCGATTCTATATCTTAAAACCAGGCTTTCGACCACCATGTAAACAATCATGGTCAAAGTGAATCCGACACCTTTGAGCAGCGCCCAGGCCGCTGTCGACCAGTACAAAGCAGCCCAAGCTGCCACGGCGGCATGAATCGCGAAAAACAGCCCGAGTCTCATCGTAAGTCCCCGCAAGGCGACGGTCAGCAGGCGCCCTCGTGCCGATAAGGCGGCCGATTGATCCCAGGAAATCCCTTGCTGTTTCATCGCCTTGGACATGAAAGACACCAGAAGTGGGTGTCCTGCGATGACCGATCCCCAGAGCAACAGGGCCATGGCCGCCTCGATCAGGGAGGGCTGGAGTTTGAACCAGATCCCCTCCTGAGTGGCGAGGGACAGTCCCCCAAGGACGAGGATCATCCCATTTCCACCCCAAGTCAGGGGTTCGACGTGCCTGGTAGTCCGCCATTCCCAAAATATTTCTCCCACCCCGAAGATCATCCCGGCCACAAGGCCCCAAACGATTCCGAATTGAGATTCGATAACGGTAAAGGCGACTACCGGAATCACCCCGCCCAAAAGGAGCGACCGCAACGCCTTGGTTTTCGGCAGAGAACGCGGTGAACTGGCGAGGGGTTCGGTCATACCCACCTTCAGCCGGAATCTCCGGCCGAAGCCCCCGAAAGGCGCCGGTTCGCGATATCAAGAAGTTTAGCGGGGTCCAGCCCGTCCGAAGGGCAGTGAGCGACACCAGAATTGAGTGTCATCCCGATTGCTTTTTCGATGCGCTTCATGACTCGCGGGGCATCCCCGACCTTACAATCATCAAGGACGAGAGCGACTTGACGGCGCTGCGGAACCGGGTAGACCGCGTCCGTGGCCCTGAAAAGGTTTCTCTTGATCGCATCGCAGAACTCGACCGCAACCAGGCCATCGGGAACGTTAACGAGAGCCAACGCGACTGACCCGAGTTCATTCGTCACTTCGTAGGCTCTCGAGGAAAGAACGGCGCGCAGAGCCTCTTCCGAAGACAGCTCGGGGAATTCGAGCGTCAGCGTAATGCGGTTTCGGTTTCGTGTCTGAAGTAACTTTCCACGATGCAGTCTCATGATCTGATGAATGAGCTGAAGCTCGCTCCCGAGGCCTTCTTCCGACCGGGTCAAAAAGCCTGTCTCAGACTGCAAGACTCCCGCAAACGCTGAACCAGGAGCCATCACTCCGCCCTCGAATCCCGCGAGAGCCTGCGACCAGGCGGCTGCCCAACTGGCATCGGCCTCGGGCTTCAGTGCAAAAGAAAATTCGAGGCGTGACGGAAGTGCTTCGATCGACACCCCAGACTTTGATTCAGCGCGCCCGCTGATCACTTCGAGAATCAGATCGATCGCCCGGCTCAGTTTTTGAGGATCGGCGAGAACCGGAACATCGGCTGCTGAATAGATCGTGCTGGCTATCCCGCAATCCTTCAGCCAGGGACGATCGAGCTCAATCCGTTTGCGAACCAATCTTGAAAGCTCAACCTCACGTAAATGCGCATGAAATGTTCCGCTTTCGATCGCGGCAAGATCAAGGACCGTCACGAGGGCCTGCTGGAGACGTTGCGCGTTTCGCTTCGCCATCAGAATCAGTTCTTTTTGCGAAAGCGGTCCCGCATCTGCGCGCGGACTCGCATCATCCGAGGCCTCTAGCGCGTTCAGCGCATTCAACACGCCGGTCAGCGGTGTTCTGAGTTCATGAGAGATCAACGACAAAAGGTTCGATTGGAACGCCCGGAAGAGTGCCTCATCCTGAATCGCAAGCTGGCCAGTCGGACGATGGCCGACCAGAAGATCAGCGACGCTATCTTGAGCAGGGACCTTGCTGACTGGTCTTTTCTTCTTTTTAGGCAAGCTCTTGAAGGTCCGATGTATCTTCGATTTCCAGTTTAACGAGCCAGCCTTCTTCAACAGGATCCTCGGTCACCCGATCCGGATCTTGTTGAGCTGTCGTATTCACTTCCTGGACGATTCCTGTAGCCGGACTGATGACTTCAAGCCGGCCGTTCGACCCGTCAACCGTGACAACGACTTCATTTTTGGTAAAGTCATCACCTTCCTCGGGGAATTCAATACTTTGGACGGCGCCGAGCTCCTCGATGGCCGCGTTCGTCATGCCAATGGTCACGACCGAACCTTTGCGTTGAAACCACAATTTGCCGTCCATGTACTCACCGTTTTTAGGTGCGACTTCAGCCATGAAATCCTCCATTCCCCGCACGTTAGTGTGCCACGGCCGACAGGGTCGAGGCAACTGATGCAAAAATATTAAGGTCCAATCGGGACCTAGGAGCACGAACGGTGGAACATTCAATGATTTCAATTGACTTACCCCTCCCCAATTCCACCCAAAATGATTACCAGACCCATTGACTCGGGTATAAGGAGGCGGCACAATTATATTAGATAGTCGAAGTTTTTTTAGGGGTTAGCTGTCTAAGGGGGATTTCGATGAATACAAATCTTGGCGTATTACGCCATCTTGTTGGGCGCCACTCTTTCGCAATCAGCATTGCGAGTTCGCTCGTGTTTGGCTTCTGCGGGATCACCCCGGCGCAGGCAAGTGGGTTTTCTACTACGAACTTTCCATGTGCCCCGTGCAAGCAAGCCCCCGACGGCTATCAATGCAAAGCTCAAGTGAACGAAAAAGGCTGCCCAACGAAAATCAATGGAAAAGCCTACTGCACTTGGAAAGACTGTTCGGCTGCCGGGAATATGAACAATAGAGCGCCGGTAGATGTCACCCAATCGGCTTCAGCTGCCCGATCGTCGGGATCGATAGCGGCAAGTGAGCAGGCGCTCGAGGAACAGATCGCGTTCCGGGATAGCCTCGATGATGCTCAAAGAAGTGCCGCCGACCGAAGAATCACTCCCGATGAGAAATCCGCCTTCGACGCCGGTCTGAAACGGGCGGACGAAAGGGTCAATGGACAATCGACCACTGCCGCGGCACCTCAGCAGAATGCCGCAATGGCGGCAGGGCCCCGTCGCATTTCGCCGGAAGGCGTTTACGACGATCCCCTGCCCGCGAACGGCCCAACCCACCCGAGCTTCGCGAATCCCGACTTGCAGGGAAACAGGTTTGCCGGAAACACCGGTAATACCGGCAGCGACAATACAGGCACCGGATATGAGGGATCCGGCGGGTACGATAGCGGCTCGATCGGCTCCTCGGATTACCCCAGTTTCACAAATCCCAATCTTCATGAGAAGCCGGGCCCAACCGTTGAAGCCGCCGCAAGACTCGAAAAAGGAAGCGCAAACAAGGAACTCTCAACGCAAGAAGTGCTGGACCAAGAAGGACGTAATAGCGGTGGTGGAGGCGGCTCCTTCGTCAACTCCGGAGCCGAACCCACCGGTGATCCCTGCAGCAAAGCAAGCCTGATTGACAAAAAGTTCACCTGCTCCGGGACGCAAACAGTGATTCAGGGCGCGCAGATCATGAACACGATCGCGCAGACGACGCAATCCACGGCCCTGGGCGGCATGGGTCAGATCAAGCAGATGGAGGCGGCTCAGGAAGGAACCCAGAGCGCGGCGATCAAAGCAGCCGCGGACATGCAGGAACTCGGAGGGCAAATCGATATCGGGCTCGGAACCGTGAACACCGCGACGGGCGTCGGACTCCTCGTCATGGGTAATAAGCACGGGTCGGAAGGGCAAGAAATAAGGGAGACCGTGACCTCAAAAGCCTCCGGACAAAGCGGGATTCGCTATCTTGCGCAAGGACAAGCCAAACCGGGCGAAACACAGAAATACCAGGTATCCGGTTTCGGAAGCGAACGCATGGAGAACGCCTTCATGAACTCCGAAGGCACCAAATTGAACAACGTTAGAGCCTCGGACGTGAGGCGGAATGCGCTTTTGGTGAAGAAGTTCGGCAACGCCGCCGAGGCCGAAAAAGCGAGCGCCAAATCTCAAGCCTATGGTGCCGGCGTCACCCAGCTCGCGACGGGACTCGGTCAGGTCACCCAAGGCATTTTCAATATCATTGCGGCAAAGAAAATGCGCGAGGCCGCCGACAAGCTCGCCGGTGAAGGCAATGGCAATCCAACCGTCAATCCCGCCGGAGGAATGGACCTGAGTGGCGCCGACTCCTTCGCACCCCGCACCGCGGGCGCGATTAACGGGAATGGCGAAGCCGAAGAAGCACAGGCCATCGGTGAAGAACCACAAACGGATACGCCCAACCTCGGTGCTCCGTACAATTTTGCCGGTCCGCCGACGGGCCTCGCAAGTCCCGGCCCCGCACCCGATCCCTTTAAAGACAAGGAGATTGCAAACCAAAACGGCTCCGGCGGAGCAGTCGGGCTCGGCTCCACGAGTTCGGCGACCGGGGAACCTGAACCAGGCGCGAAAATGGCTGCAAACGAAAAGGCAACCTACGAGGGAGGCGGCGGTGGAGGCTTCGGCCGCGGCGGCGGTGGTGGCGGCGGCGACAAAGGCCTGGACCTCTCCGCATTAAAGGACCTCTTCGGGAAAAAGGAGCAGGATCTTTCAGGTAATGGCATCCTGGCCTTTGGCGATCGAGGTCCGGCTTCGGAACCGAATTCGATTTTGGGGAGAAATTCTAAGAGTCTCTTTGCGAGAATATCAGAAGTGAATCAGGATAAGTTTAAGAGGGGGCAGCTCAAGTAAACGCAATCAAGGACGCTCCACGGACGGAGCGATGGTTTCAGTCAGTGAGTCAGGTCTTCGGGGGACATATGAAGGTGGGGATCACGAAATTGATAGTGCCGTTCCTGCTGTTTGCGGTTCCGCTCGCGACAGCTCCGGCCCGCGCTGATGACTATGATGCCGTCTGCGGCGCCCGCGCCAATCCGAAAGGCCTTCCGGAAGAAAAGAAATCCTATTGCGATGCCGCCAAAGACGCCGAGAAAGCCGCGGACGCGGATGGAATTATCTGGAAACTTTGGGCCGCGACAGCGGCCGTTTGTACTGCCTCGTGCTTTACGGAATGGAGCGGAGGAGGCGCGGTCTGCACAGGCTCCGCCATGGTCACCGGTGTTACCGATGCCGTCATGACAAAGCAATATGCCCAGGCGATCACCGGCCTCGGGATGGCCGCAACTTCGTATTTCATGTTGGGCGGTGACAAGATCGACAAAGGCTCCACTTTTAAAAACAAGAGTTCCTGCATAACGGCCGTCACCTCGGCGGCGCAATCTGTCGTGAAGTTCATGGCTGAAAAAAGCCAGGAGAAGTCAGCCAAAAACTCGCTCGAGACCGCAAAAGCACTCGATAGAAGCAACAGCCCCGGAGCGGATGGAACGGCACCTCCTGCGGCCGCGAGCGGCCAGAATCACGATTCAACCTATGTGTCGAGCAAGTCCGGCACACTGATCGGCTCCGGTGAACCAGGCGTTCGGGAGACGACGGCTCAAAACTGCTCAAACGCGCGCGCGACGGGAAACGTGGGAGACGCCCTGCAGTGCGCGGCCGCGATGGAACCGAACCTCCCGGGATTCGTCGGCAGTGAGAAATTCGCGGATGAATTCAAAAAACTCTCCGGATCAGACCTCTCTGATTTCCTCGCCAGAAAAGGCGAAACACCCCAGAGCGCCATTGCAGGCTCGGTCGGAGGCGCACTGAATCAGGATCAGACCAGGACTCTCGCGGCTGCTCTGGGCGAACTCCAGGAGAAGCTTCCTTATGAACTTGCCGGAGCTGAATACGTCTCGAGCGGCGGAGGCGGCTCTCCCAGTGGCGCGGGCGGGGATGCAAATCTCGCTTCGCTCATCGGCAATATGATGACGCAGTTCGGGCCACAAAAAGGGGAGAAGCCCCCGACCGGAATCAGCGCGCTCGATTTTGCCGCTCTGACACGTTCGCCGAATCTAATCGTGCAGGACCGCACGCTCAGCATTTTTCAGAGAGTTTCTTTCAGGTATTACTACGTGGGACGTCGTCTTTTCGCAAACGGAACCAGCTCGTCCGTATCGGGGGGAAAATAATATGATGTCTCAACTGAATGCTTTGTTTTTGACGTTGATCATGGCGCTACCCGCGACTATTTTCGCGCGCCCAGCTCAAGCGCTCGTTTGGCCGAGCCCGTCACCGCTGCCGGGAGTGAGTGATGAAGCCTCCCCGACTCCATCTGGACCAACCCCGGTTCCGGGTGGTTGCGACGAGCAGTGCGGAGTTTTTAAAGGCGTGATGAACGCCTGCCAAGCATCTCCCCCAAGCCCGGAGATTTGCGCAAACGGTACTTCAGCAAGCACTAACCCTTCGGCAGGGTGCTGCCCCGCGGCTTTTGAAGCGCAGTGGGGCCAAGTCCCCATGCATTGCGCCGTCATGGCGGGCGCCAATACAGCGAAGAAGTCCCAGATGATTACAGCAAGCGTCTATACGGCGGTCGCCATCGGCTGCCTGGCGGCCTGCGCCTTTCAGTGGGCGGGCTCGGGAACAGCATGCATGGTTGCCGGTGGTGCAGCCGCGGCGACTGACCTCGTGTACAGCATCATGACGGCAAGGAGCATCAAGTCGTACGATGCCATGCGATCCAGCATCAACATGTCCATCGGAGCTGGAATTGGAGCGACCGCTGGCGCGTACGGCGTCGGAGCGATTTCGAGCAATCCCCTTCGCGGGGAAGCCTGTACGGCAGGAGCGATCGCGGCCGTCATGGCGGGCGTGAAATGGTACGGAATGTCCCGTTCCTCGAAAGTCGCCAAAGAATCATGCAGGGTGATCGAAGAGTTCCTCTCACCTGCCATCGCGGCCACCACCGGCGGCGATACTGAGCCAGGGGTGAGCTCCGTCACGGAAGGAGGCGGTGGAAGCAGTTCCACCACGAATATCCGGAACTCCGGCGGCGGCACGAGTTCCTATGGCACCACAGCCGAAGAAATCCTGAAGGGCAACGATCCGGCCACCTCAGGTGCGGCGTTGGCGGGCCCCGACTCGGCGCTTCTGGATAAGATGCCGAATCGGGCACAGATTCCCGAACTCCTCAAGGGCATGGGCACGAACATGGGCGATATCGCTCGCCGCCTCGGATCAGAATCTCCGGCCAACATTCTCGGCGGAATGTCCGGAATGCCCTCCGCATTTGGCGATGCAATGAAAGCCTTGGACGAGGACATAAAGAACGGCAAAATCGAATTGCTGGGCGTCGGGCCCGAAGCCGCGGGTTATGTCAACGCGGGCTCCAGTGCGGCGATGGGCAGTAAAGGTAGCGGGGGTGAAAGTCCTTTCGCCAGCCTCGGGTCGATGTTCAGCAAAGAACTCCCCAAGTTGACCGGGGGAACCGAGCTGAATTTCAATGGCAAGAGCGGCCTCGAGGTCTTAGATTCGGATATTTGGCATACGGGCGCAAAAAAGACGATTTTTGAGATTGTCTCGACCCGCTATGACCGCAGCCGTTCCAAATTATCTACCCTGGACTGGGCCAGTCCCCTGAACCGCGCGCTACTGGGACTACCCGCATTAAAAGAGCCAGACCCGAAGCCCACGGTAAAAAATAAGGCAAAGTAGCCCAGGGGCTTGCAAAGCGCTCTTTGGCTGAGTATGACTAGCTGACAATTGGTTTGGGGAACGGGGCTGTAGCTCAACTGGTAGAGCGCCACAATGGCATTGTGGAGGTCGTCGGTTCGATCCCGATCAGCTCCACCATTATCCCGCCATTCTTCTCATCGGGAGAATGACTTCAAATTTGGATCCCCTCCCGACCTGGCTATCTACACGAATCGACCCGCCATATGCTTCAACCAACATCTTCACGATAAAGAGCCCCATTCCATGACCGGGCTGCGATCCAGTGTTGCCCCTTTCAAAGCGTTCGAAGAGCTTCGGAATACTTTCCTTCGGAATGCCCGGCCCCTGGTCAGTAACGACCAAATACAAGGTATTTGGGGCAGCTCCCGGCTTCGCGAGAATCGAGATCGGCTTGCCAGAACCGAATTTTATGGCGTTCGTCAGCAGATTACCGACGATCTGTTCCAATCTTAATTTGTCGCCTTCTGCCGTCATCTCGGCTCCGATGTCGCTGATGATTTCGCTCCCGTTCTGTGCCGCCATCGGGCGCAGCCGCTCGATTGTTTCTAACAGCGCACGCCGAACACTGAATGGAACGAAATGAAACTGAACTTTTCCGCCCTGCAAACGGGCAATGTCGAGAAGCTGATCCAGCAGGCTGATCGTACTGGCGCACTGTTCCACGGCAGTCTCCAGAAACTCACGGACTTTCTTGAGATCTCCCGCCCCTTCAAGAGCCCGAGACAAGTGACGAACAGCCAATTGAAGTCGTAACTGCAAAGCGGTCATCGGACTTTTGATGTCATGAGAGGCAATCGATATAAGATCCTCTCGCAAGCGCACGGCGGCACGGAGTTCTGATTCCGCGTTGTTTCGGAGTTCGATTTCCCGAACAAGCGGCCGATAAACCAGGAAATACAACATGGGAAGAAGTGCAACAATCAGCAAAAAACTGTCGATCATGGACACCACGATTGCAGGCTGATCCTTGATGAACGGCAAAACTAGCAACATGACCAGCTGTTCGATGATGAACACGCTGAGAATCGAAAAGACAACATTTCGCAGTGCAGTTCTGCGAGGCGATGCTGTCGCGCGTTCTGGCACCATAAACTGCTTGTTTGCAAAAACCAAAGCAGGTCTGAAACTCCGGGCTATTTTTCGAGCGGCTTGATGCTGCCGCCCGGCCCTGCTGACGCGTTGATGGTGAAACTTCGAGACGTGCTCGCAAAAGTCGCCGAGAGCACATGACTTGAGACAACGTGGTTAAAACTGTAAGTACTGACCGGGCCAACGGGAACGTTATCAACATAGACGTTCAGAATCTTATAGCCCGGCATGGCATGTACTCTGTAAGTCTGGGATGCTCCGGAAGCGACGCTGATGGTCCCAATCGGCGCGACGATCCCCCCCACGCCGGCGCTTGAAGAAATCGTATGGCCACTCCCGGCCACGAAGGTCGCTTTGATCGTGTGATTAGCGTTGATATTGCTCAGCGTGTAGCTGGTGACGGGCCCCACTGCCACACCATCGATAAGAACGTTCAGAATCCTGAAGCCCGAAGCCGGAAGAATCGTGAAACTCTGGCTCGCGCCTGCCTTAACCTCGGTCATACCGGAAGGAGAAATACTTCCACCTGGACCCGCCGAGGAGGAAACGCCGTAAGTGATGGGAATGGGATCTGGAGTGGCGGCTGTTCCAAGATCGAATGGAGTCCCCGCTCCCATGGCCGGAGCGGCGGGATACATTGGAACAACATCCGGGCCAATCGGAGGAAATGAGACCGAAGGTGCCATCCAATACGGCTTCGAGGTCAGGTAAAGAGAAGGCGGCAGAAGGCGATCGGCACTGCCGTTCCACTGTGTGCTCTGGGTTACGGAATCCCAATTGCCGTGCCGCAACGCCGTCGCAATCACCTGAGGGTCATTATTGCTGGCGCTTCCATCACCGTCCCCATCATATCCAAATCTGTAGATGGCCTTCTCGCCGTGCAAGGATACGTTATTCAACTCATAGGTATTCTCTAGCCCGGTACCGGCGACGTTTCCAAGGAAGCTGAAATACTGCGAATGGTATTGGATATCGACATCCCAAAATGCGTGTGAAACGCCCGAAGGCCTCAACGTGAAGCGATTTCTGAAAGCGGTATTGTGACTCGCACTGCCCCACGTATTGTCCGAATTGTATCTTCCTTCGATCCAGTTTCCCTCCGAGAGGTTCATAATGGGGTGAGCGCCGTGATACTGAACCCCGCTTCCCTGCCAATTCGCGGTCGTAAAAAGCTCGAGCATATAGTTGTAGGAAAAAACATTCCCGGAGGTCTGCCCGTTCGCGATGATTCCTGGAGAAACGTGGTAAATCTGGTTATTTTCAATGAGATTTGCCGACGCATAGAGCTGAAAACGTATTCCATAGGCTCTACCCGGACCATACTCGGTAGCGTCATGAAACTTCCCGCTCCTGATCGTGTTCCGGTAAGCAGCTACAAGATTCACCGTGTTTTGCCAGGTCCAAACCGTCTCAACCCGCAGGAGCCAACAATTCGATGCCCCACGGAGGACGATCGTACCGCCATTATCGTTTTGGTTCGTGCTACCGCTCGCCTGGTTGTCGACCGTGAGGTCCTCAATTCCAGCATCTTTCGTCATGCCATGAATCCGGGTCGCCATCGGGCTGAGGCTGGCTCGATAGTTCCAGTAGAGCGGAATTTCGAGAGTCGCCGTCGTGGAACTCGGAACCGCGACGACCTTGGCTACCTGCCCTAGCGACCGCGTACCGTTCGCTCGCCCACACCAACGACAGGGAGCTGCGTTGTTGCCATAAGCGATGACCGGCGGGTCTGCATCGTCCTCATTCAGCTGATCGATGATGATGTGATCTCCGGGAGACCATCCATGACTCGAAGAAGTGGTGATCATCGTGGAACCCTTCTCCAGCCCCCCCGAAATCCCGATCGACCCTCCTTCCCAATATCCGGTGATCCCAACCACGTAAGAGCCGCTCATTCCGGAAGCGCCTTTCAAAATCGTGCGCCCCATTCCAGAACCGCGCAAAGTCACGCCGGATTTGAGCCGAATCGAAGTATTCAAGTTGAAAGTGCCCTCGGTCAACTTGACGACCTGGCCTTCAGAACAATTGTCGATGGCGCCCTGAATAGCTGAAGAGTCATTTCCGCCCGAAGGGCTCAAAGTACTGTAAACCGTACTCCGAATCGGAATATCCCCTTGAACGCCCACATTCCCGAACCAGGTAACCACGCGGTCCGCGGGAATAAGATAGGTCGCTTGCGCGAGCGTAAGGACTCCGGCAGTCAGAACTGCCGCGAAGAGAAGTCGCAAGATTTGGTTTCGCTTCCGAATCATAATGTCCTTCACCCGTCACTCGGGTACAAACGTCGCTTCAATCGTGTGGTCGGTATTGATGCCATTGAACATATAAGTCGCAACCGGTCCGACCGATCTGCCGTCGACCGTGACATCTTTAATCAGGTAGCCGGGATCGGGGACGATAATGAACGACTTACTGCCGCCCGCATTCACTGTAAAACGCGTGGTTCTCATCCCGGAGCCATCCACCCCGACCCGCAAGATCTCATGGGTAGTGGGGTCACACCCCTGACAAAGAACCGCAAAAGTCAGCACTATGCCGAATATACGGGTGAACGCTAGAATACTTGACATATTCCCCCTACTATTGAGTATAGCAAAAAATAACGCGTGGGGATGAATAAAATTTAAAAAACTTAGACCGTAAGCTTTCGAAATATTAGTCTTTTTTACAAACAAAGAAGTAGACTGGCTTTTGCTCCACATTCCAGGCCCAAGTCCCGTCCACACATTCTCCAATATTGCAGACACCCACCCAGATTCTCGAGTACCCCGGCATGCACGCACAGTAATTACCGTCAATGGCTCCTGGATCGGTATTGGTGCAATAAGCGGGGGAAGTCTCCCGGCTTGGATCACAATATTTTGCGTGCTCAGCTTCAGCACAGTATCCCTTCAAAACGCCAGGGGGTTCACTCAGCGCAGCCGCCACCCCACAGTCCGTAATGGTTCTATGGATTCCCGTGGCGTTCGTACCCAGAATGATCCTGATGTCTTTCGAAATGGTGGGTGACCCAATCGCGCCCGTAGGCTTCTTCGCCGTAATCCGCAGATCGGCGATAAAGCTCTTCCCAATCGCGAGCTCCTGATACGGAATGATTTCGAGTTTCTGAATCGTCATTCCAGGCGCGATCGGAGTTCCCAGATTGCTGCCCTCCGGAGCTGTCGCGATCACTGCGTTATTCGGCAAAATGACTTTTTTAACGCTGATGGGAGTGTCGGTGTTGCTGTTGAAATTGGCTTTGAAAGTCAACGTGCTCAAATTACCGGTCTCAAGCACGTTCTTTTTACAAACAAATGGCTGCGCGAGTGTGGCAGTGATCAACTCTGAAAAGTTATTGAAGTCACTGACGATCCGAAAGGTCTGCTGAGCCCGCATCGCGGATGTATTCATCTGCGCATACATGAGGGCGAGAGCACTCACCAGTCCGAGGCCAATGACAGCCTGAACGATCGATTGTCCCTCTTCAGAACTCTTATAAACCCGATTCCCCTTACCCATGATTTAATTATATGCCGCGTCATTATAAAAAGCTAGAGAGTCTTAACTCTATCAATAGGCCCCCTGGTGTTTGTTTTCGATTGCGAACATTCATAGAAAAAAAATGCTAGTTTTTTCAAACATCTACGCCAAATGTTTTCAGATGCCTCGAAATGCTTCCGAAATAATGTTAAGAACGGCTATGAGAATTTGGGACATCCACCCAGGATACCTGGACTCCCAAAGCCTACTTGGGGAGCATGGCGAAATTCATGGGCTTATTTCCGTGCTCCGAAACCACAAGAAAGGCTATTCAAACCACCCCGAAACCTTACGCTGGAAAGGTCATATGAAAGCCGCATGTCTGCGGCACGACCAACTTGCAGCAGAAATGCGCTTCAGAGCCTACAACCACCGAACCCCAGTGACAGCCTTCAGTCTCGAAAGTGATCTGACCGCAAGCTGGCCCAAAGACTTTATCGACGAACCGGGAGAACAGTTTCGAAAACTCAAACGAAAATACGCGCACAGCAAACAAGGCAGAATTCCCCTTCCCCAAACGAATCAGGCGCTTTGGGCACACCACAAATTTTCGGTCATGGCGCGTGATGTACGCGCGTACCACACGATTGGAAACGATGTCGCGCGAATGCCAAAAACGGCTCCCCTCGGCGAGCTTGCCCTGCAACTGGTCACAATTCTCAGGAAACCCGCCCCCATGAACCGTTTAGGTAACGCCGTCGAGCACCTTTGGGGCTTTCTCGAAAAAAAGAAACCCTCGGTCCCCGAATCTTTCTCCAAAAGGTGGAAATCCGAACCCGGAAACCTTCTCCACGAGATCTGGGACCTAGCCAAAAAATCAAAAACCGTCTATCTCTTGCATTCGACCGCTCTCAGCGATTTTGAGTGGCAACTCGCGCATCTCGCAGCATCAGGTACTGGGATCGGGCAGTAAAAAGGACAACTCCGTGAACAAACCAACAGTCGGAATCAGTGCATGTCTTCTCGGGCACTGCGTTCGCTATAATGGGGAACACAAACGTCACGACTGGATTGTGAATGAATTCGGCAAACAGGTCGATTTCGTCCCGATCTGCCCTGAAATCGAAATGGGTTTGGGGGTTCCCAGAAAAACCCTTCGCCTGATCATTCGAGATTCTCAAACAAGAATGGTACTGAACGAATCCGGAGAGGACCTGACGGATCTGGCGCTCTCCTCCTCTCGACGGATCCTCTCGAAACTGCCTCGAATGGATGGTTATATTTTTAAAAAGGACTCCCCCTCTTGCGGCCTCAGCGGCGTAAAACTCTATACGCCCGACGGAAATTGCGGAACCGGCGGAACCGGGATCTTCTCTCAGGAGTTTAGAAAGTCTTTTGCCGGGATTCCCGTGATTGAAGAATCAGATCTCAATGTTCTGGAAGCTCAGGCGCATTTCAGGAACGCGGTTTTGAAAGCTGCCCGTGAGCACTCAACCACTTAAGCACTGGACGCGAGCAACCTTTCCAGATCTTTCGCTGAAATCGTGTACTCTTTCGTACAGAAGTCACAGCGAATCGAAGCTTTTCGTTCATTTTTCAGGATGTCCCGAAGCTCCGCGGCACCACTCAACGCGAGCGCGCGTTCCGCACGTTCCTGAGAGCAATGGCACTTGAACTTCAGCGGAGTCTCTTGAACAATCATAAAGGTCGCGTTCTGGAAGATCTGCGCCAGAAGGTGAAGCGGATCAGCATCACGCGCAAGGTCCTCGGAAAGGGACTCGATGCTCTTGATATTCTGCTCGATCGCCTTGATTTCGCTCAAGCTCGCCTGGGGCATCGCCTGGATAAGAAAACCTCCGGCCGCAACGACCTCATCGCCTTCGGTTTTCACGGCAAGTCCAACCGCCGAAGGCACCTGTTCGCTCTGAAGCCAATAAAAGGTCAAATCCTTCGCCAGAAAACCTGTTACGAGCGGAACTGTCCCGATGTAGGGCTGAGTTCCAGGTTTACCCTTGGTACGCAAAACCGAAAGTGTCCCGACTCCCCACGGCCCCGTATCTCCGCCTTCCCCGAAGAAAGCCTCCTCACGACTGCGAGGAAGAAGGTACCCTCGAACGGCCCCGTCCGGATGAGCGTCGACCAAAGCTTGTGAAGAGTAGCCCGAACCACGGACATTCAGATTCACCTGTTCGCCGGTCTTACAATACGAGGCCACCATCAGCGCGCCCATCAGGGCCTCACCGAGCACTTCAGCGTGAATTCCCGTCAAATGGTGCATGGATGCCACCGAACGAACCAGTTGAGTCGCTTGCAGCGCAACCCCACGAATACTCCCCTGATCGGAGATACACTTGATCCATTTATCAGAAACGGGTTGGGTCATGAGACTCTGGTAACACAAACCAGTCACTGCTCGCAAAAACAAAGAGCCCCAGGATTTCTCCCGGGGCTCTTCGATTTTGCACTGCACTCTTTCGGTGACCGGGAATACTTCCCAAGCCACGGATGACAGATATTACATCATGTCGCCGTAGCCGCCCATGCCACCACCGCCGCCCGGCATCGCCGGTGCCGATTCCTTCTTCGGCTTCTCAGCAATGAGAGTTTCAGTAGTGAGCATCAGACTCGCGACTGAACCGGCGTTCTGAAGGGCGCAACGAGCGACCTTAGCCGGATCGATCACGCCAGCGGCAAGAAGATCTTCGTACTTCTCTGTCAAGGCGTTGAATCCGAATGAGGTAGTCGAATTATTCATTACCTTGTCCACGACGATCGAGCCCTCATAACCGGCGTTGCCGGCGATCTGACGGAGAGGCTCTTCGAGAGCGCGGCGAATGATGTTCACACCCGCTTGCTGCTCGGCGGTGAGGCCGGTCAACGTCTCGAGAGCTTTCGTGGCGCGAAGAAGAGCCGTCCCGCCACCCGGAACAATGCCTTCTTCGACAGCCGCGCGAGTCGCGTTCAGAGCGTCTTCCACGCGAGCTTTCTTTTCTTTCATTTCGACTTCGGACGGAGCGCCGACATTGATCACGGCAACGCCGCCGACCAATTTCGCAAGCCGCTCCTGGAGCTTCTCGCGATCATAGTCAGACGATGTTTCGTCGATTTGCGCGCGAATGGTCTTCACGCGACCTTCAACATCGGCCTTCTTGCCAGCGCCGTCGACGATCGTCGTGTTGTCCTTGTCGATCGTAACCTTCTTCGCCGACCCAAGGTCTTCGAGACGGGCTGTCTCGAGCTTGTGGCCGAGGTCTTCGGAAATCACCTTGCCGCCCGTGAGCACCGCGATGTCCTGGAGCATTTCCTTGCGGCGGTCACCGAAGCCTGGCGCCTTGACGGCGACGACCTGGAGCGTGCCACGAAGTTTGTTCACGACGAGAGTCGCGAGAGCTTCGCCTTCCACTTCCTCTGCGATGATGACGAGGGGTTTTGAGCGCTGCACGACTTTCTCGAGCAACGGCAGGAGATCCTTCATCGAGCTGATCTTCTTCTCATAGATCAGGATGTAGGGATTCTCGAGAGCGGCTTCCATCTTTTCCGCATTCGTGACGAAGTACGGAGAGAGATAGCCACGGTCAAATTGCATACCTTCAACGACGTCGAGAGTCGTGTCAGCGGTCTTGGATTCTTCAACCGTGATCACGCCTTCTTTGCCGACTTTCTCCATCGCTTCGGCGATGATTTTGCCGATCGCGCTGTCGTTGTTCGCGGAAACGGTCCCAACCTGGGCGACTTCTTTCTGATCTTTGATCGGCTTCGAGATTCTTTTGAGCTCGTTCACGACCACTTCGACGGCCTTGTCGATCCCGCGCTTCAATTCCATCGGGTTGTGACCGGCAGCCACGATTTTCGCACCTTCGCGATAAATCGCCTGGGCGAGAACGGTAGCCGTCGTCGTCCCGTCGCCCGCGTCGTCGTTGGTCTTCGAAGCGACTTCTCGGACCATCTGCGCGCCCATGTTTTCGAATTTATCCGAGAGTTCGATTTCCTTCGCGACTGTCACACCATCTTTGGTGATATTCGGCGCGCCGAACGACTTCTCGATCACGACATTCCGGCCCTTCGGGCCGAGAGTCACTTTCACAGCATTAGCGAGGACATTGACACCGTTCAAAATGGCTGAACGGGCTTCCTCTGAAAAACGGAGTTCCTTTGCGGACATGATTTACCTCCAGGTAAGACTTAGGTTTGATTCAGAACGCCGAGAATGTCTTCCTCACGCATCATGAGGTACTCGTCGCCATCAATTTTAATTTCAGTTCCGGCATACTTGCCAAACAACACGCGATCGCCTTTTTTCACGTCGAGGGGCCGAATCTTGCCATCCTCGGTGATGCGGCCCTGACCCACGGCGATAATTTCGCCCTGGATCGGCTTTTCTTTCGCGGTATCCGGAATAATGATGCCACCTTTGGAGCGCTCTTCTTCGTTAAAGCGCTTGACCAGAACACGGTCATGTAACGGGCGGACTTGCATATTTAAAACCTCCCATTTGGAAACAGTTATGAATTATCAGTGTTACAAAAGCGACCTTGGGAGCTTCGTGTCTTGTTCGCAAAACAAAAGCAAGACCCAAACAACCGCCTTAAGAACAACCTTCGTTGGGTAATGTGGGCACGCGGTCCGTATTGTCAACGTTGGGACCGGGTTTTTATTGCGATAGGCGGTAAAATTAGCCAAAAACCCAAATAGTTCCCTCCTGGTCTTATGTATTTTCCAAAATTTGACACCCAGAGCCACTCCTGATAACGTTCTGCGTCATTAACGGGGGCTATTATGACTCGATGGATAACTCTCTTTTTTATCTCTTTTGCACTCTGTGGATTTCCTGATCCAAGCGAATCCCAAGCTAAAGTCTCGAAAAATACGCGAACGCGTGACGTTTACCCGGCAACAGAACCCGATCTGCCACTCAAAGCGCCCAAACCTCGAGTCATCTCAGGTCAGCGCGCTGACCTGCACAAACCTTTCATGTCAACCCAAGTCGGCGCGCCGAGCTATGACCCAGTTCCATCAGACCAGATTGATCCTCTCGTGAAACGCCTCAAAATAGTCCAGGAGCTGATCGAGAAACACGCTCGAGCATACGATTACCGCATTTATACGACGAAACAGTTGCTCGCGATTTTGGATCAACTCACCCCAAAAACGGCGCCCACTCCGCCCTCCAGTGAGAACAATACCGAAAAAGAAACCCCGAAGGACCCCGTCACCACGCTACCCCCCCCCGAAGAGAGTGACTCGGCGCCAGGAATTCTTGAAACCGCTGGAGTCGATGACGGGGACGGAATCTAAGAGTAGGAATCGACTTTCAGATTTGATCTCGCTATGACTATGCCCGACCATTTCAGGGAGGCCCATATGCCGTGGCAGCATCCATCCATTCTGATCGTCACTCTGAGCCTGCTCGCAACAGCTTGCAGTCATTCACCGCCGAGCAAATCCGCAAAAATTGACACATCTCTCCGCTTCCCCGGAGAACGACACTTCGGACGGATCACCCAGCTGACAACCTCCGGAACGAATGCGGAAGCATACTGGTCTTTTGACGGCGACTGGCTCACTTTCCAACACAAGGGTCCCGATGGAACCAGTCCCGCATGTGACCAGATCTACATCATGCGTTCAGATGGCAGCGAATTAAGGGGGATCTCGGAAAATATCGGTCGAAACACCTGCGCCTACTTTTTCCCTGATAATTCAAGAATTCTGTTCAGCAGCACCCGAATGGACGGTCCCGAGTGCCCTCCCCGTCCCAACCTGAGTGGTGGTTATGTCTGGCCCGTTTACGACTCTTATCAGATCTATAGCCTTCAGGTTGACGGTACGGACCTCCGATTATTCGAACCCGGCGCCCCTCGCGCGTACAATGCCGAAGCAACCGTTTGCAAGGACGGTAGCGTGGTCTTCACGAGCGACCGCGATGGAGATCTCGAACTTTATCGCGGGCGCATCGACAATCTCGGAACTCTCACCGAAGTCCAACGTATCACGTGGACCCCTGGCTACGACGGGGGAGCTTTTTTCTCGCAGGATTGCCAACAGATCGTCTGGCGCGCCTCTCGGCCCCGCCCAGGCCGTGAACTCGAAAATTACAAAACGCTTCTTCAGCGGCACCTGGTCCGACCCGACGAACTCGAAATCTGGGTAGCCAACGCCGACGGATCCCACGCTCGTCAGATCACCCGGATCAGCGCGGCGAGTTTCGCTCCGTATTTTTCTCCGGATGGCACGCGGGTGATCTTCTCGTCCAACCCGCGCGATCCAAAAGGCCGGAAGTTCGATCTGTACATGATCCGGGTGAACGGCACCGGACTGGAACGAATCACCTATTCCGATACGTTTGACAGTTTTCCGATGTTTTCGCCGGACGGAAAATACCTGGCGTTCTCATCCAATCGCAACGCGAGGCGCCCTCACGAAACAAATGTGTTCATTGCGGAATGGCTGAATCTCCCCCAAACTACCTCCGCCTCGTCAGCGGATCGATTCGCCGCGCTCGTGCAAAGACTGACTGCGTCGGTCTCGGAGCCCGAAAACCCGCCCAAAAAGCTGATTACCGACGAATTTTCGTCAGCCGGTCTTCGCGATTTTTCTGAGCTTTTTCCGAAACACAAGAATGCCCCCCTGTCTCTGGGCGTTCTCGGAGAAGGCTGTCGAAATACGGCCGCGGTCGTGATCGCAGCCAAGGTCGAACAGGATGATTTTTCCGGAATCGCCGGGATCATTGAATCAGCGCGCATTCTCAGTGCGGGATTAATCGCCCAAAAAACAAAAGCGCGGCCAACCTGTTATATTTTTGCTGGCATTCATTCGAGCAAAACCAGCCTGAGCCCGTTTTCAACACTGAATCCGGCGTTGAAGGAACTTCCTTTTCGTCCAAAAGCGATCTTGATGCTCGAGCGTTTGGCTGAAATGGAAAATAACCAGCTCGCCGTTTCCGGATTTTCCGCGACGAAGGAATGGCGAAAACTCCTGAATCTGACCTGCATCCAGCAAAGGCTCACCTGCCCGGGAAGTACCCAAGAAGACTCTTCACTGGACCCGAAAACCGAATACGTCGACGGCACCCCCGTCCTACGCTTTGCGACTGTTTTCGAATCCACGGGCGAAAAACAGAAGAAACGGCTCACCCCAGAAAATATGAATATCACTGGAGCCCTCCAAGCAATCGATGCGGTCACGGCAATCGCATCGCGCGCCGCTCCAAAAACAGTGCGCCATCGCAACAAAACAGCGTTGCCTTTTGGACAAAGATCGCATACCAGATAAGAACTCTAGATGTGGCTTGGTAGCTCAGTCGGTAGAGCAGCGCCCTGAAAAGGCGTGTGTCGACGGTTCGATTCCGCCCCAAGCCACCATTTATTACGCTGGTCGAACCAGCGGCATTCCGATCCCCCATAAAATTTGAAATCGAAATTAACTGACCCCCAGCGGGGCCGCCTTCCTTGGCGGCTCCCTGGGGGTTTTTCGTTTGTAGCGCTGGGGCGTAGAGCCCGAATCTGATCCGGGTCGGATAGATTTCAGCGAATTTCAGGACATTCTCGATAATCGGACGTTGTTTCTCGACGGGAGCGGATTCCAGACGACCAACGGCCTCTGTTAGCCTGGCCCGAAGCCCATCCACGTCAATATCGTTAGCAGTGACTTGGCTCAATTGCGCCTCAAGACGCGTTTTTACTGATTTTTGCTCGGCCACTTTCTCGTTCATGACACGCATCTGATCATAGATTGGCCCTGCCGCCACTTCCGGCGGTAGATCGGCAAGCCTGAGGGTCAGGTTTTCAAGCCGTCTTTCCGTGGTCTTGATGTCCGATGAGATCGCCTTGAGCCGCCCCTCGATGCCCGGAAGCTCGCCCGTGGTCTGCGTCCGGTAGGCCCGGATCATGTCATCAAACTTCTCAGGGCTTTCCACGACCGATTTCAGCGATTTCAAAACAATGTCCTCGATCCTTGCGGCTTGGACCCGCTCCAACCGGCACCGCTTTTTATGATTCAGTCCATCGGACTTCAGATTCCTGCAATGTGCGTAATAGAAATGCGTCTTGAGCTTCCCGTGAGCAGATTTCCCGCCCAGCGACTTGCCGCATTCGCCACACACCAGCATCTGCGTCAGGGGATACGGATATGTTTTCCATTCATCCGGCTTGTAGCGGGATTTGTTCCCCTGAAGCTTGGCCTGCACTTTCTCGAAAGTATCGGTATCAATGATGGCCGGCCAGGCGGCGGGCACGACCTCGCGGCAACCCTTCTTTTTTCCAATCTCGCGTAACCCGATCAGCGCGCGGTTCTTGAGCATCGTGTTCAGCGTCGGGATCGTGAAATGACCGCCTCCCTTTTCAGCGCCTGCCTTGTTCACGTACCGCTTGCTGCGGATTCCCATTTCAGTCAGTTTCAGACAAGTTTGCCGAAGTGATCCCACTTCCAGGAACGTGTCGAAGATTGCCCGAACCTGCTTGGCCTCTTCCTCATTAACGATCAGCACACCCTTGTTCGCGGGATTGCGGTCGTAACCCATCGGGATAGTCCCGCCATTCCATAGCCCGCGCTTTGCGCGACTCGCCCAGTTTGCAGAGATGCGCTCTGCTGTTTGTTTGCGCTCATACTGGGCAAAATTAATCAGATTGAACACCATCATTTCGCCTGCGGCTGTTGTGGTGTCGAATTGCTCTCTCAGGGTAATGAAGGCTGCGTTGTGCGCCTTGAACATATCCCACATCTCACAGAAGTCGCGGTTGGAACGGGATAACCGCGACAACTCGGTTGCGAGGATCAGGTTAATCCTTCCGGCTCTAACGTCAGCGAGCAGCCTTTGAAACTGCGGGCGGTTCATATCCTTGCCGGATTTCGCTTCGTCACAATAAACGTCGATAACGGTTCCCCATCCGGCCTGCCTGCGATTCTGGGCCTCAACGAACTCCATGAGCCTCAGACGCTGCGACACGAGGCTTCCCTCGACGATCCTGGCTTGCTCTTCCGAGGACACCCTCAGGTAAAGTCCAATTTTGTTCATGCAGCCTCCGGTATGCCCGGCCCGTCGCTCATCGTGACTTTCGGGGCCTGTTTGTTTTCATTATCCCGAGGATCATCTTCCAACAATCCTAATAACGCCTTGGCCAACTGGGCCATTTTCATTTTGTATTCTTTGCCTCGAATCTTTACGGTAACGTACTCGACGTCAAATCCTTCGAGTTGCATTATCGTCATTCGTACTCCCTATGTAATCCATGTGTTATTTCTCATCTCTTGAAGCCTCCTAGAATTTGCCTGATATAAAATGCTCGACTTTGCCCGATTTTCTGCCGTTTTTTCCTTAAACCATCTTCATTCCCTCCAGTCTCAATCTGTCTCAATCCCATGCCCCACACTCGCACCCTGTTTCCACCGACCGTAAGCGCTGACCCCTTCCAAACAACATCGTTGGGTGGGAGGGGTCAGCGGTGAAGGGAGGTTTCTCCCAGGGATGCGGGTGTGGGGCACATTTTCGGAACCATTCACGTTTCTAGTCATCCGAGTTTACGCCGCCTCAACTGATTCGCCGCTCACCGTGTGGGCAGGGGTGTGAGCAACTTCATTTGATTGGGCGGGCGATGGTTCCAGAGCGGGCTTGGCCTTGAAGTACCGCCCCACTTCCGTGGGCTGCGTTCCATTATGAAGCCGCATGGACCTGGGGCTCTTTAACGCTTCCTCAAGAATCGTGTACCCAAGGTATGGCTTTCTTCCGCTGGCGTATTTCTGACAGGCGAGGAACCATTCACTCAGAATCCGACGTCCGACCGAGTGGGACGGCACGAAGTACCAAATCTGAAAGATCGAATCCCTTTTCAGGTACTCACGAAAGAGCTTTTCATAGCGGCCGGATGACTTCGTATGAAGCTCAAGCTCGACCGCCATGACCACGGGTTTGTCCTTGTAGATGGCCGTGAAGATTCCATCCGGGATCACTTGTTCGCACCGGTCGCGTCCTCGATTCTGCGCAAAACTCCGCCGCTTCAATTCCATCTCAGTGACCCAATCCGTTCCAAGACCAACGGACTCCAAGGACATCCGAAGCGCCGATAGTGTCACCTCATGTTCGATGGCGTTGCGATTTGAGTAACGGAACGTGTCGCGTGCCCCAATGGTCGAAGTCCCTTTGGCAGCAAGAGTCCAGGCGCAAAGCCCTTCATCAAGGCCGTGAACTCTTCCGATCAGATTCAATTTCTCAAGCTTTCGCAGTCGCCTCAGCACAGTGCTGCTGGCGATATTCGTAAAAAAGATTTCCTTGATCTGCCGTGTCGAAAGCACACCGTAGCGATCTAACTTGGACAAGATATCCTTGTCCCGTGGTTGTAATCTCATCGATCAAAACCCCCTCGTAATTTGTTCAATGGCACGCTTCCTTACCAATTCCGGGTCAGACTTGGCCGCTTCCTCGGCCTTGATCCACGCCTCCCGCTGTGCTGCCTCAGCCCTCTCTCGTTCCCGCTCTGCTTGTCGTCTTTCCTCCGCTTCGCGTACTCGGCACATCGCCTCTCTCGCTATTTCGATCTCCCGCTCGGCATCTCGCTGGACTTCGTATGCCTTTCTTCGGGTCGCATCACGTCTCGACTCGATCTCTCCCCGGATAACGCCGACAAACCAAACCACGAACCATACAGCGCCTGCGGTTGCCGCGATTACCGCTGCGTAATACAGCAGGCGAAGGACTAGATCCTGCAACTGCAAGTACGGCTGGAGCCAGCCCCATGCAGGATTTTTGTGGTTGTCAGATCCGTTGAATCGCATCCCGGCGGCCACCAGGTTGATGCCTCCAATGACGATTGCGATAGTCCCGAAGATTCGGAACCTGATTTCCTCAAACATAAAATTCTCCGTTTCCCTTCACGAGGAAGGGCGAAGTGTTCGATATTACAGTTTCGGTTTTTCCCTGGATTCGCCCGTAGCATCCCCATTTGCTTGCCCGGCTCGGCACACCATCGCCTTGAGGTGTTTTGCCCCAGCACAGTCCAGTACGAATTCGCGCGAACTTCGCGCGCAGGTCTAGTAGAAAGCTATCGAACTACTCCCGTGGGCCATTGGCCCGTTTTTAATTTAAAATTTTCCAGTTACTCTCTCAGTGAACTGCTCCAAAACCTTTTCAAAAAAGCTGATCTCGCGATCAGCGAATGTCGGCACATTGCCGTGTCCCTACACCCTGTATAATTGCGAGAGTCGTGCCGAGGCGCAAAATGGCTAAGAATTTGATTTTTCAGGAGTGACACC
>Ga0208958_1001112_pt1 | contig 28252 bp, 53 predicted proteins | sample RifOxyB1_FD_184032 | JGI IMG/M metagenome (GOLD analysis project Ga0208958, IMG submission 184032) | Soil microbial communities from Rifle, Colorado - Rifle Oxygen_injection B1 (SPAdes) | ecosystem: Environmental > Terrestrial > Deep subsurface > Rock core/Sediment | place: Rifle, Colorado...
TGAAGAGGTTATCATCCTCTTTTGCGGTCTTCACCGTAACCAGGGTGTCTTCTTCACCAAACCTTCTCAGGCTTTCAAGCCTCTTGAACACTTCAAGATCCCGGTCATCACCAATCTCCTCAAATTCAACAATGTCCATATAAACCTCTTTAGCTTTTGCGGCATCCACCGCGTTCATCACACTCTTGGCAACCACAGTCCTGTGTTACCATTTTCACCAGTCTCGGCAGGTCTTCTGAAAAGTATCCCGGCTGGCACATCCAGTCAAACAGCTCCTCGGCAAAGCGCGTGCATTTCCTGCTCACTTCTAGCAGGTCTTGGCTCTTCAACATTTTCTTGATAAGCCTGATCTGCCGCGCTTCCCTTTGAAGCCGCTGGTTGTCGTTGATCGACATTTCCCTTTGCGTCATTGTCTCAACATCCTCACGGTCAAGTTCCCTATCCATGATAACCTCCTTTCACCAGCAATCATCCGCAACCATGTCTTCGATATACCCCACCGGGTCATCCGACGCGGCTTCCGCAATTTCCATGCAGGTCTCGCACACGCCCTCGTAAGCATCACCATCGGTGATCTTTGGCAGGGGGTATCCACACACCACACACTTTTTCTCGCTAGCCATGATAACCTCCGTAAACCCGCAATGTCTTTATCGGTGGCACGCATCGCGGTTTGTTCATGTTTTCCGTGCCAGACTCTTCCAATTTCACGTTATTTCGTGTCTTGGTATGAGTTTCTGAGGTTTATTTTCTTATGATTTGCACAAAGGTCACCAGCAATTCTATTTGCCAGGTTCCGTACTTCACACAAAGTTTTTGCCCAACATTCCACTCGTGGGGCTTTTCCTCTTTATATTCATTTAATCCCTGCCAATGATCCCTTTCACCGGCCTTGTCTTTCAGTACCCATACCTTAAAACTACGGTCTTTTAGGCTTTCTTTCACCAGGGCCATCTGACCTTTTGTTAATTCCGCCACCGGCCTGATGTCCACCCGCACACCCTTCTCTTCAATTTGCAGGGCTCTGCGTTTTGACCTTTCATTCTCTTCACTCTCACATTTTGGGTGACTGTGACCGTGTTTCCCGCTTGGCCACATATTCGCTTTTTCATCAACCTTTCCGCAATAACAACATCTTTTTAGGTTCATCTTTCACCTCACTCTGAACTTTGAAATGGCGGGGGGCTAAGCTCTTACGCTCACATCCCCCCGCCCTATTCTTACTCTTATACCCCCTAACGGGGTCTTACCTTTTGTCCTTATGTGGGGCCAGGCAAAGCAAAGCCTTAACGCCCCAATGTTCTAACTCACTTACCCGGTGCCTAGTCTTACGCCTCAGCCCTTCCTTGGGCCTGGGGTCCACTTACATGGTTTACCCCTGGGTGGCGTTTTTCGGCCATACCGGTTTGACGCACTATGTCACTACAACTCGCCTTGGCGGCCTTCGCCATAGCACGCTTACGCGCACTTCGGCTTTCACCGGGCTTTTCACTGGTTCGGTCACTTTCACCCTGCACCGCCAAGGTCTGAATTGCCCCCGCTTTGCCGCTCATAAAGTCTGCCGCGGCTTTGCGTAGCAATTCGATCATTGCAGTTTGTTGCTGCAACGCTAGTTCGGCACCTGCTGCGTCAATTTGCAGGTTCGCCAAACTCAGGCAGGGTGAAAGGCCGTGGTCATAGTCCACGCGCCCGGTCTGTATAAATGCTTGGCCCAGGGTAGCAAAAGGCAATGACCACCCTTGCTTGTCCCCTTGCCAAATGAAATTACAATAAGTCTTTTGTTTTACTATGAAACCTTTGCGTTCCTTGCCGTCAGCCCCCAGCTTCGGTTGCTTGTAGGGCACCATAACCTTGCGCCAAAGTCGCTCAGGCAATGGCGTACTAACGCAATGTCCCAAAAACCGGCCCCGGTACAGCGGCTTATAGCTTGAAAAGTCGCTATTCGCGCAGCTGCCGGTCTGTTGAATTTTGAAGGTTACGGCGGCGTTAAAATTCGGCCCCGCCACCGTTGCAAAAATTCCATGGGTGCGTGGGGTCAGGGCTACGCATTGCAAACTAACCTGCAATGTCAAGCCCTTGGCCATAACCACACCCTGCTGAATAACACTATGAAATAAAAGCATATCAGCTTATAGGGCAAATGTCAATCAGTATTTACCATGGCCCCAAGGGCAAGCCCTTGAAAGATCACACGGATTTCATATATGAGTTCTTTTTTTGGACCCCATGGACAGAGCCCAAGGAACCCCATTTCACGATTTTCGGAAGATCATTATAGAGCAATTGCGGACATAACACAACAAAGACCGATCAATCCATATTCCCGGCATTTTCCCCATTCCCCGAGCCCAAGAGTAAGGCATTATTCTAGAAATTATATTATTTCACCAGGAAAGGAGGTAGGTTTTGAGAATTTACAGAGAAAAACCAAGATTTTATCTTCCCAGGAATTAGAATCTCTTCTTTCATCTTCCAAAATGTGATATTTTTCTCTCCTGGGAATAAAAGGGGGTATCTGGAGAGGGCTTTTTTGAGATCTTTTTGCGATAGTTCATGATAATCATTCTCTTCCAAAAAGATGGATCGTTCTATAAAGGGCTTTTCCTTGATATAACTTGTTGTTTTATAAGGACTCTTAAGGATTCTCTTTCTCTCCAAGATATCCTCTTTTATATCTTGATGATTCTCTTCTCTAAGTCATAAAGGGGATTCCTCAAGAGAATCAACTTTCTTTTTATTTAGGTTTTCCTTTATTACTTTTTGGTTCTTTAAGGTCTTTAAGGGTGGGTATTCAAATGAGGGTGTGGGTAGAAAGGTATTCTATAGGTGAGGTATCTCTACTGGTATAGTTCTCTTGATATGGGGGTAATTGTTCTTTGTATAGAGGTGTGTTGGTATGAGAGGGGGTGATTCTTGGGGTGGTGATAATGTCTGAAGGGGAGGCTCTTAGAGGAGATTTAGGTAGAGAGGGGGTCCAGGGGGCGGGGTCTAGCCCCATTTTCCGCAGTAATATCTGCGCCTTATAAACACTTCCTGCGGAAGTGACCTCCAACCCGCAGATATCTCAGCGCCTTTTTGCACTTCTTTTTGCTCATTAAAAGCCCCTTCTAAGATAGTTTTCTCGCTCTGGTCTCTGTTTGCAGATCCCGAGAGGTTTGCGCTTGTCTTTGGCTTCTAGGTGGGCTCTTCTCAGATGCTTACTCTCGCTCTGGTCTCTGTTTCGGATTCACTCAAAACCATCAAATCGCAATATCGTCCATTTTTTGCCGCCTAGAGTCGTTTTACGTCTTGCCCAACAAGATCCAGACAGACCGAGATTTTCTCTTTGAGGCTCAAAATCGCAATATCGTCTTTTTGGTAACCATCCAGGAGTCGCTTTTGATCTTGTACTACCGGATTCGTCGGACGAGAACATTTTCGGTTTTCACTTTTACGCTCATATAGGGGTATTTTTCAAAAATCTCCATTTTTGGAGATAGAGTATTTATCTTGTATTTACAGAGAAAGCCTCTTTGTGATATTTTGCTCAAAAATGACTCTCTTATTTACAAGAAATAATCTCTGTTGATGAGAGATTCCCTCTTGCCCTGTAAGTCCAAAGAGGAAACCTTGTTTCACAAAAATGGACTATTTTGGGCATCCAGGGAAGAGATTGGATCTATTACTATAAGATGCAACTTCTGATTTTATGAAAAATGGTCAAAATGGAATCTTAAAAATAATTGTGTTTTCAAAGATGATACTTTTTCTGGATAGGTATGCCGAAAACGATTCCCGCGATATAGCAATTTTTATTGGCTTAGGACAATACTGTCATAAGGCAATTCCAGATTACCGAGAGTATTCAGAAAACGCAATTTTGGTCATGCCGATAGGCGGTAAAAACTTAGGGTTTGAATAAGGGGCGATTTTGAAAAATTTTTGCTCAAAAGAACCCAAAATTTTCAACCCTCTGTAAGTATTGAGTGCAAAAAAAGATCACCTTTTTGCCTTTTTCTTATTAACTTTTCAAAGAGCTACGCTTAACTCTCAGAGAACATTAAGTGCTCTCAGAGGGGTATATCATCATCCTCAAAGTCAACTATGGCCGGCTTCCTTAACGGTTCGTCACCGTCATTACGGTTCTTTTTCTTCTTTTCATCAGGGTATTCCCAGCCGTATAGCTTCGCCATTTTTTGAATGACTCCGCTGGCTGATTTATTCTCGACTAGCTCAGAACTTCTTGTTCTTACCATGCCTTTTTCATTCTTCTTTTGCTTGGGGCGTTCTTCTTTTTCACCCTGTTCCGTGATGACCTCAAAATCTTCTTCCTCGGGTATATCTATATCTGCGCCTGGGTCATCCTCTTCTAGAACAATCTCTTCCTTATCATAATCTAGATCCTCGGGGATGGGGCTGTCTTCTTCATCATCCCCGCTGACATCTATTATCTTCGGTATACGTGGCTTATGATCTTCCAAATTTGAAGATTTTTCTTCTTTCTTAAACTTCTTCGGGGTGTATTCGTACTCACCCCGCAATGCTTCCTGGAGCTCCCTTTCTGAGAACTGCCTATCATCTTCAATATTCAATTGTTTCCTTACAAATGCATCCAAGAGCCCATAGGTTTCTTTGAGCATGGTCACTCGTAGCTTTTTGCCATTCTTTGATTCTTTGAGTTTGAGATATCTGATTGCCATGATTAATTCCTTTTATGAAGCGGCATCCGCTTAGTATGGTATAGCGCATGAAAGAAAATTTATGCAAGCGTAAATTCGAGATTCTGGACTAATAATAGTTCGGTTTATTCACACAAGATACCGCCCTGCTCAAGAAAGCTGTCTGGAATAGCCCACAATCCTCAGTTCTTTTTATGTTGGGAGAGTGTTCTTTCATGCAATAATCTTCGCCTTGCCGCGTGCTCTTCTTATCTGGCTCTTCTCTATCTAAATTCGAGATTCTGCAATAATAAGTTATCCCCCGAACCCCCGAACCCAGGCTGAGAGGCGAGCTCTCAAGAAGGGTTCTCAAATCTTATAAGGATCTAGACTCTTCCTTAGATCTAGATCGTCTGGAGATCTAGACGAGGTCTGGATCTTTTTGTGTATTCTTTTGTACGGTTGTGTACTCTAGATGGGGCTCTTGGAGTACACTTCTGGATCCAGAGTCTAGATCTTTTTGTGTACTCTGTTTTACTAGCATATATTCTAGATAAGGTAGAAAATCTAGACTAAGGGCTGGAGTTCTGGATGTGGTTCAAGTGCCAAAAATGAGTCTCTGGTTTTTGTCGGCTACACTGTCCGCGTCCATTTTTTTAGGTGAAATTTTTTTTGTAAAAAATAATCTACATGAAACCGAGTAATCCCACGATTGGATTTTCTCCATTCTAGATTTTTGTTTTTGGGTGGGCCGCCGGGGTCTTTCAATTCGATTTATCTCCAAAATCACGCAAGTATCTGTATTAACACCAAAATCCAGATTTTGGGCTGGCGTCGTAAAAGTGCCGTATAATCCCCCGTGCCCCGGCAAATCTACAACCGTGGCAAAAAAAACGGGCTCTACGTTTAAAAATTATCTTTAGATAAAATCCAGATAACGGTGGGTCTAGATCTTCCAAAAAATCTAGATTTTTCTTTAAATCTAGATCGCAAGATGCGTCTTGTCGCTTTCCTTCTTCTTATGATACCTCCATCGGCTCTTGGCCGCCAACTCTTTGACTATCTTTGTAATATGTAGATGGTTGATTTCATTGACTAAGATGACGTTTTGTCAAAGTATTGGCGGGACACTGCCAACGAATTGACGGTTTTAGGTTGATAGTTCCCGGGCTATCACAACTCTGGTAAAATATGCAATCCCCATGCAATATCAGCTAGTTACAAAGTGAAATAATTTTGTTGAGACCAACAAAAGAGGCACAGCGCGTGCATCATTATTAGGCACGTTGGGCATGGTGCCCAGCGAAAAGTTTTAATGCCTAGGGAGGCAAGTATGACTACGAAAAACGCCGCAACCGAAAACCCCGTGACCATCACTACCCAGCAAGTGCCGGAGCCCAAGTACAAGGACGAGCCGGTCAGCATCACCCTGAAGCCCAGCTATTTCGGACTGAAGCAGGGTGGTGCGAGGGGCGTCAGGCAGGTGACCCTGGCCGATCAGGCCAAGCGGCAGGGGAACACCACCTTCAGCATGAAGTACCTGGATGAAATGCACAAGCGACTGGGGGTGACCCACACGACCGCCGGGTTCATCAAGCAGTTCAGCGAGCACATGACCATTCAGACCGTGAAGAAGGTCACCAACCAGGAGGCCATTGACAAGGCGAACGCCAAGCTGGCCGCCGGGAAGGCCCTGGCTGACGAGTTGGCCAAGCTGATGACGAAGTAAGCCAACAAACCCAGACCGCCGGGGGCTGCCCGCGAGGGTGGCCCCTTTTTTGCGAACTTGTTCTGTATTGAGTATTTTATCGTGGTGTGGTAATATTCGCATTGTCTTGGTCATGCTGAGACCTCCTCGCGTTCGGCTTGGGAATATGGGTTCCCAGGCCCTTTTTGTTCTTGTGAAATTCGAGATTCTGCGATAATAAATTCTTCTGGAGTCAAGCCTGGCTGCCGGTGATTCTGCTGGGCTGGCGGGATTCGGCTTTCTCGCGTTATTCCTTTATCTTTCGAGATTCTATATAATTCTAGATTCGGGTTCTAATCTAGATCCCCTCTCTTTCTAGACTCTTATCTAGATCTAGATTCTGGTTCTTTCTAGACTCTCATCTAGATCTAGATTCTTCCTTAGATCTAGAATCCCTGGGGATCTAGACATTTCTTTATTTCTAGATCTGGCCAGGATCTAGATCTTTCTCTACCGGCTTACTCCTTTAAGGCCGGTGAGTTCTGGCGGGGGCCGAGAAGCACAGATTCATACCAATATCTAGAAAGGGAGTGATACTTCTAGAGCCTATTCAGCCCTCGGGGCCTGGGTGATTTTCTGCTTTTGGGCGGGGCTCCAAGGTAACCTTGGTGGCTCTTTTGCTATTCTAAGGCTGAATTGTTTCTCTGGTTACCTTTTATGATCTGAGCGTGGTGCAGTCTCAACCTCGTACATATTCTTTTGGCGGTGTGGCCTTCGATATTGCAGGGCTTGTCCAAGCTAACCTTGGTGGCTCTTTATGGGTTCTGGGCCTGAATTGTTTCTCTGGTTACCTTTTGGGCTCCCTGGCTGGTTCACTTATCCAGGGCATCCTGTAGCTCATATTTTGGTCTTTGGCTACCGCGTTATCTTGAAGTGGTGGATAGTTCTTGGGTTAGCTCATTGTCTTGCGGTCATTCCCCATTCGTCTAGATTATAAATTTCTTCTAGATGAGATATGTCTTATATATTGGGTTATATTCGTCTCTGTATTTAATATTATATTTTTTACCCTGAATTTTAGGTTACGGCTGGTCTGTGTGATTAGCGGGTGGGCAAGCAGGGGTCAAATTCGTAAGTGTGAAGCCCGTCGTACGTCACCACCTCAGCTTCTAGCAGGTCACCCCACCAATCCGCAAAGTCACCCGCTTCGGTGATTTGCAGGTTGTGCAATTCAACCTCACTGATCCAAACCATGTTGGGGTAGTTGATGAACGTGCGCATCTCGTTGGTGAGCCTCCGCAGGTTGTCAGTTAGCTTCGCATGGTCAGGGTTCTCTGATTCAAATTCAGCCAAGTAGTTTAAGTTAATGCCAAAAACGTGCAACAACTCGTCCATACTTACCTCACCTTGTAACCGGCTGGCACCATGCCAACCGTAACTGTATGATAGCACAGGCATTACCACATGTCAACAATTATTTTCATAAGTATATCAAGCAGTTAGGTCATTTAGATAGAAATATATTTCATAGAATCTAGAGCTCCAGAATGAGAGTATTCATTAGATCTAGATAAGATATAAGATCTAGACTGGTTTTTAGATTAGGAATGACTTTTCTAGATCAGGTAGATTATCTGTTCATGGTGATTTTGTCTTTTAACATCCCGTAGCTCATGTTTGCGTCTTATATCATCTTGATTGTGATGGTTTATCTTAGGGTGGTTCTCATTATCAATAAGATCTAGATTTATGTATTTTGGAAGATCTATCACGAGTCTAGATCCAGATCTTCTTCTAGACCGGCTGGTCTATCTGGAGAGCCCATCGGGGGGTCTATGATATTATGACTTAACTGCTTGATATGCCTGATGAAAATAATTGTTGACATACGTCAATGCCCCGTGCTAGTATACCCTTACCTTGGCAATTGCGCCAAGGCAATGCACAGTGAGGTTAGCATGAGCTTGAATGGGGCGAGCAGTATTCGCAACTACTTTGAAATCACCACTAACGCTGAAGGGGTATGGGCCGACCTCTTGCGGGCTTGTTTCAGTAATGATTGGCATAAGGCCGCCGAGGTGTTAGGCAAAATTGACCCCGAGGTCAACTGGACCGACGTCCTGCGTTTCATCAGTGAAACCCAGTGGGCAGTTCAGGGCTGCCTTGACCAGCACGAGGTGCTATCGCTCATGCAGCGTATGGCTGAAACCATTGAGCCAGGTAATGATGCAGATGAAACCGTCGTTGACTGGTTTAATGCTACCGTTGAAAACGGCATACTGACCTGGAGCCACCTCGTCACCGCCGCCGCCCATGACAATGATGTAGGCTGATAGTATCACGAGCAGTCATCGCCCAGGGTCACCAAGGCCCTGGGCGTAACCCTCACTCACGTTAGAGCCGTAAGGTTCACGGGGCGGGGAGACCCTGGCAGAAGCACCTCACGCTGCCAGGGTCATTTATCATTCACCGATTCGCCAGCATAAATTCGAGATTCGGGACTAATAAAGTTATCCCGAAGCAAAAGGGTTACTCATGGATGCTGTCTTAGAGCAGTCAGCATTCTGAAGATACGTCAGACTCGGCCTCCTTAATAGATTCGAGATTCGGTGGCTAAAACAGATCGCCAGGCCGTCCAGGATACCAGGTATATCCAGGATCGTATTCCTCTCGGTATCTACAATCTATCTAGATCTGCAATCTCTTCTAGAGAGATATTCTCTTCTAGATCAGGGTTCTCTTCTAGACATTCTCTTCTCCGGACATGGCGTTCTTCTACTGGTGTTATATCTGTATTCATATATTATCTTTCGCTGACCTGGGCTATTCTCTTGCCTTGCCTTACTTGTCTTGTAGCTCATAAATTGGTCTTGGCCACGCAGGCATATCGGTCTAGAGGCGGGCTCTCCTCTAGATAAGTATTCTCTTCTAGACAGTCTCTTCTCCATATAGTGCATCTCTTCTCTGACATTCATCTCTGGTAGGGTGGGGCTCTCTTCTCCAGCTATATACTCTCTACAGTATATATCTCTTCTCTATGTGCAATTGACTCTCGGGCTCCTGGGTGTGGTGATAACCTCTCGGTCTATGATATTGGGGTCTCTAGCCGGGGGGTGTAACTGTATGATATACTTGATGAAAATAATTGTTGACATAAGGTAATGACCTATGCTAGCATACCTTCACCTTGGCAATGAAGCAAGGCAACACGTGAGGTGAGGTAAGTATGTGTGAACACAATGTGCAGGTATTGTTTGAGGTATTGAGGCCCATAGCCTATGTGCTTGACTGCACTACCGTGGGCATTTCATGCCCAGGTGAGGTGAGTGGTATAGGTAGGGTACTTGATCACGCTGATACCCTTACAATGGCGCAGGTTGAGCAGTATTGCCTACTATGCAATGAAGGGTACGCTGATGAAGCTACACTTCACGCTGAAAAGTTAGTTGAACAAGGTTATATTGCGTTTCATGGTTTCATTGCTTATGGTGACACAGTTGATAAGTATGTGCTGTTGAATGACCTTGAAGGTACACCTGATGATATATACGTACCATGTATGAATTGACATAGGTCAAAGGAACTACCGGCCCCGTACACTACCCAAGTGTACGGGGCCATTTCATACACTAAACATCGGCGTTCACTTGTGTACTCGCGTTCACAATGTACTCGCGTACACAACCAGCCATTCGCCGTACACTGTGTACTCGGTTCATACCTGTGTACTCGGCGTACACTTCACCCTCTCGCGTACACAATAAACTCTCAGTGTTCACAACTTATTATCTCCATAATTCACATCTCTTCGAGACGGTCTCATCTCTGTATTCACATCTCTTCTAGACATTATCATCTTCTAGACCCGAGCCCTGAGTTCGAGATTCGCATATAATAATATTCTCCCGGCTGCCTGTATCGTATGATGATTATTACTCTCTTCTAGACAAGTACTCTCTTCTAGACAAAGACTCTAGATCTAGAAAAGATTCGTGATCCACCCAAGATCTAGATCCCGTGGGGGTCTTTCACTGCTGTATCATTATCTAGATTCACCTCATGATTAGGATGATGTCCCACCTTCATGGTATTATCTTAGTTCATGGTCACGTCGCTCAGCTAATCTAGATCCCACGTGAATTCGAGATTCTGTGCTAATAACACTTCTATACTACCTTCTTATATACCTCATTACTGTAGGATCGCCCAGCGCATCTAGATCCAGGGGTATCTCTCGATTGGTCAGTGTCTCTAGACTTTTATCTATCTTGATGAGTTCGAGATTCGGGCGCTAAACGTCCTCGGCTGCCTGGCGGGGGTCTCTTACCTTCACGGCCTCTTCTGCCCTGGCCACCATCTCTGTAGCCTACTACCATCTCCCTGGCTACCGCTATCTCTTTTGACCGCTGGTATCTCTGCTTGGGGTTATATCGTCCATTGCTTCATTATCCTCTTGGGCTATAGCTATCTCTTATGCTGGGGGCGGGGTCGTGGTGAATTCGAGATTCTGCGATAATTCGAGATTCTCGGGCTAAAAACATCTCTCAGCTTTGGTGCGCTACATCACATCACACCGCGTGCAGCGTAGCGTAACGCATTGTATTGTAATGTAATATATGGTATTATAGTGTAATGCATTGTATTGTATAGTAATGTAGTGTAACATATGGTAATGCATTGTATTGTAAGGCAATGTAGTATAGCTGATATGCAATACATTGTATGTATGGTCATTGGCGCATGTGCAAGTTTGCTTGCATGCACGTGCGCTTGCATATGTGTATGATTGTATGAAACATTTGTAGCCTTGTCACAATGCGCGTGTGTGATACAATTCAATTGCACAATGATACAGTGCATTATTCAATGGTATGATGTATTGTGTCAATGCATCATATATTGATTGACACAATTGAGTCAATCAATATAAATTCAATGCCTTGCACGGCTGGGCATATAATGCGCTGAATATATTGATGAAAATAAATTGAAAATAGTTGTTGACATAAGCCAATGGCCTATGGTACAACATTACTTGTAGGGCAATGGTGCCCATTAACAAGGTGAGGTAAGTATGAGTAAACAGGTAGTATCAATGACATTCACAGCTGAATTTTTTGCCAAGGTGAACGGTGGTGCACGTGGTGTAAGGCAAGCGCTCATTAGTAAGGCGCTGAATGGTAAGCCTGGCATGCTTTCACGTGAAACATTGCTTGAAATTCATGCTGCTACAGCAAAAGTCACTGGCACAGTGTATAGCATTGAAGGCTTTGCACAAACCACGTTGCCAGGCTTCACGGCGCAATGGGTAAATATACCTTCACAAGCCAGTGTCAAAAAACTGGCGGCCAAAGTTGAGCATGAAAAGTTAATTGAAAAGGCCGTCAATGAATTGACAGCTATACAGGCAAAAAAAACCCCGTCAAAAAAGTGACAGCGTAACTGTCAACCCGGTGACGCTGCCATGTGTCACCGGGTTGACACCCACCCCGCCAGCCGCTTGACACCCACCGTAAGCCATTGAAACCAATCACTCACCCTACCGTCATCACATTGACGCCCCCATGAGGCACCGTCAAAACCTTGACACCGTCAATACCTGTTCGCTCTCCCCTTTAGAGCCCGCCCTAAACTTCAATATGTCCATCTTTAATTATGGAAGACCCCCCCCAAAGTTCTAATAAATCCCTCTTTTATTCTGGAAGAGCCCCGCCCCCATCTATATAAAGCCTTCTTTAATTTTGGAAGACCCGCCCAAAAACCCAATAAAGCTCTCTTTAATTATGGAAGACCCCCGCCCCATGCATTCATACCCGGTGTATTGGGCGTGTTTGGTGATGTAGTGTGTTGGGTGATTCAGCAAGCTCAGAACCCCCATAGCCCGGCTTTATATATGTATATGCTTGTAGGGTGGTGGCCTATAAACAGGCGAGTGTATGATAATGAAGAGACCCCCTCCGTATAGCCGCATATATGATGGTAGAGATGAATGGAGAGCCAGAGGTGGGGTGTTGAGAATAGAATAGAATAGAATAGAATAGAATAGATTGGATTGGATTATGTATGTGGATGTGGGTGCAATTAAGATAGAACCAGAGCCATAGAGCCAACCATTACTTTTTCCACTTTGGTCTGTAGTATATTAAGGTATGACAGGGGTGTGAAGAACATGAATGTATTTGACGAACTAAAATTAATGATTTGGCGGGCCGAGGTACATAATTGCTTATTGAAAGAGATATTTGACATGCTACCGGCTTATTACAAGAAGCTCCCCAATGACATGGTGAAAAGGCTTATAGACTGTAATGATAGATATATACAGACCCTGCGAGTGGAAACACCCATTGAAAATAACCCCAAAGAGCAAAATCATGATTTGGAGGACAAAGAAGAATATAATCTTCCATTTTGACGTGTAAGGTATGGGAAGAAGTGGTGATAAGAGGAATCTGCCTTCGAGCTTAAAATTGCATACTGAAGGTGAGAGACCTCTTTGAATGGGTGGATGGGCTTCGAGCTTAAAAATACATACTGAAGCTTGTCCACCCTCCTTTTGGAGTATAAAGAGAATGAAGAATACCCAATATGAAGTAAAAGCAGAGTTCCCGGTTGAAAAAGGCGTATTTAATCCACCCCGTATTTTCATCTGTTTTCCAAAAACTATGTCAAAGCCCTTTGTGGTCAAGGGCGATGGTAAAGTCTGCAAAAAATTTCTAACTTCCTATAACGAAAGATTGTTGGTTCATGAGATAAATACAGTGGGAAATCAATTACACTCACTGTACTTGATTGGTCAAGGGAGTAATTTTTCCCTTCATGCTCAAAAAATTTGTGTTTTTGACAGTCCGCTTAGTTATTATCCTCGGTATTGCGAAGGCAAGCATATTCAAATAGTATCGAATATTTTTTCATCTGCAAAAATGAGAGTAAAACAATTCCACCAAGGGATCATGCGCCAAGGCCCTTTCCTAAAGGGTCATCGTTGTTATACGAGTGTTGGAAATGGCGTAGCTATTCATCTTCACTTTCGGACAACCCCTCGGGGATGGAGGCCCGAGTTTGATGTATTGTGGGATGGCGTTTGTTTAATATATACCAGCGGAAGTTGACCGATTATAGGAGATTGTGTATGCCCGTCGTGGTTCATAAGCGAAACACTAGTTTGTATACTAATGCTGGCATGGCCTTCCCAGAGTGCTATGCACATTCGGAACTGCTGGACACTGATAAAGGTCGGCTGCCAACCACGGGAGAAAACGCAGAGGTGACCTGCAAACGCTGTCTGCTGATGACGAAAAAGCATGAAGAAAGGAGACGAGGATGAAACCTCAATACTTAGCAGGAGATGTGGCTCTGCGGCTAGAGCGTCTTCCCGATAAAGATTTTTATGAGGAGGTCAAAAGTAGTAAATCGTGTGTAGTTAAGTTCACGGAGGGTTCAAATGTGCCCGCAATATCCGCCAAGGACATGACACTTCCATCGGATGAATACGTATATGTTATTGGTAAGTTTGCCAAAAGTTTGCATTACGGACTAAAGGTTGCCTGGTCCAGGATTGAAATTGATACCGAACAAAACAGCGAAGCGCTCGTGAGTGATATGATTCACGTGCAGATGGTAAAGCACTTTGCCAGTGGAATGGCGAATACGGTTATAAACAGATCAGAACGGCACGATGAATCAAAGTTTTCATCCCCGGAGCGCGAGATTTTTGAGGAGTTTACGCCCAAGCTCAAATCAATATCCTACGGGTCGGATGAGTATAAGAAGGCTCTCGAACACCACTATGTCAACAACCCGCACCATCCTGAACATTATGCCAACGGCGTGGCTGGAATGCAGCTCTGTGACCTTGTGGAGATGGCCTGTGACTGGTGGGCCTCAATTATGCAAAATAATGGAAGTATTGAAAAGACCATGGAAATCAATACAAAACGGTTTAACCTAAGTCCCGATCTGGCCAGCATTATTGAGAATACGCTACGATATTTGGAAGAAAAGACGCAAGGTCTACCGTTTCTACCGTTTGTAAACCGCTAAACTTTGAGAAAAGGAGACTAGGATGAACAAGGCTGAACAAGACAAAATATGTCAACTCGCAAGAAAAGTGAAGACATTGCAAGAGGCCGAAAATAAAACCGAATCAATGATTCGCTCGTGGGGTCGGACGAAGAATAAGGCCACCTTTGTAAATGACGGCAATGTAACTCTCTTCCTCTCTGACCGTAGACACACCGGATGGAGCTGTAGCGTTGACCTACCGGCCTCAGCGGTGACTGACCATTTGATTCCCGTACTCAAGATCATACGGGATGAGGCGAGAAAACAGTTGAAAGAGCTCGAGATACCGGATGCCACTGGTATGCAAAATGTATGTTCTATTGCAAAATATGAAAAAATAACGGAAAGACCATGCTAGACATAAACAAGAAATATAAGACCCGCAGTGGAAAAAGGGTAATCAATTTAATGTATAATCCCTTTAATTCTAATGGTGATGTGGTGACCTATCCCTTGAAAGGAACCGTGATTATTAGTGAAGATCCATGGAAAACCATGTACTGCATCTGGTCGGAGGATGGATTGTATAATAAGACCTGTCCGGATATAAATCGTGGATTAGACCTGGTTGAAGCATAAAAGCAGATCCACCGATTGTTTTTTCCATTTTGGCCTATAAACAACTATTGAATTGCATTTAATTCACAATGAGAACCTGCGATGCGATGGAATAATGGTAAACTCACTTCTGAAATGAAGGGAAATTATCGTGTTGTTAAAAAATTCTTGTTTTTCCCAACGAGCCTTGACGGAACGGTTACCAGATGGCTGGAATACGCATATTTTCTGGAACGTGTAGAACTGTGCGGATACGAAAAATTTCATTGGGTTAAGGAGCGATTCCTAACCAGTCAAGAGATTGATGAATTTCTCAATAAGGCAATCGGATCGAAGGATGGCATCTGTGTTTGTAATTCTTGTGAATGTGAAAATGAAGAATGAGAGTAAATTATGAAATTCACTTTTGACGAAGCTACAGAATTATGGTGGAGCGAGCCTGGACCGCAAGGATTAAGTTGGGATGAAGCAGAAGCCCTGGCCAGAAAACAAGATGGAGATTGCTGTCAAGCTAAAACTCATGAATTGATGTATCTGTATGAATTTGGATCAAAAGAAATAATCAAACCTATGAGACAAAAATTCTTCTGGGCTTCAAATCCGCCTGCTTTTGAGCCATATCAACGCGCTTATGTGTATATTGGTAATGATGTATGCATGGATGGCATTAGGGATAATGATAAAAATAACGATGATATGTATACTGTTTTTGTGAAAAAATGAGAAATTAGATTGTATTGTGGAGACTCATTAGATAAAAGGAAAAGTCATGAAAGAGCTTGAGATAAGAACAACGATGATTTCGGTGAACTCTATTGATAGATCTATTGGCGACGAAACGGCGACGGATGTGAAAATCGTGGACGAGGGTGCAGGTGAATTTGTCGAGGTGATTCAGTATTATACCGACAGAATGCCGGATGTTCCGACTATTAGGATTGACCCAGAAGAATGGCCAGCTCTTCGTGATGCGATAAACAAAATGGTGAAAGAATGCAGAAAGGAGAAGTTGTGAAAATGATAGAAGAGTATAAATAGCTGATATGATTACAAAAATACACACCAAAATACATTGCCCATGCTGCGATGAAGAACTGCAAATTACGCAGATCAAAAAAACCGGTGAAATTAGCGTTGCTAGCTCGGTTTTGGAAGAGCGCAAAGAACAGGTTGTGAAAAGGAAGTATCGGAGGGCCGATGATCTTTTTGTAACTTGGACCATGGTTAATGGAATGACGATGTATGTTTGCTTTGAAAAAAATTACATAGGCCCAGTAGGTTTTGTGTGGGGAATTGGATGCTGGGATCCTCCAAGATTCACGGTGTATGGATCTTATATTATGCCAGTCTTTCGTAGGTTGGGAGTCAGGACATTCATGAACAAGACCCTGTTGGAACATTGGGATACTGTAATGAGCCCAAATGCTACTGGTCTTGGTAAGAAATTTATGCAGGCCAATGGGTACGCCTTTGATGAGAATATAAATTATTGGTATAAGCATAAGGAAAATAAGAAATAAATGAGAAATTAGATGGGTTTTAGGAGAACCATAAAATGATCAATTGGTTGAAAGATCCTTTTTCCGATAGATTGTGGTGGGGTCCGGAGGCTCCAGAATTGATGACATTGGAAGAGGCCGGAAATTGGCTTATGAATCAAGAGTGTTTTTCGCCATTGCTTTACTCGATTCCGACATTAGACACGCTAACGCGACTATTTGAATATGATAGAAAGATTAATGATGCTGGTTTTGAAAATTTTAAGAAGAAACACGAAGAGATAATATCAACAATGTATGGAAAATGTTACTGGACCTGTACGCATTTGGGCAGCAAAGATGGAAAAAATTTGTATAACTACATAGTGAGTTTTTCCTATAAGAATGCTGTTTATGTTTCTGATGCACGCCGAAATTCCAAATATAGCGTTAGAATTGTGAGAACAAACTGATGGATACGAAATTCATGGCTGGAATTAAAGAATTTCAAAAAGAACAACACGAAAGCATTGCTGTTGTTTTGGAAAATTTAAAAGGACGACATCTCACCACTGCGATGTATCATGAGATAGAATCTCTTTTGAAACAAGAAGTACATTATTACATGGATGTAAACAATCGCTTGCACGAATTGGATAAGATCTCTTTTGATATCGTTTTCAACAAAGAAATTCCTTCCTATCCCATGGTAAAATTTGAATGCAAAGACGAATTCACGAAGGATTTGCTGGCGGAAATATTTAAAGACTGTAAATTTCTATGAAACGCGATATATAATACTATTAAATGATTGAAAAGAAGATAAGATGGATAATTTCACTTTTGAAAAACCGGCAGAGCCAGATACTAAGGCTATGCTTAGCACAATCAATTTGTTAAATGAAATTAATCACAATTTAGCCATCGAGCTTCGCGATGTTCGTATCGAGATGGAGAAAATAAAGTGTGAAAATCGCATTGGTGTTAAGATTGCTTCTTTGTGGTATCCATTGAATTGCAATTGGCCTTGCGGTTCATACAGTTGCGAACATAAAACTGAAGGTAAGTGTCGGCTTGGAGAACGTGGATCAGATCAAAAGCCCCGGCTGGTTATACGCAATTTTGATGAGGTGTGGTGTATAGATCACAAAGAGCGATGATTGCAATGAAAAATTATGAAGAAATTGCATTGGCTATAGTTAAAGCCAGAAATAAGACAGATTTTAAGAAAGCTGTACATTTATTAGGTGCGCCACCTACAAAGATTTTTTCGGTAAAAGGAATGAAAGATATAGAGTTTCGGTGGCAAAGTGGCCCGAGCATTGATGCCGAGGCCGAGGCCGGGAAGGAATCGTTGCTTGTAGTTTTCGTGATTGCACCATGTTTATTGTTTTCTTCTGGTGAATATATTGAAGCAAGGAGATTTGATATTAGTTACTACAGGAATAAAGAAGATGGAACCAGAGAAAATTGGCACGCTAAGGGAAACGTATTTAATGTTAATTTTGCGATGTTGTTGATACATGCAGTTGTTGATAACAGAGAAAAGTTTGAGAAAAAAATCAAACACGGTGAAGAAAAATGAAAGCAAAGCTAACCGGCGTGCAATTCAAAGCATTCATTAACGATGAAAAATATTGGGGCGAGCACATTGTTGATGATGAGGTGGTAAGTATTAATGGAGAAATATTCGATCAATATTCTGATGAAGATATATTTGATCGTAAAATTGCCGATGATGATAAGATAATTATTATTGAAGGATCAATATATTTTGAAGATGATGGATTTAAGTATACTAAGAAACATCAAGACTCTATGGTGGATTTTGGAGCTTTTGCAAAAGCGTGGTTGAAGAAGCAGTCAACACTTTCTTTGGTGATTTCTTTTTCACGTGAAATTGAAGATCAGGTAAGAAAATCATTAAAAGAAATTAAAGGCATTACTATATCTGGAGGATAAAATGAATGATTTTACAAAGTTAATTCTGTCTTTAATTGTGGTTGCTTTGTTATTCTTTTGTTTCATGATTTGGTTTACGCGATGGATATTTGTTCCAAATGATGATTATGCTAAGGGCGAACTAGCCTCGATTATTTGTTTTAATAGGATTGCACCTATCTGCGGGCCAGGATATTCTTGCCATGATTGTTGGGTGAAGCCTGTGCTTGGAGGTTTTGAAGCTATTGATAATGAAACCGGTACAAAACTTTTCATAACTGGTAATTGTGTGGTTAGGTATAAGAAGGAAAAGACAGAAAAGACAGAAAAGAAAGAAGAAGTGAAATGATTATTTGATGAAGTAGAGAAAACCAACTATTGAGGAATTGAAACAGTGTGAGGCTTTTCTTAAAAGATTGAATGAATAGATTAAGAGAGCCATGGAGGAATAGTAATAAGATTACAGATGAAACCGTATTATGAAAAAGATGGCATAACTATTTATCATGGTGATTGTAGAGAAATAATTCCATATTTGTTTTTCATAGATTTGTGTTTCACTTCTCCTCCCTATAATACTCTTGGATGGTTTTCTAAGACTCCTACCGGTATATGGGGAAAAACTGATGGTGGTAGTGGATTTCATAAGACTATTAAAACACAAGGATATTCAGATAAAATGAAAGAATCTGAATATCAGAAAGAACAGTTGGAAATTATTGAGCTTATTGCAAAAGCCTTAGTTTCTGGTGGATGTCTATTCTACAATCACAAGTGTAGATGGAGAAATGGAAAACTTATACATCCTATATTGTGGGTGCAGCCTAAAGATCTTGTTTTAAGACAAGAGATAATTTGGAATAGATTTGGATCTATGACTTTAAATGCTAGGATGTTTGCTCCAAGCGAGGAACGTATACTGTGGTTTGAAAAGCCAGGCGTATTGAGAACTTGGAATCAACCAAAAGGTTCTGAATTGCTTTCGATTTGGTCTATAGTTCCTGAACAAAAGAAAGCGAAACATCATCCTGTTTCTTTTCCTGTGAAACTTCCTTTGATTGCTATATCCGCCGTAACCAATTGTGGTGATACAGTTCTTGATCCTTTTATGGGATCTGGAACAACTCTAGTTGCTGCTCGTAATCTTGGACGTTTTGCGATAGGCATTGAAATTGAGGAACGTTTTTGTGAGATTGCAGCCAAAAGACTTGAAGAGCCAGCATCTTTTGTTAAAGAAAAACAAGAATAATTAGAACAGGATACGAAAAAAACTTGATTGTTAGCATGGCTTGTTCAAAAATGTTTTAGGTTTTCACTGGGGGTCTTTATGCGCAAGATTTTGTTGTTTCTTGTTAATTTCTTCTTTCCACCTGCTGTACCAAATTCCAATTTAGAAACCACTGATCTACCGATCAAAGATTTTGCTGAGACGTTCTCCAATCACAATGTTCACTGGCCCTGCCATTATCTTGCCAATCATTTGATGTTCGGCATCACTTCTGTTGATGGCAAAGCTTTTATTCATTTTATGGATTCTACGTGTGCGCAACCAGAGCAGTTCTTCTGTTTGTTTGATGGTGCTGCACGCAATGATTTCATAGATATGTGCCATAAAATCTCTTATTTGCATTCGGTTGGTAAGATCAAGAAAATCTGATGATTTCTTGAGTTTTATCTATCGCCTGAAATTTCTGAAAAATCGCATACATTAGTGTTGAATTGTGGAAGAATTATCATTGGAGAAGTTATGTCGATATCAGTTGATGTATTGAAGGACTATGTGAGATTGGAAGAATTGTCGGTTAGAATACGACGTGGAGAACGTGTAAGTATTGAAGATGGAATTGAATCTCTTGATTATAATTTCACCTTACGCAAGGCGCGCGAAGCATATTGTAAATCTAAGAAAGCTGAATCTATTTTTAGACGATTAATGCTCTGGTTTTCTAATGTGTTTTCTAAAATGAAAGTGAGTAAAAAGCAAAAGAATCAACCAATGAATTCATGCAGGGGATGGGGTCCAGGAATTCACCATCCTTTCATCATGTATTATGAAAAAACATGTCCTATGTGTGAATTAATAAAAAAACTTAAAAAGCTCGAGGAAGAAGGTAAAGAATTAGAGAAAAAAGGAAATGAACTACAGATTAATCTTAAGAAATCAGTGGAAAATCTTGAACAAAAAATCATGGATAAGGAATAAATCCTACTATGCCAACATTAAAAGAGATCATCGTGGTTTATTTGCGTAGTCATGGATGTCACGGTCTACATAATAAAGATGAATGCGATAAAGGTTGTCATGTTGATGATTTGTTTCCTTGTTCTTCTTTCATTGAGAATTGCAAGCCTGGATATCTCCAACCAGATGGTAGTATTGGTTCAAATAAATCGGAAGCGATGAAATGAATGAGTGGAAAATTCGCGATGAAAAGATGAGAGAACTCCGTTTGCAATTAAGAAAAGCGGATCAACTCATCCATGAGACCGCCGCCTACTACTGCCTCGACCGATCGGGCGGTATTAATTGCACTGATGATTCAGAGAGACGGCCTGAGGACTACTGCCCAGTCTGTAAGGCGAAACGATACGTTGATGAAATGCTCAAGGAGACAAAAAAAAATGACTAATCTCAAGGACATTCCCAATATTCCATTGTGGCAAACAACAAGAGTCACTACCGATGAAATGGAGCACATGATCTGGGCTGCGGCGTTCATTGAAACACTGCGGTACAACGGTGGGGACATCTCATGGGAAACCGCCGACAGCGCGGTAATGGTGTACCGCAAGATCAAGAAAGTCAAGGATTGTCTTCTTTCAGTCAAACAAAGATGCCAAACCCAAAACTATCGGCAATGCAATATTTGCGATGATTGGGATTGTGAACATAACACAAATACTAATAAACCGACGGCCACCGACACCAGGAGGACCGCGCCATGAGCGGGGATTTTATCAATATTCGTATCATGGTTTGGCATTTGCTTATTGGCCCTGACGAATGGCCTAAAATACTCAGAAAAAATGGCTACTGGATTGGCAGGTGGTATAAAAAACCTATTGAAATAAACAAGTTTGACATCATTGGATGTACAGGCTTTCTTCTAAAAAATTTACGTCAGGCCAGGAGGACCGCGCCATGAGAAGAGATAAAATCGCATTTGCATGTCGAATGCGAAAGGTTTTTGGCCAACCTTATCGCGACGTTAACTCCAGCTTTAATTTTGAGTTCATCTGGAATATTGAGAAAAATGAAGAAGAACGATGTTCCTTAACCGCGAAATGGATGAATGGAAAAATCATCTGCACAGTGCTTGCAGGTCACACGCTGCATTTTTGGGAATCAACCACCGGCAAAAAGGCTGCTGCCAGGTTTTGTGAGGTCGTTGAAGGTTGGAGGAAAGAGCCATGAGCGAGTGGACCAAAGACCCAACAACTGGTAAAGAATGGGGACCAATTTCTGAGAAAGAAATGATGTGGAACGAGGCTCAGAAGTGGGCCAAAGAGCACGGTGGACGTGTCGCCAAAAGATGGGAGCTGATACAGCTCTGTGACGATGGTCTGAGGGAGATAGTTGATACAATGCTTGGCAAAAAATTCTGGTCGTCGTTCAGTGGAAACAATACCGTCGTCGCGTGGTACGTGAATTTCAACAACGGCTACGTCGGCAGCGACTATAAGGCTAACAACAAATTCGCTCGTTGTGTGCGACCGTGATCAAGTTCGATACTTTAGAAGGATAATACTATGAACAACAACTTAAAGATGTATATCGGATATGATACTAAAGATCGACCAGTTGGAGTAATACTAACTCGAAGTCTTGAACTAGCTGAGACTTATTGGTTAGGAACAACTGAGCAAGTTTGTAGGACAGAGGAAATCGATATTCGAGAACTAGAAAATGAACCTCTACCTGTTTTTATTATTTTATCATCTACACTAAAACAAATTTCTTTGGATAAAACGTATAGAATAATGAAGAGAGGTAAGTAGCCACAGAAAATAAAAAAAGTCTGAAATAGAAATTGTTATTTAAAGGAGTTGAAGTCATGAGCGATAAAGAATTTGAAGTACAGATTGAAGCATACATGACTTTAAAGATCAGCGAAATTTGGCCAGACGGTAACGCCCCGGAAAATCCCACGGTAGATGATGTTGTGAAGTGTATAAAGGAAAGCCGTGACGTTTTATCCTTTATCCGCGACTGGGATCTTGAGCATAATCTGGACGTTTGTGTGTCAGATAATATAGACCCAGGAAAAACAGAACATGTGGAGTGGAGATGAAATCTAAATCAAAAGAATATTTGGAAAAGATAGGAAAAAAAGTAACTATAGAAAAAGTTTACGAGCGCCGCAGTAACGATGGAGAAAACTTTTTCTATGCTGTACAGAGCATTCCGAAACGCCACGGATGGGTTGTTGGAATCACGTGGTTAAATGTTGGGAAAAGAAACCCAGGTTCTCATGGTGGGTATGGTTTAGAGTATGAATGCGAACTTCCAACCTTTAAGACTGTGAAAAGAATATTCGTGGTGAAGGTCATCTTCTGGTCCAATCAAAAACCTGTTTATGTTCCAGAGGAAGCCTTGCACTATGTTCAAGATGATGAATGTTTTGAACCTTATACCTCTTGTGGATATGGAGAAGGAAGCAATCGTGAATATTATTTGAAGCATGCACGAGAATGGAAATACGACAGGGATGAAAAAGGGAGATTTAAATGATGAATACAATGACTGTAGAAATGAAAACCATGACAAAATTTATTACTTTTTATCGTGCATCTAGTGCTGAACCTGGACAATATTTTTTGTTTTCAGGATTATTTTTAGAAAACAATCCATTCATTCTTCCTAAAACATCTTCTGTTTGGTTTGAAAAAGCTGAATTTAAGTTCACAGCTAGTTATCAGAAACCAGAAGAATTTAAAGAATGGACTAATTTTCCTTCTGATTTTTCTAAAATAACACTCGATAAAGGAACTAAAATTAAAGTTCGTGCTGATGAATCAACAGGGTTTGGACCGAAAGTTCACATGCAAATGGCATGGCAAGAATCTTTATTCCCATCCGTTAAAGAAATTGTTTTAGATTATCTTAATAAGAAGAAATTTGAAGGACTTTATTCTCCGACTTTAGAGTGTGGTTGCGGTATAGGAAATCTTATGCATTGCGATTGCAATCCATTTGATTGCATTCCCGGACACAAGGTTCCTTGTGACTGTTTTACAGAAGAAACAGAAGAAAAATGTGAATTTCACATCATGCCTGGACGCAGAAAGTAGAAAAGATTGATTAAATTTCTGAAATTTTTCTATGATTATTTTTATTAAAAATTTGGTGAAATTCTAGAATAGATTAATAGATAGGAGAAAATAAAATTATGTGTAAAGTTTTGTATACGATGCAACGATTGAAATATGGTGAAAAGAAAGATCCTGGTGGAATTAGAGGTTGCATTGGTCCCGTACATATTGGATATGATTATGAAACTTTCTGTGGAAAATCGACAGATAAATGTCTACTTAGCCATGTGACAGGCCCACTCAGAAAACAGGTTACATGCAAAGCCTGTATAAAAATAATGAAGGAAATGAATATTGATCCACAAAAACAATCATGTCGAACCTGTGAGCTTTGCACCCATGGAGCAGAAGGAATTCCGCCTGGGCCTGATTGGGGAATTTGCAAAGCTCCGGTTCCTCAATGGATGGCTGCTTTTTTGATGAAAGATAAAGAAGGAAAATGGCTAACACATAATATCGTCCATCTCGATAAAGATGGTGGTGATCAGATGTCTACTGCTGGAATATCAAAGTGTCCTTGTGTTTTATACAATAGGAAGCCATGAAATACATCATCTGCGACATCGACGGAGTATTGGCCGACCACCGGCACCGTCTGCATTTCATTCTCGACCAAGACCACAAGGACTACAATCAGTTCTATGCGGCGATGGTTGACGACACTGAGTATCCAGACATGGTGGAGTTCGTGCGGGGACTTCGTTTAGCACATCACATATTATTCATTACCGGAAGGCCAGATAAGTATTTGGATGCAACCGCCAGATGGCTAAATGATCGGTCGCTGTTTTCAAGTTATGCACACCAGACGGTGCTTATGCGCAAGTCTGGAGACTGGAGAAAAGCTCCAATAATAAAACAGGAGTTATTTGAGAGTCTACGCATTCCATCCAGTGAAGTCCTGTTCGCCATCGACGACGATCCTGAGGTGCTCGAGATGTGGGCAAAGCTCGGAATACACACGTTGCATGTGATAAGGAGAACGAGATGAAAAAATCTGAATTCCAGAGCTTGGTGGTTCTTATTGCTTATACATTTGGTTTCGCGATGGGTGTATTTGCAACAAAATTGCTTGTTATTGACGATCTAGAATATTTTGCAATTCACCACCACTGCGCCCAACGTTCTCCGACAACTGGGAAATTTGAGTGGATAGATGTTTCGACTGATAGGAACAAGCCATGAAGATCACTTATGAACAATACTGCGATATAAATAAGAAACTTATGGTAGCTTCAAAATCAAAAACTCCAATTCTATCTCTTGAGTTTCGTGTCAAAGAAAGTATCAGGGCGGAGCGAGAGTATTTTCGAGTTTGCAGAAAAATCATAGAGGATAATGGATTGGGGAATTCTGCTGTGTATGCCAGATTTCAGGAAGTTGATGAAATCTTAAAACAACTGGACACAGATGATCTTGTAATCTTTGTAGAGCCACCAGAAAATTATTGGGTTCCCACAGATAAGAGTAAGCTCACAGAGGTAAAAAAAATGAAAGAAATAAAGACTTGCCGTGGGTTTTCGTACCTGGAATTTCAAGACACTGGTGGGGTCGAGTGCAACATCCAGGAGAGTAGTGCCTGTCCGTGCGAGGACGAGAACGGAGTTGTTAACAGCCCCAACGGGTTTCTTTGGCTCGGAGTAAAAAATCCTGCACCGCAAATCATGAAAAGTCAGGCAAAACAATACGGCCTTCAACTTGTTCCCGGAGAAGAGGTCAGCGGGTGGATGCCGTACCCAATACCTAAGGATGTCTCGATAACCACACACATGCACTTAGATGAGCAACGTGTTCGTGATCTTATTGATGTCCTTCAGCGTTGGTTGAAGACCGGCGATTTGAAAACACTGGAGAAGACAAATGAGTGACATCAATTACATAAAAGAAGGTTCTGATGTGCGTAATAGAAGGATTGATATTTCCTCACGGGAAATCGCAGAAATGGATACTCGCTTCGGTGTAGAACAAGCCATACTTCGACTACTGAAATCAAAAGGCTTCCCGGTCGTAGGAACGGTGTGGCTGCAACCAGACCCCCAATTCACGTACGAGCAGTCGTACGACCGTGAGAATGATATGTATATTTATTCTTGGAGCTAGTATGAAGACGATTACGAATGAACAATGTGTACAGTTTCTAAATGAACTTCTTGTCCTTGATAAAGAGGCGGTGGAGGGTCTATTTTTTCATAAAGTACATTGCAATAAGGCTCTAGCCGACCACCCCACGGTCCAGTGTAGCAAGGCAAAAGATGGGGTTATATTTCCCGTGGGCAAAGGTTATCAAACAAGGTTGTTGGGCGTGCTTAACGGACTATTCGGGAATCACGATAAGCATCCCAATTGGGGGACCATAGCTATGAAATGTAATCTTGATGAAGACGGCAACGCAACAGAAATTTTGGGATTCTTCATTGTTACGGAAGAAATGGTAGAAGGCTGGATGAAACCAAAAACGGAGTGAAGAATGAGAACCACAGCCCAGGAAATACTGAACAATGTCAGTAAAGGAAAAGATTGTGGAAAAGTAGACGACATTGCATGGCGCCTACTTCACAAAACACTCTGCCTCGCTCTTTCCGACCAATTCGACCGCTGGGCCAACGCAGAGCCCGTGGAAGAAATGGTCAACCCCACGGTCAATGATGTGGAAAAGATGATTGACAGTTTGATAGAACGCAGGAAGAACGGAGAAGTTCCATGGTATACGAGGTGAAGTTATGATACGATTCATCCTCCGAAGAAAACAGAAACAAGACGACCAAATTGTGGACACCTACTTCACTGTACTGGAAGATTGTCCAAAACTTGAGAACGTTCTGCGCAAGTGCTGGTCGGATGAAAACCACTAGTACGAAGGAAACCAACTTGTTGGGGTGGAGGTTGTGAATGACGGACAATGAAATTGCCAAGAAGCTCTTCCATATATTTTGGAAAGAAACATACAGTGAGAATAGTGGTGGAAAAGTCGGAGACATTATTTGGAGATTAAGACTGGGTTTTCTTGATTTGACTTTGGCTGATGGTTTTAACGGATGGCTAAATGTATTTTTGAAGGAGACTTTTTATAAGCCTCTCTTGATTCATATCGAGGCGATGATTAAACGATTGAGAAAACATTCTGAAGTAGCAATGAAGATCACGGCAGAAGATCGACTTCGCAATGTTGCGCAAATCTTGATCAAAGAGATAGGTGCTGATGTGCCGATAAGTGCTGAGAAGGCGGCGCATAAAGCCGTCAAGATAATTAGAGAACTTCGTGAAACAAAAGAAGCGATTGAACAGGTTATACGTGCAGATCGTGAAAATAGTGTTGGTGGGGAGAAGACCATGAGTGATCTATGCCCAGGTCGGAATGGAACTGCAGCAGAGCACTGTTACCATCCAGATCCTCCAAAATATCAAAGTGTTTGTTGTTTTTGTGGGAAGACTGTTGCGAACCAATTGATCGTGTTAAAGAAAGGAAAACACGGCCCGTTTGTCCCAACATCTACCAACAGCCATTTTCAAACAAGTAAAGAGCAAAAGTCATGATACACACTTTTGGAAAAATATCACTGTCAGCAGAAAAAAGTGGAGTATGTAAGAAATGCGGAAAACGTGCGAAACGATCGATATCGTTTTGGCAAACGCAAAACCCATATAATAAAAACAAAGAAGGACATCCAAAATCGGAGAAAGAAATCAATACAGAGCTTACTGCTATGGTAGAAAAGTGGAAAACAGAACCAGTTTTCTGCAAGCATTGCGATGACGATAACGAGGAGTAATCATGAGCAAACAAGTTTGGTTGGCGTTAAGGATGCGTCCTTATAGGACTGTTTCATTTTGGGAAAAATTTCTATTCAAGAAAAATATAAAAGATGGTAGCATCGGTTATGCGCTTGTTTTTCCAACAAAGAAGCAAGCTGAGACTGAATCTATGGGAATGGGAGTTTTTAAAATAATACTATTTTAAAAAAATGTCTGTAGAGGACAAAGAAGATGAACGACACATGGAACGCTGTATTCGGAGCCTATGTTGCGGTTCAGGTTCATCAGCATATTAAAGACGGCAACATAAACACCATTGACGAAAATATGTATGGATTTGTTGAGGAAGCAATGGCTGTTGCTGATATGGCTATTAAGTCTCTTGCTGAACAAGTATCTGAGGATAAGAAATCGGCTCTTAAGGTTTACGATCCAGCGGTAGCAAGCCCGGTCTATGGGTGCTCTATACCTGCTACAGTGTATGAGCCCTATCCCATCCGGGCTTTTCCGCCGGAACATCACATCCTGTGCAGTGGTGATCGAAGCAAGCCAGCAAAAGAATGTTCCTTTTGCACACGATATTGGAAAGAACATCCTGATCAGTGGGGGATTTGAAGATGCGTAATGTTGTTTTAGGATTTTTAGCAGGTTGGTTATTAGTTCGTTTTTTTGGCATGCCCGTACTGTACGTTTGCATCTTTGCTGGAATTGTATCTTTAATTATTTCTTTTATTTATTTGAGAAAGGAAAAGTATGTAACACGAATAAGCAGACAAGAAATTTTAACCTGGCATCAGGCTGTGGAGTTTCCGGCAACATTG
>Ga0208958_1001118_pt1 | contig 28188 bp, 25 predicted proteins | sample RifOxyB1_FD_184032 | JGI IMG/M metagenome (GOLD analysis project Ga0208958, IMG submission 184032) | Soil microbial communities from Rifle, Colorado - Rifle Oxygen_injection B1 (SPAdes) | ecosystem: Environmental > Terrestrial > Deep subsurface > Rock core/Sediment | place: Rifle, Colorado...
TCGTCCGCTCCCCTGGGATCGCCTGCGCCCCTCCGCGCAAGCCGAGCCATATTAACCCTAAGTCGCCAAACGGCCGCAGGTTTCATGCGGTCGGCGTTTGACCTGCGCCGTCACGCCGCTAAAGCTCGCCGCCATGATGTTTCGATCCAGCCAGAATCTTTCGCGTTTCAGCGACTTCTTGCGAACGCCGTCGATGCTGCGGTCGATCACGGCCTTGCTGGCCCTGGCCTTCTTCCTGCTGCTGACGGTCAATATCGCCAGCTTCGTGATCATCCAGCGGACCACGAGCCTCAACCAGGCCATCGAACAGGCGCAGGGCATGCGACGGGCGGCGCGGACGGCCTTTATCGCCGTCCTGAACGCGGAGACGGCTCAACGCGGCTATCTGCTGACGGGGCGCGAAACCTTCCTGGCGCCCTTCGAGACGGCGCGGGCCGAGATGAACCCCGCCCTGGCGATCCTCGACGAAGGGGCGGAGAAGGATCCGTCGCTTCAGCCCTATACTGCTCGCATTCACGCTCTCGCCGACGCGAAATTCGTGGAGATGGACCAGACTCTGACGCTGACTCGGGAGGGCCGGATCGGGCAGTCGATCCAGTTGGTCCGATCGGGCCAGGGCAAGCGCGTCATGGACGAGTTCAGGGCGGCGATCGACGCCTTCGACAAGCTAAAATCGGCCCGGATCGCCGAACGGAATCGGATGTCCCAGCGGCTGGGCGTCCTGACCGTCGCCATGAACGCCATCGCCGGCCTGCTGGTCCTGGTCCTGGCCCTGCTGTCGGCCTGGGTCGTCCGCCGGTATGTCGGCGAAATCCAGCGCGCGCGCGAGGAGCTCGACGCCGTCAACGCCGGTCTGGAGGATACGGTGCGTGACCGTACGGCCGCCCTGACTCGAGCCAACGACGAGATCCAGCGCTTCGCCTATATCGTCAGCCACGACCTGCGCGCGCCCCTGGTCAACGTCATGGGTTACACCTCCGAGCTGGAGCAGGCGGGCAAGACCATCGACAAGGCCATCGCCGAGGTCGAGACGCACCAGACCGTCGCCCCCGACGTCGTCATGGCGGTGCGCGAGGAAATGCCTGAAGCCATCGGCTTCATCCGCGCCTCGACGGCCAAGATGGACCGGCTGATCAACGCCATCCTCAAGCTGTCGCGCGAGGGGCGGCGCAATCCGCTGCCCGAACCGCTCGACATGACCGCCATGGCCCGCAACATCGCCGACAGCGTCCACCACCAGACCGAAGCCTCCGGCGCGCGCATCGTGGTCGAGGACCTGCCGCCCGTCGAAAGCGACCGGATTTCGATGGAACAGATCTTCGGCAATCTGATCGACAATGCGGTCAAATATCTCGACGAAGGTCGCCCCGGCGAGATCATGGTCTCGGGCGAGGAGGTCGCCGGCGGCTGGGTGGTCTATCGGGTCGCGGACAACGGCCGCGGCATCGCCCCGCGCGATCACGAGCGGATCTTCGAACTGTTCCGTCGGTCCGGAAAACAGGACCGGGCGGGCGAGGGCCTGGGCCTGGCCTTCGTGCGCAACAGCGTCCGGCGCATCGGCGGGACCATCGATCTGGAGTCCGAGCTTGGCAAGGGCTCGACTTTCCTGCTGAAATTCCCCAAACGACTGATCTTGTCAGAACCCGGAGGCGTACTGTGACGCAAGCCGTCAAAATCATCATGGTCGAGGACGACCACGGTCACGCCAAGCTGATCGAGAAAAACATCCGTCGGGCGAACATCAACAACGAGATCAAGCATTTCGACGAGGGCGGCGCGGCGCTGGACTATCTGTTCAGCCCTGAGATCCTGGCCAATGGTCCGTTGCTGATCCTGCTGGACCTCAACCTGCCCGACATGTCCGGCACGGACATTCTGGAGCGGGTGAAGTCCGACGATCGTTTGAAGCGCGCTCCGGTCGTGGTCCTGACCACCACCGACGACAAGGTCGAAATCCAGCGCTGCTACGACCTGGGCTGCAACGTCTACATCACCAAGCCTGTCGATTATGAATCCTTCGCCGGCGCGATCCGCCAACTGGGGCTGTTCCTGTCGGTGATGCAGGCGCCGGAAATCGAGTGACCGACGACACGGGCGCCATTCGCCTGCTCTATATCGACGACGATCGCGGCCTGTCGCGCCTCGTCGAGAAGGAGCTGAGCCGACACGGCTACGCCGTGACCTGCGCCCTCGACGGGGACGCGGGGCTGGACCTGCTCGCGTCCCAAGAATTCGATGTCTGCGCTCTGGACCACTATATGCCGGCTCGTGACGGGCTGGACGTTCTGCCCGACATTCTGGCCCTGAACGCGCCTCCGCCCATCGTCTATGTGACCGGGGCTCAGGACGGCCGGATCGCCGTCGCCGCGCTGCGCGCCGGCGCCGCGGACTATGTCATCAAGGACGTCTCCGAGGACTTCACCGCCCTGCTGCGCTCCGCCCTGGAGGACGCCCTGCTCCGGCGTCGGCTTCAGCGCGAGAACGAAATCGCCCAGGAAGAAATCCGCCTGGCCCGCGACCGCGCCGAGGCCATGCTGAAGGAGGTCAACCACCGGGTCGGCAACTCCCTGCAGCTGGTGTCCAGCTTCATGTCCCTGCAAATGCGCCACATCGACGACGAGCGCGCTCGCGACGCCCTTCGGGAATGTCAGGCCCGGATCGAGGCCGTGGCGCACGTCCATCGTCGCCTCTACACCTCGGGCGACATGAGCCGCGTCGCCATGGACGACTATCTGCAGGGTCTGATGGACGAGTTGTCCAAGTCCGTCGGCCCCGGCGAGGGCTCTCCCCGTCTGGTCGTCGACGCCGCGCCCCTGTGGGTCGCGACCGATCAGGCCGTCTCCCTCGGCGTCGTGGTGACCGAACTGGTCACCAATGCGGTGAAATACGCCTATCAGCCCGGGCAGGGGGGCGAGATCCGCATCAGCCTGCAGCCCGACGGCGAGCATCGCGCCCTGTTGACGGTCGAGGACGACGGTCCCGGACTCGGCGACGGCAAGCCCAAGGGCACGGGCCTGGGCGGCAAGATCATTTCGGCCATGGCCTCCGGCCTGCGCTCCGCCATCGAGTTCGACCCCGAGCACAGAGGCGTGCGCGCCAAACTGGCCTTCGACCTCTAGCGTCGCGCTTCTCATGCTAGAATTTGGTCTCCGCAATCCCGCTCTCGAGTATCGCCGTCGCGCCACCGCATTCGGCGTGGTGGAACGCGACGGCCTGATCGCCTGCGTGCGCGTGGAGCGCCCGGCCGGCGCCTATTTCGATCTGCCGGGCGGCGCCGTCGACGGCGAGGAAACCGAGGTGGAAGCCCTTGTGCGGGAGTTCGTCGAGGAGACCGGCCTCTCCGTGACCCCTCTGAACCGCATCGCCGAGGCGGGGCAGTATCATCTCAAGAGCAACGGCGAGCCGCTCTACAACGTCGGCGGTTTCTGGACTGCGGCCGTCACGGCCGAGAACCCCGACGCCAAGTGCGAGGACGATCACACCCTGGTCTGGCTTGAGCCCACCGTGGCCCTGTCGCGCCTCCGCCACGACGCCCACGCCTGGGCCGTCGCGGTCTGGCTGCGCCGGGCAAGCTGAACCTTACGGAACAGGCCGGCCCCGCTCCCGTTTCTCCTGCATCCCACGGCGCAAGGCGCCGCCGCTTCAACAGGAGAACTCCCATGGCTGATCAAGATCGTATCGAAGGCTCCGCCAAGAACATGGGCGGCAAAATGAAGGAAGGCCTCGGCAAGATGACGGGCGATTCCAAGCTTCAGGCCGAAGGCAAGGCGGACCAGGTCGAAGGCAAGGTCCAGAACGCGGTCGGCGGCGTCAAGGACAGCCTTCGCGACAATCGTAACTGATCACACCAGATCATAATGAAGTCAGGGTCGCCGGTTCGCCGGCGGCCCTTTCTTTTGGTCAAAGGCGGATGTGTATGGCCCTTCGATGGAGCGGCGTGAGGATCAGCGTCACCACCGCGACCATCAGGACGGCGCAGGCGAATGAGGCCCAATACGGTTCTCCGAACACCGACAGCATCCGGGCGTTGAGCCAGCCCTGCGGCGTTCGCTGAACGGCCTCGGCGCTGGGGAGCAGGGGCATGCCGTACAGACGTCCCAGAAGGGTCGACAGGACAAAGGCGGCTATGGCGTTTCCGCCCAGGATGCGGAACGGCTTCGACAGCGTGTCGATGACCCTTTGCCCTTTAATCGTCATTAAGGCGGCCAGGACCATGAATGAAAAGCCGCTGCTGAGGAGGGCGAAGCTGGAGGTCCAGATCCGCTTGTTGATGACGAAGACCGGGTCCAGCGCCCGGCCGATGAGGAAGAGGCCGAGGCCAGAGCTGGCCAGGATCAGCGGCGCCCGCGCGGCTCGGGTGGAGACGACGTGTCCGGCCAGGACGCCGAACAGCACATTGGTCGTCGCCGGCAGGGTCGAGAGCAGGCCCTCCGGGTCATAGACCACCGGCCCGCCCGGCTCGGCCCAGCCCAACGGCCACAGATGCGGGGGCGTAAACACGGCCCGATCAATGAAGGCGCCTAGATTGCCCTCCGGATCCAGTCGTCCCACGCCATAGGCCGGCACGGGCGTGAAGGTCAGCAACAGCCAGTAGCTGATCAAAACGGCGGCGATGACGGCGCCCACGGCGCCGGGACGCAGGCTGATCCGCTGCGTGGCCATCCGTCCGGTGGCGACGACGGCGAGCACTGCCAGGCCATAGCAGAGGGCGATCCGTTGCAGCACCCCGGGCAGGCGCAGATGTGCCAGATCAGCCTGACCCGGCCCGCCGCCGCCCAAGGCCAGGCTCAGATTATAGGTCGCCTCGAGAGCCAGCCCCAGCACGATCAGCAGCAGGACCCGCCGTCCCACCCTGAGCCAGAAGACGCGTTGCGCCGCCGGATTGAAGGCGCGCGGAAAGGACAGGGCGATGGCCACGCCCACGCTGAACAGGAATGTCGGAAACACCATGTCGGCCAGGCGCCAGCCGTCCCATGCCGCGTGCTGCAACCCACTCCACGTCATTCCCCAATCGCCCGGGCTGACCACGAGGATCATCCCCGCTACCGCCAGGCCACGCAGCACATCCAGCGCGATCAGCCGTTCACCCTTTCCCGAACTCATCGCCGCCCCCTGACAAACTCGACGAAATTAGCATGCCTGAGAACGTTCTCAAACACAGTGCTTACGAGGGTTGGATCAGGGCGACATACAGGCTTTGCGGCGGACGGGGGTCGAGCGCCTTGGCTTCGGAGGACGGCGAACCGTCAGTCGTTACCCCACAGCTTCAGCCTCAACCCCTTATCCTCCGTCTCACCGACCGGCCGGCATTCGGAGCTGAAGCCTCCCTCGACAGGACGGGGGCGGCAGTCCACCTCCTTGGGCAGGGGAGAATCCGTCGGCGCGCGGGATTGGGGGCCGCATTGCAGCCCGTAGGGCGAGCCGCCGCGCTCCGCGGCCTGAGTCATCTGACAATCGCTCGCCATGCCGGCCGGGCGCAGGGCGTCGGGAAGGTCCGCTCCCAGGGCCAGGGCGAGCTGGGCCCGGACCTCGGCCTGACACGCCTCAAGCGACCGGGCGCCGCGCAGCTGCGGACTGCACCGCGCCCGCTCGTAGCCGAACGGATCGGAAAGCCCCCATTGCGGCACGGTATGCGCCGCCGGGGTCGGGGGCGCTTCGGCGGCGGGCGGCGCCTCCCACACCACGGTCGGGGCGGCTTGTTGGGTCAGAAAAACCAGGGCTAAGGCGGCGAGCATGTCTCTGGCCTCTTTCACAATCCACGGGGCGGCTCGCCCCGCACGCGAACCTACCTTGTCAGCGCCCGCATCGCCTTGTCGAGCCCTTCCAGCGTCAGGGGGAACATTCGGTCGTCCATCACCTCGCGCAGCAGGCCGACCGAGGCGGTATAACTCCAGTACCGCTCCTGCACCGGGTTCAGCCACACGGACTTTTCCCACTGCTGTCGGGCTCGCTTCATCCACACCGCCCCGGCTTCCTCGTTCCAGTGTTCGACCGAACCGCCCGGCATGGTGATCTCATAGGGCGACATGGTCGCATCGCCGACGAAGATGGCCCGCCAGTCGCCGGGATATTTGTTCAGCAGGTCCCAGGTGGCGATCCGCTCGGTGTGACGCCGCCGGTTGTCTTTCCAGACGCCTTCGTACAGGCAGTTGTGAAAATAGAAGAACTCCAGATTCTTGAACTCGGTCCGGGCGGCCGAGAACAGCTCCTCCACCAGCTTGATGTGGCCGTCCATCGAGCCGCCGATGTCCAGGAACAGCAGCACCTTGATCGTGTTGCGTCGCTCTGGCCGCATCTGGATGTCCAGCCAGCCCTGGCGCGCCGTGCCGTCGATGGTGCCGTCGATGTCCAGTTCTTCCGCCGCCCCTTCGCGCGCGAACCGGCGCAGGCGACGCAAGGCGACCTTGATGTTGCGTGTCCCCAGTTCGACCGTGTCGTCCAGGTTCCGGAACTCGCGTTTCTCCCAGACCTTGACCGCCCGGCCATGTCGTCCGGGGCCGCCGATCCGCACGCCCTCGGGGTTATAGCCGCCGTGACCGAAGGGGCTGGTCCCGCCCGTACCGATCCATTTTGAGCCGCCGGAGTGGCGCTCCTTCTGCTCTTCCAGCCGCTGTTTCAGCGTCTCCATCAGCTTGTCGAACCCGCCGAGCGCCTCGATCTGGGCCTTTTCCTCGTCGGTCAGATATTTCTCGTTCAGCAGCCGCAGCCAGTCCTCGGGGATGTCCGTGGTCAGGTCTTCGCCCGCCCCGACAGATTCCACTCCCTTGAACACGGTCCCGAACACCTGATCGAACCGGTCATAGTGTTTCTCGTCCTTGACCAGGACGGCGCGGGACAGGTGGTAGAAGGCCTCGACCTCGCGGCCGGCCAGGTCGCGATCCATGGCCTCCATCAGATGGAGCCACTCCTTCATCGACACCGGAACCTTGGCGTCGCGGAGAGCGGTGAAGAAGGGCAGGAGCATCAGAGGTCTTGGAGTGCTTGCGCCAAACGGGGCGCTTCGATGCTGGCGATGGTCCAAATGACGCTGAAGTCGGTTGATCCGTAGTCATGCGCCAGTCGGTGACGTAGGCCCAGCATGCCTCGCCAGTCGATGTCGGGAAGTTTATCGGTCACGGCGGACGACAACTTTCCGGCGGCTTCTCCAATGATCAAAAGCCTGAAAGCCGTGGCGTTTCGTCTCAGTGAATCTGCTTCGAACGCGTCGCCCGAAAGTCCGTCGATGTATCGCGCGATTAAATCGGTGGATTCACGGATTTCCGCCACGAGGCCGCGATCTGACCGGTCAGACTTCAACACAATCCCTCAGTGCGGATGCTCGGACATAGGGATTGCGGAGGCCATTGAACGTAAGGAGGTCCACCTCTTTACCGACCCTGTCCGTCAACTCCTCGGCAAGGCTGTAGAACCTCAAACCCAACGGCTGAGCCAGGTCCACCAGCAAATCCACGTCGCTGTCCGGTCCCGCCTCGTCGCGGGCGTAGCTGCCGAACAGGCGCAGATTGACGATGCCCTCCTCTTCCAGCCAGGGCTTCAGCTCACGCAGCTTTTCCAGCAGTTCGGCGCGGGTCATGCCCGCAGCATAGTCTATCCGCGCCGCAAGATGAACTCGTGGTCGCGCCAGGCGCCGACCGGGTACTCGTATTCGCCCGCCTTCTCGAACCCATAGGCGGCGTACAGGCGCTGGGCCTTTTCGTTGCCGCTCCAGACGCCGATCCACAGCGGCCCCTGGGTGTGGGCCTCCATCCAGTCCAGCGACAGGTTCAACAATTTCGTGCCCAGGCCCAGACCCTGCGCGGCCCTGGACACATACAGTCGGCGCAGCTCCATATGCTCCGGGCGCGCCTCGGGGTGGGGCAGGCCGTTGGGGCCGGCGTTGGCGAAGGCCAGCAGGTCGCCGTCCCGCTCGGCCACCCACCAGGCGGCTCCGGGTTCGGCCAGTTTCCTGCGCGTCGGTTCGGGATCGAAACTGGCGTCCAGGAAGGCCCGCAGATCCGCCTCAGGATAGGGAATGCCGAAGCCGGTCACGAAGGTGTCGACGAAGGTCCGCCGCCCAAGGGCGCCCAGGGCTTCGGCGTCTTCGGGGCGGGGGGAGCGGATCAGGATCTCGGTCATGATCCGCCCCCTTAACCTCAGAAGCCTTCCAGGGCGACCTTCCCGATCGTCGATCCGCTTTCCAGCTGACGATGACCGTCAAGAAGGGTCTCTACCGAAAGGCGGCCCAGGTTGCGGGTCAGGGTGGTCCGGATCGCGCCGGCGTCGACCATCTCCGACACGGCGTTCAGCAATTGGTGCTGACGGATCATGTCCGGAGTCTGGTGGACCGGGCGGGTGAACATGAACTCCCAGACGAATCCGGCCGCCTTCTGTTTCAACAGTTCGATCGGCAGACCGTTGAAGTCGTCAATGGCGCCGATCACCCCCTGGGGCGCCACGGCGCGGGTCAGAGCCTCGAAATGGCTCGGGGTCTCGGTAAGCGCCGCGATAAATTTGGGCGCGCGCTCGCCGGCTGCGGCCAAGGCCTGATCGATCGGCCCGGAGTGATCCACGACCTGATCCGCTCCCAGATCCAGGCACCACTGGCGGGTTTTGGGGCGCGAGGCGGTGGCGATGACGCGCAGTTTCGTCATGGCCTTGGCGATCTGGATCAGGATCGACCCGACCCCGCCGGCGCCGCCGACGATCAACAGGCTCTCGTCCTCTTCCCGGTCGGCCTTCATCCGGTCGAACAGCAGTTCCCAGGCGGTGATGGCCGTCAGCGGCAGGGCGGCGGCCTCTGCAAAGTTCAACGTCCGCGGCTTCAGGCCCACAATCCTTTCGTCGACCGCCTGCCGCTCGGCGTTCGAGCCGGGGCGGTCGATCTGACCGGCGTAGAAGACCTCGTCCCCAATATTGAACAGGCTGACCTCCGCTCCGACCCCGATCACCACGCCTGCAGCGTCGTAGCCCAGCACACTGGTTTCGCCGGCCTGGGGGCGACGGTTGGCGCGCACCTTGACGTCCACGGGGTTCAGGCTGACGGCCTTCACAGCCACCAGCAGGTCTCGCGGCCGCAGCTGAGGTTCCGGCGCGTCGAAAGCGATCAGGGCGGCGGGATCGGAAACGGGGCGGGGGCCGGTCGTGCCGATGGCCTTCATGACGATGCTCCTTGGTTTGTTTCGTCGCCTCCCAGATCGCCTTCAGCTACATTTGGCGCAAGAACGGCATTTTTCTGTATGTAGTACCCAAATGGATACTGTCTTTGTCGAAGTCTCGGCCGAGCCGCCGCGTCGCGTGCGGGCGGGGGAGTGCGTCGTCGACGCCGCCCTCGACCTGATCGGGGGCAAGTGGAAGGGCGTGATCGTCTATCATCTGCTGGACGGTCCCTTGCGGTTCAGTCAGTTGAAACGCCATCTTCCCGGCGTCACCCAGCGGATGCTGACAAAGCAGTTGCGCGAGTTGGAGGCGGCGGGATTGGTGCATCGCACGGTCTATGCTCAGGTCCCGCCCCGTGTGGACTATCGCCTGACCGAGGCTGGGCGGAAGCTGGCTCCGGTCATCTACGCCCTGCGCGCCTGGGGCGAGGCCCATCTGCGCATCAAGGCGGAGCCATGATCCACCTGCCGATCTTCACCCATCCGTCGATGCTGGCCCATGCGCCGGGCGCCGGTCATCCCGAGAGTCCCGCGCGTCTCAAGGCGGTGCTGGAGGCGCTGGATGACGCCGGTCTGGCCGCCGACCGGCGCGCCGCGACCCTGGCCGAGGTCGCCGATCTCGAACGGGTGCACCCGGCCGCCTATGTCGCGCGCCTGCTCGAGGCCTCGCCGACGGACGGGCTGAACGCGCTCGACGCCGACACCGTGCTGTCGCCCGGCAGCGTGCCGGCGGCGCAGCTGGCGGCGGGGGCGGCCATCGACGCCGTCCGGGCCGTGGCGCGGGGCGAGATGAACCGCGCCTTCGCCGCTGTCCGTCCGCCCGGCCACCATGCCGAACCGGATCGAGCCATGGGCTTCTGCCTCTTCTCCTCCGTCGCCGTCGCCGCCCGCGTGGCCCAGGCAGAGGGCATGGCGCGGGTGGCGGTGGTCGACTTCGACGTCCACCACGGCAACGGCACCCAGGCGGCGTTCGAGCGGGACGACAGCCTGTTCCTGGCCTCCATCCATCAGATGCCCCTCTATCCCGGCACGGGCGCGGCGGACGAGGTCGGCCTCGGCAATATCGTCAATGCGCCGGTCGCCCCCCATGCGGCGCGCGAGGCCTGGCGCGCGACCTTCGCCGGCGGGCTGATGCCGGCGCTGGAGGCCTTCCGACCCGATCTGATTCTGATTTCGGCGGGCTTCGACGCCCACCGGCGCGATCCGCTGGCGCATCAGTCGCTGGAAGCCGAGGATTTCGCCTGGGCGACCCGCGCGGTTCTGGAGGTCGCGCGCCGGACCTGCGCAGGCAAGGTTGTGTCCGCGCTCGAGGGCGGTTACGACCTTGAAGGACTAGGCCGCTCTGCGGTCGCACACGTCGCCGCGCTCGGGGAGGATTAGGACGTACAAGGCCTTGAAACCTTAAGCTTCGTCCCATCGCCATGTCAGCCCCCGCCCTGTCCCTCGATTCGACTGAAGAGACCCCCGTTCAGGCGGCCGGCTCTGTTCGCGCGCCTGCTGCGAAGGGCGTGCGGCCCGGCGCGATCATCCTGACGCGCCACGGCGAGCCGGCCCTGTCGCGCAAGTGCATGATCACCGCGCGTCAGTACGGCGACTGGTGGGCGAAGTATGAGGTCGGCGGTCTTCTGGCGGGTCAGACCCCTCCGCCTGAATTGGTCGCCGCCGCCCAGGGCGCCGGCGCCATCTACGCCTCCACACGTCAAAGGGCCCAGGAAACCGCTGCCGCCGTCGCCGCCGGACGCGAAGTGGTGTCGGACGTCCTGTTCATCGAGGCGCCCCTGCCGCCGCCGCCCATTCCCGACTGGATCAAGCTGTCGCCGAAATGGTGGGGCGTGGTGTCCCGCTTCTGGTGGCACGCCTTCGATCATCACGGCGGCCAGGAGACCCGGGCCGAGGCGGAGATTCGCGCCGAACAGGCGGCCCGCAAGCTGATCGCCCGCGCCGAGAACGGCCAGGACGTCCTGGTCTTCGCCCACGGCTATTTCAACCACATGGTCGGCGCCCGGCTGAAGGCCGACGGCTGGAAACTGGTGCATAACCAGGGCTTCAAATACTGGTCCCAGCGTCGCTACGAGAAGCGATAGCGCATCCACCGTTGATGCAGGCTTCGCCCCCCTCTAGGGTCCGCCCATGACTGACACCGCCGCCGCCATCCCCGCCGACCTCAGCTTCGAAGACGCGCTGCAGCGTCTGGAGACCATCGTCTCGCGCCTGGAATCGGGACAGGCGCCGCTGGAGGAATCCATCGCCCTGTACGAAGAAGGCGCGAAGCTGAAGGCCCATTGCGAGGCCCGGCTGAAGGCGGCCCAGCTGCGCGTCGAAAAAATCGTGGTTGGCCCCGATGGCCAGGCCAGGGGCGTCGAGGCGGCGTCGTTCGAATGACGCAGGCGATCACCTTCGACGACTTCATGAAGGTCGACATCCGCGTCGGCCGGATCGTCAAGGCGGAAGCCTTCCCCGAGGCGCGCAAACCGGCCTTCAAGTTGCAGATCGATTTCGGCCCCGAGATCGGGCTCAAGAAGTCCTCGGCCCAGATCACCCGCCACTACACGCTGGAAGAACTGGAGGGTCGCAAGGTCGCGGCCGTAGTCAACTTCCCGCCGCGCCAGATCGGCCCGGTGATGTCCGAGGTCCTGACCCTGGGCTTCCCCGACGCGGACGGCGAGGTAGTGCTGGTCGGCGTCGACCGCGACCTACCGCTGGGCGGGCGGCTGTTTTGACCCATATCCTCGCCGCAAACTCGCCCGAGCAGGCCGTGATCGACCGGGTCGCCGAGGTCGCCGACCTGGTCACCGTCGCCCTGGACGAACTGCTGCCACGCGCCGAAGGTCCGGAATCGCGCCTGACCGAGGCCATGCGTTATGCGGCGCTGGGTCCGGGCAAGCGGCTGCGGCCCTTCTTCGCCCTCGAGGCGGCGCGGCTGTTCGACATCGACGAGCGGTCGGTGCTGCGCGCCGCCTGCGCCCTGGAATGCGTCCATGCCTACAGCCTGGTCCACGACGATCTGCCGTGCATGGACGACGACGACATGCGGCGCGGCCGCCCGACTGTCCACCGCGCCTATGACGAGGCCACGGCGGTCCTGGCCGGCGACGCGCTTCAGACGGCGGCCTTCGACATCATCCTGCACGAGGACACCCACGACGATCCCGCCGTCCGCTGCCAGCTGGCGGCCCGGCTGTCGCTGGCCTCGGGCGCACGGGGCATGGCCGGCGGTCAGATGATTGACCTCTTGGGGGTTCGCGACGACCTGGGCGGGGTCGCCCGGATGCAACGGCTCAAGACGGGCGCCCTGTTCGCCTACGCCTTCGAAATTCCGCTTATCATCGCCGAGGCCTCGGCCCAGCATCAGCACGCCCTGATCAGCTTTGCCCACGATGTCGGCCTGGCCTATCAGATCGTCGACGACATCCTGGACGCCGAGGGTTCGGCCGAAGAAATGGGCAAGGCCGCCGGCGGCAAGGACGCGGCCCTGGGCAAGACCAATTTCGTCACCCTGCTGGGGCTGGACGAGGCGCGCCAGCGCGTCGCCCATCTGTCCGATCAGGCCCGCGCCCATCTCGAACCGTTCGGCCTCGAGGCGGAAATCCTCAAGGCGAGCGTGGACTTTGTGCTAAAGCGCCGGTCCTGATACGAAACATCGATCTCCCTCAGGGGTTGATCGATCAGACTTCTAAGGTTTTCCCGGCTGATGCCCGACACCCCGCTTCTCGACACCGTCAAGTTTCCTGCCGACATGCGGAACTTTGACATCGCCCAGCTCAAGCAGCTGGCGGAAGAAGTGCGGGCGGAAACCATCGACGCGGTTTCGGTCACGGGCGGCCACCTGGGCGCCGGTCTGGGCGTGGTCGAGCTGACCACGGCGCTTCACCATGTGTTCGAGACGCCGAAGGACATCCTGATCTGGGACGTCGGTCACCAGTGCTATCCGCACAAGATCCTGACCGGGCGTCGCGACCGCATCCGCACCCTGCGCCAGGGCGGCGGCCTGTCCGGCTTCACCAAGCGCAGCGAGAGCGAATACGATCCCTTCGGCGCCGCCCACGCCTCGACCTCGATCAGCGCCGCCCTGGGCTTCGCCGCCGCGCGCGACCAGAAGGGCGAGAAGAACAAGGTCGTGGCCGTCATCGGCGACGGCTCCATGTCGGCGGGCATGGCCTATGAGGCGATGAACAATGCGGCCGAGGCCACCAGCGGCCAGCTGATGGTCATCCTGAACGACAACGACATGTCCATCGCCCCGCCGGTCGGGGGGATGAGCGCCTATCTGGCCGGCCTGGTGTCCGGCGGCGCCTATCAGAACGTTCGCCGCCTGGGCCGTTCGGTCGCCCAGCACCTGCCGCGTCCCTTCCGCAAGGCCGCCAAGAAGGCCGAGGAATACGCCCGCGGCATGGTCACCGGCGGCACCTTCTTCGAGGAGCTGGGCTTCTACTATGTCGGCCCCATCGACGGCCATGACATGGAGAACCTGGTCCCGATCCTGAAGAAGGCGGCGGCCATCGAGGATCGGCCCGTCCTGGTCCATGTCGTGACGCAGAAGGGCAAGGGCTACGCCCCGGCCGAAAGCAGCGCCGACAAGCTGCACGCGGTCGTCAAGTTCGACGTGGTCTCGGGCAAACAGGCCAAGGCCGTTTCCAACGCCCCCAGCTACACCAAGGTGTTCGGAACCGAGCTCATCAAGCACGCCCAGGTCGATCCCTCGATCGTGGCCATCACCGCCGCCATGCCGTCGGGCACGGGTCTGGACCTGTTCGGCCAAGCCTTCCCCGAGCGGACCTATGACGTCGGCATCGCCGAACAGCACGCCGTCACCTTCGCCGCCGGTCTGGCCGCCGACGGGATGAAGCCGGTCTGCGCCATCTATTCCACCTTCCTCCAGCGCGGCTACGACCAGGTGGTCCATGACGTGGCGATCCAGTCGCTACCGGTGCGGTTCGCCATGGACCGAGCGGGTCTGGTCGGCGCCGACGGCGCGACCCATGCCGGGTCGTTCGACATCGGCTTCATGGGCGCCTTGCCCGGCATGGTGCTGATGGCCGCCGCCGACGAGGCGGAGCTGGCGGGCATGATCTCGACCAGCCTGGCCATCGACGACCGCCCCAGCGCCTTCCGCTATCCGCGCGGCGACGGCGTGGGCGTCGAGATCCCGGAACTGGCCGCTCCGTTCGAGATCGGTCGCGGCCGGATCGTGCGCGAAGGGACGTCCGTCGCCATCCTGTCCCTGGGCACCCGCCTCCAGGAATCGCTGAAGGCCGCTGATTTGCTGGCGGCGCGCGGCGTGTCGGCCACCGTCGCCGACGCCCGCTTCGCCAAGCCCCTGGACGCCGACCTGATCCTGCGCCTGGCGCGTGAGCACGAGGCCCTGATCACGGTGGAGGAGGGGGCCATGGGCGGCTTCGGCGCCTTCGTCTTGCAACTGCTGGCGGAAAAGGGCGCGCTGGATCGCGGCCTGAAGGTCCGCACCCTGAACCTGCCCGACGTCTTCCAGGACCAGGACACGCCCGCAGCCATGTACGCCCAGGCCGGGCTGAACGCCGACCATATCGCCGCCGTCGCCTTACGGGCCCTGGGCGTCGAGACGGCGCGGGCCGCCAGGGCCTGAGACCTTCAGCATGACCGCCGGCGCCTCATCCCGGCCGGTCGGGTCGGCCTTCCTGGCCGGATACGCCGTCGCCTATATCGGCGGCTTCATCGGGGTGGCGCCCCTGCTTCAGGTGCTGGCCCCGCTTCACGCCGCCCTGATCGACGGTCAGGCCAAGGGCCCCCTGCTCAGCCAGGCCCTGTTCTGGGGCTGTATGGCGGCCGGGGCGGGCAATATTCTCGGGGGCGCCCTCAGCGACCGCACCCGCTCGCGGCACGGCCGTCGCCGGCCCTGGATCCTGGTCGGCGCGATCCTGACGGTCGGCAGCTACGCCCTTCTTCATCAGTCCTCCAGCCGCCTGGGCTTCATCCTGGCCCTGGTGGGTTTCCAGCTGGCCTTCAACATCCTGCTGGCGCCCCTTCTGGCCCTGTTCGCGGACCGGGTGCCCGAGAACCGCCGCAGCGTGATGTCTGCGGTCATGGGCATGGGCTATCCCCTGGCCGCCATGGTGGGCTCGGTCGTGATGGCCTGGGGCCCGCAGGACGAGGTCGGGCGGCTTGCGGTGCTTTCCGCCGTAGTCCTGACCGCCACCTTGCCCTTCGCCCTTCTCTCACGAGAGGACCCGCCGCCCCCCGACCAGATGCGGCCTTTGCTTGCGGACGTGTCCCTGGTCAGCCTGCTGCGGCCCTTCGCGACCCGCGACTTCGCCCTGGCCTGGTCCTATCGGTTTCTGGTGGTGACCGGTTTTTCGCTGGTGGCCTTCTATCTGCTTTTCTACATCGCCGACGCCATCGGCTTCACCCGCCTTTTCCCTGGACGCACGGCCGAGGCGGGCCACTCTCTCCTGACCGCCATCGCCGTGGTCGGGGTCGTCGCCGTCAGCGTCGTCGTCGCCCTGAATGGGTCGCGGATCACACGGCGGAAGCCCCTGGGCGTCACGGGCGCGGCTCTGCTGACGGTCGCCGCCGCAGTGATGGCCGCCACCCAGGATTGGAACCTGGTGATCGCCGCCTTCGCCTTGTACGGCCTGGGCCAGGGCTGTTACGGCGCCGTCGACATCGCCCTGATGGCCGACGTCCTGCCGTCGGCGGAAGACCGCGGCAAGGATCTGGGCCTGATCAACCTCGCCGTCACCCTGCCCCAGGCGATCGCGCCCCTGATCGCCCTGGTCCTGCTGGAACGGCTGGGACTGGATTTCCGCAGCCTGTTCCTGGCCGCCGCCGCCTGTTTCGGCGGGGCGACCCTGGCGGTGGCCTCGATCAGGCGGGTGCGGTGACGTCTTCCAGCGGACCCAGGCCGGTCTCGGTCCGCGCCAGCCGATAGCGTTTCAGCGTCTTGGTCTCGTACGGCTTGGCCAGAATGGTCGAGACGGTCCGCAGTTCGCCCACCGCCTGATCCCGCTCCAGGGTCAGCAGCACATAGCCCTTGGCCGCCTGGTCACAGAACTTGACCTCCGGATTGGCGGCCTGCAGCGCCAGACCCAGGGGCAGGCCGCCGACATGGTCGCCCGGCGAGGGGCTGGAGATGGACGAGGTGCCGAACTCCACCGCCCGGCGTTCGCCGTCCTTGTCGGACAGTTCGTTGACCCAGAAGGCGTGGCTGTCGCCGGCCAGGACGATGGGCTCGACCCCGGCCTGTTTCATCGTCTCGTACAGGCGCTCGCGCCCGGCCGGATAGCCGTCCCAGCTGTCCAGATTGAACGGCAGGCCCAGTTTGAACAGCTGGATCGCGGCCTCGACCTGGGGGCGGACGTCGTCGGGAAGGCCCGCCACCATCTGGGCCACCTGGGCGGGGGGCAGCATCTCCTCGATGTTCGGTCCCTTGACGCGGGCCATGACGACCTGGTTGCCCAGGATCTGCCAGGGGCGACCGGCGGCCTTGGACTGGCTCATGGCCTGGCCCAGCCAGCGGCGCTGATCCTCGCCCAGCAGATCACGCGACGGAGCCTGCCGCTGGGCCTCGAAGGCGGCGATGTCCGGGCGACCGTCGGCCGTCTTGGGGATGCCGGCGAAATCCATCTGCTCGTTGCGGGCCAGCAGCCGGGTCTCGACCATGTGCAGGCTGGCCAGGTCGCCGAAGTGGAAGCTGCGGTTGATCGCCTCCTTCATCGCCCCGGCCTTGGCCTCGCGAATCGGCATCCATTCGTAATAAGCGCGCAGGGCCGCCGCCTTGCGCGCGGCGAAGTCGCCTTCCGTCGCGGGCTGATGGTTCTCGGCGCCCAGCATCCAGGTGTCGTTGGCCACCTCGTGGTCGTCCCAGACGCAGATAAAGGCGGCGCGCGCGTGGGCGGCCTGCAGGTCGGGATCGCTCTTGTACTGGGCGTGGCGCGTCCGATAGTCGGCCAGGCTGACGATCTCGTGCGGCGGCTGAGGAATCCGGTTCAGGGCGGCGCCGGTCGTCATGCCGTAGTCGTCGGCCGCCGCGCCGTACTCGTAGATGTAGTCGCCCAGGTGAACCACCGCGTCCAGCCGCTCCAGCTTGGAGATGGCCTCATAGGCGTTGAACAGGCCGCCGGGATAAAGTTGGCAGGACACCACGGCCAGGTTCACCTGGGGCGTCGCGCCGCGGGCCAGGGTGCGCACCCGGCCGACCGGCGAGGTCACCCCATTGGCGATGAAGCGATAGAAATACTCGCGGCCGGGCTCCAGGCCCTGGCCGTCCAGGTCATGTTTGACGGTGAAGTCGCGCTCTGCCTTGGCGCGCAGGCCGGAAGAGCGCCGAACCACGTCGCGGAAGGCGGCGTCATTCGCCACCTCCAGGGTCACGGCGACATCCCCGGACGACGGATCGGCCGGGGTCACGCGGGTCCAGAAGACGGCCGAGTGATGATCCGGATCGCCGCTGGCCACCCCGTGCAGGAAGGCGACCTGACCGGCATGGGCGGTTTGGGCGACGGCGGGCGTCGCCGCCCCCGCCCCGAGCAGTCCGAGAAGGCTGCGACGATCCAGTTTCATCGTTCGATCCTTACAGCTTCAGCTTGAACACCAGACCATACGCCGCCGGGCGACCGGCGATGAAGGTCGGCATGCCCAGGCCATCGCCGGTGTTGCCGGCGTCCTTGATATATTCCTCGTCCAGGACGTTCTCGCCGAAGGCTTCGACGCCCCAGTTCCCGCCTTCCGGCGTATAGCGAACCCGCAGGTTCAGCAGGCCGTAGGCGTCCTGGTATTCGTCCTGGACCAGGTCGGCGACGATGTTGCTGGTCTGCAGGGCCGGGATGTCGTTGTCGTCGTCGAAGAAGACCTTGGACTGCCAGGTATAGGTCGGCTGAACCTCGATCTCGCCGCCGGCGACGGGCAGGCGCCAGGTCGCGCCGATCGAGGCGGCGTGGTCCGGCGACAGGCGGAACTGGTTGCCGTCGTAGATGCCGTTCTCGAAGCGCGAGTGGTTGTAGGCGTAGGTTGCGAACAGGTCGAGCATCGAGGCCACGGCGAAGTCAGCCTGACCCTCGAAGCCGTAGGACTTGGCCTCGCCGGCGTTGGTCGTCAGGAACTGCGTGCCGTCCTGAATCGTCGTCTGGAAGTTTTCGTAGTTGTAAAGGAAGACCGCGCCGTCGACGCGCAGGCGGCCGTCCAGCAGGGCCGACTTGGCGCCGACTTCGTAGCTGTCGACGGTTTCGGCGTCGACCGGGCTGAAGCTCGGCGCGCCGCCGGGGGCCGACGGACCCGAGGCGCTGATCACCTCCGGACGACGGCCGCGCGCGTAGTTGGCGTAGACATTCGTGTCGTCGGTCAGTTCGTAGCGGGCGGTGACACGCCAGGTCAGGCCGTCGTCCTCCGAGTCATAGTAGGAGAAGTCGCCGTTGTTGGCCGTCGGCTGCGACGTCAGGCCGAACAGGGGGAAGGCGCTGGCGGGCAGGGCGGAGAAGCTGGGACTGGCCAGGGCCGTCAGGAAGGCCGGCAACTGGGCCGCCGGGATCGCCCCGGCCTGGATCGCCAGCAGCGCGCCCAGGGCCGAGCGGCTCTCGACCGAGCTGGCGTAACCGGTCGTCTTGTCGTCGCGGGTGTAGCGCACGCCCGCCGACATCTCGAACCGGTCGGTGAAGGCATAGGTGACGTCGGCGAAGACGTCGTAGGAGGTCAGCTCCGAGCTGTTTATCGAGGTCTCGATATGGTTCGAGTCCAGATTGGCGGCGATCGGCGTAGCCAGGGCTCCGGCGCCGAGCGGCGTCAGCAGAGAGGTCAGGATGCCGCGCGCCACGGTCGGATAGACCGACGCCGGCAGGGTGTTGTCCCCCACCGCCGTCGCCGAGCCGTCCAGCAGGCCGGACAGCTGCGCCAGGGCCATGGCCTCGTTCCACTGGGTCGGCGTGCGCTGATAGCCTTCCTCGTGGAACCAGCCGGCGCCGACGAAGCCGCTCAGGCGGCCGCCGTCGTCATAGGCCAGACGCAGGTCCTGGCTCCATTGCTCGCCATGGGTCTCTTCCGCCGCCGTCAGGATCGGCAGGGAGACGCCGTCGGCGTCAAAGGTCTCGTAGTTGTCGAACTCGCGATAGGCGGTGGTCGAGTTCAGGCTCCAGGCCGCGTTCAGGTCGAACCGGGCCAGACCCGTCACCCCCCAGACTTCGCGGCTCAGACCCAGGGTCTTGCCGCCGTCGAAGTCGGCGCCCGGCGTCAGGGCCGCGCCCTCCCAGGGCTCCGTGCCGCCCAGGACCGCGCCGGTGGTCGGATTGGCGGGCTCATAGGCCATCGACTTGAACGAGGTGCCCGAGGCGTTGTCGTTCTGATAGTTGCCGATCACGTCGAACCGCATGGCGTCCGACGGCTCCCAGGCGCCCGACAGGCGGACGGCCTTGGTCTCGATGGCGTTGTAGTCCTCGCCGCCCAGCAGGTTCTCGACCGAGCCGCCGCGCGTCTTCAGGCGGGTGGCGAGGCGCAGGCCGGCCGTCTCTCCGACCGGCAGGTTCAGCGCCCCCTCGACCATCCGGTAGTCTTCGTTGCCGGCCTCGATATTGGCATAGGCCTCGGTCTCGCCGGGCTGGGCGCGGTTCTGGACCAGGTTCACCGCGCCGATCAGGGCGCCGCGGCCGTACAGGGTCGACTGCGGACCCTTGGCCACTTCGACCCGCTCCAGATCGAACAGTTCGACATAGGAGCCGCGCGACTTGGAGATCGACACGCCATCCTGGAACACCGACACGCGGGGCTCGGCGGTGGCGGCGCCCGAGTCGGAAGTGATGCCGCGCATCACGAAGCCCGGGTTGTTCGGCGACTGGTTCTGCACCAGGAAGCCGGGCACGAAGGCCGAGAGCTGCTCGAACTCCTGAATGCCCAGGTCTTCCAGGAAGGAGCCGGAATAGGCGGTCAGGGCGAACGGAACCTCGATGGTCCGCTGTTCGCGCAGCTGGGCCGTGACGACGATTTCGTCCAGCGTGGCCGGCTCCGCGGTCTGGGCCTGCGCCCCGTGAGCGACCGCCAGCACGCCCGTCAGAGCGGCGGCGGCCATCAGTCGTGTCTTCAATCCATGCGCCATAGTCTTATCCCCCAGCTTGGCCTGAACGGCGGTCAGTAACCGGCGGCGATGTAGTTAAGGCGACACCCGGGCTGCCGATGTGTGACGTTGAAGTGGCGGCTGTAAGAAATTCACGCCGCATACGTCCTTCCGATCGGCGTACTTCGGCCTGAATATCCAAGCCGGCCGCCGCCGGGTGTTGCGGACAAGCCTGAAAGTTCTAGAGTCGGCACGTTGAGGATGCGCAGTCGCCTCACTCCAGGGAGGCGGCCAAATGAACAACACGGTCCTGGTCGCCGGCGGCGCCGGCTACGTCGGCTCGCATGTCTGTCTGGCGCTATCCCAGGCGGGTTTCCGTCCTGTCGTCTATGACAACTTGTCGAACGGTCACGCCGCCTTCGTGCAATGGGGAGAGCTGGAGACCGGCGACATCCGAGACGCCGCGCGCCTGGACGCGGTCATCGCCAAGCACAAACCCGTCGCCGTCCTGCATTTCGCCGCCCTGATCGAGGTCGGTGAATCGGTCAAGGAGCCGGGGCGCTTCTATGAGAACAATGTCGCCGGTGCCATCACCCTGATCGAGGCGGCGCGGCGCGGCGGGATCGAGGTCATGGTCTTTTCCTCGACCTGCGCCACCTACGGCGACCCGGTGCGACTGCCGATGGACGAGACCCATCCCCAGGCGCCGCTGAACCCCTATGGCCGGACCAAGCTGATGGTCGAACAGGCGCTGGCCGATTACTCGACCTACGCCGGCTTCCGCTCGGTCTGCCTCCGCTATTTCAATGCCGCAGGGGCCGACGAAGAGGGCCGGATCGGAGAGCGCCACTACCCGGAAACCCACGCTATCCCCCTGGCCCTGCAGACGGCGCTCGGCCAGCGCCAGGGCTTCAAGCTGTTCGGGGACGACTACGACACCCGCGACGGCACGGCGGTGCGCGACTACATCCACGTCATGGATCTGGCCGACGCCCATGTGCGGGCGCTGAAATACCTTTTGGATGGCGGCGAGACGACGGTCTTCAACCTGGGCACCGGCACGGGCACGACGGTCAAGGAACTGATCGACACCATCCGCCGCACCACCAACCAACCGTTCCCGGTCGAGACGGTCGGTCGTCGCGCCGGCGACGCCCCCTGCCTGGTGGCGAACAACAGCCGGGCCCGCGAGGTCTTGGGCTGGGTCCCGACCCGTACCCTGGACGACATCGTCCGCACGGCCTGGCGTTGGCATGCGGCCGAGCGGGATCGCCAGGCGGATTAAATCTTCGGGGCCCCGGTGGAGCCTCTTTCGGCGAAGCCGAACGGCACCAGGCTTCGCTGCGGCAGGTCCGTCTCGCCCGCCGTCGCCCGGATCAGACACTCGGCCGCGACCGCGCTCATCTCGGCAATCGGTTGGATGATGGCGGTCAGGTCCGCGAACCGCGCCAGAGGCGTATTGTCGAAACTGATCACCGAGAGGTCGGCCGGGACCGACAGCCCCTGTCGTTTGGCCGTGCGCAGGGCGGCGTGGGCCATGCGGTCGTTGCTGGCCAGGACCGCGGTCGGCCGCTCCGGCAGGGCCAGCAGGCTTTCCATCGCCGCGACCCCGGACTCGTAGGAAAAGTCCCCCCGCGCGACCAGGCTCTCGTCCAGGCCGTGGGGGGAGGCCGCCATGGCGCGGCGATAGCCGTCCAGCCGCGCGCCGCTGAGCGCATATTCGGCGCTGCCGGTGATGAAGCCGATGCGGCGGTGCCCCAGACCCAGCAGATGGTCGACGGCGAAGGCGGCCGCCTCGGCGTCGTCCATGGCGATGGCGAATCCATCCCCCTCGGCGATCGAGGCGATGCGGGCGAAGGGCAGACCCAGCCCGCTCAGCAGGCCGGTGATGGCCGGGTTTTCGCTGTGCGGCGGCGTCAGGATCACCCCGTCCGGGTGCAGGGCGGCGATGGCTCCTCGCACGGCCGCATCCACATGGTCGGAATGGGTGTCGACCAGTTCGAAGATCATCCGATAGCCGTGGGACTCGCACTTCAGCATGCCGCCCATCAGCATCTGATCGACCCAGTCGGTGCCCTCGCCGGACTTCCAGCCCTCGATGGTCCGGTCACGGTCGTTCAGGGCCATCAGCAGATAGGAGCGCGAGCCCCCCATCCGTCGCGCCGCCAGACTGGGCACATAGCCCAGCTTGGCCACGGCGGCGCGCACCCGCTCCTGCACCACGGGCCGCACGTTCGGTTCGTTGTTGATGACCCGCGACACCGTCTGCAGGGAAACGCCCGCCTCGGCGGCGACATGCTTGATAGTGACGGCGCGGCGCAAACTCTGGTTCCTTATCCCCGCCTCATACTGTCAGGCTCGGCGGCGACAAGGCAAGCGCGCCGGCATCAAGCGGGTACGGCGGCCAGGGCGACCGGCGCCAGGTCGACCGGCGGGGCGGGACAGTTGTCCTGCAGAAACTGCTGATGCGACGGCAGGTCCTTGACGAAGGCGTTCAGAATATCGGCCGCCCGGTCCATCTCGGCGGTCAGGCCGGCGAAGTCGATCCGGTCGACCAGCGGCGGATAGGAGCGGGGCGTCACCCCCATGCCGTCCATCACCGCATACCAGCTGACATTGCGGAACAGGGGGTCCAGCGCCTCGACCAGGCTGCCGTTGGCGCGGAAGACGTCCAGCTTGTGCTGCAACCCCTCGGGCAGGGCCATGTCGCGGCATGCCCGCCAGAAGGGCGTGTCGTCGCGCCGCGTCAGGGCGTAGTGCAGGATGATGAAGTCGCGGATCTCTTCATAGTCCACGGTCATCCGCCGATTGTATTCGGTCGCCAGCTTCGGATCGCAGTCCAGGTCCGGCATCAGGCGGAAGAAGAAATCCATCCCGCGATAGATCAGGTGGATGGCCGTCGATTCCAGCGGCTCGATGAAGCCGCTGGCCAGACCCAGGGACAGGACGTTCCTGTCCCAGATCTTCTCCCGCACCCCGGTCTTGAACGGCACCACCATCGGATTGACCACGGGCCGGCCCTCGACCTGAGCCAGCAGGCGCGCCGTCGCCTCGTCGTCGGACATGTAGCGGCTGCAGAAGACATGGCCGTTGCCGGTCCGGTGCTGCAGCGGGATGCGCCAGCGCCAGCCGCAGTCCTGCGCCTGCGCCAATGTATAGGGTTTGGGCGCACCGACATTCTCGGTCTGGACCGCGATGGCCCGGTCGCACATCAGCCATTCGGACCAGTCCGTGTATCCGACGCCCAATGTCTTGCCGATCAGCAGGGCCCGGAAGCCGGTGCAGTCGATGAAGAAGTCCGCCTCGACCGTCTGGCCCGATTTCAGCTTCAGCCCGCTGACGAAGCCGTCGGGCCGCGTCATCACCTCCTCGACGATGCCCTCGGTCCGCTTCACCGCCCGCGCCTCGGCGAAGTCGCGCAGATAGCGGGCCACCCGCTTCGCATCCACATGGACGGCGTAGGAGGCCCCGCCGATGGGGCTGCGCTGGGCCTTGAACGGCAGCATGAACCTTTCGTGGGCCGCCATCCGCGCCGCAGAGGCGAAGTCCATCAGCGGGCGCTGATAGCCGTTCATCCGCGCCTTCAGCCAGACGGGATAGAAGTCGCTGACGTCCACCGGCACGCCGATGGCGCCGAACGGGTGGAAATAGCTTTCGCCCTTCTCGGTCCAGTCGTCGAACTGGATGCCCAGTTTGAAACTGGCCTGGGTCTGCTGGATGAAGTCCTGCTCGTTGATCCCCAGCTTCTTCAGCATTTCCAGGAAGGGGGGCACGGTGGATTCGCCGACCCCGATCGTGCCGATGTCGTCGGACTCGACCAACTCGACCTCGGCCATCCGGCCCTTGAAATGCTCGGCCATCAGGGCGGCGGCGATCCAGCCGGCTGTCCCGCCGCCGACGATGCAGATCTTCTTCAGGGGGCGGCGGGGCTGGTCCATCTGGGGTCTCATGCGGCTGAGGCGGGGGCGGCGGAGGCGGCGGGATCGAGTCCGGCCAGGAACTGGGCGTGGTCGGGGGTGCGGGCGACCAGATCGGCGATATTGCGGCGCATCTCGGCCAGGCTGCGCGCCAGATAGGCCGGGTCCATGGCGTCCACCGCGGGGTCGTAGTGGTCGGGATACAGGCCGAAGCCGTCATAGATGGCCAGCCAGCTGGCCGGATGGAACATCTCCCACCGATAGCGGACGAACTGGCCTCGCGCGGTCCACAGGGCGAGCTTGCGCTCCAGCGTCTCGGGGACGGCCATCTCGCGGCAGTCGCGCCAGAAGTCCGTGTCAGTCCGCCGGTTCAGCTTGTAGTGCAGGATGATGAAGTCCCGCACCCGCTCCATCTCGCGCGCGGTCTGATCGTTGAACTCGTCCAGGATCGGCTGGGCGAAGCGGCGGTCGGGGAACAGGGCCTTCAGTCGCTCGATGCCCGTCTCGATCAGGGCGATACTGGTGCTCTCCAGCGGCTCCAGGAAGCCGGACGACAGGCCGATGGCGACGCAGTTCTTGGCCCAGGCCTGAGACCGCCGGCCGGGGCGGAAGGGAATGCGCCGCGGCTCCGTCAGCGGATCGCCCAGCAGGTGGGGCATGAGCTCGGCCAGGGCCTGATCGTCGCTCAGATGGGCGCTGGAAAAGACCAGGCCGTTGCCGGCCCTGTGGCGCAGCGGAATCCCCCATTGCCATCCGGCCGACCGGGCAGCGACGCGGGTGAAGGGGGCGGGGGCGTCGCCTGGGCGGTTGGCGCTCTGCACCGCATAGGCGGCGTCGCACGGCAGCCAGCGGCCCCAGTCCTCGAACCCGACGCCTAGGGCCTCGCCGATCACCAGCCCCTTGAAGCCCGAGCAATCAACGAACAGATCGCCCTCGACCTCGCGTCCGTCGTCCAGGGTCAGGGCGCGCACGAAACCGTCCTCGGGCCGCAGTTCGACCGAGCGGATGCGGGCGTCGATCCGGGCGCAGCCCCCGGCCTCGGCATAGGCGCGCAGATGTTGCGCGAACAGGCCGGCGTCCAGATGAAGCGCCCAGTCGAACACCGACAGCTGGGACGGCGGATTGGGCGAGGGCTGGATGAACTTGCCCCCGGCGGCCAGGGACGCGCCCAAGGAATAGGCCGCCAGCGGCGCGGGGTCGCCCGCGCGCTTCTGCTTCAGCCAGTAATGATGAAACCCGATCCCCTTCACGTCCTGCCCGTACAGGCCGAAGGGATGGATGAAGTCCGAGCCCGGCCCGGACCAGTCGATGAAGCGGATGCCCAGTTTGCAGGTCGCCTGGGTGGCGCGCATCACGTCGTCGTCGCGCAGACCCAGCTGCCCATAGAAGCGACGGATGGTGGGAATGGTCGCCTCGCCCACGCCGATCGTGCCGATGTCGGAGGACTCGACCACGGTGATCTTCAGCGGTGTGCTGCGGAAATGCTGGACCAGGGCCGCAGCCGTCATCCAGCCGGCGGTGCCGCCGCCGACGATGACGACGGAACGGATGCGAGGATCGTCGATCTCATCCATGGCCTGATCCCAATACGCGAAAAAAGAGGCCGGCGACACGAATGCCGCCGGCCAGTCTGCTCAGGAAGAGATCAGAAGCGAGCGCGCACGCCGATGGTGTAACGCGGCTCGAACTCGTTGCGGCTCTGGAACTGTTCCGCACCCGGCTTGAACTCGAGGTAGTACTCCTCGATTTCGCCCAGGACGTTCGATCCGTTGGCGTAAACCGTGACCATGTCGTTGACGTCATAGGTCACGTTCACATCCACGTATTGCGACGTATCCTGATAGATCGGGATGCTGCCGAACGTGCTGTTGAGGCGCGGCGTGCGATAGTTCCAGGCGACCCGCGCCTGAAGCTTGTCGCCCTGGTACCAGACGGCGGCGTTCAGCGAGTGTTTCGAGTTGTCCTGGAACGGCAGTTCGTCCCCGTTCAGGGCCGTCGAGTTGGAGGAGCTGTCCGAGAAGGTGTAGCTGCCGTCGAAGCCGAAATCGGACCAGATGGGCGTGTCGATGAAATCCGACAGACCGATCTTGGCGCCTATTTCGATGCCTTGAAGCTGGCCGCCGTCGCCTTGTACCGGACGGTTGACGTCCACCAGCCTGCGGATGACGCCATCGCCGTCCGCATATGACCCGCTCTGGGGGACGGTGGCGCGGGTGACGAAGCTATCGATGTTCAGGCGGAAGGCCGCGATGTTGAACATCGTCGCCGGGCCGTAATAGTACTCCAGCGCCAGATCGAAGTTATCCGAACGCCAAGGGTCAAGGTCCGGGCTTCCGGACAGGGTGGCCCCGGTCACCCGACGAACGCCGACGGGCGGAGCGGTCGGATCGGCGGGCGTCGGACCTTGGGAGTCCGCCGTGGATATGGTGACGCCGCCGCCGTAGTTGCCCAGATCCAGCGGGATCATGGTTTTGGCGTAGGCGGCCCGCAGACGCAGCTTGTCGCTGAAGTCGTAGGCCAGGTTCACCGACGGCAGCCAGTCCGTGTAGCTGCGGCTCGAAATCGTGTCGCCGACATCGTTGTTCGTGTCGCCATAGGCGCGCACGTCGCCGGTCTGATTTTGACGGACCCGAAGCTCGGTCCGGACCATCCGCACGCCCACGTCGCCGTGCAGGGCGCCGAACTCGACGGCGCCGTTCAGATAGGCGCTGTCCTCATACAGATCGACGTCATAGGAGTTGCCGGGAATGATGACGTCATAGGCGTTGCCGAAGACCCGCTGCTGGAAGGCGCGGGGGTCGTCGAAATCGCGCGGATCAGCCACCCACACCCCCGGAATGCCCGAGGCGACCGAGCCGAAGTCGGTCAGGAAGTAGGTATTGTTGTTTTCGCGCAGCAGCGTGGGGCGGTTGACGGTATAGCCCTGGAAGCAGGTGGGGGCGTTGGCCACCGTGCCGGCCGTACAGCTGCTGGGCGTGGTCGCAACCGCCAAGGCCGGATTGAACCCGGGGTTAGTCACGAACTCGCCAGACTGGCACTGCGGATTGTCCATCACGACGTCGATGGCCTTCCACTGGGCCGAGCAGCCCGCTTGGTTGCCGGCGCCGGCATTGGCGTAGAAGTCCGAGAACAGATGGAAGTTGGTGATCTCCACCTCGCGACCGCTGTGGCGAACCCCGGCGTCGACGCGGGTTAGGAAGCCGAAAGCAGGGCGCTCTTGGAACTCATACGAGCCGTCGAAACGGACAACGGTCAGATCCGAGTTGTTGCGCTGGTTGCCTTCGGATGAATAGGCCCCGACCGTATAGGAATCGAGGTTCGACATATATTGGCTCAGCGGCACATTGCCCAAGCCGCCGACGATGTTGTTTTCGAACCCGCTCCAGGCCAGTTTCGAACCGCCGGTATCGATATGCAGTTGCGGGTCCGCCCCATAACCGAAGGGGTTGGGCGTGATGTAGCGACCGCCTTGGCTGCCGACGACGTTGTTGGAATAGCGTGAGGCCGGATACAGGGCGGCGATCGAGGCGGGGTAGAAGGTGCCGCGGGTGCGGTCCGCCGCTTGGCGGAACAGGGTGAAGGCGCGGTCCGATCCGTACTCCCAGTTGGACAGGTCGCCCTGGACCTGACCGTTCATGCTCAGCAGCGAGGCCTCGGCCTTGATCGCCCGCGCATTGAAGGTGAAGGGACCGCCCTTGTCGTAGTCCAGCTCCAGGTTGAAGTTCTTGGACTCATTGTTGGTGACGCGTTTGACGGTGAAGGAGTTCACCCACCAGGCGTCCAGATCATATTCCTCGACGTCGAGCCAACCCAGGCCCGTGTCGGTCGACTCGGTCGGGGTGGTCCACCCCAGCCCGCTCCAGCGGTTGGAGACGTTCAGGCCGGCGGCGCGATTGTACTCGTCCTGTTTGGTGTAGAAGGCCTCGGCCGTCAGACGAATGCCGTCTTCGATGTCAAACTGGAAGGCGGCGTTCAGACCGACCCGTTCGCGCTCGACCACGCGGTTGAACATTTCGTAGCCGTGGGGCGCCAGCCAAGCGTTGCCCGAACCGCCCCAGTCGTTGCTGCCGAACAGGCTGCCGGCGGTGCCCGCGTAGTTATTGCCCAGGTTCGAATTGCTGAGCAC
>Ga0208958_1001119_pt1 | contig 28176 bp, 22 predicted proteins | sample RifOxyB1_FD_184032 | JGI IMG/M metagenome (GOLD analysis project Ga0208958, IMG submission 184032) | Soil microbial communities from Rifle, Colorado - Rifle Oxygen_injection B1 (SPAdes) | ecosystem: Environmental > Terrestrial > Deep subsurface > Rock core/Sediment | place: Rifle, Colorado...
CGGCGGGCGTCGATGGCGGCCTGGAGCGCGTGCAGGGCGGCGACCCGGGCCAGGGCCGCGCGGGCCCCCGCCTCGCCCAGCCGGGCTTCCAGGGCGTCCAGCCAGACGGGATCGGCCTCGCGTCCGTCCTGTGCGTCGTTCAGAAGTCGCAGCCGCTCGCGCAGGGCCTTCTCATAGGCGGAGACGGCGGCGGCGTGATCGGGATCGGCGGCGAAGACCAGACGGTCGAAGAATTTCAGCCGCTCGGCCCGGGCGTCGGAGAACAGTCGGTCCTGCTCGGGCGTGGCCCAGACGGGGCGCAGATAGTCCAGCAACCGCCCCGGCTGGGCCGTCTCGCCGTCGATGCGGACGATGCGCCGGGCGGCGCCCGCCGTCTGGACGCCGGTGCCCAGACGCGTCTCGTCGTCCAGTTCGACCATGACGGCCCAGGCGCGGCCCACCGCCTCGCCTGGCTCACGCCGCCCCATCTCGGCGGCGATCGCGCCCCGCAGCCCCTTGCCGGGGGTCAGCAGGCTGACGGCCTCCAACAGATTGGTCTTGCCCGCTCCGTTTGGGCCATGAAGCACCACCGGGCCGGAGGCGAGCTCCAGCCGTGCGCTCGAATAGGAGCGGAAGTCGGTGAGGGTTAAAGCCTGTATCAAATCTGTCCGCTCAGCCGGAGCCGTATCGACGAAGCCATTCGTCGAACGTATCGCGAAGATCGCGCACGGAACCTTGCCATCCCATGCCTAGCGACGCATCCATGTCGAGCGATGGCTTTTGCCAACTTTCGACAGCGGTTACGCCGGGCCGATAGCGCCAGCCGACATGCTCGCGATTGTTGTTGGAGTCTTGAGCGATTCCGAAGGCCTCGACGTCTTTCCAACGGATGAATCGGACCCCTGCTTCATCCCTGATGGTGAAGCCTGACGGGACCAACACAATAGTCGGCTTTAGAATGAAGCGTCGCGTCAGAAGATGGCCCACATAGCCGAACCAGAGCGCCATTGCGGCATACACCAAGGCGACCAGCCAGAACGACCAGTTGCTTGCCAAACTCGTCCACACCGTCAGCGCCTGATCGCTCGGAGCTGCCAGCGCCGTGATCCAGATTGGCAAGGCGAACAGCGCGAAGAAGCAGCACCAAATCCCTATTAGAGGGCCGACCGCCTTTCGTGTGTCTGCGCGCACTGTCAAAGTTGACGGAAGGTTTGGTCCATCCTGACTAATGTGGGAGGACGTCAAGCCTCGCTCTTCCGGTGAAAAAGAGGTGTCGGAATGGCGCGATCTCCAAGCCTCCAGCGCGATGCAGATGGCGTCAGGCCCGCCTTGCCAGCCTCGACCGAAATCGCCGTCCATCGTCGTCGCGGCGGAACTTTTCACGCGCGGCTTGCCATGAGCATCGCCGCGATAGTCCCATCCGACCACGCCTTCTTGGCCCAGTACAGGTGTATCGACACGGAACGTGTTCACCTGTTCCCAATGAAGGAAATGCTTCCGGCCGTTGATCCGAAAGCCAAGGCCGCGATCAGTAGGGACGATGTAATCCCCCCAGCACAGCGATCGTATCGCTTCGCCGCATAGCGCAAGCAAAACCAAACCAGGTGCAAAGATTATGAAGGCGTCGAAAACAGAACCTGTCAGAGAGCGAGTGAGCTCTTCGATGCCTTCAAGGCTGCAAAGCCAAACAAAAACGCCGACGTAGGCACCCAAGCCCAAGAATGAGATCACGAGTGGGGTCCAAACTCTCCATCTCGTTTTTCTGATCACTGTTCCGCCATGCTCATGGCTGTCAGACACGCAGCGGCATCAGCACATATTGCACGCCCGGATCGCCCGGATCGAGCACCAGGGTGGGCGAGGCCGGGTCGGCGAAGCGGAAGGCGGCGTTTTCGCCGGTGATCTGGCCGGCGACGTCCAGCAGATAGCGGGCGTTGAAGCCGATCTCGAACGGTTCGTCGGAATAGCCGATTTCGACCTCTTCCTCGGCCTGACCGGCCTCCATGTTGCGGACGGTCAGCTTCACCCGGTCGTTGTCGAAGGCCAGTTTCACCGACCGGCTCTTTTCGGCCGAGATGGTGGCCACGCGGTCGACGGCCTTGGCGAACAGGGCGTTATCGATGTCGGCCTGTTTGTCGTTGCCGCGCGGAATGACGCGCAGATAGTCCGGGAAGGCGCCGTCGATGACCTTGGAGGTCAGGCTGGCCTCGCCCAGCTGGAAGCGGATCTTTTGGGCCGAGACGGTGATCTCGACCGGGCCGCCGGCGTCGTCCAGCAGGCGGCGGACCTGATCCACCGTCTTGCGCGGCACGATCACGCCGGGGCCGCCGGCCGCGCCGTCGGGCGCCGGGGTCTCGGCCAGGGCCAGGCGGTGGCCGTCGGTGGCCACGGCGCGCAGCAGGGGCACGCCGGCCTCGGCCACCGTATGCAGGTACAGGCCGTTCAGATAATAGCGGGTTTCCTCGGTCGAGACGGCGAACCGGGTCTTGTCGATCAGGCGCGCCAGGTCTTCCTTGGGCATGACGTAGGAGGCGCCGGCGCTGTCGGTGGACATGACCGGGAAATCGCCGGCCGGCAGGACCGGCAGGTTGAAGCGCGACCGACCGGCCGACACCACCAGGCGGGGATCGTCGCCCGAATAGGTCAGGGAGACCTCGGCGCCTTCCGGCAGCTTGCGCACGATCTCGTACAGAGTGTGGGCGGGGGCGGTGATCTGGCCCTCGACGTTCACCGTCGCCTCGGCCTCGTCCACCATCTCCATATCCAGGTCAGTGGCGGCGAAGGCCAGCCGGTCCCGACCCGCGCTGAGCAGGACGTTGGACAGGATCGGGATGGTGTTTCGACGTTCGACCACGCTCTGCACATGGCCCAGGGCCTTCAGGAGCGCGGATCGTTCGATGGTCAGTTGCATAGCGTCTCGCCCGGATGCGGCGACTCAGGCTGGAGCGCCACGATAAAGGGCCTTGGACACTAGCGGATTGGGCGCAAGGAGCAAGGAAGTGGCGAATGGTTAGTTGGCGAGTGACGAGGGATATTGGGGGCAAATCGGCGGGGCGAGACGTTTTCTATTCGCTCGCCGCTCGCCGCCGACCACTCGCCGCTCGAAATCAGCCCCGCAGCTTGCGGGTCAGGGCCTCGACGTCCCGGGCGATTTGGTCGTCCTGGGCCATCAGCTCCTCGATCTTGCGCACCCCGTGCAGCACGGTGGTGTGGTCGCGTCCGCCGAAGCGACGACCGATGTCGGGGTAGGAGCGGGTGGTGTGCTGTTTGCACAGATACATGGCCATCTGGCGCGGACGGGCCACCGAGCGGGTGCGGCGCTCGCTGAGCAGGTCCGCCTGTTTCAGGCTGAAATGCTCGGCCACCGTCTTCTGGATCTCGTCCACGGTGATGCGACGTTCCGGTCCGCCGCGCAGGGCGGCGCCCAGCAGGGTCGAGGCCTCGTCGACCGAGACGGTCGACAGGCGCGATCCGGCGGCGGCGGCCAGGGTGTTCACGGCGCCTTCCAGTTCGCGCATCGAACCGGGGGTGCGGTCCACCAGCTGAGCCAGAACCTCGGGCGCGGCCTCGCCCTGAACCACGCCCAGGGCCGACAGGGCCTTCAGACGGTTCTGGGCCACGGCGATCTTGAGCTCGCGGTCGCCCGCCTCGACCGGGCAGGTCAGGCCGGCGGCCAGATGGCTGCGCAGGCGGGGCTCGACCTCGGTCAGGGCCATGGGCGCCCGGTCGGCCGAGAAGACGATGCGTTTGCCGTCCTCGATCAGGGCGGTCAGGGTCGAGAGCAGCTCCTCCTGGGTGCTCGCCTTGCCGCCGACGAACTGGACGTCGTCCAGCAGCAGCATGTCGGCGGAGCGCAGACTGTCCTTGAAGGCGGCGGTCGAACGGTCCTGCATCGCCTTGACGAAGGTCGACAGGAAGCGTTCGGCGGTCAGATAGACCACCTTGGCCTCGGGACGCAGGCGCTGGGCTTCCCAGGCGATGGCGTTCAGCAGGTGGGTCTTGCCGTAGCCGTAGGGGCCGCAGAAGAAGACCGGGTTGAAATGGCCGTCGGCCCAGCTGGCCACCTGTTTGGAGATCGCCAGGGCGAAGGCGTTGCCCTGACCTTCGACGAAGCTGTCGAAGGTCAGACGCTCCTGTAGGCCCGCCGCGCGCACGGCGCGGGCGCCGTCGGCGATCGGCGCGACCGTAGGCGTGGCGAGGGCGGCCAGGCGCGGCTTGGCGTCCAGGACATTGCCGCCGATCACGGCCGAGGCAGGGGGCGTCGAACCCACCTCGGCGCGGCAGCGCACGTCCAGGCGACGGTTCAGACCGTCCAGGCCCAGCCACAGCTCGTTCATGCGCCGCAGGGCGTTCTTGCGGACCCAGTCACGGGCGTAGGCGGTCGGGGTGACCAGGATCAGCTGTCCGGCCGAATCCACCCGCACGGCGGAGGGCGCGATATAGGACGAAAACGGCCCGTCGCCGATCTCGGCTCGAAGGCGCGCCGACGCTTCGTTCCAGATGCGGTCCGGGTCGGTCATGTTCGATCCGTTCACGCCGCTCGCCGCCGCCGTCGCACCCCCAACCATAATTCCGCCACCCACTTCAAAAAACTGTTCCGACCGTCGGCACTTCAGGGCGATGGTTCAGGGACGACTTCTCCTTTCCCGAAAAGCGGTGCTTTTCGGGCGGGGCCGAACTCCTGGACAGACATCTCCCGCCAACGCGAAACTATCGTCCCGCGCCGTCTTCATCCGTGTTGGGATGGAAGTGCGTTAGAGGCCAAAACTTACGCCGCGCGCCGGTGGGGTCAACGCTGATTCGTTGGTCGATTCGCAGTTAAATTGTTTGACTCCGTCAAACGCTAATCCTGCTTGGGAATTTCCCTGCGACGGGAGCGCAAAGTCCGTATTCGTGCGTAAGGAGAGTTAACGGCCGAACGCGAAACGGCGAGAGAGCAGATGCTCCCTCGCCGTTGAAAACGCGAACAAATGTCATAACGAAACGACGACAGCCGCTCCGTATGCTGGGCAAGCCCTGAGGGCTTAAGCGGCCGAAAGCTTCTTCAGCTGAGCCGCCAGACGCGACACCTTGCGCGACCCGGTATTCTTGTGAACCACGCCCTTGGAGACGGCGCGCATCAGTTCGGATTGGGCTTCCACGAAGGCGGTCTTGGCGACGGCGGCGTCGCCGGCGGCCAGGGCTTCCTGGAACTTGCGCAGATAGGTGCGGACGCGCGAGCGACGCGCCTTGTTCACTTGGGTCCGCGCTTCGATCTTGCGGATCGCCTTGCGGGCGCCGGGGTTGTTGGCCATGTCAAACCTTCGAACGGAAAACGCCGCGGAGCACACGTCCACGGCGCGGAAATCTCAAGAGGGCGGGCCTATAGCCGAAAGCCCGGAGGCGGTCAACGCGGAGTCTCAGATTGACATCGGCGTCGGTCGGCTGGCCCCGATAAAGCTTATTCAACCAAATGCGGGTCATGGTCCGATCAAATCGGAAGCCGCATGTTCAGATTCTCCGTTCTAGTAACCCTTGTCTGCTTCCTCTGCAGCACGGCCGGCGTCAGCGCCGTCGCCGCTGAATCCCCCGTCGGGACCCGTTCGCCGCTGGAGCTGGCCCAGGCGGTCGAGCAGCGGGCGGGCGCCACGAACTTTCAGGCTCTCGAGGCCTTCGGGCGGGAGGCGATGCGGCGCAATGATCGTGAAGGCCTGCAACGCCTCTATCACGTCGTCTGGATCCTGCTGAACCAGGGCGAGTTCGACAAGGCGGAACAGTGGAACGATCGGCTGGCCGCCGCCGCCGGGCATCAGGGCGACCAGCGGTACGTCCGGATCGCCCAACTGAACGGTTTGACCCTGCGTTATGACGAAGGGGAAACCGCCGCCGCAGACGAAATGCGGCGGTTTGCAGCCATGGAGCCGGACTGGTTCGCGCGTGTTCACGCCATTCGCATCTGGGCCCTGGCCCTGATGGATCAGGACAAGATCGGCGAAGGTCTGAAACTGCTGGCGGATGCGGACGCCCTGATCCCCGACAACGCCCCCTATGCGCGGGTCGCCCGCGCCGGGCTTTGGGAAATGACGGGCATAGGCCTGATGAAGTTGAACGACATGGACGGGGCGACCGCCGCCTTCGGCCAGTTCGAGATCGATCTGGCCAATCCCGACTATCCGCGGCCCGATTTCGACGCCGTCTACAACCTGGCCCGCCTCGCGGTGCAGCTGGGCGACGTCGAGCAGGCGAAACGGCTGTATCAGACCCACCATCGGCTTACGCTTCGCGCAGGCCTGCCCAGTCTGGCGGTTTACGACGCCCGCCTCTGCGCCATGGTGGCGGAGGCGGCCGATGCCCAGCAGGACGTGCTTCGCTGCCTGGAACCTTACGGCGAAACCCTCGGCGCGGCTTCGTTTTTGGCGGCGCAGCTTCTGCCCATTCGCGCCGTGGCGCGGGCGAGGACGGGCCAGATCGCGGCGGCCCGCAGCGATCTGGAACAGATCCGTCGCCGCGCCGCCGCCTTTCGCTTCCGTGAGGAGGGTCAGTCGGAAATCGCCCATGTAGAGGCCGAAATCCTGTTCGCAGAGGGACGGGCCTCTGAAGCCTTCGTCAAACTCCGCAACCATGCTCGGGCGGATCGTGTCGCCGACGCGCGTCGGTTCAGCGGCGGCATTCGTCAGGTTACCGGCGACATGCAGCACCAGCTGACGGAGCGTCGCGCCCAGCTCGAGACAGCGCGGGCGAACACGCGGCTACAGGGCGTGCTTCTGGCCTTCTGCGTCGTCTTCGTACTGTCGGCGATCGCCGCCCTGATGTGGATGGGAAGTCAGGCGAAAGACCTGCGGATCGCGCGACGCCGCGCGGAGGACGCCAGCCGCTCCAAGTCCGAATTCCTGGCCAATATGAGCCATGAGATCCGGACCCCTCTGAATGGGGTCGTGGCCATGGCGGACGCCCTCACGCGCGCGCCTCTGGGCCCGCGCGAACGAGAGATGGCCGACGTGATCCGCGCGTCGGGCGTGACGCTGGAACGACTGCTGTCCGACATTCTGGACTCGGCCAAGATCGAGGCGGGCCAGATCGCCTTGGAGCAGTCGGTTTTCGATCTGGGCGAGACGGTTCGCGGCGCGGCCGCCCTCTACCGCTCGAAGGCCGAAGAAAAGGGCGTCGCCGTGCGCGTCCAGATCGATCCCCAAATCGAAGGGTTGGTCGAAGGCGATGTCGTGAGGCTGCGTCAGGTGCTGTCCAATCTGATCTCCAACGCCCTGAAATTCACTGAAGCGGGATCGGTCGCCGTGAGCGTCGGGGCCGGAGAGGAAAGGCGGCTGCGCTTTACCGTCAGCGATACGGGATGCGGTTTCGACGAGGAGCAGAAGGCGCGCATCTTCAATCGCTTCCAGCAGGCGGACGGCTCCATCACGCGCCGCTTCGGCGGCACCGGCCTGGGACTGGCGATTTCGCGGGAGTTGGTCGAACTGATGGGCGGCGCGCTGGATTGCCACGGACGGCCCGGCCAGGGCGCCGACTTCTGGTTCGAACTGCCGCTGGAGCCGGCGCTGGTCCAGGCGCCGACGCCAGGTGCGGGGCGCGAGGGCGCCGCATCGCCGTACCCTGATGTGGCCTTCCCGCGCCGGATTCTGTTGGCCGACGACCATCCGGCGAACCGCAAGGTGATCGAGATCATGCTCGCCGGCCTGCCGACCGAACTGGTCGTCGTCGAGGACGGCGCCCAGGCGCTGGAAGCCGTGAGGCGAGACAAATTCGACCTGGTGCTGATGGACATGCAGATGCCGGTCATGGACGGTCTGACCGCCACCGCCGCCATCCGCGCCCTGGAAGCCGACGCCCGGCGCGCGCGCACGCCCATCATCATGCTGACCGCGAACGCCATGGCGGATCATGTGGAGGCGGGGCGGCTGGCGGGGGCTGACGGCCATCTTTCCAAGCCGATCACCCTGGTGGGGCTATTGGACGGAATATCGGCCGCTGTCGGGGCCGTGGAGGACCTCAAGGATCCCGTCGCGGCCTGAGGGGTCAGGCGCGGAAATCGGCAGGCTTCAGACCATGGCGCTGGAGCTTGTCGTACAGGGTCTTGCGGGGGATTTTCATCTCGTCCAGCACGGCTCCGATGTCGCCGCCGTGCGTCCGCAAGGCCCCGCGCAGCAGTTCGCCTTCGAAACGGTGCATCCGTTCCGGCAGGCTCAGGTCCGACGGCTCGCCGCGCGGCAAGTCTTCGAGATCCAACACGATTCTTTCCGCGAAATGGGCCAGTTCGCGAATATTGCCGGGCCAGTCCGCCTCCAGCAGGCGTCGCCGGACCGCGTCCGTCACGCTGGGCGGCTCCAAACCCTGGCGATCGGCGGCCCGACGCAGGAAGTGGGCGAACAGAAGGGGTATGTCCTCTCGCCGCTCTCGCAGCGGCGGAACGCGGAGCCGCACCACGTTCAGGCGGTAGAACAGGTCTTCGCGGAACTGGCCTCGCCGGGACGCCTCGCCCAGGTCGATCTTGGCGGAGGCCAGAACCCGCAGGTCCAGCACGCGGGGCTCGTTAGCGCCGATGGGGTGGATTTCCCGCTCCTCCAGCACGCGCAGCATCTTGACCTGGACCGCCAGGGGCATGCTCTCGACCTCGTCGAGAAACAGCGACCCATTGTGGGCCCGCTCGATATGTCCGGTCCTTCGCCGCATCGCCCCGGCGAAGGCCCCCAGCTCGTGACCGAAAAGCTCGCTCTCGATCAGACCGTCCGGCAGGGCGCCGCAGTTGACGGCCACGAAGGGCGCCAGTCGTCTTCGGCTCCCGTTGTGGAGGGCGCGCGCGACCGCCTCCTTGCCCACCCCGGTCTCCCCTTCGATGAGCACGTCCATACGCGCGTCGGCGATCTGGGCGATGGTCGTGCGCAGGGCCGTGATCGCGCGGGACGATCCCGTCAGCGGCAACTCGTGTCCGCCGTCCGCCGCCGCCAGCGCGGCCAGACGTCGGTTCTCCAGGACCAGGCTGCGCTTCTCCAGCGCGCGGTTCAGGCTGTCTCTGAGACGCTCGAAGGGAAAGGGCTTGGCCACAAAGTCATAGGCGCCGTCGTGCATGGCGGCCACGGCGTCGGCGATGTCGCCATGTCCGGTGATCATGATGACGGGCAGGGTCGGGTCCACGGCCTGCAGCCGGGTCAGCAACTGGCGTCCGTCCATCCCGGGCATGCGCAGATCGGTGACCACCACGCCTGGAAAATCCAGACCGACGGCCTTCAAAGCGGGCTCTGCGGCGGCGAAGGCTCTGACATCGAGCCCCTCCAGCGTCAGCCGTTCCGCAAGGGCCTGGCGGAAGTCTGGATCGTCTTCGACCAGGGCGACCGTCTGAGAAGCGGCGTCGTGCATCAGGCGACCTTCAGGGTGGCGACGAAGGCGGCGCCGCGTTCGGCAGGGATCAAATCCAGCTCGCCGCCGAAACTGGCGATGATGTCGCGACAGATGACGAGGCCCAGACCCAGTCCGTTCGCGCGCGTCGTGACGAAGGGGGTGAAGAGCTGGCTTGCGACGTCCGGCGCCACGCCGGGCCCGTTGTCGGCGAAGATCAGACGCACCCGTTCGCCCATGCGTTCCACCGTCAGGACGAGACGGGCGTCAGCCTGGCCCTCCATGGCCTCGGCCGCGTTCTTGATCAGATTGACCACCACCTGCTCGAGCCGGAACTGGTCCGCCAGGATCGTCACATCGCCGTTGCCGACCCTTTCAAGCCGGATTCCTCCTTCTTCCAGCCGGCCTCGCGTGAGTTGCAACCCGCCCTGGATAGCGTCTTCCAGTCGAACCTCGTCAATCTTGGGCGCCGCCTTGCGCGAGAACAGCCGCAGGTCCTGTGTGATGGCGCCTATGCGGCGTGTCAGATCGCCGATCTGTCGCATGGCGTCGCGCGCTTTGTCCCGCTCGTTCCGTTCCAGCAGCAGGGCGGCGGTGTCGGCCTGGGTCCAAATGGCGGCCACCGGCTGATTGATTTCATGAGCCACGCTGGCCACGATCTGGCCGAGCGCCGCCAGCTTGCTGGCCTGGACGAGTTCGTCGCGCATCAGCTCTCGCGCGGTCTCCGCGCGCCGCCGTTCTTCAATCTGGCGATTCAAAGCCAGGTTGGCGTCGTGCAATTCTCGCGTGCTCTCGCGGACGCGGCGCTCCAACTCCAGCCGCCCCTCTTCCTCGGCTCTGGCGCGGGCCGCCGCTTGGCGGCGGCGGCGCAGCCAGAAGACGCTAACGAGGGCCAGCAGGCTGGCGACCAGCAGGGCCAGACCCTGCGCACCCGCAACCGCCGCTCCCACCGCGCCGCGCTCGGGGATGAGGAGATGGAGGGTCCAGCCCGGCGTGGCCGTTCCGGTCTGTGCATGAATCCAGGTCTGGAGGCGTCCGCCGTCGACAGCTGTGCGCACCATTCGCGGCCGGTCGCCGGGGGGCGTCTTGAAGGCGAGGGGGGTAAGGGAGTCAGGGCGCAGGGTCAGCCCGGTCAGGCTGAGCCGCCGTCGCTCTTCGTTCATGACGCCCATGGTTCGGAATCGCCAGTCCGGCACGCTCGTCACCAGCACCACTCCGCCGGGATCGGCGACCCAGGCGGGCTCGCCGGATCTTCGCCACTCGGACTCGAGGGCGTCGAATTCGACCTTCAGAACGACCACGCCCAGCGGAACCCCGTCCGCGTCGTCCACCCGACGGGAGAGATATAGACCGGGGCGGCCGCTGCGCGTTCCCAAGGCGTAGAACTCGCCCTTTGCGTCGCGCATGGCGTTGATGAAATAGGGGCGGAAGTCATAGCGGACGCCGACGAAGCTGGTCGGCGTGTTCCAATTGCTCGAGGCGAGGGCAAGTCCTCGGGCGTCCAGGACATAGATGACGGCGGCGCGAGTCTGGACCGCCAAACGTTCCAGCTTGCGATCGACGCGATCGACGGCGCGGCTGTCGGGGCGGGTCAAGAGATCCGCCACGTCGGGATCCTCAGCCAGGATGATCGGAATGGCGCGCTGCTTGTCCAATTCGCTCCGAAGGACTGCGGCGTGCAGAGCGGCGCTGGAGGTCGCCTGGCGTTCGAGTTCGGCGATCGCGTCGCGACGGGCCGCCTCGCCCGCTATGCCGACGATGACAAGGGTCGCCGCCAGCCAACCGGCCAGCAGAAGCGTCCAAGGCTTCCGAAGCGTACTCGACGATATTTCGATAAGATGGCGCATCGCTCCCGGCCTTGTCCCTGACTTGTGCGAAATTTCGCACAAATGTGCGAACTGTTTGTGCGGTTCACCGCTCGAATTTGTCGCGCCCAATCAGGTGAAGCTAAGAATATTGTTCATAATCATAGAGTTGATGTCGAGTGGGTTTCGGCTTGGCCGGCCGCTTGGGTCACGAGACAGTTCTCATCCGGACCCTCGACGCCAGTAGCGGGGGCCGCCGAGGAAACTGCGGGGTCGCCCGCATTGACAGGAGTCCTTCCGTGATCGCGCTTCCCTCCGCCGAACAGCCGGCCGTCCGCCGCCCGTTCTATCGGCATCTCTATTTCCAGGTCCTGACCGCCATCGTCGCCGGCGCCGTCATCGGCCACTTCTGGCCGAGCTTCGGCGAGAGCCTGAAGCCGCTTGGCGACGCCTTCATCAAACTGGTGAAGATGATCATCGCCCCGGTCATCTTCCTGACCATCGTCACCGGTATCGCGGGGATGAGCGACATAGGCCGCGTGGGTCGGGTAGCGGCAAAGGCATTCGCCTACTTCCTCACCTTCTCCACCCTGGCTCTGATCGTCGGTCTGATCATCGCCAACCTCGTCCAGCCGGGTCACGGCCTGAACATCGACCCCGCCAGCCTGGATGGGGACGCCGTCGCCAAATATTCCGAACAGGCGCATGAGACGACCGTCACCGGCTTCCTGATGGGGATTATCCCCGACACCTTCGCCAGCGCCTTCTCCGAAGGCAACATCCTGCAGGTCCTGTTCGTCTCGGTCCTGTTCGGTCTGGCCTTGGCCATGGTGGGCGAGGTCGGCAAGCCGGTTGTGAACTTCCTGGAATCGATCAGCCACGCCTTCTTCAAGCTGGTGGCCATCCTGATGAAGGCCGCGCCCATCGGCGCCTTCGGCGCCTTCGCCTTCACCATCGGCAAGTACGGCATCGGCTCGATCGCCAATCTGGCCGCCCTGGTGGCGACCTTCTACATCACCGCGGCCGTCTTTGTGGTCGGCATTCTGGGGCTGGTCGCCTGGGCCAATGGCTTCAGCATCTTCAAGCTGATCCGCTACCTGAAGGAAGAACTGCTGCTGGTCCTGGGCACCTCGTCCTCGGAGGCCGCCCTGCCTTCGCTTCTCAGCAAGATGGAACGCGCCGGGGCCTCCAAGTCGGTAGTCGGCCTGGTCGTGCCGACCGGCTATTCATTCAATCTGGACGGCACCAACATCTACATGACCATGGCCGCCCTGTTCATCGCCCAGGCCTTGAACATCGATCTGAGCCTGGAGCAGCAGATCCTGCTGCTGCTGGTCGCCATGCTGTCGTCCAAGGGGGCGGCCGGCATCACCGGGGCCGGTTTCATCACCCTGGCCGCGACCCTGTCGGTGGTGCCGACCGTTCCGGTGGCGGGCATGGCCCTGATCCTGGGTATCGACCGCTTCATGAGCGAGTGCCGCGCCCTGACCAACTTCATCGGCAACGCCGTGGCCACCATCGTGGTCGCGCGCTGGGAAGGCGAACTTGACCGCTCGGCGCTCAAGGCGGCGCTGGACGGACCGGCCCAGCCGATCGCCGCTCCCGTCGATCCGGCCGCCGGACCCGGCGACAAGGACCTCGTCACCGCAGACTGACTTCCTCCCCGGAACACAGGCGCCGTCGCGAAAGCGCGGCGCCTGTACTGCGGCGGGGCTTCTTCTCAACCGACGATACGCAGTTCTGCTTATCCAGGTTTGGGTCTTCGTTAACAGTAACGCTTTACGACAGCCTGAAACGAACCTCTTGAACCGATGAGTAAAGCTCCATGATGATTCAACGCGCCCTTCTGGCAGGGGTCGGCTTCGCCGCTCTCAGCACGGCGGCTTTCGCCCAGTCATCTGCACCGTCCACCGACGAAATCTCGGCTCTTAGAGCTCAGGTGCAGGCTCTGTCGGCCCGGCTTGAGCAACTGGAAGCTCAGTCGCGGGCCCAGGCTTCGGCGGCGCCCGCCGCTGCGGGCGTTCCCGCCCCGACCGCCGCTGTCGCGCCGCGCCCGGCGGCCCAGGCCGCCAGCGCGCATTCGCCGGTCGATTGGGCCACCGGCGTGCCCGAGCTGCGCAGCCCGGACGGCAGCTTCACCTTCAAGCCCCGCATCCGCGTCACCGCCGACCTGTCGAACACTTTCGGTTCGGACTTCGACAGCCGCAATCTGACGACCACCGAACTGCGCGGCCTGCGTCTGGGCGCACAAGGCAAGATCGCCGGGGGGTTCACCTACTGGATCGAGGGCGATATCGCTGACAACGCCATCAGCGTCGCCAACGCCTTCATGGCCTACAGCACGAAATGGGCTGGACGGGACCTCGAACTCTCGATGGGCCAACGTCTGAATGATCGCGGCGTCGAAGGCGGCACGCCTGAGGACATGGTCCCCTTCCTGGAGCGCAGCCTGATGGTCTCCACGATCGGGCCTGAGCGCGGCGCCTATGGCGTCGGCGTCTCGTCCAAGCTGACGGGCAGCGTCTGGCACGCCTCTCTGTCGGTGACCGGCGACGCCATCAGCGGCGGCACGACGAATGACAGCGTCACCGTCATGGGCCGCACCCACTGGTCGCCGCTCAAGACGGATGACGGCTTCCTGCATCTGGGCGGCTGGGGCTTTGTCGAAGACCTGACCCCGAACGCCTCCGTGGCGGCCCGCAGCCTGGTCGTCACGTCGCGTGGCAATGACAATCTGCGCCTGTCCGGCGGCGCATACGCCGATCCCAAGGGCAGCAAGGGCCTGGGTCTGGAACTGGGCGGCGTCCACCGTTCGGGCTGGCTGATGGCCGAGGGTGGTCGCCGTGTGCTGGAAACCGCGTCGCGCGATTACGATCAGGACGCCTACAGCATCTCGGCCGGCTTCTTCATCACCGGCGAAAAGCCGCCGCTTTCGCCCCGCACCGGCACCTGGTCGCGTCCCAAGGTCCTGAACCCGCTCGGCGCCGACGGTTATGGCGCGCTCGAGATCGTGGGGCGCTATGACACGGCGGACTACAGCGACAATCCTGCGGGCGGGGAGGCCGACACCTGGCTGCTGGGCGTCAATTGGTACCCGACCAACAACACCCGCATCTCGACCCACTGGAGCGTCTGGTCGATCGACAGTCCAACCGGAACCTATGTCGGCGACGACAGCGGCAACACGGTCACCGTTCGCGTCCAGACCGCCTTCTAACTCAAGCACTTTTAGCCCGGAACGGTTCGCCGTTCCGGGTTTCTTCATGATTAAGGCTCAAAGTCTCTACCGAGCGAAATCAGGACGCGTCGATGAATCCGAAGAACATCCCCATGCAGCAAAAGCTCGCGATCGCATTCGCGCTTTTGCTGACCGTCGCTGCAGCAATGATCGGCGCGGTGTTCTTCCAGCTTTCAGAAATGAAGACGGCCGCAGGCCTGAACGCTGAAAGCAAGGCCATCATTGAACATACCCACGTCGCGGAAAAGGGCTTTATTCGTCTGAATTCCCAGATGCGCGGCGTCCTGCTGACCGGAAACGAGGACTATCTTGACGTCTACCGCAAGGGCTGGGAGCAGTTCGAGCAGTCGGTCGCGGCTCTGAAGTCTGCAGGCCTCACGCCCGAAGAAGCGGCTCTGGTTGAAAAGGCTGAGGCCGACGCCGCCGCCTGGCGAACCGAGTTCGGCACGCCCCTGACCGAGGCCGCCCTGGATCCCGCGCGGATCGACGCCGCCCGCCGCGTCGTGATCGATTCGGGCGACAAGGTGCGGGTCACGCACATCACCAAGTCGATTTCCGATCTCCGCGACATGGAGGTCGAGCGGATGACCCTGCGCGACGCCCAGCAAGCGTCCGCGATCACCGCCTCCTTCATCGCCCTGGCCGTGGGCGGGCTGATTCTGGTCGCCGCGGCCGTGTTCCTGGGCGTCCAGCTTTCGATCCTGATGGTCGCCCCGGTTCGCCGCATGACCGGCGCCATGTCCATCATGGCCCAAGGCAAGCTGGATGTCGCCATCCCTGATACGGACCGCAAGGACGAGGTCGGGGCCATGGCCCAGGCCATGCAGGTCTTCCGCGACAACGGCCTCCGCGCCAAGGCGCTGGAGCAGGAAGCGGAGGCGATGCGTGACGAATCCGAGGCTGATCGTCTTCGTCGGGAAGCCGCAGCCAAGCAGGAGGCGGCCGAGAACGCCCTGGTCATCGAGAGCCTGGGCAAGGGTCTGTCCGCCCTGGCCGAAGGCGATCTGGTCTACCGCATCGACGCGCCGTTCCCGGAGCGCAGCGAGATTCTGAAGACCGACTTCAACCGCTCGATCGCGCGCCTGGAGGAGACGGTCACGGGCGTGCTGAACTCGGTGCACGGCATCGACTCCGGCGCCAGCGAGATCAGCCAGGCGTCCGACGACCTGTCGCGCCGCACGGAACAGCAGGCCGCCGCCCTCGAACAGACGGCCGCCGCCCTCGACGAGATCACCGCGACCGTGCGCCAGACCGCCGAGGGCGCGACTCAGGCCGCGAATGTGACCAGCGGCGCGCGTCAGAGCGCCGAGGCGTCCGGCGCCGTCGTCATGAACGCGGTCGAAGCCATGCAGAAGATCGAGGACGGCTCGCGTCAGATCAGCCAGATCGTCGGCGTGATCGACGAGATCGCCTTCCAGACCAATCTGCTGGCCCTGAACGCGGGCGTGGAAGCTGCGCGCGCCGGCGAGTCCGGTCGAGGCTTCGCCGTGGTGGCTTCGGAAGTGCGGGCCCTGGCCCAGCGGTCGGCCGAGGCGGCCAAGGAGATCAAGACCCTGATCACCAGCTCCGGCGCCGAGGTCGAGAACGGCGTCCGTCTGGTCAGCGAGGCGGGCTCGGCGCTTCAGGCCATCGCCTCCCAGGTCAACGACATCAGCTCCCTGGTCGTGGAGATCGCCGCCTCCGCCAAGGAGCAGGCGACGGGCCTCCAGGAGATCAACGTCGCGGTCAACCAGATGGACCAGGTGACGCAGCAGAACGCCGCCATGGTGGAGGAGGCGACCGCCGCGAGCACGTCCCTGCGCCAGGAGACCGCTGAACTGTCGGCTCAGGTCTCCTTCTTCCAGGTGTCCGGCGGAGGATCTGGGCAGAAGCCGGCTCGCCCCGTGTCGGCCGCTCCCGCCAAGCCTTCGCCCCCGCGTTCCGCCCCGGCGGCGGAGCAGCGGATCGTGAAAACCGCGAACGGCGGCGCGATCACCCTCGGCTCCACCTCCGACGGCTGGGAAGAGTTCTGATAAGGCGAGGGGCGATACTGCCGTCCCGAGCCTTACAAACGGAGGTTTTCGAGACTTGTCGCAACCCTATTAAACGCCGCCGGATTTGATTTCCGTCGCTCGGAAATCGTCGGTGTTGAAAGTGCGCAACGCTCTCTGATTCTTCATGAATTTCGCCGCTTTCCGGCCATGATTGTCCCGTCCCAAAGAGCCTGATTTCTCACTTCGGAAGACGATTTCATGGTCCCGACCGCGCTCATGTTGCTCGCCCTCGCCCCCACCGAGGCGGCCGCTGTTCAGCCTGCTCAGCAGGAGGAGCCGGCGACGGTCCTGCCGGATATCGAGGTCACGGCGACGAAGCGCGGCGTGGCCCTCGGCGGACAAGAGCCGATCGTCTCCTATGACGCGGCCCAGATCCAAGCCTTCGGCGCGACGAACATCAGCGAGCTGGTGACCCTGCTGGAGGCCCAGACCCGCAGCGCGCGGGGCGGATCGCCGGTCTTCCTCGTGAACGGGCGTCGCATCTCCGGCTTCCGGGAGATTCGGGGGATCCCGCCCGAAGCCATCGAGCGGTTCGATATCCTGCCCGAAGAGACAGCCCTGTCCTACGGCTACAGCGCCAACCAGCGTGTCGTGAACATCGTCCTCAAGGCGAATTTCCGCTCGTTGACCGCATCGGTCAACGTCAGCCGGTCGGACCAGGGCGGGCGCACGACGACCCAGAGCGAGAACAATCTTCTGAAGATCGCCGGGGCCGACCGTTGGTCCCTGGATGTCAACGGCTCCAGCAGCAATGCCCTTTACGAGTCCGAACGGACCATCGACCGCAGCGAGACGACCACACAGCTCGACTCCGTGGGCGATACCGACCTGAACGCCTATCGCACCCTTCTGCCGCGCACTGCCGAGGCCTCGGTATCGGGGACCTACAAGCACGATCTGAACGACAAGGTCGGCATGACGTTGAGCGGCAGCCTGGAAGACAGCGCCAGCCGCAGCTTCCTGGGCCTGCCCGGCGTCAGCCTGAGCCTGCCGGAGGGCAATCCGTGGTCGCCCGACGGCGCAGCGGTCGATCTGTATCGCTATATCGGCCTGCCTGACGCCCTGATGCGTCAGGCCAATACGCGCACCGCCGAACTGGGGTCGGTCTTCGACGGCTACCTGGGCGACTGGCGCTGGACGGCGACTAGCGAATACAGCCGCACCGAGACCGACACGACCACCGGTCGCGGCGTGGATGAAGACGCGCTCCAGGCCGCCGTGGATGCAGGCGACGTCACGATCGATCCTTACGGCGACCTCAGCGGCGTGGCCACGCCCGCCGCGCGCGATACGGCCAACTCGGTGGCCCAGTCGCTTGAGGGCGAGGTGGTGCTGAACGGCACGGCGTGGGAATTGCCGGCCGGCGGGATCACCACGACCTTCAAGCTGGGGGGCGAACACCAGTCGCTGGATTCCGAGAGCGTTCGCTCCGGCGTGACGACCGACAAGTCGCAGTCGCGCGACCTGGGCAGTCTTCAGGCCAACTTCGACCTGCCCATCTCCAGCGTCGATCGCGGCGTCCTGCCGAAGATCGGCGATCTGTCCGCCAATATGAATCTGGCTTACGAGGAACTGTCGGACTTTGGCGGCGTGTCGACCTTCGGCGGCGGCGTGAATTGGTCGCCGGTCGCTCGGCTCTCGCTCTCGGCCAACTATTCGGACGAAGACAAGGCGCCGACGATCCAGCAACTGAATGATCCGACGATCTCGACCCCGAACACCGCCGTCTTCGACTATTCGACCGGTCAGACGGTTCAGGTCACCCAGATCACGGGCGGCGATCCCAATCTGAAGGCCGAGAACCGCAGGATCCTGAAACTGGGCGTCAACTGGCAGCCGCTGTCGGCGACGGATCTGCGCCTGAACCTCGCCTATACCCGGACGGAGGCGGAGAACGAAATCTCCAGCTTCCCCGCCATTACGCCGGACCTGGAAGCCGCCCTGCCCGAGCGGTTTACCCGCGCCGACGACGGCACGCTTCTGTCCATCGACGCCCGCCCGCTGAACTTCGCCAGCCGCGAGCAGCAGGACGTCCAGTGGGGCATCAACTTCTCCAAACCCTTCGGCAAGCCCAATCCGGCCCTGATGGGCCAACGGCCCGGCGGTCCCATGATGATGGGCGGACCTCCGCCCGGAGGCGGAGCGCGTGCAGGCGGTCCCGGCGGGGGCGGCGGACCGGGCGGTCCTGGCGGTCCCGGCGGCGGACGCCTGCGGGGTTCCACCGCCCCGGGCATGCAACCGGGGCAGGGGATGTTCAACTTCTCGCTGACCCACACCTGGCGCGTTCAAGACGAGGTGGTGATCCGCGACGGCCTTGCCCCGCTGGATCTGCTGGACGGGGACTCCATCTCCAGTTCAGGCGGTCAGTCGCGTCATGAGGTTCAGGTCCAGACCGGGGTGTTCAAGAACGGCTTCGGCGCCTTCATCAACGCCAACTGGAAGTCAGGCACGACGGTCAACGGCGATGGCGAGGACTCCGCCGATCTGGATTTTTCGGACCGCGCGACGGTCAACCTGTTCGCCTTCGCCGATCTGACCCAGCGCACCGCCTGGGTGGAACGCTTCCCCTTCCTGAAGGGCGCGCGTGTCGGCCTGGGGGTCCAGAACATCTTCGACGACCGGATTTCCGTCACCAGCAGCGACGGCGCCACCCCGGTCAACTATCAGCGCGACTACCTCGATCCTCAGGGGCGGGTGTTCCGGATCAATCTGCGCAAGATTCTTTACTGATCGGGCGAGCGGGGCGGGCGCGGCGCGCTCGCCTTGCGCCTTTACGGCCAGACCACCGCCAGGGCTATCAGGGCGGCGACGGCGACGAGGGCCAGGGTAAAGAACAGGCGATCCGACATGGCGCCAGGCTAGCGGCGGCTGTGGGCTCTCACAAGCGCGGCCGCTCACAGCTTGACTGTGCGCTGCAACAAGACCGTTCCCGCAAGCCTTGACCGGCTGAGGGCGGCGGCTTACCCGGACAGACTGACTTACGGAGGACGTCCGAATGCCGCGCCTGATCTTGCTCCGCCACGGCCAGAGCCAGTGGAACCTCGAGAACCGGTTCACCGGCTGGGTCGACGTCGATCTGACGGCGGAAGGCGAGGCCCAGGCCCGTCGCGGCGGCGAACTGATCGCGGAGGCCGGGTTTAAGCCCTCCGTCATGTTCACTTCGGTCCTGACCCGCGCCAAGCGCACCGGCGCCCTGGCCTTGCAGGCGGCGGGCCTGTCGGACATTCCCGTGGTCGAGGACTGGCGTCTGAACGAGCGTCACTACGGCGGCCTGACCGGCCTCAACAAGGCCGAGACCGCCCAGAAGCATGGCGAGGACCAGGTCAAGGTCTGGCGCCGCAGCTATGACGTGCCGCCCCCGCCCTTGGCTCCGGGCGGGGAGTTCGACTTCAACGCCGACCCCCGCTATGCGGGCAAGCCCATTCCCGACACCGAAAGCCTCAAGACGACCTTGGCTCGCGTCGAGCCCTATTGGGAGGCCGAAATCGCCCCGCGCCTCACGGCCGGCGAGGACGTCCTGATCGCCGCGCACGGCAATTCGCTGCGCGCCATTGTGAAACTGCTGTTCGCCGTGCCGGACGACAAGATCGTGGACGTGGAGATTCCGACCGGCAATCCTCTGGAGATCGATCTGGACGCGGATCTGAAACCCACGGCCGCGCGCTACCTCGACGCCGGGCGCGCCGAGGCCCTGCCGGCGGTCGCATGAGCTGGAGCGACGCCGATCACGCCTTTATGGCCCAGGCCATAGATCTGGCGACCGGCCGCATGGGCGAGACCTGGCCCAACCCCGCCGTGGGCTGCGTCATCGTCAAGGACGGACGGGTGATCGCCCAGGCGGCGACCGCTCCGGGCGGACGGCCGCACGCCGAGGAGCAGGCTGTTCCGGCCGCAGGCCCCGAGGTCGAGGGCGCGACCGTCTATGTGACGTTGGAGCCCTGCGGCGCCCGCTCGTCCGGCCGTCAATCCTGTGCTCACTTTCTGACCGAGGCGCGGGTGGCGCGCGTCGTCGTCGCCTGCCTGGATCCCTCGCCCTTCGCAGCAGGTCGGGGCACGGAACGCCTGCGCGCCAAGGGACTGACGGTGGAGACCGGACTGATGTGCGAGGAGGGCGCCGCCTTGTGCGAAGGCTTTCTGCACCGGCTGGAGACCGGCCGGCCCATGGTGCGGGTCAGCAAGGACGGTGTCGGCTTCGACGGCCGGTTCGCCGCCTCGCCCAAGTCGGACCTGGTCACGGAACTGAAGCGTCTGGGAGAAGCCGGCTATACCCGGCTGTGGACCTCGCCGGGCGAACTGGCCGACGCCCTTCGCGAGCAGGGTTTGCTGACCGACTGACAACCCTTGTCGGGCAAACCTTTCTTAAGCCGATCGGCGCTAGTCTGATCCAATGGTCCAGGCTGCCGAACCCATTGTGCGAAAGCGCCTCACCCAGGCGGAACTGGACGTTCTCTGCGCCCGGCATGATCGGCTGTTCCAGGCCCGCCCTGGCGGCGCGAGGGCGGTCTTCGCCTGGATGGACATCTCCGGCCTCAAGATGCCAGGCCGCAACCTGGCTGACGCCGACTTCGCGGGCGCCTGCCTGGAAGGCTGCGACCTGACCGGCGCCAAGCTGGACAACGCCAACTTCTTCGGCGCCGACATGCAGGATGCGGTCCTGGCGGAGTCGAGTCTTCGCCGGGCTGATCTACGCGGCGCCTGTCTGCGGGGCGCGGACCTGTCCGGCGCCGATCTTTTCGAAGCCGACCTGCGCGAGGGCACGATCGCGGCGGCAGACGCCAAGCTGGGCTTCAAGGTCATCGAGCCCCGTCAGCGTCATGAGACCGAGGCCACCGGCGCCTGTCTGGCCGGCGCCAATCTGCAGCGGTCCCGGATGTCGGGGGTCATCGCCATCAAGGCCGACTTCTCGGGCGCGGTCATGAAGGACTGCAAGATGGTCCGGGCCAATCTCAAACAGGCCGATTTCCGAGGCGCGGACCTGGCGGGCGCCGATCTGTCCGGCGCCAACCTCTCCGGCGCCGACATGCGCGACGCCATCCTGGTCGGCTGCAAGATGACCATGTGGTGCGCCGACGGCGCCAATATGGAAGGCGCTCTGACGGACAAGAGCACCGTCGGCGAGCCCGTGGACAAGATGCCGGCCGCAGACATGCTGCGCGTCCACGCCCGCTGGTGCGAGACGGGCGGGGCGGAAGGCCAGCCTTCGGTCTTCGACGGCGTCGACCTGCGGCCTCTGAAGTCGATCACCGGCCTGAATCTCACGGCCCTGTCGGCCAAGGGGGCGGTCTTTTACGGGCTGGACATGGAAGGGGTGCAGCTTCAGGGCGCCCATCTGGAGAACGCCGACCTGCGCTCCGTCAAGCTCTGCCGGGCCGACCTGCGGGGCGCGCGCCTGAAGAACGCCAAGCTGAACGGCGCCGACCTTCGCGGCGCGCAATTGGGCCCCTTGTTGATCGCGGCGGACAGGCTGCTACCGGCCGACTTGACAGGGGCCGCCCTGCGCGGCGTGGACCTGTCTGGCGCCGACTTGCGTCGCGCCGTCCTGGCCGGGGCGGACCTGGCGCGCGCGACCCTGCACGGCGCGCAGACCCGTCAGATTGATTTGACCGGAGCCAACCTCATCGGGGTTCGCGGCCTGGTGCTGGACGACCAGGCCGCCTGAACCGTCAGGCCGCCGTCAGGCTAGCGCCTTCAACTGATCGACCAGATCGGTCTTTTCCCAGCTGAAGCCGCCGTCTGCGTCCGGCTCGCGGCCGAAATGGCCGTAGGCCGTGGTGCGGGCGTAGATCGGCTTGTTGAGCCCCAGATGCTGGCGGATCGCCCGCGGCGTCGCCCCGCCGATCAGGCCCAGCAGCCTGTCCTCCAACAGGGCTTCGGACACCTTGCCGGTGCCGTGCAGATCGACGTGGATCGACTGGGGCTCGGCCACGCCGATGGCGTAGGAAATCTGGATGGTGCAGCGATCGGCCAGGCCGGCCGCCACAACGTTCTTCGCGAGGTAGCGGCAGGCGTAGGCGGCCGAACGGTCCACCTTGGTGGGGTCCTTGCCCGAGAAGGCCCCGCCGCCATGGGGCGCCGCGCCGCCATAGGTGTCGACGATGATCTTGCGGCCCGTCAGACCCGCGTCGCCGTCGGGCCCGCCGATCTCGAAGATGCCGGTCGGATTAATGTGCCAGACGGTGTTTTCGTCGGTGAAGCCTTCGGGCAGGACTTCGAGGATGTAGGGTTTGACGATGTCCGCGACCTGGGCGGAGGTCAGCCCCTTGGCGTGCTGGGTTGAAAGGACGATGGAGGCGGCCCGCTTGGGCTTGCCGTCCTCATATTCGATCGTGACCTGGCTCTTGGCGTCCGGCTCCAGCAGCGAGCCGCCGGCGTGGCGGACTTCGGCCAGACGTTTCAGGATATTGTGGCTGTACTGCAGGGTCGCCGGCATCAGCTCCGGCGTCTCGTTCGACGCGTAGCCGAACATGATGCCCTGGTCGCCGGCGCCTTCGTCCTTGTTATCGGTCGAGTCCACGCCCACGGCGATGTCGGCCGACTGGGCGTGCAGATAGCAGGCGTATTCGGCGGTCTGCCAGTGGAAGCCGTCCTGCTCGTAGCCGATGTCCTTGACGGCCGCGCGGACCAGAGGCTCCAGGCTGTCGATGATCGACTGGGTGAAGGCTTCGTTCTGTTCCTTGGTGTTGCCGGGCTGGGTGGCGCGCACCTCGCCGGCCAGAACGATCCTTTGGGTCGTGACCATGGTCTCGCAGGCCACGCGCGCTTCAGGGTCCTTGGACAGGAAGGCGTCGACGACGGTGTCCGAGATACGGTCGGCGACCTTGTCCGGGTGTCCTTCGGACACGCTTTCCGAGGTGAAGAGGAAGGAAGAACGAGCGGCCAATAGAGGCTCCTGTCTATGTCAGCGGCCAAACATATAAAGACATGCTTATATGTTCAAGCGATCTTCTCCCTCGCGCGGTTGCTCGACCCATCTGGTTGTCATGGCAAATTCCGCTATGACGGTCCGGGGGAGCGTGTGAATGCCTGAAAGCCTGTCGCCAAGAGAGATCGAGTGCGTCCGCCTGGCCGGCGTTGGCCTTGAGGACAAGGAGATCGCCGCACGCCTCGGAATCTCGCCTCGCACCGTCGGCAATCATCTTCACCGCGCTTACGGCAAGCTGGGCGTTTCGGACCGTCGGCTCGCGGCGCGCCGCCTGAGTAACGGCTACTCAGGGGAGCCAATACTCATTTCCCAGACCGGCGAAGGCGGGCCTTCTGGTCCGGCGTCGGCCGAACAGTCGGACGACGACGGTTCGCAGGATCGGACCGCCTGGCTTCTTCCGGCGCCGCCTCGCGGCGTCGGGGCGCGGTTGGCGGTCATGGTCGCGGGAGCCGCCGTCGCTCTTCTGCTCGTCCTCGGGATCGTGACGGCAGGCATGGTGGTTCCCTCCCTGTTCGACCGGATCGCTCCCGAAACGGCCCGCTGACGCGGAGACCTTTGGAGGACAGCAACAATGAGACACACGCAGGTCGGGTTCAGGGTGGCGCGTCAGGTCAGGACCGCCGAACGGGCCGTCGATCAGGCCATGATCGAGGTTTGCAAGCTGATCCAGACCTCGCTTGAGGGCCGCGTCGAGGCGCGGTTGGCGGCGGAGGTCGGACAATCCGCTCTCGAAGACATCGTCACCGGCCTCAGTCGGCTGGCGACCGTGCGTGCGTCGGTCGCCGCCGGTCACGCCGGGCTGGCGACCGTGGCCGACGACTACCAGATCGGCTGGCGCATGGAAGGTATGAGCGAGACCAAGCCCCGGGCTGCTGGGGGCAACGACGTCTTGCAACTGGTCGCCTGACGGGGCTCGACGGCATGCCGCCACCGCTTTGGATCTTCGGGGTTAGCCTGACCTACATCGCGCTGGTCCTGCTCTTATGGAAGGGCAAGCGGCCGGAACGAGAGGCGGCCGTCGGTCTTTACCTGGCCCAGTTTCTCTCCGGCCAGCTGGACCACCTCGTGGTGGGGGAGTTCCGGTGGGCGGTGGCGATCATTTCCGTCGCCCTTATGGCTTGGCTGGTTCAGCTCAGTCTGCGCTACGACCGCTGGTGGCTATTGTTCGCGGCCGGGGCGCAAATCCTGGCCATGGGCACCCATGTCTCCTCCCTCGTAGGTCCAGACGCGCTCATCTGGTCGGTCGTGACCACTCGGATGGTGGTCTGGGTCGAGATCATGGCTCTCGGAATCTTCGGCGTGTGGGAGGCGAACGCCGCCCCCTACGCCGCCCAAAAACCCGCTCGCGCCGCTGCGCGCTTGCCTAAACAAGGGGTTCAACTGTGAACGCTCAATCTCTCGCGAACTTCATGCCTCTGTTCCGGTCCTGGTTTAAGACCGCCGATGTGGCCGACAGGCTCGGCGTCTCGGGTCTGGCGTCGGATGAGGCCAATCTTCTCGCCGAACTGGATCTCGGTCCCATGGTGGACGCCGAGACGCGGCTGCTGAGCCACGCCCCCTCCAGCGCCGCCGAGGCCGCCTGTCTTCTGGAGATCGTGCGGCAGAACATCACCGACGCGGGCCGCTCCGACAGCCTGGACATGCGGGCGCTTGAAGCGGTTCAGTCCTGGCTGGCGGATCTGGCGGTCGGCGGGACGGGGCCTGCCATGGAAAGGCTGTTGCAGCCGCGCGGCTGATCAGTCGCGAAGGCCCTTGGCCACCACCAGCAGAGCGTCGCGCTTTTCGGCGTCACGGATGGCGCGGAAGGCCGACAGAAGCTCGGCGACGCCCGGCGAGGCCAGCACCAACTCGTCGCCTTCAGCCGTATCCAACTCGCCCAGAAGGGCGGCTCCGGTGGACTTCAGGACGGCCGCGATCTGCAGCAGGCGGGCGGCCGAGACGCGGTTCACGCCGCGCTCGTACTTCTGGATCTGCTGGAAGGTCACGCCGGCGCCGGCGGCCAGCTGGGCCTGGGTAATACGGAGTTCTTCGCGGCGGCTGCGGATACGCGCGCCGATGGCGATGTCGATGGGATCTATGGTGTCGCTCATCTGGGCCTTCGGGGGGAGACGATAAGTCCGCCGTCAGGCCTCAAATCGGCGGGTGCGTCAAGCCGTAGCTACGCTTTAGCGGAATTGTACGTATTCCGAGTAATAATTTTATCAACCATCAAGCGAAAATCAAGCTTAATATGTTAATCTTGAAATGAAACCGGCGTGTTTATTGCAGCGAGGTCGCTGAGGATAAGAGCCGCCCGCCGTTCCGAGGAGGCTTGATCACGCCATTTGGGCGGCGATCCACAGGTGGCTGCGACCAGAAGATAATGGTGCCGCTTAGGTGACTCGAACACCTGACCCCCTCATTACGAATGAGGTGCTCTACCGGCTGAGCTAAAGCGGCCCGGTTGCGCAGGTCGAAGCGACCCGTGCGAGACGCGCTCTTTATACGGGCGCATCGCGCTTGCCAAGCGCCGCTTTCAAGGTCGCCAACAATGTCTCCTCATTGGGCTGTTCCGAGATCGAGGGCGCCAGGCCCAGCGCGGTGAGAGGGAAGGCGGCGGCGGGCGAGATGCAGGCGTAGACGGCCTCAGCCTGGTCGCGGGAAGGCCTTATTTCGAGCCAGGACGCAAGCGCCCGGGCGGCCCGTGGGGAATGAATCAGCACCGCCTCATAGGCCGGCGGCGCGGGCGGCGACGCTTCGACGGTCCGATAGACGGCAAGAGGCTGGACCGCGACGTTACGGGCGCCGACCGCTTCCAGCGCCGCAGGCAAATCGCCGGCCGGCGTCTCTGCCTGAGGCGACAGCAGGACCGCGTCGCTCAGTTCGGCGGCGATCAGGCGGGCAAGGGCGGTCAAATCTCCTTCAGCGGAGCGCACCGCCACGAAGCCCGCTCGCAACGCGGCCTGGGCCGTGGTCTGTCCTACGGCGAAGACGGGGCGGTCGCGCCGCAGGGTGAGCGCCGAAAACGCGGCGACGCCGTTGGCGCTGGTGAAGGCCAAGGCGGCGAAGCGATCAAGATCGGGCAGCGGCGGCGTCAGAGGCTCCACGATCAGCAGCGGATGAACAACCGGATCCAACCCCATGTCGCGCAGCCGGGCGGCGGTTCGAGAGGCGCCCGGCTCGGCGCGCGTGACCCAGACGCGAGGTTTCGCCGACGGCTCGGGGCGGCGGGCGGTCATCCGTCGAGGCTCGCGGGGTCGACCTCCTGATCGCCGGCGAAGGCGTGGACCTCGGCGCCCAGCCGTTCACCCAAGACGCGGGCGTCGGTCTCCGTAGGCTGGAACGCCTCGCCCGCGCGGCGCCATCGCGCCGAGCCGTCCGGGCTCAGCATCTCCGTGGTCAGGCGCAGGGTGTCGCCCTCGATCAAGGCGTAGGCGCCTACCGCCGTGCGACACGATCCCTCCAGGGCCGTCATCGCGCCCCGCTCGGCCGCGACGGCGACGGCCGTTTCCGGGTGGTTCAGGGCGGCGACCCAAGGGGCGTCGAGGTCCTCGACGCGAGTCTGGATGGCCAGGGCGCCCTGGCCGGGCGCCGGCAGGAAGGCGTCCAGCGACAGTTTTTCGCGAATATGTTCGGTCACCCCCAGCCGCGTCATGCCCGAGACGGCCAGCAGTATGGCGTCGAAATCTCCCTCGGCGGCGCGACGCAGCCGGGTGTCGATATTGCCCCTCAGCATCTCGACCTTCAGGTCCGGCCGAAGGGCCAGGGCCTGGGCCTGACGCCGCAGGCTGGCGGTGCCCAGCTGGGCGCCGAAGGGCAGGGCGTCGAAACTGTCGAAGTCACGGCTGATGAAGGCGTCGCGGGCGTCCTCGCGTTCCGGAATAGCGGCGATGCACAGGCCGTCGGGCTGTTCGGCCGGCACGTCCTTCATCGAATGGATGGCCACGTCGATGCGGCCGTCCAGCAGGGCCTCCTCGATTTCCTTGGTGAACAGGGCCTTGCCGCCCAGCTCCATCAGCCGGCGGTCCTGGATGCGGTCGCCGGTGGTGACGATCTCGATCAGGGGCACGGCGGTCGCGATCTCGCCCTCGGCTATGCCCAGGGCCCGGCCGATGGCCCGTTGCATCATGCCCGACTGGGCCAGGGCCAGCTTGGAGCGCCGGGTGCCGATGCGCAGGGGAAGGTTCATGGTCTTCGCTTGGGTCGTTGCTTACCGGACGCCGGATCGCTACCTCGACCCGATGGAGAGTTCCGCCGACTATAGCAGCGGCGCCGCAGCGGCAACTGGACGGGATGTCCCCCCCCTTCCCGGTGAAGCCTTGACGGTGCTGGGCCTTGAGACCAGCTGCGACGAAACCGCCGCCTCGGTGGTGCGCCTGCACCCGTCCGAACGGGGCGGCCGGGCCGAGGTCTTGTCCTCGGTCGTTCACAGCCAGATCGACGATCACGCGGCCTATGGCGGCGTCGTCCCGGAAATCGCCGCGCGTAGCCATGTGGAGATGATCGCCGAGGTCACGCGTCGCGCCATGGCCGAGTCCGGCCTGGGCTATGACGGTCTGGACGGCATCGCCGCGACGGCCGGACCGGGCCTGGTCGGCGGCGTCATGGTCGGCCTCAGCTTCGGCAAGGCGGCGGCCCTGGCGCGCGGCCTGCCCCTGGTGGCGGTCAACCATCTCGAAGGCCACGCGGTCTCGGCCCGTCTGGGGCAGGAGGTCGCCTATCCCTTCCTGCTGCTGCTGGTCTCTGGCGGTCATTGCCAGATTCTGGAGGTGCGGGGCGTCGGCGACATGAGCCGGATCGGCGCCACCATAGACGACGCGGCGGGCGAAGCCTTCGACAAGATCGCCAAGGCCCTGGGCCTGGGCTATCCGGGCGGGCCGGCGCTGGAACGGT